>JAAUYH010212390.1_pt1 | contig 23822 bp, 18 predicted proteins | sample 7278061 | NCBI WGS metagenome assembly JAAUYH01 (sample SAMN14350203, study PRJNA611818) | marine sediment metagenome | isolation source: surface marine sediment (0.6m) | place: French Polynesia: Moorea | collected 2018-08 | reverse complement strand
ATTTTGCCTACACCGTCCTGCCTCGGTTCGAAGACCCGGAATTCGTGATCCGGCAGGCCCAGATCGTGACGCCCTACCCGGGCGCGTCCGCCGAGGAGGTCGCCGAAGAGGTCACCGAGGTCATCGAGAACGCGTTGCAACAGCTTCAGGGCGTCAAGGAGGTCCGGTCGGTCTCTTCGCCGGGCCTCAGCACGGTGACAATAGAGTTCACCATCGCCGCGACGCCCGGCTATCCCGAACTGAACCAGGCCTTCACCCAGATGCGCGCGAAGGTTTCCGACGCGCAGGGCGAGCTGCCGCCCAATGCGCTCCGATCCCAGGTCTATGATGATTTCGGTGACGTCTATGCGCTCTACTTCGCCATTGTGGGCGAGGGGTTTTCTCTGTCGGAACTCTATGAATACGCCAAGGACCTGCAGCGCGAGCTTGTGACGGTCGACGGTGTGTCGAAAGTCGTTCTGAACGGCGTTCAGGACGAGGTGATCTATGTCGAATACGATCCCGCGCGGCTGATCGAACTGGGCCTGTCGCCCGGCCAGATCGCCCAGGTGCTGGAAGGGCAAAGCCTTGTCACGCCCGCGGGCACGATCCTCGCTGGGGACGCGCGCCTGACGCTTCGACCCGAAAGCGCCGTCGACAGCCTGGACGCCATCGGCAATCTGGTCATTTCGAACCCGGCGACGGGCGCGTCGTTCAAGCTCAGCGACATTGCCGAGATCAGCCGCGGCCTGAAGGAACCGGCCACCTCGCTTCTCTACCGCGACGGGCAGCCCGCGATCGGGATGGGCATCTCCAACACGCGCGGCGGCAATGTGGTGAACATGGGGCTCGCGGTGGAGCAGCGCCTGGCCGAGCTTGAAAGCCAGCGCCCGATCGGCATCGACGTGCTGACGATCTCGAACCAGGGCACGAGCGTGAAGGCATCAGTCGATGACTTCGTTCTGAACGTGGCTATGGCCCTGGCCATCGTCGTGGGCACGCTGCTGGTCTTCATGGGGCTGCGCTCGGGCGTCCTGATGGGGGGCATCCTGCTGGTCACCGTCGCGGGTACCCTCATGGGCATGTATCTTTACGGACTCGACATGCAGCGGATCTCGCTCGGTGCGCTGATCATCGCGCTCGGCATGCTGGTGGACAACGCCATCGTCGTGGTCGAGGGCACGCTCGTCAGGGTGCAGCGCGGCGAGGATGCGGCAAAAGCCTCCGTCGCCGTCGTCAAGCAGACCATGTGGCCGCTTTTGGGTGGCACGGTGGTGGGCATCCTCGCCTTTTCGCCGATCGGGTTTTCCCCCGACAACACCGGGGAATATGCCGGCAGCCTCTTCTGGACGATCGGGATCGCGCTTCTCTTCTCCTGGCTCGTGGCGATCTGGCTGACGCCCTATTACTGCACGGTCATGCTGCGTGCCGGCAAGGCGCAGGACGAGACCAGGGAGAATATCCTGTTGCGGTTCTACCGTGCGTTCCTGGGCCTCGCCATCCGGCTCCGCTATCTCACGGTGCTGGCGACCATCGGGCTCTTCGCCTCGGCCATAGCGCTCTTCAGCGCTGTCCCGCCGGGGTTCTTTCCGTCCTCGACACGCGCGCAATTCGTCATCGACTACACGTTGCCCGAAGGCACCGACATCTCGAAGACCGAGGCGGATATCCTGCAGATCGCGGACTTCGCCCGCGGTCTCGAGGGCGTCACCGGCACCAACACCGTCATCGGCAGCGGGCATTTGCGCTTCATGCTGATCTACGAGGCCGAGGACGGTAACGCGGGCTACGGTCAGATTCTCGTCGACGTTGACGATTTCACCCGCATCGATCGGTTGCGTACCGTGCTGCAGGACCACATCGACGAGACCTATCCCGACGCCAATGCCAAGGTCTGGAAATTCGTGCTCGGCCCCGGGGGCGGCTCGAAGATCGAGGCGCGGTTCTTTGGCCCCGATGCCGCAGTCCTGCGGGACCTGTCGGAGCAAGCCAAGCAGATCATGGTCGATGCGGGCGCCATCGCGGTCAAGGATGACTGGCGCGAACAGGTCCGGGTCATCCGGCCGGTCGTCGATCTGGAAAACACCCGGCGTCTCAACCTGACCCAGGGCGAGATCTCGAACGCGCTCTATTCCCATCTCGAGGGCACCAACCTCGGCAAGTATCGCGAGGGCGACGAGTTGCGCAACGTGATCATGCGGCCCGTCGAGGCCGCGCGAAATGACGCGGTGCAACTGGCCAATATCCAGGTCTTCAGCCAGGCCGCCGCGGCGTACGTGCCGATCACGCAGGTGGTGGACCGGTTCGAGCTGGTGTTCGAGCCGGGCAATCTGCGACGCATCGACCGCGAGCTTGCGATCACCGCGCAATCGGACAACGCGCCCGGGGTTCTCTCCGGCGATCTCTTCGACGCGGTGCGCGCACCCGTAGAGGCGATTCCGCTGCCGCCCGGCTACCGCCTGCAGTGGAAGGGCGAATACGGCAACAGCGCGGACGCCAACGAGGGTCTGGCCTCGACCATGCCGCTGGGCTTCGGCGCGATGTTCCTCGTCGTGCTCTTTCTCTTCAACGCCTGGCGCCAGACGATCATCATCTGGCTGGCGGTTCCGCTCGTCCTGATCGGGGTGGTCTATGGGCTGGCGGGGACAGGAACGCCGCTGGAATTCATGGCGATTCTCGGCATCCTGTCGCTCACCGGCATGCTGATCAAGAACGCCATCGTCCTGATCGACGAGACCGACAGCCAGATCGGCGACGGAAAGGCGCGGATGTCCGCTGTCGTCGACGCCGCCGTCAGCCGCTTCCGACCCGTCCTGCTGGGTGTTCTGACAACGGTCCTCGGCGTGATCCCCCTGATCTGGGACCCGTTCTTCAAATCCCTGGCTGTCGTGATCATCTGCGGCCTCAGCTTCGCCACGATCCTGACGCTGATCATCGTGCCGACGCTCTATACGATCTTCTTCAGGGTGAAGAGCGGCGAGGTCTAAGGCACACCACCCACCGGGCGCGGCAGAAAGACCGTTTTCGTCTGCGTTTCCATGGATTCTTTGAAATCGGTCCATCTCGCCACGCCGCAACAAGCACCAATGGCGCGGAGCGGCTTCGTCCTTGGGCGGTTTTCGGCCAGGGCTCTGCCGTATCGGCGCCCATCTCCGCTGTATTTGACCTTGAAGCTGACCGCTCGGTCTGATTGACTTCGCCATCTCGGCGCTTGACACGACGATGCGTTTTGCCGACTCCTCTAGTAACCGTTTGGTTACAGCGAGGTTGCAGGGTGCCCGGAACCCCCATGGAGTACGACTACATCATCACGGGCGCTGGATCGGCGGGCTGTGTTATCGCCGCGCGTTTGTCGGAGGACCCGGACGTCTCGGTGTTGGTGCTCGAGGCCGGTGGACGGGACAAGAGCCTCTTGTTCCATTGGCCGGCGGGCTTTGCCAAGATGACCAAGGGCATCGCGAGCTGGGGGTGGTCGACGGTGCCGCAGCGGCACATGAAGAACCGCGAGCTGTGGTTCACCCAGGCCAAGGTGCTTGGCGGCGGCAGCACGATCAATGCCCAGATCTATACCCGTGGCAACGCAAAGGACTACGACGCCTGGGCCGCGGACGAGGGTTGCGACGGCTGGAGCTTTCGCGAGGTCCTGCCCTATTTCAAGCGCGCCGAGGGCAACGAGCGGTTCGCGGACGACTACCACGGTGATGAGGGCCCGCTTGGGGTTGCGATGCCGCGCGGCGCGTTGCCGGTCTGCGATGCGTTCATCCGCGCGGCCCAGCAATACGGGATCCCCTTTAACCCCGATTTCAACGGCCGCGTTCAAGGTGGTTCGGGCTACTACCAGTTGACCCAGCGGGCGGTCCGCCGGTCCTCGGCGGCGACGGCCTTCCTGAAACCGGCCGAGACGCGGGCCAACCTGACGGTGCTCACCGGGACGCAGGCGACACGGATTCTGGTAAAGAACGGGCGCGCCGTTGGGGTGGAGGTCGTGCGCGACGGTGCACCGATGACCTGCCACGCGAGCGGGGAAGTGATCGTAACCTCGGGCGCCATCGGATCGCCACGCCTGATGATGCTCTCGGGCATCGGCCCGGCGGATCATCTGCGCACGGTGGGCGTCGATGTCGTGCACGACTTGCCCGGTGTCGGGCAGAACCTGCAGGACCATATCGACCTTTGCGCGCTTGCCGAATGCACCGGACCGCACAGCTATGACGGCGTCCAGCGCCTCGACCGCAGCATTCTCGCCGGCCTGCAATACCTGCTCTTCAAGTCGGGCCCGGTGACGTCTTCTCTCTTTGAAACAGGGGCCTTCTGGTATGCGGACGAGACCGCGCGGTCGCCCGACATCCAGTTCCATTTCGGCCAGGGGTCCGGGATCGAGAAGGGCATCGTGGCGATCGACGGTGCCGGTGTCACGCTGAACAGCGCCTTCCTGCGGCCCAAGTCGCGGGGCACGGTAACACTGGCCTCTGCCGATCCCAAGGCGGCCCCGCTGATCGACCCGAATTACTGGGCCGAGCCCTATGATCTGGAAATGTCCCTGCGTGGCCTTGAAATGGCGCGCGAGATCCTGCGCCAGCCCGCGCTGGAGCCCTTCATCCGCAAAGAGGCGCTGCCCGGCGCGGATGTGCAGAGCAAGAAGGACCTCTTCGACTATGCCTGCCGGCTCGCCAAAACGGACCACCACCCGGTCGGCACCTGCCGCATGGGCCACGGCGCGATGGCGGTGGTCGATCCGGAACTCAAGGTGCACGGGATCGACGGGCTCCGGGTCTGCGACAGCTCGATCATGCCGACGATCAACTCGTCCAACACCAATGCGCCGACGATCATGATTGGTGAAAAAGCCTCGGACATGATCCGCGGGCTCGATCCCTTGCCGGCAGCCAATCTGGGCGATGACCGAAATGACAGGCCCCGGCGCGAAATTGTGTGACCCGGGCCGGCGGATGAGACCCTAGGCCAGCACCAGACGCATCACCGTGTCGATATTGAAGGCGAGCCGATCCTTCAGCGCCTTCTCCTCCATGAAATCCCGCTCGAATAGGATCCCGCCGGTGAACCGGTTCGTCAGGTAGTAATAGCCGATTGCGGCGATCGTGATGTTGAGCTGCACCGGATCGACCCCGGCACGAAACACGCCGCTTTCGACACCTCGGTCGAGGATGTCCCGGACCATGTTCACGAAACGCCGGCTTGCCGTGCGCAGGCGTTCCGACCCTTCCAGATGCCGCCCGCGATGCAGGTTCGCGCTGTTAACCAGGGTTATGAATTCAGGATTGTCGAGGTAGTATTGCCAGGTGAACCGCACGAGCTTTTCAAGCGCTTCGCGAGGGGGCAGATGGTCGAGCTCCAGGTCCTGCTCGGCACTGCGAATATCGAGGTAGGCTTCCTCCAGCACGACCTGAAAGAGGTCCTCCTTGCTACCGAAGTAATGGTAGATCATCCGCTTGTTGGCCTGGGCCTTCTCGGCGATTTCGTCGACCCGGGCGCCGCCCAGTCCAAGGCGCGCGAACTCTGATTTCGCCGCGGCAAGGATCCGGGCCTTCGTTGCGTCCGCATCGCGGGTTCTGGGCTTGGTTTCCACCATCTTCGCCTCGTCCCTCTCGGTCTCTTGGCAGGCAAGTCACGATCGCGGTCCGCCGACCGGGCTGCACCGCCTGCCTTTCCCTTATAGCCCACTTGACAGCAAAGGGAACTTAAAAGTAACTAACTGGTGCGTTACCAGTCGAATCGTCCGTGCGCGCTCTTGGCGCCCGGCGCCGGCCGGTAAGGAGAAAGACGGGTCTGCGGCCTGGAAATACGGCCGATTGAAACAGGGAGGAGCCCTATGTCGTTCATCAAGAAGTTCATCGAGCAGGAAACGGTCTCGCGCCGGAACTTCCTGCTCGCCTCGGCCTATGGTGTGTCGGGTGTTGCGGCGATGCGGATGTTCGGTCCGTCGCCGGTTCAGGCCGCGACCTATGCCGACCCGACCATCGCGTGGTCGTACCGCAACCGCACCAACCCCTACTGGAACGAGATCGTTTCGGGCGGCGAGGCTTTCGTACGCAGCTTGGGCAAGACCAACGACGACCTGACCCACCTGATCAACGAGGGCTCGTCGGAGAAATCGCTTGCCGACGTCAAGGCGCTGCTGGCCAAGACCAACGGGGAACTGGCCCTTGCCATCGACACCAACGACGCGCCGAACGCGCGCCCCGTTGTCGAGGCCTGTGCCGAGGCCGGGGCCTATGTCTCAACGCTCTGGAACAAGACCGACGACCTGCACCCCTGGGATTTCGGCGACAACTACGTCAGCCACATGTCCTGGTCGGATGAAAAGCCCGCCGAACAGACCGCGCGCATCCTCCTGGAGGCCATGGGCGGCAAGGGCGGCGTCGTGCATCTGGGCGGCATCGCGTCGAACAACCCGGCCATCGAGCGTCTGCAGGGCCTGAGGAACGCGCTGGCCGATTACCCGGATGTCGAGCTTCTGGATGCGCAACCCGCCGACTGGGACACCCAGAAGGCCAACCAGATCATGTCGTCCTTCATCACCCGCTACGGCGACGAGATCACCGGGGTGCACTGCGCCAACGACACCATCGGCTACGGCGTTCTGGAAGCGCTACGCGCCGAGGGCATGTCGGTGCCGATCGTCACCTATGACGGCAACCCGCAGGCGGTGGAACTGGTGGCCAAGGGCGACATCCTCGCGACCGTCTTCACCAATCCGCATTGGGGTGGCGGCATCACCGCCGCACTCGCCTATGCCGCGGCGACGGGCCAGTTCAAGCCGTCCGAAGAGCCGCCCGAGCACCGCGAATTCTACGGGCCGACGATCATGGTCACGCCAGAAGACGCGCTGGAGTTCAAGGCGAACTATCTCGACAACGTGCCGACCTACGACTGGTCCGACTTCTGGGGCCCGTCGAACGGCCAGATCATGTATAAGTAAGCGACCTTCCATGCGGCCGGCCCCTCCGGCCGCATGGACTTTCGGCTGCAGCGCCGCCCATCATTTGCACAGCGCTTCGCGGCCGCCGCGCCGCCTGTCGAGGCTATGGAGGCCCCGGGAATGACGGATATCGCCGCCCAGACCATGCCGCGCACCCGCTGGCTTACGCGCGAGCGCATCATCAGATGGGCGCCGCTTCTGGTGCTCATCTTTCTGATCCTGCTCTTCCCGTTCTTCGAATGGCTCGAGGATTTCCGCGAGGCCAAGGACCACATCTACCTCGCGGACAGCCGGTTCTTCTCGATCCGTAACGCCGCGCGCATCGCCATCGCCGCGACCCCGGCGCTGATGGTCGCGATCGGCGTGACGTTCATCATCATCATGGGCTCGATCGACCTTTCGATGGAGGGCACCGTCTCGGTCTGCGCCGTGATCTTCGCCTTTGCCTTTCTCGGCTGGGGCGGCACGCTGGCCAGCTGGGCCTGGCTCGCCATCCCGCTGGCGCTGATCGTGGGCGCGATCCTTGGCTTCATCAACGGGCTCATCCATGTCCGCCTGAAAATCCCCAGCTTCATGGCCTCGCTTGCCATGGGCTTCGTCGGCACCGGCTTTGCCCTGCTTCTGACCGGCGGCGACCGGATCCGGGTCGAGGACGAGCTGTTCCGGTCGCTCCTCACGGTGCGCTGGTTCAACTTCCCCATCATGGTCTACGTCGCGCTGGCGATGCTGCTGATCGCCTGGTTCATCCAGTCGCGCACCACGCTCGGCCGCAACTTCTATGCCGTCGGCGGCGGCGAGGAACTGGCCCATGCCAGCGGCCTCAACGTCAACCGCGTACGTATCATGGGCTTCACGCTCGCGGGTGTCTTCTTCGCCATGGGCGCGCTGATGGCCGTGGGCCGGATCGGCATCGCCGAGACCGCCACCGGCAACAACTTCATGTTCATCTCGATCACCGCCGTGGTCGTCGGCGGCACAGCGCTCTGGGGCGGCATTGGGGGCGTCTGGAATACGCTGGTCGGCGTGCTGATCGTCAACGTCATCAACAACGGCATGGTCGTGATCGGCCTGCCCAGCTTCCTGCAGGACGGCGTGCTGGGCCTTCTGGTGATCGCCGCGGTGGTGCTCTCGACCGACCGCAAGACCGTCAGCTTCGTGAAATAGGGGCCGGGCGGATGTATGAACTGAGACAGGTCGACAAGCACTTCCCCGGCGTGCACGCGCTGAAGGCGGTCGATTTCAAGGTCAACCGGCACGAGATCGTTGGCCTCGTCGGCGAGAACGGCGCCGGGAAATCCACCCTGATGAAGGTGATCTACGGCGCCTACCAGCCCGACGGTGGCGACATCACCATCGATGGCACCGTGGTGCGGTTCCAGAACCCGCGCCAGGCGATGAACCACGGCATCGGTATGGTGTTCCAGGAACAGTCGCTGATCCTGAACCTCACGGTCATGGAGAACATCTTTCTCGGCTACGAGCAGCAATTCGTGCGCTTCGGCGTCATCGACTGGAAAGCGATGGCGAAGGCCGCGAAACAGCAACTCGCCAAGGTCAAGCTCGACATCGACCCCGCGACCACCACGTCGGACCTGTCCTTCGCGCAGCGTCAGTTGGTGGAACTCGCTAAGGTGCTAACGCTCGAGGAACGCATCGACGGCGACCTCGTGATCCTGCTCGACGAGCCGACGAGCGTCTTGGCCAAGGAAGAGGTCGAACTTCTCTTCAGCCTCGTCCGCGACCTGACCAAGCGCGCCAGCTTCATCTTCGTCAGCCACCGGATGGACGAGGTGCTGGAGCTTTCCGACCGGATCTACGTCATGAAGGACGGGGCGGTCGTCGATGTCGTGGCCCATGACGCGGCCGAGGTCGACGCGATCCAGCACAAGATGGTGGGCCGCGAGGTCGACAAGGAATATTACCGCGAACAGAAACAGAAGCCCTACGACACCGGTCAAGTGCTGGTCGGCTTCGACAAGGTCAGCTGCGGGCGCCGCTACAGCGACATTTCCTTCGACCTACACCCGGGCGAAGTGCTGTGCCTCGTCGGCACCGAAGGGTCTGGCCGCGAAGCCATCTTGCGCACGATCTTTGGGCTAGAAACCCCAACCGCCGGCACGGTGACGATCAAGGGCGAGCAGGTCGCGAAGTTCACGGCACAAGGCGGGGTTGCTCGCGGCGTCGGCTACATCCCGCGCGAGCGCAAGATCGAAGGCATCGTCGCGGGCATGAACGTCTACGAGAACATGACGCTCTCGCAGATGCCGAACTACTCCAGCGGCGGCGTGCTGCGGGCCGGCGAAGAGAAGGACATGGCGCGCAGCTGGATCGAGCGCCTCGGGATCAAGACCCCGGATGTCTACAAGGATTGCGGCGGGCTCTCGGGCGGCAACCAGCAGAAAGTCGTGCTGGCGAAATGGCGCTCGGGCGGGGCGGATATCATGCTGCTCGACCATCCCACGCGGGGCCTCGACATCGGCGCCAAGGAGGACGTCTACGAGATGATCCGCGAGATGTCGGACGCCGGCGTCGGCATCATCCTGGTGGCCGACACGTTGGAAGAGGCGATTGGCCTCAGCCACACCATTCTCGTTATCAAGGATGGCGAATTCCAGAAGCGGTTCGACGGCACGCCCGGCGACAAGCCCACGCTTTATGACCTCGTCCACCACATGATCTGAGGCCGACATGTCGTTCGAACGCATCAAACCGCATCTTCCCTGGATCACGCTTCTGGTGCTGGTTCTGCTGGTGGGCATCGCCAACCCAAGCTTCTTCGATCCGGCGGGATTGCTGACCCTGATCGCGGATGTCGTGCCGCTTTTCATCATGGCGCTGGGCATGACCTTCGCGATCTATATCGGCGGGATCGACCTCTCGGTGCAGCAGATGGCCAATCTGGTGACCGTGATCGCCACCGTTTATCTGGCCAATTTCGGCATCGGCGTCGCGGTGATCGCCATTGCCGTGGGGTTCATCATCGGCGCCTTCTCGGGCTTCGTGACGACGCGGCTTTACGTGCCGAGCTTTGTCTCGACCCTCGCGATGGGTTTCGTTGCGCTCTCGGCGGCGAAGTACCTGTCGGGTCAGAGGGCACTCTACATGAATGCGGAACTGCGCGACGCCAGCTTCGGCTGGATGTTCGGCAACACCGCAGGCATCCCGCATGAGCTGGTGATCGCGCTGGTTCTGCTTGCCATCGCCTGGTTCCTGCAGACCCGCACGACCTTTGGCCGGGCGCTGAAGGCCGTGGGGTCCGGAGAGCTCGCCGCCGTCGCCTCCGGCCTCAACGTCGACCGGGTGAAGATCCTGGCCTTCGCGATCTCCGGCGTCTTCGCCGCCATCGCCGGGCTGATCTTTTCGGTGAAGCTCTCGGGCGGCGACGCCAACCTCGCGAACGGCTTCCTGCTGCTCGCCATCGTCGCCGTGTTGGTGGGCGGCACGCCCTTGACCGGCGGCGTGGGCGGCGTGGTCAACACGGCCATCGGCACGTTGATCGTGATGGTGATCCGCTCGGCCATGGTCTACCTGGAAATCGATGCGACCCAGCAGCAGATGGTGTTCGGCATCGTCCTGATCGCCGCCATCGCGTTGACAATCGACCGTTCGAAACTGCGGGGCGTGGTCAAGTGACGATGCAGGCCGCCTATCTGGTCGAACCCGGCCGGTTCGAACTGCGCGAGGTCCCGGTGCCCGAGCCCGGACCGGGCGAGGCGCTCATCAAGATCGCGCGCACCGGCATCTGCGGCACGGATATGCATATCTTTCATGGGGCTTACGCCGCCGAGAGCCTGCCGATGATCCCGGGGCACGAGTTCACCGGCCATATCGCCGCGTTGGGCCCGGGTGTTGATGGGCTCGAAGAGGGCGCGCCGGTCGTCGTCGACATGAACATCGGTTGCGGGCGGTGTTACTGGTGCCGGCGCAACGAGATCCTGAACTGCCCCGAGATGCAGCAGATGGGCATCACCATGGACGGGGCCTTTGCGGAATTCATCGCCGTGCCCGCTCGCCTTGTGATCCCGGCCCCGGCCCAGACGCCAGCCGAGGTTCTGGCGCTGACCGAACCGCTCGCTTGCGTCGTGCGCGCCGCCCGCAAGGCGAACGTCACCTTCGGGCAGTCCGTCGTCGTGATCGGCGCCGGTCCCATCGGCAACCTGCATGTCCAGCTACTGCGCACCATTGGCGCCGCGCCGATCATCGTCTCGGACATCTCGCCCGAGCGGGTGCGGATGGCCGTCGAGGCCGGCGCGGATTACGGCGTGAGCGATCCCGCCGCACTGAAGGACACTGTGATGCAGGCCACCGACGGCCGCGGTGCGGATATCGTGATCGAAAGCGTCGGCCACCCGGCGCTCTACCGCGAAGCGCTGGGGCTGATCCGCAAGGGCGGCCACATCGCGGCCTTCGGCCTGACCGGCGCGGGCGAGACTCTGCCGCTCGATATCCTTCAAACGATCCTGCAGGAAAACTCGATCAAGGGCTCCGTCGCCGGCATGGGCCAGGACATGCATGACAGCCTGACGCTGCTGACTCACGGCCGGATCAAGAGCGACGCCTTCACCGGCGCCGAGTATCCGCTGGCCGGTATCCAGGCGGCCTTCGACAGCTTCGCCGACCGCCCGCAGGACCTCAAAACCCAGATCGTGATGTAACGGGGGACCCGAAATGACGACCGAAGCCTACACCTCCAAGCCGCAAGGCATGATCCCCAACAGCCGCTTCCCGCTGCTCGTCCACCGAAACGCCATCCCCGGCGGCGGCGTCGACGCGGTCAAGGCCCGGTTCCGCGAAAACGGCTGGGGCAACAACTGGCAATACCCCGGCGTCTACCACTACGCCCATTTCCACTCCACCAGCCACGAATGCCTCGGCTGCGCGGCGGGTTGGATGCAGTTCAACCTCAGTGTGGGCGAGGGCGGCTGGACCAAGCTGCGCATCGAGGCCGGCGACGTGATCGTCATGCCCGCGGGCGTCAGCCACGAGCACATCGATGCCTCCGACGACATCATGATGTGCGGCGGCTATGCCGGCGGCCGCGACTGGGACAATATCCAGGAGGCGTTCCTGACGCCGGAGTTGTATTACCAGGCCTGCAAGAACATCATGTCCCTGCCGATCCCCGACCGCGACCCGGTCACCGGCGCGGCCCTGCATCAATGGCACGACGCGCCGTCCTCGGTGGATGGCGGCTGGAACGACTGGCGCGACGGGCTCGACGCCAGCAGCTAAGGAAAGGACCCGATATGGATCAGTCTGCCACACGCCTGTCGCTGCCCGAAAGCCCGCGCGAGTTCGGCTATTTCGTCGATGGCGAAATGCGCCCCGCCGGCGACCGCGAGCTCTATGAACGCGCCTCGCCCGGCCACGGCGTGCCGGTCACCCGGATCCCGATGTGCAGCGCCGAAGACCTCGATGCCGCCGTCAAGGCCGCGCGCCAGGCCTTCGACGACCGGCGCTGGTCCGGCCTTTCGGGCGCCGACCGCGCCGCGGTTCTCCTGAAGACCGCCGAGGGCATCCGCGCCCGGGCCGAAGAGATCGCCTATTGGGAGACGCTGGAAAGCGGCAAGCCCATTTCGCAGGCCCGCGCCGAGGTCGGCGGCACGGTGGGCATGTTCGAATACGCCGCCGGTCAGGCGCGCAGCTTGCATGGCGACAGCTTCAACAACCTCGGCGACGGCATGATGGGGCTGGTCACGCGCGAACCGATCGGCGTCGTTGGCGTCATCACGCCCTGGAACTTCCCGTTCCTGATCCTCTGCGAGCGGGTGCCGTACGTCCTCGCCGCCGGCTGCACCATCGTTGCCAAACCGTCCGAGTTCACGTCCGCCACCTCGCTGATCCTCGCCGAAATCCTGCAAGAGGCGGGCTTGCCGGATGGCGTGATGAATGTCGTGCCGGGCACCGGGCCGGTCGTCGGGCAGGCGATGGCGGAGCACGCGCAGATCGACATGCTGTCCTTCACCGGCTCGACCCGCACCGGGCGTGGGCTGCTGACAGCAGCAGGCTCGAACTTCAAGAAGCTCGGGCTCGAGCTGGGCGGCAAGAACCCGCAGATCGTCTTTGCGGATGCCGATCTCGAGGATGCCGCCGACGGCGTCGCCTTCGGCATCGGGTTCAACACCGGGCAATGCTGTGTCTCGGGGTCTCGCCTGATAGTCGAGCGCTCTGTGGCCGACAGTTTCGCCGAGATGGTGGCCGAGAAGTTCAAGAAGATCCGCGTGGGCGACCCGCTGGACGAGGCCATGCAGGTTGGCGCGATCACCACGGATGCGCAGAACAGCACGATCATGGGCTATATCGCGCAGGGTCAAGCCGATGGTGCGGCGCTGCTCTACGGCGGCGAACAGCTCGATTTCGGGCGCGGCCAGTACATCGCACCGACGCTCTTCGGCGGTGTGACCAGCGACATGTCCATCGCGCGCGAGGAGATCTTCGGACCCGTGCTGACGGTCATGCCCTTCGACACCGTCGACGAGGCCATTGCGATCGCCAATGACACCGACTATGGCCTCGCCGCCAGTGTCTGGACCAAGAACATCGACACCGCGCTGATGGTCACGCGCCGCGTGCAGGCAGGGCGGTTCTGGGTCAACACCACGCTCGCGGGCGGGCCGGAGCTGCCCATCGGCGGCTTCAAGCAATCCGGCTGGGGCCGCGAGGCGGGCAAATACGGGGTTGAAGAATATACCCAGATCAAGTCGGTTCATATCGAGATCGGCAAGCGGAGCCCCTGGATCGAGTGATGGCGGAAACGGGTTATGACTATGTGATTGTCGGCGGCGGCTCGGCGGGCTGTGTGCTGGCCAACCGGCTCAGCGAGAACGCCTCGGCACGCGTTCTGCTGCTCGAGGCGGGCGGCAAGGATCGGCATCCGCTGATCCACATGCCTGTGGGTTTCGCCAAGATGACCACCGGCCCGCACACCTGGGGCCTCGTCACGGCGCCGCAGAAACACGCCAACAACCGCGAGATTCCCTACGCCCAGGCCCGGGTGATCGGTGGCGGAAGCTCGATCAATGCCGAGGTCTTCACCCGCGGCCATCCCAGCGACTATGACCGCTGGGCCAGGGAAGAGGGGGCCGAGGGCTGGGCCTTCAAGGACATCCAGCAATATTTCCTTCGCTCCGAGGGCAACACGATCCTGTCGGGCGACTGGCATGGCACTGACGGGCCGCTCGGTGTTTCCGATATCCCCGACCCGCAGCCGATGACCCGGGCCTTCGTGCAGTCCTGCCAGGAGCGCGGCATTCCCTACAACCCGGATTTCAACGGAGCGAGCCAGCCCGGTTGCGGCGTCTACCAGACCACCACCAAGAACTACCGCCGCTGCTCGGCTGCCGTCGGATACCTGAAACCGGTCCTGAAGCGGTCGAACCTGACGGTCGAGACCGGCTGCCTGGTCAAGCGCATCACGTTTGAGGGCACCCGCGCCACAGGGGTGGAGTATTTCAACGGCAAGGAACGCCGCGTTGCCCGTGCCGAAAGCGAGGTGATCGTGACCTCGGGCGCCATCGGCAGCCCCAAGATCATGATGCTCTCGGGCGTCGGTCCCGCCGCGCATCTGAAAGAGCACGGCATCGACGTCGTCCACGACCTGCCCGGCGTGGGCGAGAACCTCAACGACCATTTCGGCATCGACATCATCGCCGAGCTCAAGGGCCACACCAGCCTCGACAAGTACAACAAGCCGCATTGGGCGCTATGGGCGGGGATCGAGTACGTCTTCTTCCGCTCGGGCCCTATCACCTCGAACGTGGTCGAGGGTGGGGCGTTCTGGCATTCACAGGGCTCCGGTGATGTGCCGGATCTGCAATTCCATTTCCTCGCCGGGGCAGGGGCCGAGGCCGGGGTGCCAAGCGTGCCGAAGGGCTCTTCGGGCATCACGCTGAACAGCTATACCGTAAGGCCGAAGAGCCGCGGCACGGTCAAGCTGCGATCGTCCGATCCGGCGGCGCTGCCCATCGTCGATCCGAATTTCCTCGCAGAGCCGGAGGACCTGAAAACCAGTGTCGAGGGGGTGAAGATCAGCCGCGAGATCTTCGAGCAGCCGTCCTTGCAGAAATACGTCAAGACGATCCGCCTTCCGGACGACAGCGTGAAGACCCAGGCCGAGTTTGAGGCCTATGCAAGGCAATTCGGCCGTACCTCTTACCATCCGACCTGCACCTGCAAGATGGGTGTCGACGAGATGGCGGTGGTCGACCCGCAGTTGCGGGTGCGCGGACTCGACGGGATCCGGATTTGCGACAGTTCCGTGATGCCCAGCCTGATCGGGTCGAACACCAACGCGCCGACGATCATGATCGCCGAGAAGGCCAGCGATCTCATCCGCGGCAATCAATGACAAGAAAAACCTCTTCCTCTCCAACTGAAACGGCGGCCCACATGGCCGCCGTTCCTTTCTTTCTGCCCGCAGTGTCCTAGGTGCCTGTTTGCGCTATCATGAATGATTTCAATAGGTTGAATAGGTGTCCTAGCTAGGACACCGCGCTCAATCCCACTCCGGCGCCCAGGGCACCAACTCCTCGGTCACGATCCGGTAGCCCGTATGGGTGAGCTTTTCGATCCGGGCCATGTCCACGCTCGACAGCGTGAAATCCATGATGTCGAAATTCGCCGCGATATTCTTCGGGTTCGTCGACATCGTGTTCACGCTGACCCCCTTCTGAAGAATCCAGCGCAGCACGACCTGGCCGGCGGATTTGCCATAGGGCTCACCGATCTCGCCGAACTCGGGATGCTTGAAGACCTCGCCGCGCGCCACCGATGAATAGGACGACAGCGGAATACCGACCTCGTTCGCCCCGGCAAGAAGCTTGTCCTGGTTCAAGAGCGGATGGAACTCCACCTGGTTGGTCACAATCGGCGCGTCGACGATGGACACGGCATCCTTCATCATCTGGATCGTGTAATTCGACACCCCGATATTCCTGGCGAGCCCCCTGTCATAGGCCTGCTGCAAGAGCCTCAGCGACGGCGCGATGTCTCCCCCGATCGGCGGCCAGTGCAGCAAGAGCGCCTCCACATAATCGACCTGCAGGTCCTTCAGGCTCTGCTCGACCGAGGCGATAAACCTGTCCTCGCCGAAATTGTCTGGATGCACCTTCGTGGTGATGCAAAGCTCATCCCGCGCGATCCCGGTCGCCTTTAGCGCCTCTCCGGTTTCGGCCTCATTGCCGTACATTTGTGCGGTGTCGAATGCGCGGTATCCGACTTCGGCTGCGTCGAGAATCGCCTTTGTCGCAACTTCGCCTTCCAACGGAAACGTGCCGAAAGCACGCTGGTGGGTCTTCTGGAAAAAAATGTTCATGAGGGGCCTCCCGTGAGTCTTTCCTTATGTAACTTATTAGTTACTTAGGGGGAAGCCTTGATTGCCGATCCTCTGATTTCAATGGAAAATCCGCGCTTGATTCAGATCACCGGGCTTGGCATAGTCACATAACCATCTGGTTACTTGTGGTGGTCCGTATGGTCAGGGAGGCCAGTGTGACGAAACAGAAAACTGCGGCGGAAGCCGTCGCGCTGATTCCCAATGACGCGGTCGTAGCCGTGAACTCCTCGAGCGGATTGTGTTGTCCGGATGCGGTACTGCAAGCGCTCGGCGAGAGGTTCGACGCCGAGGCCGCGCCCTGCAATCTGACCACAATCCACCCCATTGCCGCGGGAGACTTCTTCGGCACCAAGGGTGTCGATCACATCGCGAAACCTGGCTGCCTCTCCAAGATCATCGGCGGCAGCTATCCGTCCGGCCCGTCCAAGGCCGATCCGCCGCGAATATGGCAGATGATTGGTAAAAACGAGGTTAAAGCCTACAATCTGCCGTCCGGCATAATTTTCGACATGCTGCGCGAGGGCGCGGGGCAGCGGCCCGGGGTGCTCACCAAGGTGGGGATCGAGACCTTCGTCGATCCCGATCAGGAGGGCGGCGCGATGAACGAAGCCGCCGCCGTCGAACCGATCGTCAAGCGCATGGAATTCGAGGGCGAGGATTGGCTCTATTTCCAGGCCTTGCGCCCGGACGTGGCCATCGTCCGCGCGACCTCCGGCGACCAGCGCGGCAATCTCAGCTTCGAATCCGAGGGCGCCTATCTTGGCGCGATGGAGATGGCGCTGGCCGCACACAATTGCGGTGGGTTCGTCATCGCCCAGGTTCGGCGGGTGGCGCAGAACGGCTCGATTCGGCCGCATGACGTGCATGTCCCGGGCATCCTGGTAGACCACGTGGTCGAGGCGCCGGAGATGCTGCAAACCACCGCAACCCCTTATGATCCCGCGATTTCCGGCGAATTGATCCGCCCGCTGGACTCGTTCCACATGATGGAATTCGGGGTGCAGAAGGTGATCGCCCGGCGCGTCGCGCAGGAACTGCAAAAGGGCTGGGCGGTGAATGTGGGCTTCGGCGTCTCGGCCAATGTCCCGCGCATCTTCTTGGAGGAAGGCCGGCACGGTGACGTCACCTGGGTGATCGAACAGGGCGCGGTGGGCGGCATTCCTCTCTTGGATTTCAAATTCGGCTGCGCGGCCAATGCCGAGGCCTTTGTCACCAGCCCGCACCAGTTCGCCTATTTTCAGGCCGGCGGCTTCGATGCCTCGATGTTGTCGTTCCTGGAGATCGACGCGGATGGCTCGGTGAACGTGTCGCGGTTGAAGGCGACGCCGCACCGGACGGCGGGAGCGGGCGGCTTCGTCGACATCACGGCACGGGCAAAGCGCATAATCTTCTCCGGCACCTTTAACGCGGGCGCCAAGATGCGCGTCGAGGACGGGCGTCTGACCATCGACGCCGAGGGGCACACGGCGAAGATCGTGCCCAAGGTCGACCATGTGTCTTTCTCGGGCAAACGCGCGGTGGCACAGGGGCAGGAGGCCACCTATGTGACAGAGCGCTGCGTGATCAAGCTGACGGACCAGGGGCTGACGGTGACGGAGATCGCGCCAGGGCTGGAGTTGCAGCGTGACGTGTTGGACCAAGCGGGAACGCCTTTGCGCGTGGCCGACGACCTGCGTGAGATGGACGCGGCGCTGTTCCGGCCGGAACCGTTCGGGCTTTCCCCATGAGCCGCATATCGCTGCGGGTCGAGGGGGCATTCGGGCACCTGCGGCTGAACCGGCCCGAGAAACTGAACGCGCTGGACGCGGCGATGGTCGAGGAATTGATGCATCGCTGCAAGGAAGTCGAGCATCACCCTGATATCCTTGTGGTAATCCTGTCCGGAGAGGGCATGGTATTCTGCGCGGGCGGGGATATCGACGCATGGTCGTCGGAAGGCCCGGACGCGTTCGGGCGCCACTGGGTGCGCGACGGGCATGCGGCATTCGACGCCTTGGCGCGGCTGCGGCAGCCGGTGATCGCTGTGCTGGATGGGCATGCTCTCGGGGGTGGATTGGAACTGGCGGCTTGCGCCGATTATCGCGTTGCCGAGGCGCAGGTGAAGATCGGCCAGCCTGAGACCGGGCTTGGGATCATTCCGGGCTGGTCGGGCACCCAGCGCGCGGTGCGCCGGTTCGGCGCGCAGGTGGTGCGGCGGATGGCGGTGTTTGGCGAAGTTTTCACAGCAGATCAGGCACTTGGGCTGGGTCTGGTGGATCGGGTCGTGGGTACGGGAGAGGCCATGGCGGCGGCGGAAGAGTTGGCGGACGCGGTGCTGAAACGCGGGCCGCGGGCCACGGAACTGGCCAAGATGATGATCAATGCGGCCGAGGGTGAGGAGCGGGAGCGCATCGTCGAGGCGATGGCGGGGGCGCTGGCGGCGGGCTCGGCGGATCTGGCCGAGGGGCTGGCGGCGTTCCGCGAGAAGCGGGCGCCCGCGTTTGGCAAGGGGGACAAAACATGATCCGGCATTTCGTGGCGCTGAGGTTTCGGGACGGGACCCCGGATGAGGTCAAGGCGGGGCTGATGGCTGACCTTGACGGGTTAAAGGCGCAGATCGACGGCATTCTGGACTTCCAGGCGCGCCCGAATGTCAGCGTCGAAGACCCGCTGGTGCGCGGCTTTCGCGACGTTTTCTGGTTTGATTTCAGGGATGAAGCCGTGCGGGACGCCTATCTGGTGGACGAGGTGCACCAGGCGATCGGGACGCGTATCGTGGCCGAACTCGAGGGCGGTCCGGACGGGGTCTTCGTGGCGGATTTTTCGGTCTGAGGAAGCCCGTCGGCTGCTGCGGCTGAGGCCGAATGCGTGTCCGTTTGGGCATCGGAGTCGAACAGGTTTTCGGCGAATTCACCGGAATTGAGCGAATCGGAGTTAACGCGCTGAAAAGGCGCGAAAACCGAAATCGGTATTACGTATGTATTACGTCGGTATTGCGTCGGTGTCGGATGTCCGCGGATCGCCTCGGCGCGCTTGGTTAACAGACCGTGCGGTGGGTGCCCAATGGGCGGGTTCTTGCCAAATTGAGCCGCTGCCGCGGCGCGGTTTTCTCAACGCCTTGGCGGGCGTGATGCGTCAATCCGAGGGCGAGCCGGGTTGCCTGCGTTGCCTTGCCTTTTTGCTGAGAGGTCCGGCCGGGGGGCCGGACGGTTTTGAGCATGTGTTCCGTCGCCGGCCTGTCAAGGCCGGGCCGCTTCGCGTTCGGCCGGGAATCGGTCCACTGGACCGATTCCAGATCCGCCTCACCTGTCGCAGCCTTGACAGGCCAGCAACGAAACGGCGTCAGCGGTAGGTGAGGAGTTGGTTGGTGCCGTCTTGCACGGTTTCGCCATGCTGGTTGGTGACCTCGAAGGCGAGGGTGAGGATGCCCCGGTCGGGTTTGGTGACCCCGCGCTTTTCGGCGACGGTGATCGTGGCCCCGATCGTGTCGCCGATTAGGACCGGGTGGCGGAAGGACCAGGTCCAGCCGAGCGAGGCGATGGCGTCGAACTGCGCCGGCGCCTGGTTCTTCAGCCCGTCGATCAGGGAAAGCACCAAGAGTCCGTGGGCGACCCGGCCGGGGAAGCCATAATCCCGGGCGGCGGCATCGGACATGTGGATTTCGAACCGGTCTCCGGAGAGCGCCGCGAAGCCGTCGATATCGGCGGCCGTGAGGACGTGGCGTCCGGTCACGATGCGGTCACCCGGGGCGACGGCGTCGAGGCCATGGCGCCCGGGTGCAAGCAGGCGGCTCACGGTGTCGGGGCGTCTTCGCGCAGCAATCCCTTGGCCTTGAGGTCGGCCCAGAACTCTGCCGGGATCGGGTGGCTGAACCAGGCGAGGTTCTTTTTCAGCTGCTCCACCGTGCGCGTGCCGGCGATGAAGCTGGGGATCGCCGGGTGGGCGACGACGAATTGCAGGGCGGCGGCGGGCAGCGGCACGTTGTGGTCGGCGCAGACGGCCTCGATCTTTTTCACCTTGTCCATGATTTCCGCCGGGGCCGGGGCATAGTTGTATTTCGCGCCCTCGACGGCGCCGGTGGCGAGGATTCCGGAGTTGAAGCCGCCGCCGACGACTACGGCCGCGCCGCGTTCCTCGCAAAGCGGCAGGAAGGCGTCGAGGGACTCCTGCTCGAGCAGCGTGTAGCGTCCGGCGAGCAGGAAACAGTCGAAATCGCGCTGCTTCAGGGCCTCGTGGCAGACCTCCCATTCGTTCACGCCGACGCCGATGGCCTTGACGACGCCCTGGGAGCGGAGATAGTCCAGCGCCTTGTAGCAGGTGTCCATCGCCTGCTTGAAGACTTCGGGCTGCTCATCGCCGCGGGTGAAAACGTCGATGTCATGGATGAAAACGATATCCATATATTCGAGGTTCAGGCGCTGCAGCGAGTCTTCGAAGCTGCGCATCGTGCCGTCGTAGCTGTAGTCGAAATGCATCGTGAACCGGCCGGCATTGGTCCACGGGAAATACTCGATGTCGTCCTTGCGGGCGGGTTTCAGGACCCGGCCGACCTTGGACGACAAGACGAAGTCGTCGCGGTTCTTCCAACGCAAGGAGTGGCCGGTGCGCAGCTCGGATAGCCCGTGGCCGTACATCGGCGCGGTGTCGTAGTAACGCACCCCGGCATGCCAGGAGGTCTGGAACATGGCGTCCGAGGTCTCTTCGTCGATCTCGCGGAAGATGTTGCCCACGGGGGCGGTGCCGAAGCCGAAGGCGGTGACTTCCAGGTCCACCCGGCCGAATTTCCGTTTGGTGTCGGGCTGCATGCCGTCTCCTCCCTAAGTAACTAGATAGTTATTTAGACCAGGCGCGGCCCCTGCGGCAAGAGGAAATTCACGCTGAATCCTCTTGACCACGGGATCGCGGGGTGGGTAAAGTAACCAAACGGTTACAAGCGGACTCGCCAAATGTACCTCACCGAAACCCATATCCAGGTGCGCGAGATGGCGCGCGATTTCGCCAACGATGTCATCCGGCCCATGGCGGAAGAGTTGGACCGGGAAGAACGGTTCCCGGCGGAGCTTTATGCGGAGATGGGCGAGCTGGGGCTTTTCGGTATCGGAGTGCCGGAAGAGATGGGCGGGCCGGGATTCGACACGCTGGCCTACGCGCTCGTGATGGAAGAGCTGTCGCGGGGTTATGCCAGCGTCGCGGATCAGTGCGGGCTGATCGAACTGATCTCGACATTGCTGGTCCGGCACGGGACCGAGGCCCAGCTGGACCGGTGGCTGACCGACGTGATGACCGCGAAGACCAAGGTGGCCTATTGCATCACCGAGCCCGAGGCGGGCACGGATGTGTCGGGAATCCGCACCGAGGCCGTGCGCGACGGCGACGGCTGGGTGCTCAACGGCGGTAAGATCTGGATTCACAATGCGCCGGTGGCCGATGTGGGCTTCGTGCTGGCGCGGACGGATCGCGACGCGGGGCATCGGGGCATGTCGATCTTCATCGTCGACCTGCACGCAGAGGGCGTCGAGCGCGGCCCGAAAGAGCACAAGATGGGGCAGCGGGCGAGCCAGGTCGGCGCGTTGAATTTCAGTGATGTGCGGTTGCCGGCAGATGCGCTTTTGGGCGAGGAGGGCCGCGGGTTCCACATGATGATGAGCGTGCTCGACAAGGGGCGTGTCGGCATCGCGGCATTGGCCGTGGGGATCGGGCAGGCGGGGCTGGAGGCAGCCGTGGAGTATGCGCAGCAACGCAAGCAGTTCAAGAAGGCGATCGCCGAGTTCCAGGGGGTGCAGTGGCTGCTCGCCGACATGGCCAAGGATATCGAAGCCGCGAGGTTATTGGTGCATTCGGCGGCGGTGAAGATCGACCGGGGCGAGGATGCAACCAAGGCGTGCTCGATGGCGAAGTGTTTCGCCGGCGACATGGCGGTGGCGCGCTCGGCGGATGCGGTGCAGGTCTTCGGCGGCTCGGGCTATATCCGGGGGTTCGAGGTGGAGCGGCTCTACCGCGACGCGAAGATTTGCCAGATCTATGAGGGGACGAACCAGATCCAACGCATGATCATTGCGCGCGAACTGGTCAAACACGGGGCGGCAGCATGAGCGGTCAGGTCGCGCTGGTCACCGGGTCGAGTCGGGGGATCGGGCTGGGGGCCGCGAAGGCACTGGCTGCCGAAGGGGTGGCCGTGGCCTTGAACGGGCCTGTCGACGACGACGAACTGCGCCGCGCGGTCGAAGAAGTGCGCGCCCTGGGCGTGCCGGTTGTGGCGGCGCCGTTCGATGTCACCGACTTAAAGGCCCACGACGCGGCGCTGGCACAGGTCGAGGAGGCGCTGGGGCCGCTGACGACGCTGGTCAACAACGCGGGCGTGGGCGTGATGCAGCGGGGCGATCCGCTGGAGGTGTCCGAGGCAAGCTGGGACCGCTGTCTTTCGGTCAACAGCAAGGCGATGTTCTTTCTCACGCAGGCCTTCGCGAAGCGCCTGTTGGCGCGCGAAAGAGACCCGAACCTGTTTCATTCCGTGGTGAACGTGACCTCGTCGAATGCGGTGGCCGTGGCGGTGCCTCGGTCGGAATACTGCGCCAGCAAGGCCGCGGCGGCGATGGTGTCGAAGGCGTGGGCGGTGCGGCTGGGGCCGGAGAACATCGCCGTCTACGACGTGCAGCCAGGGCTGATCGCAACCGACATGACAGCGCCGGTGATTGCCCAATACGAGAAACGCGCCAAGGACGGGCTGACGCTGTTCCCGCGCGTCGGCCAGCCGGCCGACATGGGCGGTATCATCGCGGCCCTGGCAACCGGAAAGCTGCCCTATACCACGGGTCAGGCGATTTCCGCCGACGGTGGCATGCTTGTGCCGCGGTTCTGAGGAGAGACCATGAAGATTGCACTTCCGGACATATCGGGTGTCCTTGCGAATTACACGCTGACGGGAACGCCGGTTGAAGCCGCGCCGCTCGGGCCGGACCCAGCACGGGTTGTGTTCTCGGCGGCCCACGTGGTGGCCGATCCGTTCACGAGCGCAGACCCTTCCGGACCGGCGGTGGTGGATTGGAATGCGACGATGGCTTTCCGGCGCCACCTGGACGGGCTGGGGCTGGGGATCGCCGAGGCGATGGACACCGCGCAGCGCGGCATGGGACTCGACTGGCCCGGCGCCCTGGAACTGATCCGGCGCACCAAGGCAGAGCTGCCCGATGCGCTGGTGTTCAACGGCTGCGGGACGGATCAGATCGACCCTGCCGAGGCGCGCTCGCTTGACGATGTGCGGGCGGCGTATCTGGAGCAGGTGGAGGCGATCCAGGCCGTCGGCGGGCGGTTGATCGTGATGGCCTCGCGGGCACTGGCCAGGGTTGCGGCATCGCCAGATGGCTATCTCGGCATCTATTCCGATGTGCTGGCGGCCTGTGATCAGCCGGTCATCCTGCATTGGCTGGGCGAGATGTTCGACCCGGCACTGGCCGGGTACTGGGGCACCGACAGTTTCGAGGCGGCGATGGAAACCGCGCTTGCCGTGATCGAGGCGAATGCCGCGAAGGTCGACGGGATCAAGATATCGCTGCTCGACAAGGACAAGGAGATCGCGATGCGCCGGCGTCT
>JAAUYH010183291.1_pt1 | contig 23824 bp, 15 predicted proteins | sample 7278061 | NCBI WGS metagenome assembly JAAUYH01 (sample SAMN14350203, study PRJNA611818) | marine sediment metagenome | isolation source: surface marine sediment (0.6m) | place: French Polynesia: Moorea | collected 2018-08 | reverse complement strand
TTAAAGGTTAAAGGTTAAAGGGAAAAGGCTTATTTTGACAAAGCTTTAACCTTTCCCCCTTTCCCTTTTCCCAACTCTACTAAGTCTCTCATTACTTTTAAGAATTGGTATCACTACTCACTACTCCCTACTCCTACTCCCTACTTACTACTCCTACTCCCTACTTACTACTCCTACTCCCTACTCCCTACTCCCTACTTACTACTCACTACTCCCTACTCCCTAGACTGCCGAGTTTGGATATCACAAAAAAATCATGCTTGGTTTTTCAGCAACTTTAACGACCCTTAATATAGTGGCAATTTTATATATAAAAACTCAATATTTTATCAAGGAAGTTTTGATAAGTTTTCATGAAGTTATCGTATTTGTATCTAGTTATTTACCCTAAAAATATATTATTTTAAGCATAATTACTGAAGCGGTAATCACTTAAATAATATTACTATTGATAACAAATAAGCTAATTAAAATTAGATTGCAGTAACCGAAAAAAATCCTATTTTTGAATTAATAACTGTTATGAATTTACAAAAAACTATATTTACAACCTTAGCTACTTCTTTGCTTGTAACTACCAATGCTCAAGCTTTTGATGTTATTAAAGGAGAAGATATTAATAGTGGTGGTTTAAATACTCGTACTACCCTTAATCAAACAAAACAAGCAGAACAGCAGTTTCTTAATCGCCTAGATAGTACTGTTGGTACTGAAAACTTTGAAAATATTACTTCTAATTCAAATTCTAATTTAGATTTGTCTTTTCCTGGTGCAGGAACTGCCACTTTAGGTGGTAATGGAGAAATTCATAATATTCAAAATACAAGCAGTTCAGCCATTGCTTACGATCTTGAACAAGGACTTTATCCTTCTTCTGGAAATAAATATTGGTTTACAGAAGCTAAACCTCAAGGGAATAGCAGTTTTACAATTGATTTTAGTGAAGATATTTCTGCGTTTGGTTTCTATGCCTACGATTTAGGAGATTGGGGTGCTAAATTAACTCTCAAACTTTATTCTAATAATCAATTAGTAGATACCATTAACAATCTTCATACTGTTAAAACTAACGGTAGTACTACTGGTTCAGCAATTTATATTGGTATAGTTGGAGAGCTTCTTTCCAGTGGAGTTTATGAGACCTTCGATCGCGTAGAATTTACCACTACAGGTAATGGTATTGTTAACACTTCTCATGACATATTTGCTTTTGATGATATGACAATTGCTAAGTCAAATCAATTAGAAACAATTAGCTATGCTGACTAAATAAGTGAAATTGAAACTAAAGTTGCATAAAAAATCAAATAAATAGCACAATAAGGCATTAGATGGAAGTTATATCCTAAAAATGCCTTATTTGATTTTAAAAGTGCCAGCACATACATCTGTCCTATAGAAATGAAGTTTTTCTCATAAAAATTTCATGAAAAATTTAAGAGGAATTGAAATACTGAAAGATAAATAACCTATAGCAATTGAGGAGGTTCACATGGCATTTATTCCAGGAACTGACGATGACGATACTTTGAGAGGAACTAGTAGTAGAGATACTATTTTAGGTAGAGAAGGTAATGATGATCTGTTTGGTCTAGGTGGAAACGATAACATTAGAGGTGGAGAAGGAGATGATCTTCTTCAAGGCAATCTTGGTAACGATGACCTCAGTGGTGGAGAAGATGATGACACCCTCTCTGGTGGACGGGGGAATGATTTATTAAATGCTGGAGAAGGTAACGACTTATTAAGGGCTGGTAGAGGTCGAGATACTCTTCTCGGAGGAGACGGTAACGAAACAATGTTAGGCGGATCTGGAGTAGATATCCTAAGAGGTGGAGAAGGTAACGATACTATATCTGGTGGAGGTGGTAATGACGCTCTCTTTGGTGGGGAAGATAACGATATTTTAACTGGTGGTAGAGGAAGAGATAGATTAGTTGGTAATGAAGGGGATGATACTCTTGATGGAGGCGCAGGTAATGACACTCTTACTGGGGGAGAAGATGACGACATTTTTGTTTTAACCAGAGGACAAGGAACAGATATCATCAAAGATTTTGATTTTGATGATGATCAAATTGGTTTAGCTGGTAATCTTACCTTTGGACAATTAACCCTTACTCAAAGTGGTGATAATACTTTGATTCGTATCACTCGCACAGGAGAAACATTGGCTTCTGTAGAAGATGTAAATGCTAGTTCTTTTGATGACGATGACTTCATCAATCGATTTGATTTCTAAATAAAGGTAATATCGTTTCTTATTCCTTGGGTGGATAGATCAAGCTCAAAGATAATGGATGTCTTGTCTATCCTTACCTCTAATAGACTTCTTGTATAACTCCTAAATTGATTGGTTGAGGAAGATTCGGGAGTGTGGGGAGCGCGGGAAGTTTGGGGAGCAATTTCTCCCTAATCTCCTGGGTCTCTCTAATATCCCCCATCTCCCTTGTCTACCCTGTCTCCTTGTCTTATCCAACCAGGAATTTATTTATGCAAGACAGGTCTAATAAATATATGTACTTAGTCTTTTTAGGTATATCCTAACTCTTGTTTGTCTACGTTACAATTTTTAACAAAACAAGACTAGAGTAATAATTATGACAACCGCTTTAATTACTGGTGCTTCTTCGGGAATTGGTGCAGCTTTTGCGGAAGAACTAGCTAAAAGAAAGACCAACTTAGTTTTAGTAGCTCGCTCAGAAGATAAACTTAGCAAGTTAGCGCAACAACTGCAAGAACAATTTGGTATCAATGCAGAAGTAATAGTGCAAGATTTGACTCTCCCTAATGCGGGACAATTTGTATTGGATGCAATAGCTCAAAAAGAATTAACGATCGATCTATTAATTAATAATGCTGGTTTTGGTGACTATGGAGCTTTTGTCGATCGCCCTTTATCTAAACAGATGGAGATGATCCAACTAAATATTACCGCAGTAGTAGAGTTAACAGGACTATTTCTACCTCAGATGAAGCAAAGAGGAACAGGAGGAATTATTAATATTTCTTCTATTGCTGGTTTTCAACCTCTACCTTATATGTCTATCTATGCTGCTACCAAAGCTTTTGTTCTCAATTTTACCGAAGCTTTGTGGGCAGAAAACAAGGATAGCGGTGTCAATATTTTAGCTCTTTGTCCAGGTCCAACAGAATCCCAGTTTTTTAAAATTGCTGATTTTCCTCAGTCTTTTACAGGTAAAAACGGTAGTAATCTAACTCCTGCTGAAGATGTAGTTAAAGAAGCTCTCAAAGCCTTAGAGAAAAATCAATCTACCATAGTTACAGGCGGTATCGGTAATCAATTATTAGTGAATGTACCTCGTTTTACTCCGCGAGATTGGTTAGTTAGTGCAGTAGAAAAACAATTCAAAAGTTAATCTAAATTAAGATATACAAGTTTTACTTTTTTTGATTATTCGTCAACACAGCGAAGGATATGTGATGCATCCTTCGCTATTATTTTATTTACCTACTTTTTCCCGATTCTTTACTGGAATCTGCGTATAGTTGCCGATCAGCAGGAGTAATTCGTGGACAAATTGTGGCAGTAGATGCTCCCGACGCTAGAATAGCAGAACCCTGTAACTTAAAAGGTCTAATGCTATTGGGCAGCATTTGTTTTTTACTACGACAGCGATCGAAGCGTAAATCTTGTAAGTCACTTTGATAAAAAGCGATCGCTTTTATTCTAGAGTAAGGTATTGAATTGGTTAATGCGATCGAGAGCAAAGCTAGATTCTATGGGAGCGCAAAATATTTTCTCAAGGCTCGAAGAGAAAATCGCTTTAAAATAAAATTAATATCCTAAATAATTTTATGAACTACAACGATATCATTACTATTGAGCCTGGAAAACGTAGCGGAAAGCCTTGTATTAGAGGAATGCGGATTACTGTTTATGATATTTTAGAGTATTTAGCAGGAGGTATGACAGAAGCGGAAATACTTGAAGATTTTTCTGAATTAACTTCAGAAGATATTAAAGCTTGTCTTGCTTTTGCAGCAGATAGAGAGAAAAAATTATTTATTGCTTCAATGTGAAACTATTGATTCGGCTCATGTTAAAGCTTTAGGTTTAACTAATACTGATGATAGTCTTATTTGGGATTATGCTCAAGAAAATGACTATATAATTGTTTCTAAAGATTCAGATTTCCATCAACGCAGTATTTTATACGGTCATCCTCCTAAGTTTATCTATTTAAGAATTGGCAATAGTCCTACATCAAAGATTGTTAATATTCTACGGGATAATTTTGATGTGATTACTGAGTTTAGTAATAGTGAAATAGAAAGTATTTTAGTCTTGGGTTAGTTATCGCGATCGCTATTCGTACATATCATTCAGATCGCATTTACACTATAAAAAAAGTCCCCGAATTCAAGGGGCATTTAAGAGGATTGAAACCAATGATTGTTAGAGCAATTATAGAATGGGATGAGGAAGCACAAGCTTATTCTGCTACTTGTCCAGAATTAAATTTTGTTTCTTCTTTTGGTGATACTAAACAAGAAGCAATAACTAATTTAGAAGATGCGATTAAATTAATGCTTGAACCAATTCCAGATAATTTATTTTTATAGTATATTCATACTAATAAAGAATTAGAATTACATAAACCCGATGAGCAAATCTAGACAAGATTATTTTTTCTTGAATCATCAAGGCGAGTGTTTAAAACCAAGTTGGAGCGAGGTTAGAGACTTAGATTTGACTAGTAATCCATATATGTTAGTCCCTGATAATAATGTGTGTTTTCATGTTTCTAATCTTAATATATGTAAACAAGATAAAGTTAAAAGAATAAAAGCTAGGAATTTTTTGAATTATGTATTTCAATCTAATATTACTGTAAACCCGACTTGGGGCTTATTGGAAAGAGCTAGTAAACCAGGAACACTAAATTTAAATATTGATAAATTAGATAACTTTGAAGATGCTTTTTGGAGAAAGCTTAATAAGTATAAGAATAATCAAACAATTTCATCTATATCAGAATCAATTGATGATTTTAAATCTATACTTTATCCTTTATATGCTTATTTACTAAAAATTAAGCTAATTCTTATTAAAAGAGAACCTAGCTCTAAAAATGCAGAAAAAAACTTAAATGAGCTATATAATTTTACAAAAGAAATCAAAATACATTTAGTGATTCCTTGGCAATTTGCTATCGCTATTTTTGGAGGGTATAACCAACTTAATAAGTTTATAAAACCTAGTAAGAATCAAGATATATTTCAAGCTACATGGGGAGCATCTTGGGATTTATTTTATTTACAATGGGTTCATCAATGCAATGGACTTAGAAAATTTAAAAATATCTATCCTCAGTATATTTTTGTTACAGATGATAAATGTTGTGCCATTATAGGTGAAGCACTAAAAGTATTAGCAGCTATTGATTACGGCAATGTAATTTATAATCAAACTCTAATCAGTCATGATTTTCCTCATTGGAAACAAAAAGACAATTTCTTGTTTGAAATGTCTCAAGAAATCAATAAGGGTATATTCCAGAGAATTGTCAGAAGAAATAATCTATCAGAATCTGCATTTCAGCATGAATTAAATGCTATTGTTGACAACTCAAGTCAGCAGATTTCTGAACTTACACAAGAACTAAAAGCTGTAACGAAGAAAGGATTTGGTTAAAAACACAATTTCTCATATCATCAACCAAAATTTCGGTTATCCCAACACGCCCAAACCTACACTATCCCTTCATAAAGCGTTACGGTAAGGAGATATACGATATCAACAGCAATATCTCTTGTATGACTAACGCAACCATTACAGAAAATCCCTTACTAATTGGCAAAGGTTTACCGCCTTTCGATAAAATCGAGGCTTCCCATGTAGTTCCGGCGATGACTGAACTACTAAAGGAATTAGAAACAGATTTAACTAACCTGGAAGCAAATTTAGCTCCTACTTGGGAAGGATTAGTCGAACCCCTAACCAAAATGGAAGAAAAGTTAGGCTGGAGTTGGGGTATTGTTGGACATCTGATGGGTGTTAAAAATAGTCCTGAACTCAGAGAAGCCTATGAAAAAATGCAACCAGAGGTTGTGAAATTCTACAATAAACTTTCTCAGAGTAAACCGATATACGAGGCTTTTAAAGAATTACGAAATAGTGCAGATTGGAATACATTTGAACCAGCACAACAACGTATTATTGAATCTTCCCTCAGAGATTTTGAATTGTCTGGTGTAGGTTTAGAAGGAGAAACCAAAGAGAGATTTAACCAAATACAGTTAGAGTTAGCCGAACTTGCAACTAAGTTTTCTAATAACGTCCTCGATGCAACTAAAGCTTTTAAATTAAAACTAACTGATAAAAAAGATGTAGAGGGTTTACCCGACAGTGCTTTAAGTTTGATGGCGCAAACTGCTAACCTCTCCCCCAACCCCTCCAGTGTAGAAAAAAATATTCCTCTTACTTCTCCCCTTGTAGGGGAGACTGAGAGGGGTGGAGAGGGGAGTATAGAGGCTACTCCTGAAAATGGGCCTTGGGTGGTAACTTTAGATTATCCTAGCTACATTCCTTTTATGAAATATGCCCAGAGTAGCGAGTTAAGAGAAAAACTCTACAAAGCTTTCATCTCTCGTGCTTCTAGTGGCGAATTAGATAATAAATCCAATATCGATCGCATTTTAGAATTGAGAAAGGAAAAAGCCAATATTCTTGGTTTTGATACTTTTGCTGAGTTGAGTTTAGCTCGTAAAATGGCTCCGAGTGTAGAAGCTGTAGATAAACTTTCAGAAGAATTACGAGTTGCTTCCTATGATGCTGCCCTAAAAGAGTTTGAAGAGTTAAAAGCCTTTGCTGGTAAAGACGATCTAAAACATTGGGATACTACTTATTGGTCAGAAAAACAAAAAGAAGCTAAATTTAAGTTTAACGAAGAAGAATTACGTCCTTATTTTCCTTTACCTCAAGTTTTAGATGGTTTATTCAGTTTAGCCAAGCGTATCTTTGGCGTAAATATTATTCCTGCCGATGGGCAAGCACCAGTTTGGCACGAGGATGTACGCTTCTTCCAGATTAATGATGAACAGGATGAAACCATAGCCTATTTCTATCTCGATCCCTATTCTCGTCCTGCCGAAAAACGTGGTGGTGCATGGATGAATGACTGTGTAGGTAGGGCAAAAATGACGGTGGAGGGTAAAACTACTACTCGTTTACCTGTAGCATACTTAATCTGTAATCAAACCCCACCAGTAGGGGATAAACCTAGTTTAATGACTTTTATGGAAGTAACTACCCTCTTCCACGAATTTGGTCATGGTTTACAACATATGCTCACTACCATTGATTACGTAGGTGCATCTGGTATAAATAATGTCGAATGGGATGCGGTTGAATTACCAAGTCAGTTTATGGAAAACTGGTGTTATGATCGCCCCACTCTTTTCGGTATGGCGAAACACTACGAAACTGGCGAGACTTTACCAGAAGAATACTATCAAAAACTGTTAGCTGCAAAGAACTATATGAGTGGTTCGGCGATGTTGCGCCAATTACACTTCGGCTTAGTAGATGTAGAATTGCACCATCGTTATCAACCAGGTGGAGACGAGACTCCTAATGAGGTGCGCGATCGCATTGCGGAAACTACTACAGTGTTAAAACCTTTGCCAGAAGATAATTTCTTATGTTCTTTTGGACATATTTTTGCAGGAGGATATGCAGCAGGTTATTACAGTTATAAATGGGCGGAAGTCTTAAGCGCAGATGCTTTTGCTGCTTTTGAAGAAGTAGGACTAGATAACGAAGTAGCAATTTCAGCTACTGGTAAAAAATACCGTAATACAGTTTTAGCGTTGGGTGGTAGTTTACATCCTATGGAAGTATTTAAGCAATTCCGAGGACGAGAACCCAAAACTGAACCATTATTAAGACATAGTGGTTTAGTTGCCTCTGTATCACAATAAACTATAGGGACGTTTCAAGAAACGTCCCTACTAATGTAATTTTTAATTTGTCCATCCTACTCTTTATTCATTCTCCTCTTCCTCATCATCGAAAGGTAACAGCTTAGTAGCATCTTCTGCTGCGAGAGGACGGCTAAACCAAAAACCTTGCATTTGTTCGCATTTGGCATTGCGTAGTAGTTCAATTTGTTGTCTAGTTTCTACTCCTTCTGCTACTACCCTTAAGTTAAATCCTTTGCCTAATTCTACTAATGCGGAAATAATGGACAAATCTTGGGGATTGTTTCTCAGTTCTTTGACAAAAGATTGGTCTATTTTTAGAGTATCAAAAGGAAATCTTTTTAGATAGTGTAGACAAGAAAAACCACTAGTAAAGTCATCAATAGAAATATTGACACCTAAATCTCTTAATTTATGGAGAATTTGACTAGAATATTCTCCATTTTCCATCAGCGTACTTGCAGAAATTTCTAACTCTAATAAATTAGCTTCTAACTCTGTATCACTCAAAATTTGAGCCACTAGTGCAGGCAAATTTGGTTGTCTAAATTGTACAGAAGAAAGATTTACTGATACTCTGAATGGTGGTATCCCTTTAGCTTGCCACATTTTAATTTGAAGACAAGCGTTCCGTAATACCCATTCACCGATAGGAATAATCAATCCAGTTTGTTCTGCTAATTTAATGAAACTTGCTGGAGATACTAAGCCTAATTCTGGATTATCCCAACGCAGGAGAGCCTCTATTCCTTGGATGTTACCACTATTAACATTTACCTGGGGTTGATAGTAAAGTAAAAATTCGTCTTTTTCTAGAGCATTTTGCAATAAATTCTCTAAGTTTAAGAAAACTGATGCTTGAGAATTCATCGTTGAGCTATAGAATTCATAAGCGCGATCGTTGTGTACCTTAGCACGAGAAAAAGCAATTTCCGCATTTTTCATTAAGGCTTCTGCATTATCTCCATTTTGAGGATAAATTGCAATACCAATATTAGTTTCTAAGTCTAATTGATGTTCAGCAATTTTAAATGATTGTTGTAGTCCGTCAATTATTCTTTGGGCAATTTTAGCTGCTTCTTCGACACCACTAATTTCAGGTAGCAGTAGTGCAAATCGATCTTCTCCTGCATAAGTAACTGTATCACCAGTACGTAAACAAGCTTTTAATCTCTCACTAAAGTTAAATAATAATTGGTTACTTATTTTCTTATCTAAAGTCTGACTAATTTCTGTATAAGGAACTAGGTTTAGATACATTACTCCTATTAGTTTTTCACTTCTATTGGCATTAGCGATCGCTGTTACCAATTGTTGTTTGAAGAGATTTTTATTAGGTAGATTACTAATCTTTTCTTCAAGAAAATCTACTGTCTCATTTTGCCCCTTAACTGGACGTAAAATTATCGATAATTTCTCTTTACTTACAGAGTTGACTAAACTAAGATTTACTTGCAGATTAATTGTTGAATTATTTTGTTTAAAGAAGTTATATTCTCCTGAATAGCTTTTCTTTTCTGCTAATACCTGCCCAATAGTTTTATCTATATTTTCTCGATCCCAAATCAAATCATCAAGAGTCATTTCCAGCATTTCTTCTGCAGAATAGCCTAATATCTCACAACAGGAATGATTAACTTCAATAATTTTTCTAGTCAGACTCTCAACTAAAATAATTCCTTCTGTAGTTTGTTTAAAGAAATTTTGATAAAGTTCTTCTTTTTGTTTAAGTTTTTCTTCTAACTGTTTTTTTTCAGTCAGATCTAATAGATAACTCCTAATCACCTTGTTTTCTGGTAAATAATGAGCATTTTGCTGAAAAATTCGATCGGAGACTTGAACCTCACAGACAAATAAATTGCCATTATTATTAGTACATTTATCTAGTAATCCCTTTAATAAAGGATGGCTTGTCCCTTGATGATAAATATTTTTAAAATTCATGATTGCTGCTGAATTTAAATAAGTAATATTACCATCAAGATCGATTTCTATAATAGGATGAGGGCTTAATTCAGCAAAGGAAGCTAATTTTGCTACATTTATATTATCTAATGGTTTTTCGTCTTCATAAGTAGCAATAATGGTTTCTTTACTATTTATTTTTCTCTGTTGATTTATATTTATAGCGATATCATTATTTTCTATTGAATCAAAATTATCTATATTTTCTAAGATTTCAGAAAAATCAGAGAGAATATGGTATCTAGCTTGAACATCATTGCTAAATTTGACAATATCACCATGCTTTAATTCATGTACCAAGCATTTTTTATTGTTGACAAATATACCATTTCTACTCCTATTTCCTTGTAAATCACCATCAAGAATCCAATAAGAATAGCTATTACTTTTGACATCGGTTCTCCGCAAAAAAGTAGCATGGTAACGAGAGGTTTTTGCAGAAGAAAAAACAATATCATTACTAGAATGGCGACCGACAGAATAAGTAGGATTATCTAAAATTATCGTTTTTTTAAATGAAGGGTCTTCTATGACTAATATATGACGATTTTGTTGCTTAGAGGTCATTATATTTTCTGAGATAAAATTTTGATTCATGACATTTTGATAAAAATATAATAATTCTGTCTTATATATGGTCGTAATTAACTTCTATTGTAAATTAGTCATTATCTTTAAGCTAATTTATCTTTGATTATTGAATATAATTAATACAAGCTTTAATATAGACTCTTTTTTTATAAATACAGTATGATTAACGACAAGATTTTAATAATGTTTTTGATTAAGCAATAATTACTTTTTTGTGCAGATAAAAAATGGCATCCTAGTATTTTCTCTTAGAAGAGAGAATAGTAACCAAGTATTTAGTACTTAGATTCTGTCTATCTTATAGTTCCCTGAAATGATCGTAAAATAATCAATAGATAATAAATTAAATATGAAAAGGGAATAACTAAATTCTGTTGAGATACATTATTTAAAACTTGTGTGAAGGCAGAAGGTATGAAGTAAAAAGCTAAAAGCGCGTGAGGCACCCTGAGGCTTCCTCAGCAAGTGCAATCACGTAAGAAGCTAAGAGCTACAAACCAACTAATTAAAAACGTAGTCTATTCAACTGAAAACAGCTGCAATTACTAATGAATTGGTTAATAAAAAAATTGGTGGGACTTTTCTAAGTCCTCACCAATAATAAATTTATTCTGACTCGATAAACTCTTATTTTGAAGCTAGATCTAGAGAAAGAAAAAGATTAACACTCTAAATCTGTTAATGCGCCTAAACTACTAGAGGATACTAACTTAGCGTACTTACCTAATATTCCTCTTGGATAACGTGGTGGACGAGGTTGCCAATTTGCTTTGCGTCTGTTGATTTCCTCTTCAGAAACATTTAGTTGCAGTAGTTTGTGATGAGCATCAATAGTAATACTATCTCCTTCTTCTACTAAAGCGATTGTACCGCCAACAGCAGCTTCAGGAGCAACATGACCGACTACCATACCGTAAGTACCACCAGAAAAACGACCATCAGTAATTAAACCAACAGAATCTCCTAAACCAGCACCAATAATAGCAGAAGTAGGAGCAAGCATTTCCCGCATTCCTGGCCCCCCTTTGGGCCCTTCGTAACGGACAACAATGATATCTCCTGGCTTAATTTTTTTATCGAGAATAGCTGTTAAACATTCTTCTTCTGATTCAAATACTCTCGCAGAACCAGTAATTTGGGGATTTTTTACACCACTAATTTTAGCAACTGCCCCTTCTGTAGCAAGATTACCTTTAAGAACAGCTAGGTGTCCTTCTTGATAGAGGGGTTTGTCCCAAGGACGAATGACATCTTGATCTGATTTAGGAGTATCAGGAATATCTGCTAAAACTTCTGCAATAGTTTGACCACTAATAGTTAAAGCATCTCCATGTAATAAACCATTAACTAATAGCATTTTCATTACTTGGGGAATACCACCAGCTTGATGAAGATCTGTAGCGACGTATCTACCAGATGGTTTGAGATCGCAGAAGACAGGAACACGCTGACGAATAGTTTCAAAGTCATCTAGGGTTAGTTCCACACCAATGGTATTAGCGATCGCGAGTAAATGCAAGACTGCATTGGTAGAACCACCTATTGCCATAATTACGGAGATGGCATTTTCAAAAGCTTTACGGGTAAGGATTTGGCTGGGTAAAATTTGTTTACGAATGGCTTCGACGAGGACAAAAGCCGATTTTTCGGTACTTTCTGCTTTTTCCGCATCTTCTGCTGCCATAGTAGAAGAATAGGGTAAACTCATCCCCATAGCTTCAAAGGCTGAAGACATAGTATTAGCGGTAAACATTCCCCCACAAGAACCAGCCCCAGGACAAGCATTCCGTTCAATAGCCATTAACTCTTCTTCGTCAATTTTGCCCGCGCTGTATTGTCCCACAGCTTCAAAGGCACTAACTACAGTTAAATCTTGTCCCTTGTAATGTCCTGGTTTAATCGTTCCACCATAAACAAAGATAGCAGGAATATTCATCCGCGCCATGGCAATCATTGCCCCAGGCATATTTTTATCACAACCACCAATAGCCAAAACTCCATCCATGCTTTGACCATTACAAGCAGTTTCAATGGAGTCGGCAATTACTTCGCGGGAGACAAGAGAATATTTCATTCCTTCTGTACCCATAGAAATTCCATCGCTAATCGTGATCGTCCCAAACATCTGAGGCATCGATCCCGCTTGTTTAAGGGCTGCTTCGGCTCTTTGGGCTAAAGTATTAATACCCATATTACAGGGGGTAATAGTACTGTAACCATTAGCTAGTCCCACAATGGGTTTGGTAAAATCTCCATCGCCAAAACCCACTGCCCGTAACATAGCACGATTGGGCGATCGCTGGGTTCCTTGGGTAACTACTTTACTTCTTCTATTATCTGCCATCTGATCGTTCTCCTCTAGGCTAATAATCTTGGGTGCTTGCCTATAATAAATTTGATTGTAAGTTACGCATAGTCCCCAAACGAGTATAGGGACAGTTATCATTTGCTAGTACATGATTATCAATCTTAATTCATAATGATTACTACTTTTATTCATGCTAACCATGTCTATCTTGGAATATTTGCTAGGCGATCGAATATAAATAAATGTAACTAATTTAGCCAATAGCTGTTTTAGACTTGATGTTGATGGAGAAGGCTTTCGGCAGCTTCTAACATATCCTTACTGATATCTTGCAAATCTTCCTTATTATCCAAATAAGCTTGTAGTGCTTCTAGAGGGTCAAGAGTATTACCTATTCCTAGTTCTGGTAGTCGGGGACGAGCTAGTTGACTTACTAATTCAGGACGGACAGTATAGCTATGAGCAGATTTTAGGACTTGATACAAAGAAGAGGTATTAATTAATTCTAATTGTTCAGAACGAATTTTATATACGAGCCTAACTACCGTATCTTCAATCTTAGCTGAGGCGATCGCACCTAAGATTGCTTTTTGGGGGTCTTCTTCAGCAGAGACATCTATCTCAATAGTACGAAAAGAACGCACGGGTAAAGGGCAAAATTCCCATTGGACAGAACCTGGTTTTACTTCTAAGAAAATATAACCTTTATCTTCTTTTTCTTCACTAAAATCTACTCGTTCAATGCTGCCAGGATAGATAATGGGAGGATTATTATCTTTATTAAGATTTTGATGTTTGTGGACATGACCCAAAGCTACATAATCGAATTCTGGACGAATTAGAAAAGATACGGGAATAGTGAAACCTTTACCTACAGCTAATAATCTTTCTGCACCCAAGTTAGCCCTATCTGCCATGAGATGAGCGAGTAAAATAGTTGGTAACTGGGGATCGAGACGGCGTACTTCTGCTTCTATTACTGGTTGCAGGCGTTCAATTAACAGTTGATTGACTTCTGCTAAAGATAAACCTTCTGTCTCTGGACGAGTTAGCAGCGTAGCGCGATTTAGCCAAGGTAAAGTAATAATTTGAATATCGCCATTCCTAGTACTAATACGGTGAGTGGCAATACTGTCCCCAACTATAAATCCTGGAACAACTAAGGTACGATAGATAGATAGACTAGCACCCCCATTACCTTGGGAATGCTGATCGTGATTACCAACTAACAAGACTGTAGGAATATGAACATCAGCTAAACGGCGAAACTGACTAGCAAAGGCTTCATGAACATAGGGAGGAGGGGTAGCATCAGGAAAAGCATCTCCCCCAAATAAAACTAAATCTACTGGTTCATTAATTGCTCGATCGATACACAGACTCAAAGTTTGCACAAAATCTTCTAAGCGAGTGTTAACTCCTGTTTCTGGATTAACTCGACCATGAGAAAACCCACTACCCATATGAATATCTGATAGATGGAGTACTTTAAGCATAATTAATCTAGCAATAGACTTCTTGCCAAAATATAACAGTTCGATCAGCAAATTTAGTTTTGATAATTCAAGATTGAGAATAGCTTAAAATCAAGGTGGGTGGTTGCAAAAATCGATATACTAAGGTTTCTTGAAAATTAATACTTTATTGCTAGAGACTCTCATTTGAAGCATTAATTATAAGAGACGGATAAAATGGTAGATATTTTTAACTTTTATCTATTATGCTTTCAGAATCTGCACATTTAAAATTAATTCAAAAAAAAATTGAATATTGGAAAAATAATTTAGCAGATTTGGGGAAGCGGAATCCTTTAATAAAATTTAAATCGGATAATGCCAGAACTATAGAAATCTTACAAGATAACTTGGATTGGCTTTTTAAGGCATTATATAAAGAAAAGAAAACTTTTGAATTTTATATAGCCGATAGTTTTCATCAGCCATCAGCACAAAAACTTAGTAATCTCCAATTAATTACCCTTCAAAAAGGAAAAGAGCAATTAAAGAGATTAAACAAACTACGTCTTGAAGCTCAGAGGTCTCTTGAAGAGCTAGGTGTAAATAGCTTATTTCTGGTTTTGGGAACTCTTAGTTGGTATGACAAAGATAAACCAGAAGATAAGCTTATTTCTCCTCTGCTATTAATACCTGTCAAATTAGATAAACAGTCTAGAAAAGAGATATATAAGCTATCTGTAATAGAAGATGAAATTGTAATTAATCCAGCTTTATCAGAAAAATTAAAGCAAACTTTTGGTATTGATCTACCTCCACAAGAGAGCATACAAGATTTATCCTATAGTGAAGCTATTTCTTTAATTCAGAAAGCTGTATCCGAAAAACAAGCTTGGGAAATCGCTGAAAATATATTTTTATCGATATTTTTATATGCTAAGGCAGCTTTAGTTGGAGATATTATCAAAAATCAAGAAAGAATCATCAGTCATCCAATTTTACAAGCAATTAGCGGAAATTTAACTAACTATCAAGCTAGTTATAAAGAACCTAGTCCAGCAAATGAATTAGATCGTGTTAAGCCCGAATGTATATTCCAAATTCTTGATGCTGATTCTAGTCAGCAAGTTGTTATTGAAGCAGCAAAAGCTGGTTCTAGTTTTGTAGTTCAAGGACCTCCAGGTACGGGAAAAAGTCAGACAATTGTTAATATGATTGCTGAATTAATCGGCGATGGAAAATCAGTCTTATTGGTAGCAGAGAAACAAACTGCATTAAGTGTCGTTTATCAGCGTCTTGCTGAATGTGGTTTAGAGCATTTATGTCTCGATTTACATCATAAAGGCACAACAGGAAAAAAGCAGCTTATAGAAGAATTATCTAAAAATATTACCAATCTAGAATCTCCAAAGTATTCTGAAGGGCATAATCACTTTTTTAACGAGCTAAGTTCTAAGCGATCGAATCTTAATCTTTATTTGGTAAGTTTGCATGAGAAAGAACTACCTTTAAATAGATCGCCTTTTGAATTATTTGGCGAACTCCTAGAATCAGATCGTCAGCAGATACCTAGTATTGATATTATATTTTCTAATTTCAATGACTGGAATGAAGAAAAATTATCAGAAACCAAAGAGCTACTGAATAACCTCTCAGTTTATCCAGACTTTTTTCAGAAGCAAAAAACTATTATCTGGTCTAAGAGTAAGGTTAATACTTATTCTTACGAATTAGAATTAGATTTGAGAGAAAAAATTGCAGATTTTCAGCAAGCAATCGATTTAGCTAAAGAAATTAACCAGCAAATAGAAAAATTATTATCTAGAAATACGATATCTAATCTAGAATCATTGAAGATAAGCGATCGCGCCATATCTCATATACTCAATATTCCAGATCGATTGCCCGAACGCTGGAGTCAGATAAATATTGAAACTGCTCAATCTACTTTTGATAGCTTGAAAAAAGATGTCAAAATCATTGAAGAAATAAAATCAGATTTAACTAATAAATACTCTCCTAAGTTATTTTCGTCTGACTTATTTGAATTATCAGAAAGATTTAGTAAATACAGTCGTTTTTGGTTTGTTCGTATTTTTAATATTAACTACTGGCGTGATCGCAAATATATAAATAGCTTAAAAACTACAGATAAAAAGACTTCTTATCAACAGTTAAAACAAGACTTAGCGCAAGCTGCTAGAGTTCAATCACTCCACAACGATCTTAAGAAAGATAATTATCCTGCACATAAATTTTTTGGCTCTTTATTCGATCCTCAAGTTGCTCAATTAAGTAATTTAAAACCAATCGAAATATTTTTAGAGTGGTTACTTGACTTAGAGCAATATCAATTAGCTTTTGATTCAGTAGTAGAAGTTACACATTCTAGTTCCCACGAACAACAACTAATTCGACTCTCCGAACAAATTAAAGATCTGGTTACAAAAATCAAGCAAGGCTTGGACTTTATATTAGAGTATTTTGCTGTAGAAGATATTGCTAATGACAATTTAAAATCTCAACAAATTACATTTTGTGAATTAAGTAACTTTCTCAGTCAAGCTAACTCCGAACTATCAGATTTGCAGGATTGGTTGGATTACAAAAATATCTGCTACAAAATAGAGGGTTTTGGTGCTACTAAGTTTCTAGATTATTTAAGACAAAATACTTTAGAATCAGAATATTGGTATCCAGTTTTAGAAAAGCGAATTTATCAAATTTGTTTAGAAGCAATTTTGAGGAAAAAGCCAGAATTAAGAAGTTTTAACTCAGAAGTTCATCAACGTCAAATTGAGGAGTTTATTGAATTAGATCGAGATCAATTAGAAGTTGCTAGAAAACGTTTGAGTAAGCGTCATCAAGAATATTGGCAAAGGCAAAAGGAAACTTCAACAATAAAAGCTGAATTACTAAATCTTAAGAGGGAAGTAAACAAGAAAAAACGACACTTGCCAATTAGAAAACTACTCAACGATCGCCAGAAAGGAATACCCAATTTAGTTCAAGCTTTAAAACCATGTTGGATGATGAGTCCACTTTCAGTTAGCCAATATATTGATGCAGATACGATTCATTTTGACGTACTTATTTTCGATGAAGCTTCTCAGCTTAGAACTGAAGATGTTGTTTCTTCGATTATTCGTGCTGACCGAGTTGTAGTTATTGGGGATAGGAAACAATTACCTCCTACGTCATTTTTTGCTAGTGGAGACAATGATGATGAAGATGAGGACAATGTTATTTATGAGAGTGTTTTAGATGAATGCTCTAATTTCATGTTTGGACGCACTCTTAAGTGGCACTATCGAAGTCAAGACGAACGTTTGATTGCATTTTCTAATCAACATTTTTATGATTCTCAACTAATCACTTTTCCTAATCCAGTTGCTAATCCTAATCTAGGTGTATGGTTTGAATATGTTGCTGATGGTGTTTACGATCGCTCTGGAAGAAGAGACAACCAACGGGAAGCAGCAAAAGTTGCTCGGTTAGCTTTAGAACAGTTTGAAAAAAACTCCAAGCAGTCTTTAGGTATTATTGCTTTTAGTGAGGCGCAGAGAAACGCAATTCAGGAGCAATTAGAACTTTTAGGTAGAGAACATTCTGATTTCGATATTTTCTGTAACGATAACTCGACTCAGTTTTTCCTTAAAGCGTTAGAAAATGTTCAAGGTGATGAGCGAGATGTAATTTTACTTAGTGTAGGATATGCTCGCGACTCACAAGGAAAACTTTCTCTAAACTTTGGTCCAATAAATAAACAAGGTGGAGAAAGAAGACTAAATGTAGCAATTACAAGAGCTAAAAGCAAAATTATTGTGGTTTCTTCCATAAAAGCTGGTGATATTGACATAACCAATAGTAAAAGTAAAGGCTTAAAAATATTACGAGATTATCTAGAATACGCAGAAAGTGCTGGGGAAAGACTAGAAGGCAATTCTTATTCCAACGAATTAAAATTTGATTCTCCTTTTGAAGAAGATGTTTATCATGCTTTAAAAGATCGAGGTTGTACTCTTCGCACTCAAGTTGGATGTTCGGGATATCGCATCGATCTTGCAGTTGTGGATAAAAATCATTCTGGTCAATTTTTGCTTGGCATAGAATGCGACGGAGCTTCTTATCATAGTTCTCCTACCGCCAGAGATCGTGATCGTCTGAGACAACAAGTATTAGAAAGACTGGGATGGAAGATATACCGAATTTGGTCTACAGATTGGTTTCGTAATAAACCACATCAAGTTGAATTAGTAGTTAAAAAGATTGAAGAATTAAAGCAACTATCGAAATAAATAAAGCGATCACCTTTACTAGGAACAATCAATTAAGTATCAAGTTTGACTTTCGGTTATTGTAAATTAATCAACATAAAAAATTGATTGCCTTTATTTAATAAATAAACTCCAATCCACATTAAAGAAACTACCTAATACTTTGGTTCAATCAAACTCGAATATTATATTATTAAATCTTATAAAAAGCGATCGCTTGAGTCCTATCCTCAATATCAGCTTAACCACTAAAGTTGGTTTAATTTCTTCAACTCTAATTGCCTTTTTCGTAGTACCAGGATTGTATTTACAATCAACTTCTAATAAAGCGATCGCAACTTATCAAAGTAAATAAAGAGCGATCGCTAATTTTCTATTTAAAAAACGTTATCTGTCCAACTTCCATGTAAACCATAGGGAATATGATGCTTAAGATGTAGTTTAGCTACCACATCCCCTTGCATATTTTCCCCGTCTAAAATAACTAGGTCAGAACGATGTTGACTGCCATCGTAAACTAAGGTTAATATCCAGCCTTCATCTTCTTTAGTACCATTGGGTTTAGGTACAAAAATTGGTTCACTAACGTAACCACTACCCGCAAAAGAATGTAACTCTTGTTTGCCTGTTTGTAAATCTAACTTGAGAATACCTTGCAGGGGAGCATTTCTACCAGTATCGTTATGAGCAGCACCGATAAAAATATAGCGGTAATCTCTACCCACTTTGTCAGGATGAAGAGTAGGAAACTCACAACATCTACTCTCTAGTAATTCCTTCTCGACAGTTTCATCTTGAAGATTAATGGTGAATCGCCATAATTGTCCTGGGTCTAACTTATTAAAATCTACTTCTTTATAGTTAGAATCTGGTTGTACTTGGGGAAGAGTAGCATAAGCGATCGAATCTAGATAAATTTTATCTTCAGTTTCAAAGGCATTGGCATGATGGAAAATGAAACCAGAATTCACCTCAAAGATTTTAACTTCTTTGTTGTCGGGATTACGGGGAATTAAGATGATTTTAGTTGGTTTATGGGGTTGAAATTCCACACATTCTCCTGCGCCACGCCAACCAAACAAGAAGGGCAAAGGATTGAAACTAACAGGATTTTGACAAAAAATAGCGTAATTAGGCGTAATAGCAAAATCGTGTATGAAAGAAAAACCAGGAACGCTATGAGCATGACGGCGTAATAATTTCCCATCCTGATTCAATTCAAACACAGTAATTTTACTAGATAGTCCTGGTTCGATCGAAAAGTTTACTAAACAAGGTTCGCCGTTATCTAATTCACAGCTTGGATCGATCCAAGGATGAGCAGAAAACGAATCTCCAGGCTGTAAAATACCATCTAAATAATCTATACCGATAGTTTCTAAAGTTTTAGGTTCTAAGCTATGAGGTTCAGCAGCTTCCCAAAGAGCCAGTAATTTATCACCCCAGTAAATTATATTAGTATTGGCAATATTTTTAAGTCTAAAATCAAAGACATTATTAAGCCAACCGCCAGGCTTTTGCGTCCCAAATACCCCACGATAGAGTATTTCACCTGCTTCTTGTTCGGCAACGTAGGCTTCTGTCTGTACAAAACGGTTGCGAAAATAAGCTTTTCCTTCTTTAAAAGCAAAGGAAGAGATCATCCCATCTCCATCAAAAGGATGATGTACTGGTGTACCTGCAATATCTAATAAACCAGGGCCATTACGAAATAATGTCCCTTCTAATTCTAGGGGTATTTTTCCTTCTATGTCTAGAATTTCATATTCATATTCATGGGGTAAGGATTGATATCCTCGTTTCCATTCTTCAATTTTATAGTATTGGTCTTTAGCCGATCCTGCTAAGTTACTAATCATAGTTGAAATCAAAAAAATATTGCCTTATAGAATCTATTAATCTATAAGATATGAACTTTTGTAAAGTAATTTCAACTATAATCTAGTTTTGTTAATAAATATGTGAGCAAAATTCTTTAGGGGATATGCGAGCAAGATGCCCGCACTACCGACAAGAAATTCAACCTCTTACATAAATAAATTACTGGTTTGGTAAGACAAGCGGTCGGAACTCGGTGAGGTTTCCTCACCGAGAGCAAGCCGACCAAGAGAGGGAGAGTAGGAAGAAAAGGGAGACAAGAGAGAAGTAAAGTAATCCTTGTCCTCCTTATCTTCCTCAACTGATCGATTGAGGATTTGTGCAAGAAGTCTATCGATCCTTTTATGACAAACTAGGTTGTTGTTTATGCCATTCTGTAGCTTGTTCATAAGCATAGGCTGTGTGAAATAAAATATCTTCTCGCAAGACGTTACCAATTAATTGCAACCCAATAGGTAAACCCTGTTCATCGAAACCACAAGGAATACTAATGCCTGGTAAACCAGCCAAGTTAATGGGAATAGTCATTAAATCGAGGAGATACATACTCAGAGGATCGGTAGTTTTATCCCCTGCTTTAAAAGCAGTACTAGGAGAGGTGGGGCAAACTAACACATCTACTTCGGCAAAAGCTTGCTCAAAATCCTGTTTAATTAAAGTGCGTACTTTTTGAGCTTTAAGATAATAAGCATCGTAATAACCAGCCGACAGAGCGTAAGTACCTAGCATAATTCTGCGCTTAACTTCTTTACCAAAACCAGTAGCGCGAGTACTAGTGTACATATCCACTAAATTTTCCGCCTCTTGACGCATACCGTATTTTACTGCGTCATAACGAGCTAAATTGGCAGAAGCTTCAGAAGGAGCGATAATGTAGTAGGCTGGCAAACCATAGCGAAAACGAGGACAAGAAATTTCTTTGACTTCAGCACCTAATGCTTCTAATTGGGCGATCGCCTTGCGAACAGCCTTGGTAACACTGGCATCTAGTCCCTCACCAAAGGTTTCTGTAATAATTCCTACTTTCAAACCTCCTGTAGATTTGAAATCAGGTTTGAGGAATTTAGTATAGTCAGGAATTTCTACTTTTAAACTAGTGGCATCAGCAGAATCGTATCCAGCGATCGCATTAAGTAAAATAGCTGCATCTTCTACACTACGGGCAAAAGGGCCAATTTGATCTAAAGAAGAACCAAACGCAACTAAGCCAAAACGAGAAACCAAACCATAAGTTGGTTTCATCCCTACGACACCACACAAAGAAGCTGGTTGACGAATTGAACCGCCTGTATCTGAACCCAATGCCACAACGCATTCTCCCGCAGCCACCGCAGCAGCCGAACCCCCAGAAGAACCACCAGGTACTCTAGATATATCCCAGGGATTAGCAGTAACCTGGAATGCCGAATTTTCGGTAGAACTCCCCATCGCAAACTCATCTAGGTTAGTTTTACCTACCATGACTGCGGAAGCATCTTTCAACTTTTGGGTAACAGTTGATTCATAGGGAGGAACAAAATTAGCCAATATGTTCGAGGCGCAAGTAGTTTTAATTCCCTTAGTACACATATTATCTTTGATACCAATAGGAATACCTTCTAATAAGCCAATTTCTTCTCCTGCTGCAATTTTGTCATCTACTTTCTGGGCTGTTTCTAAAGCAAGATCGGCAGTGACAGCTAAAAAGGCGTGTATTTTTGGTTCTACTTTTTCAATCTGGGCTAATGCCTCATTAGTAATTTCTACTGCAGAGCGTTCTTTATTAACTAATTGTTGATGTAACTCCCTTATACTTCCTTGGTACATTTAATTACCTTTATTTAGTAGCTTGGTTTGACTGGACAATTTTAGCCCGTGCTTTTTACTAGGTTAAACCGATTCCTGATGGGAGGAAATTTGATTTAATCCATCAATAAGTCTATCTCATTGACTCAGATTTTCAGAAATTGGCTAAGACGAAAGTTTCACCAAAGACAATAACCTCTCTAGACTCTACTAAGCCACCATACTAGAGTGGGCAGCGATGACATGCCAAGAACCGCTAGAAGAAAGAGTCCAAATACGAGTAAAGCGAAAATCACCATCAGATTCCTTCCCAGCGTAGCTACCTGATAAATGAACTCGGACAGAGACGATCGCGACATCTCCACTAAGTCGAATATCTTGCTCAGAAGGTATCAACTTGCTCACTTTAATTATTCCAGATTGGTGAGCAGCAAGATCGTCTTGTTTGCTTAATACTTGACCAAGATGATTGGTGAAAATAAGTTCGGGTGCAAGCAGTTCATCGAGGGTATTTACATCAGAATTAAGCATTGCCATTCTGAGACGTTCTTCTGCTTGTAAAATTTGTGTTTCGAGCGATGAGTTCAAGCTATTTCCTCCTGTATTGCCTGCTTGAACTTATTTTAATGGTACGTATAAACATTAGCGGTTAAAAAAAATTGAGCAGGATATTTAAACCCTGTCTCAATTCTTCAGCTAACAGCTAACAGCTAACAGCTTATTAATATTGAGGTACATTGGGATCGACTTCTTTACTCCAGGCAGTAATACCACCCTTAACATTCGTTCCTTCAATACCCGATCCTTTGAGAATCCCCAAAGCTTTTGCCGATCGCCCGCCCATCTTACAATGAGCTATAAGTCGATGACCATTAGTTAACTCCTTAACTTTTTCTATCCCAGAACCATTTTCAATTTCGGAAAGAGGAATTAGAACAGAGCCAGGAATTTTAGCAATTTCGTATTCATTAGGATTGCGGACATCGAGTAAAACGAAGTCTTTTGTTCCATTATCCATCAGTTGTTTTAATTCTTGGACGGTAATTTCAGACATAGCTTGCTGTTGTTTGGCTGCTTCTGCTTGTGCTTGAGGAATACCACAGAATTGTTGGTAGTCGATTAGTTTTTCAATGACAGGGCGTTCGGGATTGGGGCGTAACTTCAATTCCCGAAACTTCATATCTAGGGCATTGTAAAGTAGAAGTCTACCACTGAGAGTAGTGTCTGCGCCCAAAATAATCTTGATTGCTTCAGTTGCTTGAATTGTACCAATAATGCCAGGAAGTACCCCTAAGACACCACCTTCTGCACAAGAAGGAACCATTCCTGGTGGTGGTGGTTCAGGATATAAGTCACGATAGTTGGGACCATCTTGATAGTTGAATACGGTTGCTTGTCCTTCAAAACGGAAAATAGAACCGTAAACATTAGGTTTGTTTAGTAAAACACAGGCATCGTTAGTTAAATAACGAGTAGGAAAATTATCCGTCCCATCTATGACCACATCGTAAGGCGCAAGAATATCAAGAGCATTAGCTGAAGTGAGGGCAGTTTCGTATAAATCTACCTGACAATCAGGATTAATTTCTAAAATTCTATTTTTAGCCGACTGAATCTTT
>JAAUYH010148206.1_pt1 | contig 23828 bp, 20 predicted proteins | sample 7278061 | NCBI WGS metagenome assembly JAAUYH01 (sample SAMN14350203, study PRJNA611818) | marine sediment metagenome | isolation source: surface marine sediment (0.6m) | place: French Polynesia: Moorea | collected 2018-08 | reverse complement strand
TCCTGGCCGGCGTCCGGGTTGATCCAGAAGGAAAAACCGGTCTGGCGGTCGATGTTGACCGGGTTGACGCGCCCGAAGCCGCCGACAAAGCCCGTGGCGCCATCCGAGCCCCAGCCGGAGTCGAGCGCCACCTCACCGCCGTCTTCCGGTGGAAGGTCCGACGTCTCGACGCCGATACCGCCGCCGCCAACCGAACCATTGAAACTGAACCAGTTGTTGTTGAATGGATCGCCGTGCTCCATCGTGTCGAACACCAGCGGCACCAGCGTGTCCGGGCCGTCCAGTTGATACACGCGCACGTAATCGATCACGTATTCCTGCGGGAACACCGTCGTGGCGTCGGGGTTACCCGGCAGGTTACCGCCCACCGCCATGTTCAGCAGCAGGTGAAAATCCTGATTGAAGGGGGCGGGATAGGGTCCGCCCGTGGAGAACCAGTCGTTGCGGGTGGCGTACAGTTCGCCGTCGAAATACCAGCGTATCTCGCCCTCTTCCCACTCGACTGCATACTCGTGAAAACCGCTCGTCACCGTGCCTTCTTCGGCGTAGATGCCAGAGCCGGAGAACACGTTCCCGGGTGACGGTCCGCCGTAGTGGATGGTGCCGAAGATGTGATCGGGCCGGCTGCCGATCGACTCCATGATGTCGATCTCGCCGCTGGCGGCCCAGCCGCCGTAAAGGGGGTCGCTGTACAGCATCCAGAAGGCCGGCCACATGCCCTGGCCCGTTGGCAGCTTCGCGCTCATCTCGAAGCGCCCGTAGGTGAAGTCGCCCTTGCCGAGGCTGCGGATGCGCCCCGAGGTGTAGTTGTAGCCTCCGGCAAACTCTTCCCGGGCCGTGATTGTCATCACGCCATTGGAGACGTCGATATTGTCGGCCTGGTAGAACTGCAGCTCGTTATTACCCCAGCCGGGGATGCCGAACTGCGACCCGTCGCCCAGCATGACCGTCCACTTCGACAGGTCGAGGGTGTCGCCGTCGAATTCGTCGGCCCAGACGAGGGTTCCCGGGAAGGCCCCGGCCGAGCGCTGCGGCTCGGCCAAGGCAGGGGACACAGAGAAGGCGGTCAGCGCCGCGAGGGCGCTGACCACCAGGTTTGGCCTAGCGTGTGTTACTCGCACGCATTGCCGGGCGCACCCGGTCCCGGACCAGGATCACCGCCGTTGAAGAACGTGGCCTTCATGAACGCCAGGTCGCCGAAGTTGACGCCACCGTCGCCATTGAAGTCGGCCAGCGGATCGTTCACCGGGAAGAAGCCGGCCTTCAGGACGGACAGGTCGCCGAAGTTGACGCTGCAGTCACCACCGCCTGGCGGGAAGATGTCAGCATCGCAGGCGTTGCCGATGTTGTCGCCGTCGGTGTCGGTCTGGCTGGCGTTAGCCGTCAGCGTGCAGTTGTCGACATCGTCCGTCACGCCGTCGCCGTCCGTATCCGGAGCGCTGATGACCTGTGTCCAGGCGCCCTCGAACACACTCGTCTCGGAGAACAGCGGATTACAACCCGACGTGTCATAGAAGATGCAAACCTGCACCACACCGGTGCCGACGTCGAGCACCGCCCATGCGCTGTTGTTGCTGAACGGCGGGACGATGAATTCGAGCAGCAGCGTGCCGGAGATGAAGTCGCCGTTAGTGTCGATGACACCGCCCGTCGACGTACCCTGGTTGAGGTTTTCTTCACGGAGTGCAGCCACAGCCGAATTCAGCGGCAGCGGGTTTGCGGTCGTTCCGTTACAGATGGTGCCCGGATCGAGACCATCGCAACGCGGATCGGCGTCGGGCGCGAAAATCGCCGCTTCGGCCGGAGCGTTCGAGTTGAACACCTCGAAGTTGATATCCGGGTTCACGTCGCCGAAGCCGAACGCGCCTCCAGGAGCGGCATTGATCTCGACCGAGCCGCTCAGCTCGGACGGAGTCTCGTTCATCGCACCGCCGGGACCGCCGAGCGACGCAAAACTGTCGCAGGTGCCCAGGCACTTCGTGGCCGTGCCTTCGTAGTCATACGTCAGATCTTCCGCAGCCACCTGGCTGAAGTCGATGTTGTCGTAGAAGTTACCGGACGGGTCGAAATTCGACGCCGTGCTGGCGAAACCGATCTGCAGGATCTGTCCGTCCAGCGCCCCGTCAGCCAGGGAGATCACGATTTCGTAGCGCTGCCAGTTGGTGTCCAACGCCGTGGCGTCTACCGTGAGGAAGTTGGTCAGCGAGAAGCCCGCGTTCGGATCGAGCGTCTTGATGAACGCAACAGCGGTGGTGGCGCCACCGATGTCACCGCGCTTGGCGTCGAAACTGAAGCTCCACACACTGCCGATGTCGCCAGGGCCGATCGTCTGCTCCTGGAAGATGTTGCTCTCGACCAGGTCGGTGCCGTTGAAGTGACCCTCGTCGGTTGTGCCTGCACCGCAGCAGTTGTAGTCGTTGTAGGCGACCAGTTGCTGGGCGCCCTGGGAGGCTCCGCCCTCGCCGGTCGCAATGGCGGAAAAGCCGGGACCACCGTTCGGCGCGCCGAAGGGGCCGTAGCCAAACTTGAAGCCGCCGCCGCCGTCGAACACGGATCCGAAGGCGAGCCAGCCGGCGCCGCTAAGCGCGCCCGGATCGGCAACACCCAAGCCCTCGAAATCCTCGCTGTACGGGCTCAGCTGCGCCCAGCCCACGGACGAAAAGGCGAGCAGCGCGGCGCCGGCCGCAAGGCCTTGCCACCGACGCGGGCTCGAAATAGTACTTCTCATAGCGTATCTCCTTTTGGCTGACTCGTAGAGAGCTCTTGTGGCCCCCGTTGGACATGCCTTGTTGCGGTATCCGGACTCGAATTCTCGTTGTTAAAAGCTAAGACCGGGACCCTCTAGTTATCCATGGTTGCGACAGCGCCGTCAACTTTCCCCTACGACCCGGCACGTTTGCTTGACATAAGCCATTGGCGGGTCGTGGCGGCGCGGTCCATGCTGCGGTGTTGCACGGCCCGCCCGCGTGCTGCGGGCGGGCCGTATCGCGTGCTCCTACTCGCAGGCGTTCCCCGGCGCACCCGGACCCGGGCCCGGCTCGGCGCCGTTGAAGAACGTCTGCTTCAGGTAAGCCAGATCACCGAAGTTGACGCCACCGTCGCCGTTGAAGTCGGCCAGCGGATCGTTCACCGGGAAGAAGCCGGCCTTCAGTACGGACAGGTCACCGAAGTTGACGGCGCAGTCGCCACCGCCCGGCGGGAAGATGTCGGCGTCACAGGCGTTGCCGATGTTGTCGCCATCGGTGTCGGTCTGGCTCGGATTCGCCACCAGAGTGCAGTTGTCGAGCACGTCGGAGACCCCGTCCCCGTCCGTATCGGTGCCGTCGTCGAACAGAATGTTGTCGTAGAAGTTGCCCGACCCCTCGAAATTAGCCGCGGTGGTGGAGAAACCGAACTGCAGGATCTGCCCCGGCAGGCTGGCGTCGATCTCGAGGCTCACCTGGTAACGGCCCCACGTGTCCGGCAAGGCCGTCGTGTCCACCTCCAGGCGGTTGGTCGTCATGAAGCCAGCGGCCGGATCCAGGGTCTGGAGGAATGCGACCGCCGTGCTGGCGCCCTCGATGTTGCCCTTCTTGGCATCGAAGCTGAACGTCCAGGTGCCCCCTACGTCTGTACCGATGATGCCCCGCTCCTGGAACACGTTGGCCTCGATACGTTCGCCGGTGTTGTGATCGGGATTGCCGTAATCGTTGTACACCACGAGCTGCTGGGCGCCCTGGTCGGGACCGCCCTGGCCGATGTCGATGCCCGAGAAGCCCGGGCCGCCGTTGGGCGCGGGGAACGGGCCGTATCCGTAGAGATAGGTCACCCCGTCGGGGGAGAACACGTTGGCGAACACTGTCCAACCGTCGTCGCCGAGGGCGGACGGACTCGCCTGGTCGAGCCCTTCGAAGTTCTGGGCATAGGGAGCCAGCAGCGCCGACTCGTCGCGCGCCAGGTTGATGTTGTCGTAGAAGACGCCGGAGCCTTCGAAGTTCTCGGCGGTGCTCGCGAAGCCGACCTGGATGAGCTGACCCGGCAGGCTGGAGTCGATGGTGATACTCAGCTCCGCGCCGGTCCAGTCGGTGCCGACGCCGGTCATGTCCACGGTGATGTTGTTGGTCAGGGCGAAGCCTGCGGCCGGATCGAGGGTCTTGATGAAGGCCTGGGCCGTTGACGCGCCCTCGAGGTTGCCGCGCTTGGCCTCGAAGGAGAATGTCCAGGTCTCACCCACATTGGCGGCAGTCACACCGAGCTGGCGGAAAACGCTCGCTTCGACGCGATCCGTGCCGTTGAAGTGACCGTTGCTGGGCTGGCAGCAGTTGTAGTCGTTGTAAATGGACAGCTGCTGCAGACCCTGGTCCGGGCCGCCCTGTCCGCTGGCGACGGCGGAAAAGCCGGGGCCACCGTTGGGCGCGTCGAAGGGACCGTAACCGAAGAGGTAGGCGCCGCCGGAATCGAAGACGTTGCCGAAGACTTCCCAACCATCGTTTGCGAGAGCGTCGGGATCGGCGCTGCCCAGCGCCTCGAAGTCCTGGGAGTAGGGACCGAGGGCCGCCGACGCGTCCCGGGTGAACGAGATGTTGTCGTAGAAGTTGCCCGAGGGCTCGAAGTTGGCTGCGGTGTTGTTGAAGCCGAACTGGAGAATCTGCCCCGGCTGAGCGGCATTGATCGTGATGCTCAGCGTGTAGGTATTCCAGGTTGCGTCGAGCGCCGTCATGTCCGCTTCGGCGCTGCCGGTCAGCGCGAAACCTGCATTGGGATCGAGGATCTTGATAAACGCGGTCGCCGTAGTGGCACCACCCAGGTTGCCGGCCTTGCCGTCGAACTGGAAGACATAGGTTTCACCGACGTCGCCGGCACCGATCGTCTGCTCCTGGAACACGTTGGTCTCGACCCGGTCGGTGCCGTTGAAGTGGCCGTTGGACGGCTGGCAGCAGTCGTAGTCGCTGAACACGGAGAGCTGTTGGGCACCCTGGTCGGGACCGCCCTCGCCGCTGGCGACGGCGCTGATGTTGCCGCCGTTGGGCGCAGCGTTCGGCCCGTAGCCGAACAGGTAGCCACCGCCGCCATCGAATACGTTGCCGAAGTGGATCCAGGCGTCGTTGTCGAGGGCTGCGGGATCGGCCGCGTTCAGGCCTTCGAAGTCCTGGGTGTAGTCCGATAGCTGTGCCCAACTCGACGTGGCCAGGGCCAGCAGGCCGAGGCCGGCCGTCAGCCGGGCAAGTAACCGGGGCGCGTGTGCGGTGATGTTCATTGTGACTCTCCGTGCGGTGACTCGTCGGGGCGGTCGTGCCGCCCCTGCGCTGCAGGGTCTTTCCCCCTTTTCGTCCTGTCCGGCCAGTCGCCATTGCTGGGCCTCGACGGCCTCCGCGGCATTCGTCGAAGCGGCGACCCGGTTACCTGTCCGGACCTTGGCCCGGTTTCTACGGGCTCATTGCGCCAGCCGTGTTGTTTTCCGTTTTCGGCTGACGATCACACTCTTATGGCCGAATGTGACAACGCTGTCAACCGGAGTGTTACAGAATCCGGCGGGATTTGACATAAGCGGCAATTTTTCCCCGGGGAACAATGCACTGCAGCACTCGTGTCATGCAGGCAACGCCATCGGAAACGCCGCTCACGTTCGGTCTCATGGATTCGTATCGAGGCCGCCAGATTCTGACACGTGGCCGGGCTGGACGGCCACCCGGAACGGCCGAACGGCGCTCGTCAGTCGAGGGCGAGCCTTGCCTGAGCGCCGATGAGTCCGGGCTGGCTGGCGGTGATCAGGTGCACGGGCATCTTCGCGAGCAGCGCCTTCATCGGCCCATCGGTGGCAAACGCCTCGGAGAAGTGGCGGGTGGCCAGCGCTGGTGCCATGGCTCTCAGTAACTGGCCGCTCAAGTAAACGCCGCCGGTCGCGCAGAAGCTCAAGCCGGCATTGCTGGCAAAGCGACCGAGCAGGCGGCTGAAGACACGGATCGTCTCGCCCGCCAGGGGGTCGCTGTCGGATCCGGCCGCCGCCGTTATGTACTCGGGCACGACAGAGCGCGGCGGGTTTCCGGCAATTGCATTCAGCGCGTGGTACAGGCGCACGAGACCTGGGCCGGACAAGAGCGTTTCGGCGGAGACGGCGGTGGCGCCGTTGCCGATCTCGGACAGGATGCGTGCTTCGGTGTCGTCGGCGGGACCGACAGCGGCGTGGCCGCCCTCGCTGGCCAGGGTTATCCAGCGTTCGCCGTCGTGAACGGCGGCAGACAGCCCGAGCCCCGTGCCGACACCCACGACGGCGCGGGTGCCGCCTTCCATCGAGCGGCCAGGCTTCAGGCAAACGAGGTCGGCGGCTTCAAGGTCGGGCAGCGCGCTGGCCGTGGCCTGCAGGTCGTTGACGACTTCCAGCTGGTCGAAACCGTACTGGTCGCGCAGGGCATCGATCGAGAAGCGCCAGTCGAGATTGGTCAGGTTGACCACGTCGCCGTTGATCGGACCGGCGACGGCAATACAGGCGCTCTTGGGCAGCGCGCCCCCCGCTCGTTCCCGATACTGGTCCAGCAGTTCGTGCACACCCCGCATGCCACGGCATTCGTACACGGTTTCCACGCGGTAGGCCCGGCGGCCGGCGGCCCGGGCGCCATCATCCGTGACCAGCGCGAAGCGGGCATGTGTGCCGCCGATGTCTGCGACCAGCCCTGTCGTCACCGAGTGCGCTCCGGATGCACGACAACTGCCGCCGCGCGGCTCGCCCGGCGGGACGCAGCTTCGACGTCGCACCGCTGGCGCGGCGCGATCGGGGACATTGGTCGCTTTGTCATCGTTATTTTTCGGGCGTGGGCTACTGACCCACTCCCGCCCGTTTATAGGCAAAGATGACAACGTTGTCAATAATCGGCGCCCCAGATTGGTGCGCGCCGGCCGCGCCCTACGGACGCACGCGAAGGTCCGTCAACGATCTGAATGAGCTGAGTTTTCGGCGCGACGGCGGGGAAGCCGCCGGCGCTCAATCGCCCTTTTTCGGGCGTTTCCAGGACTTGATGGTGACCTGTCGCGCCCGGGCCACTGTCAGCTGCCCACCCGGCGCATCCTTCGACACGACAGACCCGGCACCGATGAAAGCGCCCTCGCCGACCCGCACGGGCGCCAGCAGCTGCGTACCGGAGCCGACGAACACGCCATCCTCGATCACCGTCTGGTGCTTGCGCGCACCGTCGTAGTTGCAGGTGATGGTGCCGGCGCCCACGTTGACGCCCTCGCCCATGGTGGTGTCGCCGATGTAGGTCAGGTGGTTGACCTTGCTGCCCTTCGCGATGTTGCTCTTCTTGACCTCGACGAAGTTGCCGAGCTTGACGCCACTGCCCAGGTAGGTGGCCGGGCGAACGCGGGCGAATGGCCCGATCATGCAGCGAGGCCCGAAATGAGCTTCCTCGATGACGCAGTTGGCCAGGATCTGCGACTCGTCCTCGATCTCGGCGTCGCGGATGTAGCAGTTGGGCCCGATGCGCACACCATCGCCGAGCTTGACCCGGCCTTCGAAGACGGCGTTGATGTCGATCTGTACATCCTGCCCGCAGATCAGTTCGCCACGCACGTCGATGCGATCCGGGTCGGACAGGGTCACCCCCGCCCGCAGCAGCTCGCCGGCGATGCGGGATCGCAGCGCGCGCTCGGCATCGGCCAGCTGCAGCTTGTCGTTGATGCCGAGGGTTTCCGCCACGGTCGGCGCGCTGACCGTGTGCACCGGAACGCGGTCTGCCACGGCGAAGCCGACGATGTCGGTGAGGTAGTACTCGCCCTGGCTGTTGTCGTTGCTCAGGCGCTCGAGCCAGCCGCGCAGCAGCCGCGCCGGGCAGGCCACCAGGCCGGTGTTGATCTCGCGGATGGCGCCCTCCTCACGGGTGGCGTCTCGCTGCTCGACGATGCGCTGAACGTTGCCCGCCGTGTCGCGCACGTTGCGGGGGTAGCCCGTGGGGTTGTCCTTGGTCACCTTCAGCAGGCCCAGGCGGTTGCTCCCGGCGGCATCCACCAGGGACGACAGCGTCTGGTCGCGGATCAGCGGCACGTCGCCGTACAGCACCAGCACCGTGTGGTCGTCGGCGATCGCCGGCAACGCCTGCATGACCGCATGACCGGTGCCGAGTTGTTCGGCCTGCTCGTGCCAGCTCACGTCGCGTTCGGCCAGCGCCTCGCGCACCTGGTCGCCGCCGAAGCCGTAGACGACATGGGTGTCGTCCGCGTCGAGACGGGCGGCGGTATCCAGCACGTGCCCCAGGAGCGGCCGGCCCGCCAGGGGCTGGAGCACCTTGGGGTATCGCGAGTGCATGCGGGTGCCCTGGCCGGCAGCCAGGATGACGATGCTCAGGGGCATGGTTGGCGACCTCGGTGTGACGCCGGGCAGGCCCGGCCGGCGAAATCGGCGCCAAGTATATCAGCGCTTCCGGGACCCAAAAAAAAGACGCGCCGCAAGCGGCGCGTCCGGTCGGGCAAACCGAAGACCTAAAGCGGTTGGGATCGCCGTCGGCCCCCTTGGCGGGTTGCCCTAAACGTGGTCTGTCTAGGCCTTGCGCCTGCGCATGGCCGCCAGACCGGCGATGCCCGACATGAACAGCCACAGCGCGGCCGGCACGGGCACCTGGCTGAAGCTGACGTTGTCGTAGAAGTTGCCGGATGCCTCGAAGTTCGACGCGACACTGAGGAAGCCGAACTGCAGGATCTGGCCGGTGAGCGCCGCATCGATGGCGATGGCGATGGAGAATGTGTTCCAGTCGGTGCTCAGCGACGTTGTGTCAAGCGTCAGGAAGTTCGTCGTCGCAAAACCGGCGTTGGGATCCAGCGTCTTGATGAACGCCAGCGCCGTGGTGCTGCCGGCGATGTCGCCGCGCTTGGCGTCGAACTGGAACTCCCAGGTCGAGCCGACGTCGCCGGCGTTGACGGTCTGCTCCTGGAACACGTTGGCTTCGACCAGGTCGGTGCCGTTGAAGTGGCCGTTGCTGGGTTGGCAGCAGTTGTAGTCGCTGTAGACCACGAGCTGCTGGGCACCCTGAGCCGCACCACCCTGGCCGCTGGCAACGGCAGAGAATCCGGGACCGCCGTTGGGCGCGCCGAACGGGCCGTAGCCAAACAGAGGACTGCCGCCCGAATCGAACACGTTGCCGAACGCCAACCAGCCGGCGTTCGCCAGCGCGGCGCCGTCAGCCTGGTTCAGGCCCTCGAAATTCTCGCTGAACGCATTGAGCGCCCAGGAGGCCGGTGACACGATGAGGCCGGCAGCCAACGCGGGCAGCACCAGCCGGAAGTTACGCTTGCACATTTTAAGAAAACTCCCCAAGCCTCGAGGCTGCGTTATTTTGGATCGGGACGCTTGGCTGCATCCTCTGGGCGTGGAGCATGGTTGAAGATGACAACGCTGTCAATACCTATGACAAAGATTTCCTGTTTTTTAACCTGCTGAAAACACGAGAGAAAACGTATTGCATTGCAGCAGAATGGCAGACCCTGCGTGCGACTGCGCCCGCCGCCAGGGGTGGGCTAGTGTCATTGCAATGCGCCCGCCGTGGTGCCGTTGAGCTACAGTTGTCCGGAACGGGAAAAGGAGTTCGATCAATGACCTGCACCAAATCGACGCAGAGCCGGCTGTACCCCGAGATCGAGCCATACGCGGTGGACAAGCTGGCCGTGTCGGACCGACACACCATCGTCTACGAGCAGGCGGGCAACCCGCGGGGCCGACCGGCCCTGTTCCTGCACGGCGGACCCGGTGTCGGCATCCTGCCGGACTACCGGCGCTTCTTCGATCCTGCGCACTACCGGCAGGTGCTGGTCGATCAACGCGGGGCGGGCCGCAGCACTCCGCATGCGGAGATTCGGGACAACACCACCTGGGACATCGTCGACGACCTGGAAAAGCTGCGTGTCGAACTGGGCTTCGACGACTGGGTCGTGATGGGCGGAAGCTGGGGCAGCCTGCTGGCCCTGTGTTACGCCATCAGGCACCCGGCGAGCGTGGCAGCGATCATCATTCGCGGCATCTTCCTGGGACGCAAGGCGGAAATCGACTGGCTGCACGCGCCCGGTGGCGCCTCACGCCTGTATCCCGAGGAGTGGGAGCAGTACACCGCGCCAGTGGCGGGCGCCAGCGACTACCTGGCCGCCTACTGCGACCTGCTCGCCTGCGACGACCCGGATGTCGCCGCGCAGGCTGCCGCGGCCTGGAGTCGATGGGAGGGCACCATGAACACCCTGTGGCCCGACCCGGAGGCGATGGACGCGTTGATCGGCGGCACGTCCGCCGTGTCCATTGCCCGAATAGAGTCCTACTACACGGCCAGGGGCTTTTTCCTGGAGTCGGACAATTTCGTACTCGACAACGCCGACCGCATCGCGCACATCCCGTGCCACATCGTCAACGGTCGCTACGACATCATCTGCCCGTCGACATCGGCCTGGGAACTGCACAGGGCCCTGCCCCGATCGACCCTGACCATCGTGCCCGACGGCGCGCACTCGCCCCTCGACCCGGGCATGGCAGCGGCGATGGTGGAAGCCGCCAACGCCTGCCGCACCCTGTAGGGGTCGGACCAGCGAATACGCTGTATTTGCAGCATTCGAACCCCTTAGATCTCGATTTCAGGCCCTTAAAAGCCGATTTCGATACCGAAACGGCCACCTAAGAACCCTGCGAGGGGCGCCAGCAGCCACGCGCGAACGGCTAAACGCTTAGACGCTCGTTTTGGGGTCGAAATCGGCGTTTAAGGGCTCAAAACCGCGTTCTAAGCATCGCAGAATCACGTATGACCGTATATTGTTTGGTCCGACCCCACGGACAAGAGCAAGGCGGCGGCATGGGTGCGCTCACGCTTTCCATCGACATCGGCGGTTCCGGCATCAAAGGCATGGTGCTCGACGACGAGGCACGGCCCATCAATGAACGTGCACGAATCCCCACGCCCGACGACGCCGGGCCCAGGGAGGTGCTCAAGGTCGTGAAGCGGCTGGTGGCGCTGCAGCCGGCCTTCGACCGGGTTTCGGTGGGTTTCCCCGGCGTGGTGGCGGAGGGCGTCGTGCTCACCGCACCGAACCTGGGCGGCAACTGGGGCAACACCGACCTGGCCAACCGCATCACCGAACTGACCGACCGACCCTGCCGCGTGGTGAACGACGCCGACATGCAGGGCTACGGTGCCATTGAGGGCATCGGCATGGAGATGATGCTGACCCTGGGCACGGGCATGGGAGCGGCGGTCTTCACCAACGGACACCTCACCCCGAACCTCGAACTGGGCCACCATCCGTTCCGGAAGGAAAAGACCTACGAGGAGTGGATCGGCAACGCTGCGCGCAAAAAGGTCGGCGACAAGAAGTGGAACCGCCGCGTGGCCGACGTCATCGAGCAAGTGCTGCCGATCTGGAACCCTCGCGTGCTCTACCTGGGCGGCGGCAACGCCAAGAAGCTGACCGTCGACCTGCCCGAGCAGGTGCGCCCCGTCCACAACATCACCGGCATCCTCGGTGGCGTACGCCTGTGGGACGACGAGCCGCATTGATTCCACCATTGGCCAGCAAGCCGGCATCGACCACCCGATGTCGCAGGGTCCGCCCATGAGCCCGGGGTCGAAGGTGGTGTGGTCGCTGCTGGTCGTGCTGGCCGTGGGCCTCGCCGTCAGCGGAATCGTCGACCAGTCGGCCGAGGACTATGCCGACGACGCCTTCAAACGGGCGCTGGTCACCTTCGCCGCCGCGCGCACACTCAATGGCGTCGTGTCGCTGGCCCAGGGCACGGAAGTGGCCCTGGAACCCGGCGGCGTGGGCATCAATCTCGGTGTCGGCCAGATCCTCGATCCCATCAACGACCTGGTCGAGCAATTCTCCGGTGTGATGCTGGTGGCGACCACGTCGCTGGGCCTTCAGAACGTCCTCGTGAACATCACCCAGTGGTGGGGCTTCACGGCGCTGGTCTGCGCGGCCGGCATCGCCGTCATCGCGGCGCTGTGGTGGCCGGGCCTGGCCGAGCACCGCTGGGTGTCCCTGGCGACGCGCGCCCTGCTGTTCGCCCTGGTGCTGCGTTTCATCGTGCCCGCGCTGATCATCGGCACCAACCTCGTGGCCATACATTTCCTCGCATCGGAGCAGGCCGCCGCAACCGCCGCGCTGGAAGCGACGAGCCAGCAGATCGAGGATCTCAATGCCGAGTCGGAGATCGACGCGGTGGATCCCGATGCATCGCTACTGGACCGCCTGGGCAATACGCTGCGCGAAACCATGCAGTCGATGGACATCGAGGGCCGACTGGAAAAGCTCAAGGCCGCGGCATCCAATGCCACCGAGCACATCATTCACCTGATCGTGCTGTTCGCGCTGCAGACGGTCATCCTGCCCATCGCCATCGTCTGGCTGATCATCGAGCTGCTCAAAGGCGCGGTCACGCGAACCGCCGGCGGCGCCTAGCCGCGCCACGCGCTAGAATGCGGGCACTCGCACACCATCGGGAAGCGCCCTCATGACACCGACCTGCCATACGCCGAATTCGCGCTGGTTCCTGCCCGCAGCAGCGTTCGCGGCGGCGGCCACGCTCGCCGTGCTGCCACTGACGACCACCCACGCCGACGCACCGACCGTGCGCCTGTCCGAGCCCGTGGAATCGACGCCCGACAGCGAAACCTTCGGCGCGCCACTGGATGCTTCCGGTCCGGTGCTGTCGCTGGCCGAGCTCATGGCCGACAGCGACCGCTACCTGAACGAAAACGTGCTGGTGCAGACGAAGATTGCGAAGGTCTGCCAGAAGAAGGGCTGCTTCTTCATCGCAAGCGACGGCGCGACCACCGTGCGGGTGTCCTTCAAGGACTACGGGTTCTTCGTGCCCACCGACAGCGGCGGCAAGTCGGTGACGCTCGCGGGCGTGCTGGTCCGAAAGGACCTGAGCCCCGGGAAAGCCGAGCACCTGGCCGAAGACCTCAAGGCGCCCGGCACGATCAAGGCCGGACCGGCCTACGAACTGGTTGCAACGTCGGTGCGTATCCCCCGCGGTTAATCCGCGGCCGCCGGCTCGTCGAGGCTCACACCCAATCGCGTCACATCGACGGGGTTGCCGTCCATGTCCAGGGCGACCGTCGTTTGCCCGTCGGCGACAATCACCGCGACCGGCTCGAGCAACGCCACCAGGCGCCCACCGCCAGCGTTGGCGTGGGATGTCGTCGTGACGGCTTCGACGACGCGGACCGTCGTTCCGCCGTGTCGAATAGCGGTGGTGACCCTCACCGTGCCCATCGCTCGCTCGGGCTCATCGACGCGCGCCGGCGGTCCGGACCGTCGGCGCCCGGATTGACCGGCGCATCCGCCGCAGGCCGCGCCTGAAGTCCGGCGACACGGCCAGCATCACCGCCAGCGCAATCAGGCGCAGCGGCACGATGCGCACCTGCCCGCCCGTGTCGATGTCGACGACGTCATCGACGAAATCCGGCTGGATGCGTATGGACGCGTCCCGCACCGTGGCCAGCAGGCCGGCCAGCGGCCCCAGCACCGCCCACAACTGACCGGTGTCCGCCGGGTCGCCGAGTCCCAACCGGAGGCGGAGAAAGACGTCGCGCTTTCCGATGGATGACCACACGTCGCCGGCGAAACGCACCAGCCGCCGCCGGAAGGGCGCGTCACGGAGCACGGCCAGGATGTCGGTACTCCGCGTCGAGGACCTCGCGCGCCCGCGCCGACCCTTGCCACTCGGCACGTCCTCGTGTGACGGAGTGTCGCCGGCATCCGGCTCGGGACGCACGCGCACGAGCCCGAACGCCCACTCGACGGTCACCTCGCGCCTGACCGGCTGGGGCCAGGACAGCCGAAACGTCAGCGTCAGCGGTATGGCCAGAAGTCCGAGCAACACGGCCAGGACCGCTACGATGCCCGCAAGCAGCGCCATGGCGCGGTGTCAGTCGGTAGTGCCGGCGCTTTTTGCCGCAGCCGTTTTGCCGATGGTCTCGGCAATGGTCTCCAGCACGGTGGTGCTGCCGGACTTGATGGGTTCGACACGCACGCCCGATTCTTCGATGACGACCAGGGCGACCGGCTTCACGCCGCCGCCACCGCCCGTACCGCCGCCTCGACCGCTACCCTTTTCGGGATCGTCGCCCTGGCCGGTTCCGACGCCGAAGCCGAAGCCGACATTGACGAGGGGGATCAGCGTTGCACCCTGTACGGTAATGGGTTCACCCACCACCGTCTTGGTGTTGAGCAGGCGTTCGATTTCATCGACGGCTTTTTCGAACAGGTTCCGAATGTCCTCCATGATTGCCTCCTTGAGTCAGCGTCTTCATTGTGCGCCCGCCCCCGGCCCAGTCCATACGCGCTTGCCGAAATGTAACGCGACCGGGGCTATACTCCGCGCTCACCGACAGCACAGCCCGCGCGCCGCGGGATTCCTGACAGGGAGTGACTGGGCGTGATCATCGTTCTCATGGGCGTATCCGGCGCCGGCAAGACGACGCTCGGCGTGTCGCTCGCCCGGCGTCTCGGCTGGGCCTTCGTCGAAGGCGACGACCACCATCCGGCCGAGAACGTTGCCAAGATGCGCAGCGGCAAACCGCTCAACGACGCCGACCGGCGGCCGTGGCTCGAGCAGTTGTGCGTCGTCCTGGCCGAGCGCGCGGCGGCGGGCCACGACGTGGTACTGGCCTGCTCGGCCCTGAAGGCCTCCTACCGCGACATCCTCGACGCGGGCATCGACGGCGTGCGCTACGTGCTGCTCGAGGGCGACCGCACGCTGATCGACCAGCGCCTGGCACAGCGCCGCGATCATTTCATGCCGCCCGAACTGCTGGACAGCCAGTTCGACATCCTCGAACGACCGGAGGACGCGCTGCACGTGGCGGCGCTGCTGCCCACGGCCCGGCAGGTGGAGAAAGTCATCGAAGGCCTGGGCCTGCCGTCACCCGCGCCGTCGACCGATCTGGCCACGAAGGTGCTCGTCGACGGACTGGCCTTTCCGGAGGCGCCGCGCTGGCGCGACGGCTGGCTCTGGTTCACCGACCAGCACGCGCGCACCGTATCGCGCGCGCATCCGGACGGCCGTCACGAGGTGGTCGCCACCACCGACGATCTGCCCGGCGGGCTCGGCTGGCTGCCGGACGGTTCGCTGCTGGTCGTGTACATGACCGAGCGGCGAATCATGAAGCTCGGCGAGTCGGGCCTCACCCCCCGCGCCGACCTGTCGGCCCACGCTTCATTTCATTGCAACGACATGGTCGTCGACGACCAGGGACGTGCCTATGCCGGCAACTTCGGCTTCGACCTGCACGGCGGCGCCGACGTGACAGACGCCGAACTGCTGCTCGTCGATACCGACGGCCACGTCGAATGCCTGGCCGACGACCTCGTCTTTCCCAACGGCATGGCCCTCACCCCGGACGGGCGATCGATGCTGGTGGCGGAGACCTTCGCCCATCGCATCACCGAGCTGTCGCTGGACGCCGGGGGGCGCATCGAAGGCCGCCGGCTGTGGGCGGAACTCGAACTGGCGACGCCGGACGGCATCTGCCTCGACGCCGAGGGGGCGATCTGGGTGGCGTCACCCGGCACGACCGAACTGGTGCGAGTGCGTCGCGGCGGCGAAGTTCTCGACCGCTGCGCCACGGTGGGAACGCCCTACGCGTGCATGCTGGGCGGCCACGACCGGCGAACGCTCTTCGTGTGTACGGCCGAAACCGACGATCCGCGCGAAGCGCGCGAGGCCCGTTCCGGGCGCATCGAGCACGTGCGCGTTGCCGTGCACGGCGTTGGCTGGCCGTAGCGGGCCTTTTCTATAATCCGGGCAGGCGACGCAGGAGCAGGACATGAGCATTTACGCATCCGATGCGTTGCGCGGACAACGCGCCCTGGTGACCGGCGGCAATTCCGGCATCGGCGCCGCCGTTTGTCGCGGCCTCGCTGCCGCGGGCGCTCGCGTCGTCGTCAACTACCTCGCCGATGAAGACGCCGCCCGGCGGCTGGTCAACGAGATCGTCGCCGACGGCGGCAAGGCCATGGCCATCCAGGCCGACGTCAGCAAGCCGGAAGATGTCAAAGCCATGTTCGAGCGGATGATCTCGGAGTGGGGCAGCATCGAGATCCTGGTGGCCAATGCCGGCATCCAGCGCGACGCACCCTTCGAGGAGATGACGCTCGAGAAATGGGAAAAGGTCATGGCCGTCAATCTCACCGGCCAATACCTGTGCGCCAAGGAAGCCATCCGGGAGTTCGAGCGCCGCGGTGTCATCCACGAAGTGTCCCGCGCCGCCGGCAAGATCATCTGCATGTCGTCTGTGCACGACATCATCCCCTGGGCCGGTCACGTCAACTACGCGGCTTCGAAGGGCGGCCTGTTGATGTTCATGAAAAGCCTCGCCCAGGAAGTGGCCCACAGCAAGATCCGTGTCAACGCGATCTCGCCGGGCGCGATTCGCACGCCCATCAATCACGCCGCCTGGTCGACACCGGAAGCCGAAGCCGACCTGTTGCGGATGATCCCCTACGAGCGCGTGGGCGACCCGAGCGACATCGCCAACGTGGCCGTGTGGCTGGCAACCGATGCGTCGGATTACGTATGCGGCACGACCATCTACGTGGACGGCGGCATGACCCTTTACCCCGGATTCCGCGAAGGCGGCTGAGCGCGAACACCGTGAACGCAGAACGCAAACGCCTGGAGAACCAGCGCCTGGGCCGGGAAGACTGGCGCCGATGGGGACCTTATTTGAGCGAACGCGCCTGGGGCACCGTGCGCGAGGACTACAGTCCGGGTGGCGACGCCTGGCAGTATTTCGACCACAGCCAGGCCCACCTGCGCGCGTACCGCTGGAACGAGGACGGCCTCGCCGGCATCAGCGACGAGAACCAGTTCCTGTGCTTTGCCCTGGCCCTTTGGAACGAGAACGACCCGATCCTCAAGGAGCGCGCCTTCGGGCTCACCGGTGAGCAGGGCAATCGCGGCGAAGACGTGAAGGAATACTATTTCTACCGCGACGCCACGCCGAGCCACAGCTACCTGCGCTACCAGTACAAGTACTGCCAGGCCGCCTATCCCTACGCGCGCCTGGTGGAGGAGAACCGCCGCCGCAGCCGCGACGAGACGCCCTACAACCTGCTCGATACCGGCGTCCTCGACGAAGACCGTTACTGGGATATCGAGGTGCTCTACGCCAAGGCCTCGGCCGACGACGTGTACATCCGCATCCACGCCCGCAACCGCGGCCCGGACGAAGCGACCATCCACCTTGTGCCGCAGCTGTGGTTCCGCAATACCTGGTCGTGGGACGACGCAGGCGCCACACGGCCGGTCATTTCCCCGCAGCAACCGGGCGCCGGCTGCGCCTGGACGGTGAAAGCCAGCCATGCGGAGCTGGGCGACGTGTTCCTGCACGGCGCCGACCCGCTCCAGGAACCGCTGTTCACCGAGAACGACACCAACACCGAGTCGCTGTGGGGAACGCCGCTGGAGCACGGCTACGCCAAAGACGGCTTTCACCGCCGCATCGTACATGGCGATGGGGCGGCCACGTGCACCGACGGTGGCACCCGCTTCGCGGCCTGGACCCGGCGCCGGGTGAGCCCGGGCCAGCGCACCACGATAAACCTGCTGCTGACGAAATCACCCGGCGAGTCGCCCTTTGCCGGCAGCGAGGTCGTATTCTCGTCGCGACGCGCCGAGGCCGACGTGTACTACGACGACATGCTGCCCGAGGCCGGCCCGGAGGACATGCGCATCCTCCGCCAGGCCCTGGCCGGCATGATCTGGACCAAGCAGTTCTTCCATTACGACGTCGAGCGGTGGCTGGAAGGCGACCAGCTGGCGCCGCCCCTCGAGCGGCGGCGCGGTCGCAACCGCAACTGGCGCCACCTGAAAGCCGCCGACGTGATCAGCATGCCCGACAAGTGGGAATACCCGTGGTTTGCCGCCTGGGACACGGCCTACCACTGCGCGGCGCTGGCGCTGGTGGATGTGGACTTCGCCAAGGACCAGATCGAGCTGATGCTGAACGAGCGATACCTGCATCCCAACGGCCAGATCCCCGCCTACGAGTGGTCGTTCAGCGACGTCAATCCGCCGGTGCACGCCATGGGCGCGCTCAAGGTGTTCCGCGCCGAGCGCGTGCAGCGGGGCGAGGGCGACAGGCGCTACCTGCAGCGGGTGTTCAACAAGCTGCTGCTCAACTTCGCCTGGTGGATCAACCGCAAGGATGCCGACGGTCACAACCTGTTCGAGAGCGGCTTCCTCGGCCTGGACAACATCTCGGTGTACGACCGGTCGAAGCCGCTGGCGCCGGGTTTCAGCCTCAAGCAGGCCGACGCTACCGGATGGATGGCCATGTTCGCCCTGAACATGACCGTGATGGCGCTCGAACTGTGCGCGGACGATCCCGAGTACGACCACATGGCCATCCAGTGCTACCTGCAGTTCCTGTCCATCGCCGAGGCGATCGCCGGCAATGAGGAAACGGGGCTTCCCTCGTTGTGGGACGCCGAAGACGGCTTCTTCAAGGATCTGTTGATGGCGCCGGACGGCTCGGTGCATCGCATCGACGTGTTCTCCTGGGTGGGCCTGATCCCGCTGTTCGCCACGGAGGTGCTGGACGCGCGACTGCTTTCCCATGCGCCGCGCTTCGCCGAGCTGCTGCACGAACGCAAGGGCGGCATGTTCCGCGGCAGCCATGTGAGCGCGTGCCCGGACGGCGAGAATACCCGGGGCGAACACCTGCTCGCGCTGGTGGACGAATCGATGCTCGCTCGTATCCTGCCGCGGGTGCTCGACGAGGAGCAGTTTCTGTCGCCTTTCGGGGTGCGCAGCCTGAGTCGCGTGCATGCCACCCACCGCGAACTGGGTCACCTGCCGGGCATCGGTCGCGCCTTCATCGAGTATGTGCCCGGCGAATCCAACACGGGCATGTTCGGCGGCAATTCCAACTGGCGCGGCCCCGTGTGGCTGCCCACCAACTACTCGCTGGTGCAGGCCATCGAGAAGTTCCACCGTTACCTGGGACCGGACTTCACGGTCGAGGCGCCTTGCCGCGACGGGCGCCGCATCACCCTGAAGGAAGTGGCCGCGCTGCTGGCGGATCGCCTCGTGAACCTGTATCGCCGCGACAGCCACGGCCAGATACCCGCGCTGAGACGCGACAGCCCGTTCCAGCACGACCCGGCCTGGAAAGACCTGGGCTTCTACTACGAGTATTTTCACGCCGACACGGGCCGCGGGCTGGGTGCCGCCCACCAGACGGGCTGGACCGGATTGCTGGCCAACCTGGTGATGCGTCGCTACGAGAAAGACGCGGCGGCGTGGAGTGGCCTCGATGCCGGCGATACGGTGGCGTGGATGGACGAACTGGCCTGAGCGGCCGGAGACTCAATCGTCGCGCCGCTCGAGTTCCTCGCATACGCGCCGGCTGCAGTCGGCGACCGCGCGGCGGACCGGGGCGCTCAGGCCCGACCCCGGTGAGAAATCCTCACCCTCGATGGCGTAGACGACGACCTCCGGCGGCAACGTACCCAGCACCCGCGCCAGCCCGACAGCCTGGGCGAGCCCGAAGCCGTGCGTGCTGGTTTGCGGCAGGTCGGCCGGCAGCCCGTCAGTGACGACGTCGATGCGCTGGACAGTGCCGGCCGGGGCATCGCTGCTGGCCGCATCGACGAGCAGCACCCGCCGCGCGCCGGCCCAGAGATCCATCAGCTCGGCCGCGTCGCCACGACACTCCTGCACACCGACGCCGGGCGGCAACGCGTCGCGCACGCTGCGCACTACCTCGAGGCCGACGCCGTCGTCATGCCGATCGGCATTGCCGATGCCGATCACTACGTCGACCGTGGACGAGGACACCGGGGCTCAGTCGCGTCGATCGACGTCGAGCTTCAAAAAATGCGTGGCGCAGGAGATGCACGGATCGTAGTTGCGAATAGCCTGCTCGCACAGCCAGGTGAGCCTGTCGTCCGGCTCGTCGATATGGCTGGGCACGAACTGCCTCAGATCGTCCTCGATCTGCTTCTGGTTCTGCGACGTGGGCGGCACGATGCGGGCTTCCAGGATGTCGCCCCGGGCATCGAGGCGATAGCGGTGGTAGAGGATGCCGCGCGGCGCCTCGGTGCAGCCGTAGCCGATGCCCATTACCGGTTCGCTTTCCACGAACGGCCGTTCCGGCGGCTCGTACTGGTCGATGATCCGTATCGCTTCTTCGCAGGCGTACGCCATCTCGATAGAGCGCACCACGATGCTCTTGAACGGGTTGGTGCAACCGGCGTCCACGCCCACTGATTGCGCAAGCTGCTGGCAGGTGTCGATCAGGCGATCGAAGTTCAGCGCGAACCGGGCCTGCGGCCCGACGAAGTAGGCACCGGCCCCTTTCTGCACCGACTGAAGGGCGTTGGAGTGGGCGACGTGCTGCTCCTCGAAATGCTGCTCGAACTCCCGGATGTCGATGTCCAGGCCGTTGCTCGACACCAGGCGCCCCTCGCTGAACGGATACTCGTCGGGGTGGCGCAGCGCCACGAAGTTGTAGTCGGGCTCGAAGTCCGGGAACTCGAAGCCGGCCACCCAGCGTGTCGTGTCGATGCAGGCATCGCGCGCCCACACGAGCCGGTCGCGCATGCCGGCAAGGTCGCGCTTGTAAGGCAGCTTGTAGAAGCCGCCGACGCGAACGTTGATCGGGTGAATCTCCCGACCGCCGACCCGGGTGACGATCTCGTTGCCGATCTTCTTGATCTGAAGCCCGCGCTCGACGGCATCGCCGTGATCGGCGGCCATGCGAATCGCGTCCTCGTAGCCCAGGAAATCCGGCGCATGCAGCATGTAAACATGCAGTGCATGACTTTCTATCCACTCGCCGCAGTAGAGCAGGCGCCGCAGCTCGCGCAGCTGTCCGCCGACTTCGAGCCCCAGCGCGTCTTCCATCGCGTGCACCGAACTCATCTGGTAGGCCACCGGACAGATGCCGCAGATGCGCGCGGTGATATCCGGCGCCTCGGTGTACTGCCGACCGCGCATGAACGCCTCGAAGAACCGCGGCGGTTCGAAGATCTTCAGCTGGACGTCTTCGACGGTGTCGTTTTTCACCCGCACGTAGAGGGCGCCTTCCCCTTCCACGCGGGCAAGATAGTCGACCTTGATCGACCGGGTCTTCGATGAGTCTGTCACTCGACCTCCCTGAAGGCATCGGCCCAGGCGTTGAAGCCGCGGAAGGCATGGCGCACCTGGCGATCCGTGCGGCCCCGTTTACGCAACCAGTGGCTCAGGCCCTCGGCGTTCGGCGTGTCCTGCGGGCCGAAGCACGCATAGCAACCGCGATCGAAGCTCGGACACAGCGCCCCGCAGCCGGCGTGGGTTACAGGGCCGAGGCACGGCGTGCCCCGCGCCACCATCACACACACGTTGCCCTTCTGCTTGCACTCGACGCACACGCTGTTCGACGGTGTCAGCGGTTTGCGACGATTCAGGAACGCGTTGATCACTTCGACGAGCTGGAGCTTGTTGATGGGGCAGCCTCGCAGCTCGTAGTCCACCGGCACGTGCGCCGACACCGGCGTCGAGGTGTCCAGCGTGTCGATGTAGGCCGGCGTGGCATAGACGATGGACGTGAACTCGGACACGTCGCGGAAATTCCTGAGCGCCTGGATGCCGCCTGCCGTTGCGCACGCACCGATGGTGATGAGGAAGCGCGACTGCTCACGCACCTCGCGAATACGCTGCGCGTCGTGCGGTGTCGTGACCGAACCCTCCACCAGCGTCAGGTCGTACGGCCCGTCGAGCACCGCACGCGATGCCTCCGGGAAGTTGGCGATCTCCACCGCACCGGCCACGGCCAGGAGGTGGTCCTCGCAGTCGAGCAGGCTGAGCTGGCACCCGTCGCACGAGGCGAATTTGAACACGGCCAGCTTCGGTTTGCGTGTCGTTGCCATGCGTCAGATCTCCGACTTGCGGAACAGGGGCGCGATCCGCGGATAGGGAAATACGGGGCCGTCGCGGCAGACGAAATGCGGCCCGTACTGGCAGTGGCCGCAGAAGCCCACCGCGCACTTCATGTTGCGCTCCATCGACACGTACACCGCGTCGTCCTTCACACCGCGCTTGCGCAGTTCGGCCAGGCTGAAGCGCATCATGATCTCGGGTCCGCAGACGAAAGCGATGGTGTTGTCCGGATCGATGTCCAGGCGCGGGATGAGCCGCGTGACGACACCGACCTGGCCGTGCCAGTTACCGGCGGCGTAGTCCACCGTGACATTGACGTCGACGTCGAGCCTCGCGCTCCACGCCTCGAGGTCTTTCTGATGGAGAATATCGTCCGGCGTCCGCGTACCGAACACCACGGCCATGCGCCCGTACTTGTCGCGGTCGGCCAGCATCTGGTACACGGCCGGCCTTAGGGGCGACAAGCCGATGCCGCCGGCAATGACCACCACATCGCGGCCCTCGGCTTCCGCGAGCGGCCAACCCTGACCGAACGGGCCCCGAAGGCCGAGTTCGTCGCCGGCCTTGAACCGGCCCAGCGCCTCGGTGACGGTGCCGACGGAACGCACGGTGTGCGTCAGCGGCTCCCCGTTGCTCGGCGCGCTGCTCATCGACACCGGTATCTCGCCGATGCCGAACGCGTAGAGCATGTTGAATTGTCCCGGCTGCACATCGAAGCCGTCGGACGCCGGCACATCGATGACCAGGGAGAAGCAATCGTGGGTTTCCCGCACGACGCGCTGAACCGGATAGAAGCGGGGTGCCATCGGACCGGCCGGCGCCGGCCCGACCGGTGTCTCAGGCTTGCTTGCCATAGGTATCCATGACCTGGAAACGGGCGGTCTGCAGCCGGTGTTCCATGATGACCGTAACTCGTTTCAGCAGCTCGTAGCCGAGATCGTGGTTGTCCTCGCACTTGCCGCGCAGGCATTTGCCGTCGAGGACCAGAGCCCGCGTGTCCTGCTGGGCATAGGCGTCGTACATCCACCGGTAGGGCGGCACGAGCCACGACCAGCCGAGGATGTCGCCTTCGGCGATGGTCTCGACCAGCAGCGGCGGGCGACCCGGCGCCTCCATCTGCAATCCGACACGACCGGTCCTCACCAGGAAGAACTCGTTGGCGTCCTTGCCCTCGCGGAACAGGAACTGCCCCTGCCGGAAGAAGGTGTTTCTCGCGCAGCCGGCGAGGAGCGCGATGTAGTCCGGCTTGAGCTCGCTGAAGAACGGGTGCTGGGCAAGGATGTCGTCAATGGTTCTCATCGGTCCGGCCCCTTCGGAGTGTCGTTTCCGGCGCGGATGTCCGACGCGCGGATGGCGGCCAGTTCGTCGGTGACGTCGATGCCGACGGGACACCAGGCGATGCAGCGGCCGCACCCGGTGCAGCCGGAGGAATCGAACTGGTCGATCCACGCGGCGAACTTGTGCGTGAGCCACTGGCGATACCTGGACTTCGGCGACGCGCGCACCGGGCCATGGTTGAGGTAGGAATGATCGAGGTTGAAGCATGAATCCCAGCGCTTCCAGCGCTCGGCATGCTCCCCGGCCAGGTCGGTGACGTCCTCGACCTTGCTGCAGAAACACGTCGGGCACACCATCGTGCAGTTTGCGCACGACATGCAGCGCGTGGCGACCTCATCCCAGCGCGGGTGCTCGTCGTTGCGGTACAGAAGCTCCTTGATATCGTCGGTATCGACGACCCGTTCGATGCTGTCGGCAGCGGCCTGCACGCGCTCCCGCGCCGTCTCCCGCAAGGCCTCGCCGGCCTCGGTGCCGGCGATGTGTGTAACCGCCCGCCGACCCCGGTCGCTGCCGACTTCCAGCAGGAAGCGGTGGCCGTCGTCGTCCACCACCTCGGTCAGAGCGAGGTCGTAACCCTCGCGGCACTGCGGACCGGTACCCATCCACGTGCAGAAGCAGG
>JAAUYH010073669.1_pt1 | contig 23830 bp, 17 predicted proteins | sample 7278061 | NCBI WGS metagenome assembly JAAUYH01 (sample SAMN14350203, study PRJNA611818) | marine sediment metagenome | isolation source: surface marine sediment (0.6m) | place: French Polynesia: Moorea | collected 2018-08 | reverse complement strand
ATTCCTAAATAAACAGCTTCCCTTTTCGTTGGTAACCAACTTTGTAAATTGCGCCAAACTCCAAAGGGTTTGAGACGAAATAATTGGGATTGGGGATGACGAAATAGGGAAGGAATCAGGTAAGTAGAAGGATAAGTGAGATTCTTGGTGTCCTTGAGAAAACCACAAGCATCCAATAAAGCTTCATGGACATCCTTATAGTCAGCCAAACTGTTGAGAAACTGTACCAAAAACTCTTGTGCTACATTATTGTGGATTGGTTCCCGCATCACCGCAACTTGCGGTAAACCCAAATCAATCAAAGCTTCAGCAATGGATATACCACTGCAAGAATTAAAAATTGCAAATTGTAGTCCGCGATCACCCCGCGCGTTGCGATCGCGTGCTTGTTGCAAAGATTTTGCAATATCTTGAATAGCGAACCCAGCATTGGGAGCAATGCTCAATTCTCCTCCGGTGTGGGGGGTTTCATTGCTATGTCCGGCGAAAAATAAGATATCCCAACCTTTGGGGTTGCTAATTTTTTCGACAATCTCTGCTTTAAGTTGAGAAATATCTTGATATTTATTGGGTTGCCATCCTGTAAATTCTACCTCAGCAACCCTGGATAAACTACGTAAAGCTTGTTTTTCCTCTTGAAAGTTTAACCCTTTATCGTCACCCAAAATTGCTAACACCCTAGCTTTCCGAGCAATGGGGGATATGGGAGAGTCGCGAATTGTGCGAGGAACCCGCGCGAAGCGAATAGTTCTGCTACCCGGTACTGATAGCTGAGTATTAATTTCCCAAAACTCCCAAGGTAAACGGGTTAACTCTGAAGAATCGCAAGTGAGTAACACATCCACCCAGCGATGGGTGTCGCGAGAATTTGGGCTATCCTGTCCACTATGAATAATAGTTTGTTTGGTAATAATTTGTTTGGTAATAGTTTCGCGAATTTCATATAACTTTTCGCTGCGCAACCAGCGATGGAACTCCGACAAAAAATGAGCTTCTGCTTCTCTAAGTATTCCTTCTCGATCTTTTGTGGGGGTTTTTACACTCCCTTTTTTTACAACTTTCGCTCGCAGATTTGTGTAACAATTAAGATAAGCTTCTCGCCATTGTGTGTAACTATTATTCAGGGAATCGGGATAATCGACTTGAGCAGAGATACTCAGTCCTTTCCCCCAGCATAATTCAAAATTACAACTGCCTTGGATTTTAATTACTTTGAGATTAAAGGTTCTAATTAGAGTCATTGTATTGGATTAGATTGTATTAGTTTTTGTTTTTATCTGTGTTTATATAGCACTACGTAATTAGGTTAGGACATTAGTGAAGGTTAAAGCCTATAATCACTAGACTTTTGACTTTTGTAGCCTTCGTGTAGCGCGTTCTCAGCATGACCGCAGGTCATATTTTGACTTTTAATTTGCGCGTAACGCTATGTTTGTGTTTAATTCAATGGGATTTAACCTGGAAAACTTGTCCTAAAGATGTTCCATTAAAGACGTTCCATGGAACGTCTCGTCTCTACAATTCCTGCTCTTCTGCTCACCTGTTCCCACACTCTACTAACAAAACCCAAATAGAACCGAACTTTCAGCTTCCCCATCCGCAGCAGTAACCTTCACCAAAAACTTCTCTTGTTTAGTTCCCACAATTTGAGCGTACAAACAATCATGTTCACCTACAGTGGGACTTCCCCCATCGCGATCGATTTCTAATACCTGCTCATCTAAAACCTCTGTCAAATCACTAATTTGCAACTTCACTCCAAAGGGTGGATTATTTCCGGGAATTGCTCCCAAAATCACTAGTAAACTCCATTCTTCTGGAGTTTCGGGTAAACACCAAGTTAATGCATAGAGTCGCAGTTGAGTTTCCCCTAACTGAATATTTCCGTAACTCCGAGCAGCGATCGCAGGGATTTCCACATCCTCAATTTGACTCAAAATATCTTCTAAATCTTCCGCAGGAGTTGCAGTTGATTTGTTGAACCGTAAAGGGGAAGGTGTAGCTAATAAATTCCAAGATAATTCTTGAGCAACTTCATCCAATTTATTTTGGAACCATAGCCCCACATTCATCGCTTTTTGCAGATATTTTTTGCTCTGACCTTGAATAATATCGCCGCAATCATGGGAATTTTGAGAAATAGGTAATGGAATATCTACCGCAGATAAACACTGTAAATAAAGTAATAAATCACCGGTTTGTTGTTGAAAATCAGCAAAACTAACTTCATAAGTATCATCTGATAAAACTGAAATTCTCCGAGTCAGTTCCACTAAATTGTCATAGCGGATAAATCCCCTCACCGCAGCAAGTTCTAAATCATCTTCCACCCCAACTACAACATAAAAATGAGCTGCAAATTCAGGTTCATCGATCGCAACCAGAGGAATACTAACTAACTCATCACTAAAACCAACAGTGGGAAGCAAACAAACTTTAAATTCTCCCACCCGCACATTACACACCGCATTAATTCCTCGAGCAGATTCCGGATGAGATAGAGAACTTTCTCTGGTATCTACCACAAGATTAGGTTCTCGCTTTTGTAACCATTCTCTAAACCCAACAAATCCTAAAGCTTGAAAATAAACTTGTAAAGAATGAGATTGGAAATTTTCCACAATTTTCCAAGCCTCATCAGTTTGCTCCGGTTCTAAATTAATTATTTCTAATTCCTTAAAAGCAAGTATATTTTTATGTAAATCATTACTATTATTATTCATTTTCCTCCCTTCCTTATATCCAAATATTGACAAATAGCTCGCGATAACTTGCTTGTCATTTCTCGATTTTTACTAATACTCGATTCCTTTTGTGCTTCTTGAATTAAATTGTCGATTTTTTGATCGAGAAAATCTTGAATTCTGGCTTCTAAATTCTTCAACTGACTCGCAGAAGCATAAGCTTGAGCTATTTCTATCACCTGGGAACGTAGTTTAATTAAAGTTCTTCTTCCAATATCAGCACGAAAGTTTTTTAAATCCAGTAACCTACTCACCTGAGACTGATTATTTAACCCTAACTTCTCAGCCATTTCTCCCATGGGAACATGCTGACAATGGTAGAAATAAAGTCCTTGTAAAAACTGTTTACCCCTTTTATTTCTCTTGTTTTGTAAATAATTAAATCGTTCTTCCGTTACCTCGTGAATTGAAGCAATTAAACATTTTTGTAACAGTTGGCGATCGCCAACATTTAAAATATCTTCATCCTCAGCAGTATTAACAGATAAATTTGTAGTTCCTTGACCTCGACTTGCTTGTGTAATACCCTTCCCACAACTAGCCTTATAATTTCGAATTAATTGAGCGAGATTTTGTAACTCTGCAAGAACTTCCTCCGCAGACAATTTCCAAACTGGTAATAAATGCTCAGCCATAGAACATAACTGCTGATGGTTTGGTGCGGGATAAGGAGTTGTGCTACTTCTCAATCCTTGTTGTTTACGCTCTCGATTAATCTGTTTGCGAGCAGCTTGAATCTGAGCTAAATAAACCTTTTGATAACTTGCTAATAATTCTGTGAGTTGTGCGATCTGACTCGAACTATAATTATAGAAATCCGACAAAATCCGCTTTAATTGACTACTACTATGTTGTTTCAGCAGTAACCAATCCGTCACCTGTTCGATACCATGTTCCAGGAGAAATCTTTTTAATTCGCGATCGCTCCTGACTAGAATTTTAACCCAAACCGATAAACTACTTTTTTTCTCCCCATCAAAGCTTTCCATAACCCGGACAGTGAGGGAGCGATGATTGTCATTATTTAATGAAGGATCAGTACTATCAAGCACCAAAGGTAATAAATCCTCCACTGTAAAATTATGTTTTTCGCCATATAGTTTTGCTAAACTATGGCATTGAATTTTGATATATTGAGATATTAAGCAACGCAAACATAATTCAGCCGGTGTTTCTGGATTTTCCGATTTATATAGTTTCCACAGTTGTCCAACTATCTCTCGCTCCTCGGGAAATTCCTCAGCAGTAGCAAATCGAGAAATTAGTTTAATAAGAAACTCCTTCGCTTCTAGAATCTCTTTTCCTTGACACTTGCCAAGACTGATTAGATACAGTGTATAGTACTTTAGATACTTCGAATATTGTGAATCTTGACTGTTCCATTCCACTACAACTACTCCAGCTAAAATACTCCAACTCAAAATGTTGAATCAAGTTTCAACTCACCCTTATATATCTGGGAAAATGTTGACCCTATGCATTTTTAGGATATTTTCAGCCTTAGAATAAGAAGCTTTTGGGAAAATTACTCTTTTAATACTGGGACTTGCGCACGGACAATATCATTACATTGATTGTGACAAAAGATTAGCGCAGTGTTTGTTCAAGGAAATAGCAATTTCAAATCATTGGAAAGTTGTACCGAGTATGTAAATTCTATGGAAATAAAACGAAAATAAAGCTTTATTCACCAGAAATGTTGCTTTTTTCCTGCATAGGGTACCAGTCTACCAAGATATTTCAGAGTGTCGGGCTGAAGAATTTTTCGGTTATGCTTTGGAACAAAATCAAAAAATCCTCAAAAAATAGTCAGAACCTAAACAATTCCCCAAATTCAAAACTTATACAGATCTTAGGGATTTTAAGTAAAAAATCTCATCTTCAGCGAACAATTCTCACTCGTGTAGTGATGATGATTTTAATGATTTTGCTTTCAAAAAATGTGGAAATTGAAATTATTAAACCCCAACTGACAATCAGAGTAAATATAGAATCGGTTTATTTAAAATCATATGAAAAGTTACTTGAATGGTTTTAAAGTTAATAATTCGTTGTTTTTGAGCTTATTTAAAGTAGCAAATAATATACTTTGCATTTCTTTCACTTCATTCATGATAGGGGAAAAAGGTCTTTGTCGACTAAAACGACTTCCTTGGTAATGATGAATTGTGTGTACAGTTCTCTCAAACCATCTCAACCTGAGAGGGGTGTTGAAACTCTGCGCTCTAAAACCCATTTGATTTGGGTATTGTACAAAGGATTTTTCCCACCCTCCCCAAATCACCTGTCACTCAACAATAAAGAAGTAAATAAGGTAACATTCAAAGTTCTATATGCCTTACTCAGTAAACGGTTTGAGAGTAAATTAGATAATAAATAAGGAGTTGGTGAGCGCGTAATGCTTTAAGCAAAAACTATATACATGTGTATTCTATAAAAATCTGCAAAGCCCTAAGTGCAATTTTTAAGTTAATTTAATATGCAACTGAAACCCAAAAATAAATCTTTAAAAAGAACTTTTAATACTTTTCAGATGTTCTAAATTTTCATTTTGTTGCTCAATTTGCAAAGAAATAGAATCGCATACTAACTCACACAACTCAAAAATAAAAGGATTACTAATTTGATAAAAAACATTAATCCCCTGTTGAGTGCGATTAACTATACTTGCTTGTGTCAAAACTTTGAGATGCTTGGATACGTTAGCTTGTCCTAAAGAAGTATCGCTAATAATTTGAGACACATTTTTAGAGCCAAACCTTAAAGTACAAATAATTTGCAATCTGCTGGGTTCTGATAGAACTTTAAAAAAATCTGCCATTAAAGCGATCGCTGTGGGAGACAACTTTTTCATTCCGCAATCTGCAAGCTGCGTAAGTTGCTCTTGTGGTTGATAATTTTTCTTTAAAGTGTTTTTTGGCATATTAATTCTTAACTTCTCAGCTATTTACTATATTACCATACGGTAGTATGGCATCTATTAAGCCAAAAGATACATACCATAACGCTATGTGCAATTGAAAAGTGAGAAGTCAGGAGTGAAAAGTTAGGAGTCAGAATACGAACTGAGATGTTATGCGCAGCGCAAGATGCGCTTATAGGGTTGCGCAGACAGACCTTGCGATCGCTTCGCGCATCCCCTGTGGGGATATCGTAATAATTGCTATTTGAACGGACTTACCATAGCAATCCTAAATCATTCATGTGGTAAAAATTAATATTATAGAGACGCACCACAGCATGTCTTTACAGAATTTATCTGTTCACAAATAAAATATAATTGCTATATTAAGTCAATTTTATTGGAATAGTATGCAGATTAACTTTAATCGTGGCTACCTGTAACTTTACCTTTGAAAACAATATATTGAGAATATACCAAGCACTAATACCACCAATTACAAACAGTGAGGTTTCTAAAGTTGCAAAGAACATGTGACTCACGCTTGCTGCCATTGAAGGATTAAAAATTGCTTGAAAATAATCCCTAACTATAAATTTACCATCAACTAATTCTCCACCTACGGGAGTTTGCATCCAAGAATTAGCACTAAGTATCCAGAAGGTAGATAGATTAGCGCCAAAAGCAACCATCATAGTAGCGATATAATGCATAATCGGTGGAACGCGATTCCAGCCAAACAGCATAATACCTAAAAAACCAGCCTCTAACATAAACGCCATTGAGGCTTCAAATCCCAGGATGCTGCCAAAAAAATCACCAACTGCAATTGAGAATGGTGCCCAATTGGTACCAAACTGAAATTCCATGGGTAAGCCAGATGCTACACCGATTCCGAAGTTAAGAACGTATAATTTCGACCAGAAGCGGGCGTGATAATAATAATCGGAGTCGCGGGTTTTTAACCATAATCCTTCTACAATAACTAAGTATATACCCATACCAGTAGTAAGTACGGGCCATAGCATATGAAATATGCTAGTCAAAGCAAACTGCATCCGCGACAATATTACGGTGTCAGATAAAAAATCCATTGTCTTATTCTTTTTTTAGCTTTTGTTCGATTGTTTCCCAATATCACCGAGGAAAAGCGATCGACATTTAAATGTTACTTTTGAAACTCAACTTCACAAAAATTACGTATAGGAAATAGGATGACGTTAGGTATAGGTAACGGGATTTTAACTAGCTTAACTGTCCATAAAAGTATTGAACGCTTGCGAAGTAAAATTTAAATAAAAGTAACGGAAATACCTCGCTTCTCTTGGTTTGGGATATGCAAAATTTTTCGATTTTGCAATTAGTCTAAGTTATTGTGTGTAATTATTCTTCTTTAAAAACTTTAACACATCTCCCTCAAAAGGTTTTCCTTTTAACATCCTTCTCCAATATACCCAAGGTAAAACATGACGTTTCATCAGCCACATACTATAACGTTCTTTCTTGGGGTCGAAAGGAAAGGTCGAGGTTGGTTTTTTGTCATAATCAAACTCAGCCATTATGGTTTTACCAAACCCAGTAATTAGGGGACAACAAGTGTAACCATTATATTCAGCATTTATTTCAGTGGATTCTATCAATGCTAAAAGATTTTCAACTACAACAGGTGCTTGCTTGCGAATTGCTGCTGCTGTTTTGGAAGTAGGAAGGGAAGAAGCGTCACCCAAGCTAAAAACATTAGGGTAGATATTATGCTGGAGAGTTTTTCGATCTACATTTACCCAACCCTTACTAGAACCGGATTCTATTGCAAGTTGACTTTGCTTAATGAAATTGGGAGCGCTCATTGGAGGAGCGACATGAATTAGATCGTATTTGATGCTAGTTTCCTCTAATCCTTCCTTGCTACTAACTTCAAAAATCGCTTCTTTGGTTTCCGATCTAATTTCTTTAAGATTATGTTGAAATTTTACTTCTATATCTTTACGCTTTATTACCATTTCCAAGGAACGACAATATTCTGGAACTGCAAACATTTTGTCTTTAGCCGTACAGAAAATAATTTTTGTTTTTCCCCTCACGCCTTTTTGACGGAAAATATCATCAGCCATATACATAATTTTTTGAGGTGCTCCACCGCATTTGATTGGAGTTTCAGGAAAAGTAAATAAAGCAGTTCCTCCCTGAAAATTTTTGATATTTTCCCAGGTATAAGGAGCATAACTTTGGGAATAATTACTGGTAACCCCACCATTTCCAAGGGCTTCGGGTAGTCCTTTAATTAAATCCCAATCGATTTGTATCCCGGGACAAACAATTAAATAATCATAATTAATTCGCTGTCCTTCCCTAGTGATGACAATGTTATTATCTGCCTCAAACTCAGCTACATAAGCCTGAATCCAACTAGCGTTTGCAGGAATATAGTCTTTTTGATTTTTGACTGTATCCCCAATCTTATATCTTCCTCCCGCAACAAGAGTCCAAGCAGGCTGATAGTAATGCTTGTCCGATGGCTCGATAATAGCAATATCAAGATTTTTATTTTTATTTAACAATTGAGCCGCAACAGTTATACCTGCTGCACCTCCACCGACAACTACAATTTGATGGTGAAGATTGGGCTGAATTCCCTGAAAATCTCCCGATGCTACTTCCTTTTGTTGAGTAGTCCTTGAAGTCTTTTGCATCTTTTCGATTTGCATCTTTACACAATGTCGAGTAATATTATAGCTATAATATTACTATCAGGTAATATGTTCAAATAAAAAGAAAATCTAACATTTCTTTAATGAACCTAGCATTCTATTACTCGCTTCCCATTTGTAAGATTACCTATAAAAATGTTTCCCTCCTCTTCTTTATCCTCCCCCATTTCTCCTTCTCACTCAATTGGGTTATCTTCTACTGGGATAGCAGTAATAGATCTTCTTTGAGATAAATACTTCCCGAGGGAACAAAGATTAGAGAGCCATTACGGAAATTTCAATATAGAGGCTTTTCATCATGCTATTTCGCCAATTATTTGACAAACAATCAAGTACATATACTTATCTAATTGCCGATCCCAATACCCGAGAAGCAGTTTTAGTAGATCCGGTTTTAGAACAAATAAATCGTGATTTAGTAATACTTGAAGAGTTGGGATTAAATCTACGTTATTGTTTAGAGACTCACATACATGCCGACCATATTACCGCCACGAGCAAACTTCGGGAAAAAACTGGTTGTTTGGGTATTGTCCCAAAAAATGCTAACGCACTATGTGCCGATAGATATATTAAAGACCAAGAAATTTTACAGATAGGAGAAGTATCGATAAAAGCGATCGCAACTCCCGGTCATACAGATAGCCATATGGCATATTTAATCGATGGGACTCACTTATTAAGCGGAGATTCTCTCTTAATTCGTGGTTGTGGACGTACAGATTTTCAAAGTGGAAATTCTGGTATGCTATATGATTCTGTGACCCAGAAACTTTTTAGTTTACCTTCAGAAACTTTAGTTTATCCAGCTCACGACTATCGAGGACATACAGTATCTACCATTGGGGAAGAAATAAGACTCAATCCGCGATTTACTAATAAGAGTCGGGATGAATTTATTGAACTCATGAATAACTTAAAGCTTCCCATGCCACAAAGAAACTATGGAAGGTATTCCAGCAAATCAGCAGTGCGGTAACTTAAATACTGCTGCATAGGTGCAGATATATAAAATTATTTGAACATATCTAAACTTTAAAAACTGGGTGATTTGCCTATTTTTCCATAACTGACTCTAAAGATCAGTTTTGGATGTGAAATCTAGTAAATAATCAAAGGAATAGAAAAATGACAGCAACTAACAGGGAAAAAGTTGGCAATTGTCTACAAAGTATCCATCCTGTAACCCTTAAAAAATGGTTGGAGATGGAAAGCGTTATTTTAGTTGATGTAAGAGAAGGTGTTGAATTTGCTGGAGAAAGAATTCAGGGTGCGACAAGAGTATCACTTTCTAATTTTGATCCACAAAAAATACCAGTACATGAAGGGAAAAAATTAGTTTTATATTGTCAAACTGGTAAACGTTCAGCACAAGCTGCTCAAAAGTTATTTGCAGCTAGTTTTAATGAAGTGACTAATCTTGAAGGTGGACTAAATGCTTGGAAAGAAGCAGGATATCCGATTGAAACGAGTAATAATGCACCTATGAGCATAATGCGTCAAGTACAAATAGTTGCAGGTTCTCTAGTCGTTACAGGTACTTTACTTGGTGCGTTTGTCTCTCCTTGGTTTTTAATTCTGAGTGGCTTCGTTGGATCGGGATTAGTATTTGCAGGTATAACTAATACATGTGCTCTAGGTATGTTACTAGCAAAGATGCCGTGGAATCAAAATTAATAATTTGAAGAGAATCAAAGACGATTAAAGAGATAACAATAAATTTATTTTAGTTAGCTGAAATCCGCTGCATTCTTAGGCTAACTAACTTTTCATACTCGATATTTTGTTTCCTTCCCAGGAAATATTACAACTTACAAATATTATGCATAATATGCATTAAAGTATTATGAACTTGATACTTGGAACATTCTTGGCAGTTTGCATTGGTGTCACTTTAGGATTGATTGGTGGAGGCGGTTCTATTTTAGCCCTACCAATTCTCAAATATGTCATGGGAGTAGAGACCAAGTCTGCTGTAGCTATGACATTAGCGATCGTTGGTACAGTTAGTCTTATAGGTGTTATCCCTCATTGGCAACAAGGTAATGTAAATTTTAAAACTGCATTACTTTTTTCTCCATCTGCAATGTTAGGAGCATATCTGGGTGCTAGAATTGCCTCACTTCCCGTAGTCGATCCCACAATTCAGTTAATTTCTTTTGCGGCAATGATGGTAGTAGCTGCTTTTTTTATGATTCGTAAAAGTAGCTATTCCTCTGAAACTCACAAACAGCATTACTTAGAAGAGAAACATGACGATAAATATCGCCTATTTGCCATTCCAATTGAAGGATTTGTGGTAGGAATCATTACTGGTTTTGTTGGTGTTGGGGGTGGATTCATGATTATCCCTGCATTGGTTTTGCTAGGTAAGACACCAATGAAAGAAGCTGTGGGAACGTCATTATTAATAATCACCTTTAAATCCATTGCTGGATTTGCTGGTTATTTTGGTCAGGTACCTGTAGATGTAAACATAACGATAATTTTTACGATCGCTGCAAGCTTGGGTACTTTATCCGGTGCATATTTAACTAGATTTGTTAAGCCCAAGCTATTACAAAAAAGTTTTGGCTACTTTATTATTGCCGTTGCTGGATATATTTTGGTGCAGAGATAAAAAACGGTTTCAAATTTTGCTTGAGTCTTTTGCATTGGAAGACAATATAATGGCACGTTACAAAAGTAGTACTGTGCCGTATTATTTTTTTGACACTGTGTGACGTTAACTATTTATTTGTTTGCATTTAAAATTCTTGGGAGACGATTACTAAATCGTCTCTACTAGCTTCAAACTCTAAATCAATTATTAATAATAATAAATTTTTGGGAAAACGTGATTTGCATACATACACACTAATACCAGTTAATGAAAAGTATTTTCTGCTACTTTAGTAATATCATTGCGTACAAATAAATCAAAAGTATTAAAAATGACAAACTCATCGAATGCACGCGTAATAGTATACGTGTTGTCAAGTTTATATATTTTGGTTTATGAGCAGAAGCTTCATAAGGATTGTATTTTTGCATATTAATAAGTTTATTTGATCTGTAGTAAGGGGTTACTACTATATGTGAAATAAAATAGGTTATTTCAGACTATTCTCGATAATTTTATGATTAAAGGGTATACATAAACAATATTGAAAGATTGATATTTGACGCCTAAAATACATACCTCGTATTTTCCCTATTCTGTCAAATGTGTAAGTCCTGATTTCTTGCCATAATTGTTTTTAAAGCTTTTTCTTCCTTATTTTTTATCTCAGTTCTGTTAATTTGTCCGTGAAAAACAATAGCATCATTTTAGCTTTTTAATTATTCTTTCTATATTGTATGGGTTTATACTAAAGCTACAAGATTATGATTTTTATGAAGAACATTAAAATTAAAATTATTTTAGCTTTTGTATTACCCTTGTGTTGTGCCTACTTGTTAGGGGAAGCGTCTGTAATTAAAGCTAAAGATGTTGTGTTTCAATCCATCAAATCTTCATGCCAAACCAATGTCAGATGGATGAAGAAAGGCAAGAATCAATGGATTTCTACAACAGGTATTTCCCTGAAATTATACGAGGAAGACGATTTTGCTGCTGTTCCTTCTACCTACTTTTGGAATAGCAACAATGCATCTGAAGCCGATTCAATTCTTAAAGAGGCAGATCCGGGTGAAGAAATCAATGTAACTGAATTTTTCTGGCGTGTCGCAAACCCCTGGCGTATTGCTGAACTTCAATCAGAATGTCCGCCAGATGCATTTTGTAAGGCTTCACCTTATTCCATCCATTACCTGCATCGTCCAGAAAATGAGTGGATAATTGATCGGCTTATGATTCGTGCTCAGGGAGTTGTAACGAGTAAACCCGATCCACTGGCTCCTTTGAGTCGTGACATCTATGTTGCACTTGACGGTCCTTATATGCCTATCTTTGAAGGACGCTTTAGACGGGATGGAGTCACGTTCTGGTTCTCAGCTCAGAAAACAAAAATCGATCAAAAATTTTCAACACGTCAGATGCGTATCAAAGTACTGCAACAGATTAACGATTTTCTGGAATCATCTGTGAAAACAAACCACTAAGGTACCTATAGAAAATAATTATGTACCACCGTCGGTGTCGCTATTGGTTGAGCAACATCGCCACATAGTCCTGTTTTGTTCAGAAGTTTTATAAAACAGTCGGACATTTTATTTCTTAGATGTCCCAAATCGAATCGAACTAATGAAAAAAATACCAAAAACATAATTCAACTAGAAGGAAGGAAAAAATATGGCTGGAATAAAGAACCATACTCCAAGTGCAGGTGCAGTGGTAGCTCCAATAGAAGGTAAGACAATTTGGGACACCACGAATCTCACATACGCATTTGCTACAACTAGCGATGGGGCTGAGGTTAATTCAAATATTTCACTTAGCGGTTCAGAAACATTTAATGCTCTTGACGGTGGTACTGCCAGTGAAACTGCATTAAGTACGGCTGTTTTGAATGCTTTTGCCGCTTATGAGCAAGTTTCTAATTTAACCTTTACTCTAGAAACAAATTTTAGCGATGCCGATATTAAAGTCGTTGGAATTGATAATTTCGGACCACTTGGTAGGATGAACTTTCCCGGTCAAAACTTGATGGGGTCTTCATCATCCGATTATGAGAGCTATATGCAGCTCAATACAACTTCTTCAGCTATATCTTCACGTATTCCAGCTGAAGCAGGTGGTTCCGAATTTCCAAGATTCCTAGCAATGCACGAATTGGGACATGGTATAGGACTTGGTCATCCTCATGACACTGGTGGAGGAACAACGGCGGTATCTAGCAGTGGAACAACTGGAGATATTGTACTTGATAATGAAAGATACACAGTTTTGTCTTATGAAGTAGGTGGGCGTGATGTACAGACTTTTCGCAATCATGGTCATGCAGTAACCCCTTCTCCGCTAGATATTGCTGCTCTCCAGGCTATGTATGGTGCAAACCCTAATACAAACAACACTGATACTACTTATACGTTAGTAGATCGCACAACAGGTTCACTAGACGTAGATGGTAGCGATGGAACAGTACAAATTGGTCGTGCGTTCTTTTCAATATGGGATACAGGAGCTAAGGATGAAATTGTTTACAGTGGTTCTAAGCGTGTAGTCTTAAATTTAAATGATGCAACGCTTTCAACTACTGATGATGCAGAAACACAAGAATGGATTGAGCAAGTAAAGCTTGCAAACCACTATTCTGAGCTTCCAAATGAATTCCAGAATGATATTGAAGACCCAAATTACCATGCTGGTGGTTTCTTCTCCCGTATTTTTGAAACTGCAACAAATTATGATTTAGGTGGTTATTCTATTGCTAATGGTGTTGAAATTGAAAACGCCACCGCTTCTGGCGGGAATGATTTCTTAATTGGTAATGAGTTCAACAATACCCTCAAAGGTAACGGGGGCGAGGATTTTCTTCATGGCGCTAATGGTAACGACAATCTTCAAGGTGGTGTTGGAAATGACGAAATTGTAGGTGGTCGTGGAAATGACACCTTAGATGGTGGTGATGGAGATGATGTTGCTATTTACTCAGGTAATTGTGCCGACTATGACATCACTCGTGACGAAACAACAGGTGCTATCACTATTTCCCATGTACGGGGAGAAATGATTGATGGTTCTGATATTCTACAAAATATTGAAGAGGCTCGTTTTAAAGATGGCACAATTGATTTAACTAGTGATAATCTTGACTGTCCTCCTATAGACTTTATCTTTCTTGTAGATTTATCCGGGTCATTCTCTGATGACCTTCCCAATTTTGTCTCAAGCGCACGTAGTATTACAAACTCAGTACGCTCAAGCGATCCAAATTCACAGTTTGCCATTGCATCATTTATCGACCAACCAGTTAGTCCCTATGGAGTTCCGGGAGATTATCTTTACAATGCAGACCTATCCTTGACAGATTCTATTGCGGATTTTGAATCTGCTCTTGCAGGATTATCAACCAGAAATGGAAATGATATTCCAGAAGCACAATATGTTGGTCTATGGCGTGCTGCTAACGGCATCGGTTTGAACTTACGGGAAAATTCTCGTAAGATTATTCTAATTGCTACTGACGCACCTGCCCACAGTGCAGCTGATTATGGGTTAGATGAAACAAATATCCTAAACTTTCTTGAGAACGAAGGAATTACTGTTACTTCGGGCTTTAGTGATGTAGTATCTGCAAGCACAGATACTGAGACTATTGGCATATCTAGTACAAATGACTTTCCTGATGAAGAAATTATTGCCCCTGACGATACTGGAAATGGCATTATTCCTGATTTATCTGATGATGGTGTGGAGCTTCTGCTATCGGAAGTAAGTAACACTCTTTCAACTGTTGGAGCGACTCCCATATTTGCTGTAACTTCAGATGTTCGTAGTACTTATGAAAATATTGAAGCTGTAGTTGGGCGTGGTTCTACTGTAACTTTAGATAGAGATGGTGAGAATATTGCTGATGCTGTTCGTCTTGCTCTTGCAGAAATAACAGGAGAAGTAACTGAAGCTGGTTCTGATGGAGATGATACTCTCATCGGAAGCGATGGTGTTCAAGACGTGTTGTTTGGCGGACCAGGAAATGACCAGATTGAGGGACGTGGTGAAAATGATACTCTTGATGGTGGTTCAGATGCTGACACGATTCTTGGTGAAGCCGGAAATGATATTGTACGAGGTGGAACTGGAAAAGATACTCTCAATGGTGGCGAAGGAGACGACATTATCGAACCAGGAGCCGATATCGATGATATTACTCTTGGTGCCGATAACGACATCGTTCGTGGAACAGCCAGCGAACTCAATGGGGACACGATTCAAGACTTTGGGGATGAAGACAAAATAGTTGTTCTTGGAGCTACTTTTGCGGATTTAGAAGTGACTTCTGTGGGAGGAAATAGCCTTATATCATTCAATGGTGGTTCATCCATAACCCTTACAGGTGATTTCAGTGCTGATGATTTTACAGTCTTAAGTTCGGGTACAGATGATGATGCTTTTACCACCATAGCCTTTAGTTTTCCACCAACCATCACGAGTAACCCCAACTTCTCAGTCTCAGAAAACACAACGAATGTGGGAACAATTACCGTAGAAGACCCAGATGGTGATGACCTAACGTTCAGTATTAGTGGTGGTGTTGACCAAGAATTATTTAGTATCAACAATAGTGGTGAGTTAACTTTTAACAACGCTCCCGACTTTGAAAATGCTACCGATAGTGATGGTGATAACAATTACCAAGTACAAGTTGCTGTTTCTGATGCAAGTGAGACAGTAAACCAAGAATTGACTATTAGCGTTACTGATGAGGAGGAAAAACCTACTGTTGATGATGCTACCTTCACCATAGATGAAAATAGCGAAGAAGAAACACAAGTAGGCATTATTACCGCAACCGATCCCGAAAATGACGCCCTAACCTTTGCCATAGCCAACGGTAATCTTGATCCAGATAATGATACTAACCTAGCTTTCGCAATTGACCCCTCTACAGGAGTAATTACTGTTAATGACAAAGATGACCTAGACTTTGAAACCACTCCTAGTTTCAATTTAGAGGTTACAGCAACAGATACGGATAATTTAAGTTATACAGCGAATATCACCATTAATCTTACCGATGTACCTCCCGCTGAGTTTGATACTATTCAGAGTCAAAATGGTCTCTTTGCTTTGAATGGAGGAGACCCCACCAACATCAAATTTACTTTAGCTAACAACAACACAGAAAATGTCAATGAGGTGGGTGTATTTGTTGTAGATGATGAAAACGGTAATATTGATGGGTTAGCTCCCGGTTCAGACGGTTATCTTCAAGCAGCTTTAGAAAGAGCACAAGTCATCTTTTCAGCAATTACAAATCGCCCTACTGGATTTGACTTAGAAGATATTGAGAGAATACTTGAAGTTGATTCCGATGCACGTTTGGGCTTCTATCTAGTATCTAACGGTACGACTGACACAGCACTTGCTGATTTAAAATCAACTGGAACAACAAGTTTACCCATATTTTTCTCCGACTCCTCCAATCTACAAGTATCTGACCTTGCAAAAGAAGGCTTTAAATTAAACTGGTCAGATGAAATAGGTAATGGTGACTTCACAGATATGGAGTTAAGCGTACAACTTACTCAAGATACTCCTACTTCCGGTACTGATTTACAGGGACAAACACAAAATGAAATTATCGATTTGAGGGATATTACCGGTCAAGTATCAGTGAATGTTGAAGTACACAGGGAAGCGAATTTTGATAACCTTGTTGGTTTCTATCAAATTACTGATACTAATGGTGGTATTGATATAGATGGTGATGGTGTGGCAGATTTGAATCCTGGTGATAGTGGATATACAGAAGCTGCTTTAACAAATCGCATCACAGGTTTAGACTTGCTTCAAACTGACAACCAGCAGACTGCTACCTTTGATGGAACTTTCGACGGTGGAAGTATTTTAGCTCCCTTCATCGTTGTAGATGGAACTGTGGATGAAGCAATTAATAACAATGCAGAAGTCTACTTCTCCTTCTTGGGAGCAAATACTGATCGGGCTGACCACATTCGCTTACTTGGTGATAATAGCTTTGGTTTTGAAGATTTATCTGGTGGTGGAGATAATGACTTCAATGATGTAATTGTACGAGTTAATGTTCCAACAACTTAAAACTGTTTGAAATTTTGCTCCTGTCCTACAATTAGATCGCGATACATCTCTGAAAAAACTTGCGCTCAAAACCTGTAAAGTCATACTTTTGATTTTTGAGCGCCAGTTTTTTTATATTTCCAGTTTTTTATATTTTGTGAACCAGAAAAATGAGCTCCTTATCGCTGGCTTTTTTCTGGTAATTATTTTATGTTGGTGTCACCAAATTAATGTCTGTTTTAACTGATTTGTAGTTGTCCAAGCAGAAAAGAGCTATAATCACGTTTCTATCATTGCCAGATATTCTGCAATTATTCTGATGCTTCGGGCTACTGGTATCATTATCTGTCTAGGTTACATTTTTGGGTTGTTATCTACAACAATTCCTGGGGGAGGTTTTTGGATTCTCCTGATAGGTCTAGTTGGCGCATTTTTAACTAGAACTAGAAGAGGTCACATATCACTGCGCAAACCGACTCAAGAAATTAGACAATCAGCATCAAAACAAAAAAAGTCATCTCTGGCGAACAGTACTTCACGGTCAATTAATTCACAGTCAATTAAACCAAAATCAATTACCTGGTTGATTGGAGGCTTAGTTGGTGTATTAGCAAGTTTTTACCTTCAATATAGACTGCCGCAACCGCTTCCAAATGATATTAGCAGGTTTATCCCCAAATCAGATAACAATTTTCAAGAACAAGTATTCATTGTCCGAGGTGAAGTAACAAGTAAACCCCGCTTAACCCGTTCTGGAAGGGGACAGTTTTGGTTAAAACCCAAACAAATAGATCAAGTAAGACAACAAAATGCAGATGATAATACTAAAGGTGTAAACGGTAAACTATATGTTACCGTCCCTCTTCTTCAAGCTACTGGTTTGCATCCCGGCGAACGAATTGCTGTTACGGGAATTTTATATCAACCGAAACCGGCAAGTAACCCAGGAGGCTTTGACTTCCAAAAGTATCTGCAAAGACAAGGAGCTTTTGCAGGTTTGAGTGGACGTCAAGTGAATATTCTCGAGGAAACCAAAGGATGGGGATGGTGGAAAATTCGGCAACAAATTGTGCGATCGCATCTTGCGGGATTGGGGGTTCCCCAAGGTCCAATGCTCAGTGCAATGGTTTTGGGAAACAAAGCTGTCGATTTACCCTATGACATTCGCGATTTATTTGTTAAAGCAGGATTAGCTCACGTAATCGCAGCTTCAGGATTTCATACTTCCCTGATTTTAGGATTGGTTTTAAATCTTACTAAGCGTTTGAGCCGAGGAATACAATTTAGTGCTGGCTGTATTGCTTTGATTATATTTGTTAGCCTTACAGGTTTCCAAGCTTCAGTTCTCAGAGCAGCTATTATGGGATTTGCAGCTTTGTTAGGGATCGGTTTAAAACGTAAAGTAAAGCATTTGGGATCTTTATTAGTAGCTGCAACATTACTATTAATCATAAACCCCTTGTGGATTTGGGATTTGGGTTTCCAACTTAGTTTTTTAGCCACCTTAGGTTTAATTACCACTGTTCCTCCTATTACCAAAGGTTTAAATTGGTTACCACCTGCTATTGCTTCCCTCATATCAGTTCCTGTTGCTGCAACAATTTGGACTTTACCCTTACAGTTGTATATTTTTGGAGTTGTCCCACCCTATAGTATTTTGCTTAATATCATCAGTACACCATTGATTTCTGCAATCTGTATTGGCGGAATTATTAGTGCTTTAGTGGGTGTAGCTGCTCAAGATATGGGAAGTAGTTTAGCCGGATTTTTGTATGTACCTACAGATTGGTTGATTAAATTAGTTGAATTTTTTAGTCAGCTACCAGGAAGTTCCATTGCTTTGGGTAAAATTGCTATTTGGCAGTTATTAACTGTTTACGGAATCATTCTTTTAGTTTGTTTGTTCGCTAGGTTTAGACGTAGATGGTGGTTGGGTAGTTTAATTGCAATAACTTTAGTCTTTATTCCTGCTTGGCATAATTCTAGTAATTTATTTCAAGTTACAGTCATGGCTTCAGGAACAGAACCAGTAGTAGCAATCCAAAACCGAGGAGAAGTAACATTAGTCAATAGCGGTAGCGAACAAACAGCTAGATTCACAATAATTCCTTTTTTAAAACAACAAGGTGTAAATCAAATTTTTGCTGCGATCGCTAATGATTTTGAGAATGAGACCCAAAGTGGTTGGTTAACATTATTGCAAAATTTTTCCTTCAAAAACTTCTATCAATATTCTTCTCCTGATTCAAATAGAAATTTTTCCCAGAAAATAATCCGGGAGCAATTACAAGTACAAAAAACTATATCTCAACCCTTATTACTAGGAACTCCTATTAATCTAGGAACAGCAATCGTAAATTTAATCGATAATCAGATTCCCATATTAGAAATCCAAATAAAAAATCAAAGCTGGCTATTGGTAGGTAACCTCAAACGCAGTAATTTATTTAATACGATTGAAAATAATCATTTATCTCGTCCTCAAGTACTATGGTACTCAGGTGATGCTTGGCAAAAACTAATTAGACTTCTGAAGCCTGAAGTTGCCATCATTTCTAACCCAAATTCCCAACAAACAAAATCTCTGTTATCAAAAATTCAAAAAGAAACACAAACACAAATCTTCTTTACTCAAAGCGATGGTGCAATAAAATGGACGCCAGAAAATAAGTTTGAAGCTACAATCCAGCAAAATGAGAATCAAACGTCAGTTATGTAACAACCAAAAAATGGAAAGCAGCAAAAAAAGAACATTAAGATAAATATCAAATAGGGAACCAAGAATAGAAAAATGTTCTAACAACTGTAGCGATTAATGTAGAGTATTGTTGAAGAAATACAATTGCTGACTAAAGAAATTATTTTGATAGACTCACACTGTTTGTTTAAAAGCACCGATGATATTGAATTATTTCTTAGAGTAAATCTTCTTGAATCTGCTCATTTTGTGTGGAGTCCGACTATACCAACGTAATAATACCCTTGCTAATTGATGGGGATTATGACGGACATAACCAACTTCATCTTCTTGGATTACATTTGCAGGTACGATCCTTCTTCCTAATTTACTTATTGCTTCACGGTCTATGAATACGGGATGGGATTTTTCCTTTGCATAACGAAATAAAGCGCGGGAAGATGGAGACTTTTTGTGGACTAAAACTGCATTAAATAAACGCCGACCGCAAGCCTTATCGATTGCTTCAATGTGATCGGCTACACTATACCCATCTGTTTCTCCCGGTTGAGTCATAATGTTACAGACATAAATACGCGAAGATGTGGAAGCTGCGATCGCATCAGAAATCTCTGGAACCAAAAGATTGGGAATTACACTAGTATAAAGACTACCAGGTCCCATAATTATACAATCAGCTTCTTTGATAGCTTTAATTGCCGTAGGCAAAGCTGGTGGAGCCTCTGGAGTGCAACCAATTTTGGCAATTTTACCACCTGCCTCAGTAATATTAGATTCACCTTCAATACGACGACCATCGGTTAATTCTGCCCAAAGTTGAACGTCACTTAAAGTTGCCGGAAGAACTTGACCTCTAATTGCTAATACTTTAGAACTTGCTGCAACAGCCCTTTCCAAATCCCCAGTAATTTCACTCATAGCGGTTAAAAACAAGTTACCAAAACTATGACCGCTCAAACCATCTCCAGCACTAAAACGGTATTGGAATAGCTCTGTCAATAACTTTTCTTCATCCGCTAAACCAGACAAGCAATTACGAATATCTCCTGGCGGTAAAACACCAATTTCTCGACGCAATCTTCCCGAAGATCCACCATCATCTGCAACGGTTACAATTGCGGTAATATTCGCGCTGTAAGCTTTAAGCCCCCTTAACAAAGTAGAAAGTCCCGTACCGCCACCAACAACGACAATCTTTGGTCCTCTGTACAGGCGACGATGTGCCATCAAGGCATCAACCAATTCCTCTTCACCCTGGGGTCTAAATACCTCAGTTACGGAACCAACAGTACGAGTTTGTCCCCATAACAACAAAATTAAACCACACAATAAAACAATTGGACCGCTGACATAATAAGGTACAATGTCAGTTATAAACTCTAAGAAAATCTTAAATAATTGAATTATCCTGTAAATTGGGGTGAGTCTGACCCAAATTGCTAATCCCAAACAAGCAAGGATTACACCACTCACACTAATCAACAACCAACGTTTCACAGATAGTCCGGGTGATAACCACTTAAACCATTGGTTTATTCGATGGGTGGTACGCCTGCGAGACTGTTGTTGCACAATATTTAAGGCGTGTCTGAAAAAACCTATTGACATAGCAACGAATGCAACATAATTGTAAATTTTGATCTATTGAAAATGTACAACAGTTGGTTTATTCCCTAGGTATGGATTTATTACATTTTCTTTGTCTGTTAGATTTTACGCATTTTATTACAGTTGTCCGCATGTTTGTGAACATATCCATCTCCAGAATGATACCCTGAATAAATTTTAGATGGTTAGATGTCCCTACATTTACGAAAATAAAGTACCTTTATAAAAACTTAAAGTGCTCTAGTTAATTTCATCTAAACATAGATCGCATTAAACAATCACTCAATCGTGTTTCAATTCCGGATTCTGACCATAAGATTTCCCTGTAAAAACCGGTCTTCACCTGCGCTATACTAGTCACCGTTCGTTGTTGGTTACCAAATTGAAAACACCGGATTCACACTCCCCATCAATAAAAACTAATGGAAAAACGTATTTTAGGAATAGATCCGGGTTTAGCAATTCTAGGATTTGGGATAATCAATTGTCAGACAAATCAAACCCAAATTCATGATAATGCTGTGCAACTACTTGACTTTGGTGTAATTCGTACCCCAGCAAAAACTGATTTAGGGAAAAGATTATGCACTTTACACGATGATTTACATACGTTGATAGAGGAATGGGAACCGGACTTGGTTGCAATAGAAAAATTTTTCTTCTACCGAATGTCGAATACTATTTTGGTCGCACAAGCTAGAGGGGTTATAATGTTGGCTTTGGCACAGCAATCCCTTAATACCGTTGAATTTGCCCCTTCTCAAATTAAGTTAGCCTTAACTGGTCGTGGTAACGCGGAAAAATACCAAGTTCAAGAAGCGGTAGCACAGGAACTTGATTTAGACTACGTTCCTCGTCCGGATGATGCTGCTGATGCACTAGCGATCGCATTAACTGCTTGGTTTCAATCTTAATGTTATGTCCGATAGAACACTTGCAAAAAATATCTACGAGAAATCCTTGAGGTATGGACGTTCTCATCGCATAATCAATTTGATTTTACCTGTAAGCAATTACGAACAAAAGCTAGAATCAAATTGTCACCCAAATACTTGTATCTACCGTGGATACCACAACCTGTCCCCGCTGTAAGCAGCACATTGAACCTCAAGCTATTACCTGTCCATTTTGTCGTACCCAGCTAAAAGCTTACGGACATCCAGGAATTCCTTTACATCGTTCTACCAATGAAGAGTATTTGTGCGATACCTGTGTTTATCACAGTGATGATACTTGTAATTTTCCCAAACGACCTTATGCGACAGAATGTACCTTATACGAAGACATTCGAGTCCAAGAATTAGAACAAAAACAGCAACAAGAAGCAAATAGATTTAGTAATAAGTTAAGATTTTGGTTAAAACGCAATCAGTTTTTTATGTTGTTACTGTGTTTGCTATTAATTTGTTTTCTTTTTGCCTTAGTAACTTCTGGGTAAGTTAATTGGGAAATTCATCAGGCAAATAAAATAGGAAAAAGAAACTTAAAATTATAAAAGTTTCGCTTAGCAAATAGTAAAGATTTCAATACCTATAGAATTTTTACGATAGCTTTGAAATTAAGACGATGGTTGAATAATTATATCAGAATGATCCGGATGAGTCACAACAAATTTATAAATACCAATATCCAAATCTATTAATTTAGATGCATCTTTGAGAACTGATGTTCTGATTCTCGAACTCCTACAGCGAATATAAAGAGTTCTGTTATTAGGATCGAAACTCAAATGACAAACACCCCAAAAAGGAAATCTATTTGCCAAAAATTCAGATAATACCTGCATGAAATTCATGAAAGCTTTAGCTCCCAGTAGTGAGAAGAATCTATTGTTTCAATAAACTAAGTGGAAGAGTTAATAGCAAAACCATGTTTGAACCAAGCGTCTTCTTTTGTTGGTTTATAAATAGTTACGCCTAAACATAATTTAAAATATTGGCTTCAGAGCACAAACCTTGTTTTGACATTTTAAATTTTGTCGTTCAAACTGTATCGTCGAAAAAAAACTACTTTGTATCTAAATTTGCATATTTTTTGTAAATTTTGATTTATTTTAATATTTTATTTATATTTTCTAGAAAGCTGACGAGTGTCTCTGCATCATTTTGCAGAGATTGAGGACGATATTCCTTTCTTATTGGGATTTTTTTAGCTTTTCGAAATCCAACTGTAATATTTATTAGTACAAGCTAAAGAATTTTTGTAACATAATCCTTGAAAGCCTTCTTCAGTAATGTGTCGTCACTAAACAAAGAAATCTTTTGGTCAATTGATTCATCTGTAATTCCCTCAATTAATAATTCTTTAGTGTAATCCATTACCATTCGTTGTTGTGTGTATTTACTCGAGCGCTTTTCTACTAAAGAACGTCGATGTAATGACTCGATAGCTTTTAATATCTTTTTTTGATGAACTACCGGAGTAATATCTTTTACTAAATCTGGAATTGAAATCCAGCTACGATTAATTGCTAACCAATACATGATGATT
>JAAUYH010066826.1_pt1 | contig 23847 bp, 20 predicted proteins | sample 7278061 | NCBI WGS metagenome assembly JAAUYH01 (sample SAMN14350203, study PRJNA611818) | marine sediment metagenome | isolation source: surface marine sediment (0.6m) | place: French Polynesia: Moorea | collected 2018-08 | reverse complement strand
AGAAAAACGAGCAGCAAAAAACCCTAGCGCCCAAATAACACAAGTGCGTCCTATTGAAAGATTAGAAGAGACCCAGTTGCGGAAATGTTTTCCCTGGTCCATATACTACGTCCAAAATATTGAATATCGACCCCAAGCGGTGATTTGTCGAGGTCAGTTAAGAACCGATCCAACTAAAGCTTATCAACAGATCAAAGCTAACATCGAAGCTGAATTTGGTGATCGCTTCTTGCTAATTTTCCAAGAAGGTCTTAATGGTAAACCAATTTTTGTTTTAGTCCCCAACACTCAAGCTGCTAAAACTGTTTCTGGCAAACCTGAAAAATTGACTAGACCAGGGATGGCTCTGTCATTGCTGTTGGCGACTCTAGTGACTACTAATTTGGTGGGAGGAAGAATCGCTGGCGAACCCACTTTATTTGGAGGATTACCTTATGCTTTGGGATTAATGACTATTTTGGGTACTCACGAACTAGGTCACTACTTCGCTGCTCGTTGGTACAAAATTCGGACTACTTTACCTTACTTTATCCCGATGCCTTTTTTCTTAGGAACTTTTGGGGCATTCATTCAAATGCGGGGTCCTGTTCCTAACCGCAAAGCTTTATTTGATGTAAGTATTGCTGGACCAATTGCTGGATTTATTGTAACTATTCCTATACTTTTGTGGGGATTGCTGAATTCTTCGGTAGTTCCTTCTGGGGAAAATGCCGGACTTTTTAATTTTGGTGCTCTTAACCCCCGCGATTCAATCTTGTTGGGATTATTTGCCAAGTTAGCTTTAGGAAGCAGCTTAACAGCAACATCAGCTATCGATCTACATCCCATAGCCGTTGCAGGGTTCCTAGGGTTGATTGTTACAGCACTAAATTTAATTCCAGTAGGACAGTTGGATGGAGGTCACATCGCCCATGCAATCTTTGGACAACGAACGTCAATAGTGATAGGTCAATTTGCCCGTTTATTACTTATTCTTCGCTCCTTGGCTTGGAGACAACCAGAATTTTTCTTGTGGGCATTAATTTTGCTATTTATGCCTTTAATTGAAGAGCCTGCTTTAGATGATGTAACTGATTTGGATAATATGCGTGATTTTTGGGGATTACTAACATTAGTATTACTCATTTTAATTGTTTTACCATTCCCCCAATTTTTAGCAAATTATTTGCAAATTTAGACTAAATATATGGCTTGAGAAAATAACAGCAAATATCAAGCCTTTTAATGAAGCAAACAAAAGAATAATAAATAATAATAAAAGTAAATTGTATTTTTCCAAGCATTCGATAAGAACCAAAAGTAATTGGAGAACATAATCAGCACTTACGCACGGATAGCTTAATTACATTCATTTTGACAGGAGTTTAGTAAAACGTTTACAACTCTGAAATAGCAATTCCAAGTAATTGGAAATAAGTTCCTAAGGGACGTGTAATACCTCTAACTATAGCTACAACTGCGTTACATACGGAACTGCTACCTACGTATCAGGTACATTGCACTGAGCGCTAAGATAACGAGTCCCTAAGTCCTAGTAATATTTATTTAGGGCTTTCTGAATAAGAAAAAATTGAATTTTATGATACTGAATACCAAAACATCAGGTTTTCAAAATATTTTGCTAAGATTATAAGTTCTATTGAAATAGTAAAGTTTTACCTCTACAGATTACTTTGCACGCGCTACTATGATACTTGTTTTAAGTATTAATATTGGTGATTATGCAAGAATACTTAAGTATTTTTTCTGGTGCTGAAGTAAGAGAAGTTTTACCACTAATTTCTACTGGATTTTTAGGATTGATAACCGTAATAATTTTGGCTTTGTTAACAAGAATTCAAAAAAATCTAAACAAAGACAAAATTGAAAATAATAAATTGCTTGAAAAATTCATAGTTCTAAATGAATCAAGTCAAAAATTAGAACGAGAAATTACCCAAGCAAATACAAGCTTAAATTCATCCTATGAGAGTTTGAAAACTCAAATTGAGGGTTTGATTCAAAGTAATATAAACTTGAAATCAGAATTCGACAGCTTACAAGTAGCTCATCAAGCTTCCGTTCGTGCTGACTCTGAGCAAGAAGAAGTTATCAGTAATATCCTGAAAAGTAACATTGAAGGACAATCAGAAAAACTACAAGTATTACAAGAAAGGCTAGAAACTCTTGAGGGAAAAAATTCCGAACTGGGAAATATGTTGGCAAAACTACAAGAAACTAGTCATAATTCCCAGAAGATGATCGCAAACTTGGGTAGTCAAAATACTCATAATATTTCGGATGAAATGCTACGAAATTTGCAGACATTGAGTGAGAAATTAGCAGAGCTTGAAAATTATCAATCTCAGACTGAAGCTTTAGTACAAACTACAGCAAATGAGATAGAAAATAGAATCAAAAATTTGCTAGATGCAAAGAAAACAAGGACAAAGAGTAATAAAAAGGGAATGGCTCCAACCAAGTAGATTAATCTTATCGATACCTGTTTTAAGTGTTTATAAAATAGCAGATTAGCCTTCAGCCTTTGCTAATGGACGGTTTTAACCGTCCAAATTAAACCCTTTCCGATGATTTCATAGGGATATAAATACTTATGATGCAGGATAGGATATTTCTTTCAGGCTATGAAAATGCTAACTTTGCCTTTTGCGAGATTTCCGCATCTGGGGGAGTACCACCCATACGAATTTCTGAAGTGAAGGTAGCAATATTTAAACCTAGGGAATTTTGTACTCTACTTACGCGCATTCGGACATTTTTGTGAACAAACCAAATTCGCTCTTCAGTTGAAATGTTTCCATTATCGATAGTTAAACTTAAAGCTTCATCACTACCCATAAGGTAACGTCCAAGCACTGGTTTATCACCAGCTTTAGAGTGACTCAATAATTTTCCTTCACTGTTATTCTTCTCATCAGGTACAAATACCAAAATTGTAGAGCCAGTTTCTTTTTGATTTAATTTGGTGGTATCGTTCCAGTTAATTTTGACGCCAAAATTAGTAGGGCTAGATAAAATTTGATGTTGTTCGTATAATCTTATAACTTCTGGATCTGATGTCGCTAGCTTTTCAATAAAAACATCAGATTTACCTTCTTGGGATTCCTGAGCATTTAAATTGTGACTGCTGCGATGAGCAAACCATTTACCAACACTTAAATCAAAAAATTCTTCAATATTCATGAACCAATCACCTTATGCGAACTGCTTTGATACAGGATATTTAAACTCGATAATTAACTGAATAATTACCTAAAGAAAGGAGATTAATTAATTTTCTCCCAAAAATACCACTCTATCAATCCAATAATTTAGTAGGAGTATTTTTTTATTGCACAATCTTCAACATTCACAATCGTGAAAATTCCTAGCTAGCAAATAAAAATCAAGAAAATATAGCTCTGTGCGTAAATGCTAATGTTGTTTGTGAATCACACAAAAAATTGTACTTACGCCATGTCAGACTTGGAAAGAAAAGAAAGAATTTCTTTCAAAATCAAGAGTTTCTTCTAAATTTTGTTCCTTGTTAAGGAATGAGAATTTAATAACCTGTAATTCTGAAATTTGGAATGGTGCATTACGCGATGCTAACAGCACCCTACTTTTGTACTTTATTTAATCCACATTCCTAAGTCTTAATTGTGACTTGTGCTTTCTCCAGATTTATCTGCTTCCTCTAATTGTTTCAGGGAAATAGTCGCAGCTTCTCTGACATGGGGATGACTATCTTTTTCTAAATATTTCAAAGCAGAAACACTTTTGGGAGAAGGTAAATGACCCAAAGCTTCTGCTAAACGCTGTCTTACTAACCAATCTTCTGACTGAGCAAAACGGAGAATATGCTCCAAAGCATCTACCGCTTTAATTTCTCCCAAAGCCGCGATCGCTGCTTGTTGCATGACAACTCGCTCGCTATCTAATGCTTGAATGAGTAGTTCGCGAGCGCGAATATCTTTTAAATTTCCTAAGGAAACTGCTGCACTGAAGCGTACTAACCAATTGGTGTCTTCATAAAACACGCGGGATAGATGTTCAAATGCTCTAATATCACCTAGATACCCCAATGCTCCTGCAGCATCTGCACGGACATTATAATCTGCTTCGGATGACAAAACTTCGATCAGCATATCATAGGATTCGTCAGTGGGTTTCAAACCCAAGGCAAATACAGCCATTGCTCTTACTTGAATCGATTCATCGTCCAAAACCTTTTTAATTAAAGGTACAGCATCTTCTGCTGGTACGTCGCGCAAGTTTGCCAGTGCTACCATGCGATCGCGTAAATTGGGGCTCTCCAATTGAGCAGAAATTTCTTCTAAACTTAAAGATGTCATTTTATTTTTAATTTTTGATACTTATCTTTACTTTATATGAACATCGGGTTGTAGGTGCTGAAAATTGTGTATAGCGGTCGAGAAGAAAAAAGAAAACCCCATTATTCAATTACGTTTTTTTGCTCATACCCAACCTTTGACTTCTGAATCCGTGAGGGTCATTTCTAATTTTGCGTATTCACTTTGAGTTGCAATCTTAATATGCTTCATCATCACTGGCTCACCAGAATCGGCTGCAATAAAAGCTGCATTCAAAGCAATGTTGCGAATGTTACCACCTGCCACATTTAACCTTGCTAGTTTGGTAAAATTCAGATCTTGAGTGGGTGTATTTTTGGGAAAAACGCGCCGCCAAATTTCCTGTCTTTGCTTAGCATCGGGGAAAGGATATTTAACAATAAAACGGATCCGACGCAGAAAAGCATTATCAATAGAATCTTTTAAATTAGTAGTAAGAATTGCTAAACCCTGGTATTCTTCCATGCGCTGTAACAAGTAACTTACTTCCATATTGGCGTAGCGATAAGCGCAAGCTCTGCGCATGCAATCGCGTGCGTCTTTAACATCAGAACGTTTACCAAATAATGCATCTGCTTCATCAAATAATAAGATTGCTCCCGCACCTTCAGCTGCATCAAAAATTCGTCGCAGGTTCTTTTCTGTTTCGCCAATATATTTACTGACAGTGGTGCTTAAATCTATACGGTAAAGATCTAAATTTAATTCATTAGCTAAAACTTCAGCAGACATGGTTTTACCGGTTCCGCTAACTCCAGAAAATAAAGCGCTAATACCTAAACCCCGTCCTCCTTTATCAGCAAATCCCCATTTTTGATAAACTTGGATGCGCTGTTGGATATGAGCAGCAATACTTTGTAAGGTCTGGATTTGAGTTTCACTTAAAACTAGATCGTCCCAAGTCGCTTTGAGGTGCATTCGTTGTCCTAGCTCGTCTAGTTTCGGTTGAGCTTGAGCGCGACAACTATTCCAAAGAGAGGAAGCTGAAGGTATTGATGGAATATGTGGTTTATCTATTTTGAATTCATCTGTTTCTAATTTATCTATTTCTAATTTATCTATTTCTGATTCATCTATTTTCGACTTATCCATTTTTAATTTACCTGTTGGAAGCTCATCCTTCGCCAATGCTTTGATATATGCAGAATTGATTTCCGGTGCAGTTAAATTAAAGTGGGATATAAGATTATTTATAACAACATTAGTTTCGGTATTTTGAGCACCAAGAACAGTTTGCCAAATTGTACGTTGTTCTTCGCTGCTGGGTTTGTAAACATCAAACGTAATAATGCTGCGCTGTTTGGGAGATATTCGCTCCCTACTACTGATAATTAAAGGACTTTTAATTAATCCAATAAACGATTTAATAATATTTAGTTGCTTGGAATCCCCAAGATCAATATCGTCGCAATCTAGCAATAGAGCAGATTTAGCTAAAAGCGCTTCTCGATCTAAAGTTTGAAGTAATAGATCTAATTCATCGGGTTGGCTTGGCAAAGTATGGGCAGATAAAACATACAATTTGAGTTGTAGCTGAGCACAAACAGCTTGGGCGATCGCCTGTTTGCTGGTAATTTCATCTCCACATAATTGAATTATCGATAAGTTACTTTGATTTTGGATTTCGTATGGAGAAAACCCCAGCCTTCGGATTCCATTTTCAGTGATTTCCAGTCCCCGGTTAGGGAAAAAAAGTTTAGGAGAGGATTTTTTTTGATTAATTGATAGATAAAGTAATCGGTCGGAGAATTGCTTCCAAGTTATTACTATTTGCTTTACAAGTTGTTGATGGGAATTTACTAATACGGGAATATCGTTTGTTTCTAGAGGTGTAACTACACCCATCAATAATTCGTTGAGATAATAGTTACCCAATAAATAATGAAATATTTGTTCATCAATTTGTAATGGCGCGTTCATTATAGTACTACTAACACCAACTTTGATTAAACAACAACGTCGCAGGGATGCATTGGGAGTAATTGCATCCCAATTCAATCCATCTAATGCGGTAACAGCCAAAGCGAAAGTAGGATAATTAAGATTCTCGTTACGTTGGGCTCTAGCACATAAATTAGACCAACTGCGATCGAGTTCCATTCCTGCACATAACAGCAACACATCCCGCTCAAAATCTGATAACCCAAAAATACGACATAAATTTCCTAAAGTAGATGAGTTAGAACTAAGTTCAGCGTCCGACGTGAGATTACTCGCTGTGGATGGAGAAATTTCTTGCGGGGATTTATTTTCCTGACGACTAATATAATTTACTACGGCTTGACGCACTGAACCTAAAGCTGCCGTCAAATAGTGTAAATTAAGTTCCTGGGGATAGTTATTCTCTGCTTCCATCAGTACCAATACATCTCCAATGATAAGGATAATTGTTCGATTTGAGGAATAAGATGCGCCCCACTGTGTAGCTCAGAAATCAAAATTTTTGATTGCAATTGGCGATAAATATTATACTTGTGCAGTTTATTTGATTTTTATTTGCTTTATGATAATTCAAAACATGATTTTAGAATAAAGTAAGATATTACACAAAAATCTATTGACTATATCGGTCGAAATCTACCGAGATATTCTTCATCAATGCGCTTGGGAACAGAATTAATCACCGGGTGTAAAGAAATGGTTTCAAAACTGCTATCCATGTATTGCTTGATTTGAGCAGGAGCAATTCCATAGGGTGGTCCTCCAGGACGATTGTGGGTAAAAAACACCGCTATCATTTCCCCTTCTGGCTTCAAAATAGAATTGACAACATTTACGTAATCGAAACGCCTTTGGGGGTCGATCGCACAAAAGCAGGTATGTTCGATGACATAGTCAAAATAGTTTTCAAATTCTGCAGACAGTTCGAATATGTCTCTCTGGATAAACTTTGCCGAAATACCTACTTTATCAGCAATGATTTGGGCATCCTCAATCGCTGAAGCAGAAAAATCAAATCCAATTACATCAAAGCCGTGGTCGGCAAATATTAAAGCATCGTACCCCCGTCCACAGCCTAAAACTGTAGCACGTCCTGGTTCTGGTGGATTGTCAGAGTGGAACAGACTTATAAAAGCTGGGGCTGCTTGTCCTAAATCCCAAGGCGTATTGTTTTCTTGATAACGATTTTCCCAATAGTCCGGATTATCAGTCAATGTCATGAATTTATGAAATAGGCACTAAAATTGTTTCCGATTAACAAAAACTAGAACTCAAAAATTCCTTCCCATGACCTAGACGTTAGCATTTGTTTTTCTAATTCTCCGTTCTCGTAATTCCAGTAACATTTGGGCGTGTTTCTCACGAGTAATAGGATAAAAATAAGCTAATATCAAGCCAGCGATTAACACTATTGCTGGTAGAGGTCCTATGGATACACGAATTACCTCTAATACGGAATCGGGTTGAATTGGTAAAGGAACATCTAAAGTGGGTTTAATATAACCTGCCGTCCCCAATCTTTGTAAAACAACACTAATGGCAATACCCAAACAAATTTTTTGGACAAAAACAACAAAACTATAAAAAACTCCTTCTCGCCGTTGTCCCGTTCTCAGTTCGTCCAGTTCAATTACATCTGGTAGCATTGACCATGGGATTAAATAAGCCACAGAAATTCCCAATCCAGCAATTACGGCTAAAGCGTACATCAATCCAACTTGACCGGGTTGAAGAAAAAATAATCCAACTTGGGCAATTATCCAGAAAATCGTTCCCAGAAAATAAACTGCTTTTTTGCCAATACGTTGACTAATGGAACTCCAGAAAAACAGCATGACCATAGCTGTTCCTTGTACTGCTAGGAGCACCAAGGTAATATGAATTTTTTCCAAACGCATCCAGCTGCTGACAAAGTAGGGGATAATACTAGCAGTCAACTGTACTGCCATCCAAGAACATAAATAAATACCCAGTACAAATAAGAAGGGACGATTATGTAAAACTATTTTTATTTGTTCCCCAAAAGACAGGGAAACTGGTTTTTCTAAATTGGCATTTTGTCTAGCAATACGTTGAGCCTGTTTTTTTGTTCCCCAAACACACAAATACAGTGGTATTATAGATAACAATGCGCAAATACCGCCCAAAAACATGTATTGTTGATTACTACTATTGGGAAAAACCCCTGACAGAATTAAAGCGATTACTAAAGCTAAGATACTGCCACTAATAGAGAAAGCAAATCGAAAGCTATTGAGGCTAGTGCGTTCGTTATAGTCTTCAGTTAATTCTGCTGTTAAAGCAGTATAAGGTAAATTGACAATCGTGTAGAAGGCATTAAACAAAATTGAAATTATAGTGTAGTACCAAAATAAACCCCACTGATTCAAATCCGGCACTATCCACTGGAGAAAAAAGAATAATCCAAAAGGAATTGCTCCCCAAATCATCCAGGGATAGCGTCTTCCTTCCTTACTTTGAGTGCGATCACTGGCAAAACCCACCATGGGGTCATTAACTGCATCCCAAATTTTACCTACTAGTTGGGTTCGACCTGCAAGTACGGGACTTAAACCAGCAACATCTGTCAAAAATGGAGACAAATAGGAAATCAAAATCATGCTTGTAATAGCTGTTCCTAAATCTCCGGTGCCAAAGGCTAGTTTTGTCCCAAAATTTATCTTACTTTCTGGTTCAGAATCATTTTCAATAAAACTATCAGAAGCATAATAGCTCATAATGTCGTACGCTCATATTAAGATGTATAGTTTTGTTCGGCTTTTTTAATTTTTAATTGTTGAACTTTTAGTTTTTAACTTGTAGTTTCTGAACTTGTAATTTTTGATTTTCTCCCCATGTCAGACCTTTACGTATCTTGGTCAGATTACCATCAAAAAATTGAACAACTAGCGGTTCAAATTTACCATTCCGGTTGGAAATTCAATCAAATTGTCTGCCTCGCTAGGGGGGGACTAAGAGTTGGAGACATTCTCTCCCGTATATACCAGCAACCATTAGCAATATTGGCAACATCTTCTTACAGTGGTTCTGGCAAACAACAAAGGGGTGAACTGATGTTTTCTAACCATTTAACTATGGCTAGCAAACAGTTGGGCTCACAAATTTTATTGGTCGACGACCTAGTAGATTCTGGAGTTACGCTCCAAGAAACTATACCCTGGCTGCATAGTAAGAGTGAATCTCCAATTGTGGAAATTCGAACAGCCGTAATTTGGTATAAAGCTTGCTCGGTGTTCACACCTGACTACTACGTTGATTATCTCTCAGATAATCCTTGGATTCATCAACCTTTTGAGGGTTATGAATTTATGAATCCGGCAGAATTAGTTGAAAAAACTAACTCGAAACAAGGAGAAATCCTTGCTCCCAAATCCTAAATAGGGCATATTGCCAAGCAATACTTATTTACTCAAAATAGCCACAACCACACCGGTAAGGTTACCAACAATAATATAGACCCTAATATTAACGTACTTACGCAGAGATTGGGATCGAGATTAAAAGTTTCAGCAATTACCAATGTTGCAAAAGCTGGTGGCATTGCCATTTGCAAAACTATCACTTTTGCTGCTTGACCGCTAATACCAAATATTGGTAAGGCGCTACCTAAAATTAAAGGTATTAACAGCATTTTGATAGTTAAGCTTGTGGTGACTAAAGGTAAATTATCCCAGGAATTTAACTGACTTAGTCGCATTCCAATTAATACTAGAGATAAACTTATGGCAATCATAGCTGATATATCTAGAAGGGCAGCACAAAAGTCAGGAATTGCTAACTCTCGAAATGCTAAACCAAAACCAAAACTCCACAAAGCAGGATTAATCAATACTGCCTTTGCGATCTGCCAATGTTCTTGAACGCGATTGCTAAAACGCGCTCCAATTAATACTCCCAAACCGTAAGCGGCAAAAAAGTTTCCCAGCAAATCATAAAATAATGCCCAGGCAAAGTAAGAATCACCAACTAAACTTAAAGTTACTGGAAACCCTATGTAACCGGTGTTGCCAATTATACTAGTTAATACAAAGCTACCAACAGTTGATTTCTGTAGAGGAGTTTGAGTGAAGTATTTTTTTGTTTTTAAAACAATAAAAACTAAGATTATCCCCAAAAAAACAGCTAAATAGGCAATTATTGGGGCAACCCATACTTCTCCAGATAATTCTGCTTTCCTCAAAAAAGCTACAATACTTATAGGTACGCCTACCCAGAAGAGTACTTGACCCAAATACCTCGTAACTTTAACTGGAAGTTTACGTCCTAAGGTAAATCCTACGAGGACTAATATTATTAGCCTAAAGTATAGTACTAGGAGATTATTCAAAATCAGTATTTCTTGGGGTCAAGATGTAAAATGGCACCTATTGTGTCTCTTACTCTCAAGTTTACAATCTTTTATGAAGATACTTAAAAACAGGAGTAGACCCTTGAATAATGCTGGGTTTCCAGAAGAGCCAGAAAATTCATCGCTTGAAATGGATGGGGATATTCCGGCAGCATTGCGCGATAATCCAGAGCAGACTTCAAAAATACGTCTCACGCCGTTTTTGATAATCAGTTCGTTTGTGGGTTTTTTGCTGCTGGCTACGGTTAGTGGTGTCTGGTTTTTTCTCACAGAAAATAACAGAAATACTCAAATAGCAGTGGAATCCAAGGTTGATCCACCTGTTGAGGATGAAAATCTTGAAGACCAAATAAATAATGATACGATTTTAGGTCATTTTTCTTACCCAGAAGCACCACTGTCAGAATTGATGCCAATTTCTGCCGACGGTCGGATAAAGATGCGTATATCTGCGGCTAAAAGATTTAAAGAAATGGCGGCTGCAGCCCGGGCTCAGGGGGTAATTTTAGCACCGCTTTCTGGTTTTCGCTCCGAAAAAGATCAAGATCCCCTATTCTTTGGTACTGCGGCGCGTCGCAATCAAACTCCTTCTGAACGAGCTGCTGTAAGCGCTCCTCCCGGACATAGCGAACATCACACTGGTTACGCGATTGATATTGGGGATGGAAAAGTTCCAGCAACAAATCTCAGTACTAAATTTGAGAATACTGAAGCTTACGAATGGTTAGAAGCAAATGCAGCAAAATATAATTTTGAGTTATCTTTCCCTCCTAATAATTCACAAGGTGTAAGTTATGAACCTTGGCACTGGCGTTTTGTCGGTGATCGCCATAGTTTAGAGACATTTTACAGAGCGAGAAACCTCAAACCAACTCCGGTATCTCCCTAATTAGGGATGACAAATGCTGCTAATTTATTATGATTGCAAAAGATAAAATAGCTATTCAGTGGGCAAATAGCCAATAATACTGTTATTCGAATTTGCTGTTATTTTCTAAATATTAGTTAGTTTGTATTACAGTTTAGGGATGAATCAAAAAATTTTGCCTCTTCTCTTTTCCAAATGTTCGAAATTTTGTTTTAATATTTGTCAAAAATATTTGATTTTTGTCAAAAATATTTGATTTCTCAGATTTTTCTATTTCAAAATTTGTTTTTTCAAGATATTTTTTCAGACCTTTTTTCAAATAACTCAAAATTAGCAATGGTAATGGAATGGGATTCTCGAACAAATTTTCTAATATTTTTATATTGAATTATCTAAAAAGTACCCATTACCCATTATCCATTACCGGTCATCATCTAATATTCAATCCCTGGTTGGGCTTTTACACCCTGGTCTCGGAATGGGTGTTTAATTAAATTCATTTCCGTTACTAAATCGGCGTGTTCTATCAAAGCTTGTGGAGCCCCTCTACCGGTTAAAATCACATGATTACTATGGGGCTTGTCTTCTAATCCCATTAAAATTTCATCAACTCTTAAATAACCAAGTTTAATCGCGATATTAATTTCATCCAATAACACTAATTTGAACTCCGGATTGCGGATGTATTCCCTTGCTTTTTGCCAAGCAGCAAGAGCTTTTTCGATGTCGCGATCGCGATCTTGAGTTTCCCAGGTAAAACCTTCTCCCATTGCGTGGAATTGAATTTGTTCTTCCCAAGGACCAAATACTTTTTTTTCTGCTGGTTCCCAGCCCCCTTTGATAAATTGAATGATAGCTACTTTATAACCATGACCTAGGGAACGTAGTATCATCCCCAAAGCCGCTGTAGTTTTACCTTTTCCGTTACCAGTATTAACAATAATTAATCCTTTTTCAGGTACGGCTTGCGCCATACGCTGGTCTTGAACTTCTTTGCGACGTTGCATCTTTTTACGATACTGTTCTTTTGTTAAAGATAAATCTTCTCTAATTGATGCATCGTTAGTTGTTTCTAAAGTTTCATTCGTTTTCATAAAATCCAAGCAACAATAACTATTTGTTAGTACGACAAAGCGGCAAAAACTACAATTTAATTCAAGTAAATTGCATCATAGTTTACCATTTTTATGCTAGGCAAACTCGCATTACATGCATCGGCTAAAACTCTACACAAGCGATCGCATTCAGAAACAATCTTTGAAGTAACTAAATAAATTGCCTAATATTCATAACTTAGGTAACCCCCAAGTGCAAAAGAGCATTGGCAAATTTATCTAAGTAAAATCACCGTCAAGATATAAAAGTTACATTACATCTTGATTTACAGAAAACGATCAGAAACTATGGTGGATGGATTTCCCAATATACTTGTTGATATTATTTAACATTTGCTTGATATCATTGATATTGTTAAATAACCATCTAACTAATTTATTACTACTGCCTAAGCTTAAATATTTAATCTTAATTTTATATTTATCAAAAAACCTCTAATACCCCATCCCTTGGGGAAAATTTTTATTATCTTTTTTTGTTGCAATTTAATAATTTATTAATTATGGACATAATCTAAAGGAGAAAATGCAGAGTGAAGAGTCGGCAAACAAGCTTCATAATTTTGATCGCTGATGATGATGACGATGATTGTATGTTGACGCAAGAAGCATTAGCAGAAAGCCGACTAGCAAATGCAGCACGTATAGTAAAAGATGGTGAAGAGCTAATGGACTATTTGTATAATCGGGGTCAATATACTGACAAAAAACTTGCGCCTCGTCCAGATTTAATTTTTCTGGATTTAAATATGCCGAAAAAAGATGGTCGAGAAGCATTACGAGAAATCAAAGCAGATTCCCAGTTACGCTCAATTCCCATTATTGTTTTAACCACGTCAAAAGCTGAAGAAGATATCCATCAGAGTTATGATTTGGGTGCTAATTCGTTTATTATCAAGCCGATGACTTTTTCTTCTTTAGTCGAAGTAATGAAAACCATAGGGAAGTATTGGTTTGAAACTGTAAAACTGCCACTATAAGCAGTGGGAGACAAACAATATGAATAAGACCCCAATCAAAGTTCTATTATTAGATGATGATGAGGACGATTACATTTTAATTCGTGACTGGTTTGGCGAATTCCAGTCAGATTATTGTTCTGTGGAATGGGTTGATAATTATCAAGCTGCTAAAACTGCTATAAAAAATAATGAATTCGATGTTTACCTTATAGATTATCGCTTAGGCACTAGCAACGGGCTAGATCTATTACGCGAAGCCCAAGAGATGGGTTGTAGTGCTCCTATTATTTTACTTACAGGTAAAGGCGATCGAGAAATAGATATTGAAGCTATGAAAGCCGGTGCAGCAGATTACTTGGAAAAAAGGCAGATAAATGCACCTTTATTAGAACGTTCTATACGTTATGCGATCGAACGCAAGCAAACTCAGCAAAAAATTCGCGCCCAAGCAGCATTACTCGATATTGCAACCGATGCAATTTTTGTTTGCGATCTGGAACGTAAAATTTTATTTTGGAACAAAGCAGCAGAGTATCTTTATGGATATTCGAAAGAAAAAGCAATTGGGAAAAAGATATCGCAGTTGTGGCATGAAAAAAATTTACAGCAAATCGAAGCAGCCCAAAATACCTTAATTGAAAAAGGTGCTTGGGAAGGGGAATTACACCAAACAGCAAAATCTGGTAAAAATCTTATTGTTGAAAGTCGTTGGACTTTAGTCAGAGAATTCGACCACAAATCACAAACTATCCTAGTTGTAAATACTGATGTAACCCAGAAAAAGCTACTAGAATCACAATTTTTACGTGCTCAAAGACTGGAAAGTATTGGCACTTTGGCTAGCGGTATTGCTCATGATTTAAATAACGTTCTGGCTCCAATTTTAATGACTGCTCAGTTACTAGAATTACAACTTAAAGACGAACGTAGTAAAAAGTTATTACCAATATTAATTAATAATTCCAAACGCGGTGCAAATTTAGTTAAGCAAGTGCTTTCATTTACTCGGGGAATTGAAGGCGATCGCAGAATCTTACAAATCAGACATTTAATTTGGGAAATTAAACAAGTGGTCAGAGAAACTTTTCCCAAATCAATAGAAGTTTCCACTTACATTCCACAAAATTTGTGGACCGTTTCTGGCGATACAACCCAACTACATCAAGTACTAATGAACTTGTGTGTTAATGCCCGCGACGCCATGCCAAATGGCGGTAAGTTAAGTATCGCAGCCGAAAATATGGTTGTTGATGAAAATTACGCTCAAATGGATCTTGATGCCCGGGAAGGCAGTTATATAGTAATTAATATTACTGATACTGGGGTAGGTATTCGTCCAGACATTCTCGATCGCATATTTGAACCATTTTTCACAACAAAAGAACTTGGTAAAGGTACTGGGCTTGGACTATCTACTGTGCTTGGTATAGTTAAAAGCCATGGAGGTTTTATCCAAGTATTTAGTGAGATTGGTCATGGGAGTCAATTTAAAATTTATTTACCAGCCCAGCAAACTAAGGAGTATCAGGAAGAAGCAGACTTAGAATTTCCCCATGGTAATGGCGAGCTAATTTTAGTTGTTGATGACGAGGATTCAATTCGTAATGTGACCAAAACATCTTTGGAAACTCACAACTATAAAGCCATTACTGCTAAAGATGGAATTGAAGCTATTGCTTTGTACGCAGAACATCGCGATGAAATTTCCATTGTTCTTACAGATATGATTATGCCGTCAATGGATGGAATTACAACTATTCGTACTTTGCAAAAAATCAATCCTACGGTCAAAATAATTGCTGTTAGCGGACTTGCTACAACTGAAAAACTCAATGCGGTAACTAATATCGGTGTCCAAGCTTTTCTTGCCAAACCTTATACTGCTAAACAATTGTTGCAAACTATTGATAACGTGAGAATGGGTTAGTTGTCAGTTAACAGTTGTCAGTTAACAGTTACCAGTTACCGGTTTTGGATAACTATTACCCAATCCCCAATCCCCAATCCCCAATCCCCATCAAAAATTATGACCGACCATTCTGAATTGTTCGCTATAAATACAGCTTTTTATCGAGCATTTGAGAAAAAAGATATTAAGACCATGAGTTCGGTTTGGTCCCAGGGTACTGGGAGTATTTGTGTCCATCCAGGTTGGGATGTGTTGCGAGGATGGAAGGATATTAGCAAATCTTGGGAGAAAATATTTCAAAATACTGCATATATTGAGATAAATACGGATATTCATTCAACAGAAATTCGAGAAAACATTGCTTATATTGTTCTCACCGAGAATGTTATGCAGGTAGTAAATGGAAAAAAAATGGAAGCTAAATCATTAGCAACCAATGTATTTGAACTACTTGGTGGTAAGTGGTATTTGGTGCATCACCACGCTAGCCCGGTTGTACGTTGAAATTTGGTGATCGACCAGAAAATTTGGAAGTGGGAGGTCTTTGTTGTACTTGACAACGATGCAGGACAAATTCACGTTCGCAGTTTAAGTTGTTGTACTAACGAAGGATAAAATTTATCCCGTGCTGACGGGTAATATTTGTTTATATCCACTTGTTCAAAATTCTTTGCGAGTGGTAAATACCATAAGGTTAAAGACGCGATATTATGACCTTACGGGTTGCGCGCCCTTACGGACGTTCGCCCTTTGGGCGCGGGCTAGCACACTGCGTTAACGCGTCTCTACAAGCTCACTGTTAACTGAATATAACTTCAATCTTCCATTAACTCTACAGCATCACGTCCATCGTAATCTTGCAAGTAAACTTTGACGATTTCTTCTTTTGCTGTAGGTAATTGTTTACCAATAAAGTCCGGATGAATTGGAACTTCTCGATGACCACGATCTACCAAAACTGCTAATCGAATGGTTTCCGGTCTACCATATTCATTGACTGCATTTAACGCTGCTCGGGCTGTTCTACCTTTAAAAATTACGTCGTCTACCAGCAGAACCGTTTTCCCTGTTAAATCGATGGGAATATTAGTTTTTGCTGGCGTTCGCAAACTAATTTTGTCAAGGTCATCCCGATAAAAAGTAATATCTATCGCTCCAACATAAGGCGCAACCCCTTCAAGCACCTCTATATTTCTTGCTAAAGCTCGCGCCAAGGGAACGCCTCTAGAGTGAATACCAAGCAATACCAGTTGCGATAGATCGCGCGTTCTTTCTACAACCTCAGACGCTAAACGTGTTAGAGTACGACGAAGCTCTTCGGCGGAAAGAATTTCTACAACTTTAACTGATGCATTCATAGGCCGATACCACTGAGTCATTAATTATACAGATTTTCAAAATGGGAATCAAAGCAAAGTGGGTTGGAATGTAAAAATGAGTTTAAATTTATATCAATTATGCTCAATTACCCTTAATTCTCCTATTACAGCTTTGGGTTCGTCTTCCCTTTATTGGAAGAGATTAGGAACAGCGTAATATAATCCTATTTGTCATATGTAATTTGCCGGAGATACCATATTATATTCCTAATGGCTGTAAGAAGCCGATATCTTCCTTTATTGCTGGTATAAGCTATTTTTTCTGAATTTTTCTTTCTTAGTAAAACCAATAATGTCTGGTTCTTACTTTAATCATTACTTACTCAGGGTAAGAAAGAGTAGAGATGTCCCCCCCCCCAACCAAAGCAAAAAGCAAAAACGAGTAATTTGTAGAGCTTGAGCCAAAGAATCAGCCGTTATTGGATAAATTGATTTTCCTAAAAGTGGTTTATGCTTGGCTACACCACGGTACCAATTTGTCCCACCCATTTGTACCCCTAAAATCGCAGCATAAGCACATTCACTCCAACCCGAGTTAGGGCTGGGGTCTTTAACTGCATCTTGACAACAAATTTGCCAGACTCTTTGAGGCTTGCGTGAAATTAAAGCCAAGGTGATTACCGTTAACCGACAAGGAATCCAGGTGAGATAATCTTCCAAACGGGCGCTGAACCATCCGATATGAGTATATGGGGCTTCCCGATAACCCACCATTGAATCCAGGGTACTGCTGGCTTTATATGCTACGGCAAAAGGAACTGGTCCAATAAATGGTACAAAAGAACCAATGATTGCATAAAATAACGGAGCCATTACTCCATCGGTAGCATTTTCTGTTACTGTTTCTAAGACAGCACGTAAAATTTCTGATTCACTAAGATTGTCTGTGTCCCTACCAACATACTTGCTCAAGTTTGAGCGAGCTTGAGAAATGTTTCCAATTATTAAAGGTTGAACAACATTATCACAAGCAGCTCTTAAACTTTTAAGAGCAAAACAACTAGCAAGGAGAATAATTTGTAAAGTTATTCCTAAAAGTAGATGTATTGAGGTTGCAGTTTCAATTAATGACCAGGAAATAATACCACTACCAAAAATAATAATAACGCCAAGGATACTTCCTAATAAACGCTGGATTGCAGGGCGATCGCCAGATATTTTTAGGAAAAATTTCGTCAAGTAGGAAATTAGCCATCCGATAACTTGTACTGGGTGCAGCCAAGTTTCAGGATCGCCAATTAAATAATCTAAGCTAGCAGCAAAAATTAAAACAAGAATAGAAGTCATTTGTATTTTGCCCTTGGTTTTATCCACCTTTCTAGCGAAAGCTACGAAGATAGTTTTTTATTGTCATCTCATAACCAATAATGATGAATGACTAATGACAAATCACAAATAACTAAACCACAAAACTAGCTTCTTCACCTAACGAAGCTTGCCAACTACGAGCATCGTAATAAAGGTCAGCAAGGGTAATACTATATAGGGCTTCTTTGAGTTTTTCATGTAATCTTTGCCAAAGACTAAATGTTACCCAATCTTCCGGTTGTCCGGGAGAAGCTTGATGATGAGGTAGAGGTTCTACGGTTTCACCCACTGCTTCTAAAATTTCTCCTAATGATATTTTTGCCGGTTGTCGTGCTAATTGATATCCACCATGGGCACCACGAATAGATTTCACTAAACCTGCACGACGCATTTCTATTAATAATTTTTCCAGATATGGAGCAGGAATATCTTGTCGTTTCGCGATTTTTCTAGTCGATACTAGACGATTATCTGGCTGCAAGCTTAAATCTAACAATGCTTTGACACTGTAGTGTCCTTTAGTGGTAAGTTTCATTAGGGCAAGTTTTGTTTTTCTTTATGTCAATTACTAATATTATTTTGGAATAAGCATATAAAAACCATTCATAATCTCTTAACTATTAAATATATGCGAGTTAGCTATAATCAGTTACTTTAGGAATCTTAAACAATAACAATCCGCTAGTAATTTACAAACTATATATATTTATCGTGATTGAGAGCATATAAAATAGATTTCTAAGGTGAATATTAATAATCATGCAACATTTACATCGATGAATGTAATATACTTGGCTAAGCTGATATAAAAAGTTAAAGGATATTGTTCCCGCAAAGCAAAATGTCAGCTAAAATAAAATCGATTCCACCGGTTAAACAATTCATTTTCGACCTAAGTTGATGGCTAAACAGAAAAAGATTGAACCTCTAGTTGGTGAAGAACTTCTCAAGAAAGTCAAAGAACTAGAAAACCTAAGTAAAGAAGAAAAAGCTAAAGAGTGTGGCTACTATACCGTTACTAAGAATGGTATAGAACGCGTCAATATGATGAAATTCTTAAATGCTCTAATTGATGCTGAAGGTATTCAGTTAGATACTTCTGCTGGCGCTAATGGACGTGGGGGACGTAGTGCTAGCTATAGAATTAGCGTACAGTCTAACGGCAATTTATTAATAGGTTCGGCTTATACAAAACAAATGAACCTCAAACCTGGAGATGAATTTATAATCACCCTAGGTAAAAAGCATATTCGTTTGAGACAAGTAGATTCAGACGATAGTGAAGTTGGCGAAGCAATGGAAGCTACAGCATAAAATATTTATTATTTAATGGCTAACGCCAAGCAATACCTACGGTACATTACGCTGAATGCGATTCTGTTATTAGTCATTAGTTATAAATCGATGGTCAATAGACTTTTTGTCTGTTGGCTATTGCCTAATATCTAATATCTGATATCAGCCTTTATGTAGAGCTTGCTGTTTCTTATTTTCTGTAGATAGCCAGTAAATTAACTATAAATGATTTGTTTCGGTTCAAGAAAAAATACCCTTGCATCTGTGTTTTACTTTTGACCAAATTAGTCATTTCTAACTCAAATCAGACGATATTACATGATTTTCCTAGCATTTCAGTAGTAAAATTGATATCTGAGAAAAAAGTGACATTTTTAAGTAAAGATGCCCTATGCTATGGAGTAATGTATCTCTGCTTTTGATGTCATACATATTTATAAGAGTTGCCCAACAAATTACGAACGTTGAGGCAGCTCTTTTAAATTTTACTTAATTGCCAGCCTACTACATTGCTATTGAATAATATTTATTTAATTATTTGGTTTTTTTGGGGATAAAATAGTATTTTTTATTTTCTTTCATAACTTAAATTTATCAGTAAAAATACGCGTAAATTTGAATTGAGTTAAGATTTGTTCAAAACTGAATACCTTGCTTGGACTCCTTGTAGGAAAATATTTGTGTATCAGCTATTAATAAAAACCAGCTAAGTTGTATATTTTAAGATTAATTTTCTTGTATGTAAGATGTGACACATTTAAATCGAAAATAAAAAGCAGTAGTGTAATTTAAACCAATAAACTCGATGGCATTCTTTAACAGGTTTTGAGTAAAATAATTAAGCTCGAACAAAAACTTAGTTCGGGAATTTATTGTCTCTAGAGCCAGCCATGACTTTACTAACAGATCGAGTCAAACAAAATAAAAATAATAAAAAATTTAAAAATTCTCTCTTATTTGCGATCGTGAGAGATGATTGAATGAACCTCTAGATAATGAACCCCTAGATACAAGTAAGGAATAACTCTGATATGCAAAACTTTGATAAAACTAATAGATTGTCCTAATAGATTATCCAAAATTTTATCTGCATAATGCTTAAATAGTAGTAAATTAAATCTTTGGGGTGAGTTCTAAGTGAGGCTTATGCCTCCAAGAAGTCAATCTGTTTGGAGTTTGAAATGAGATTGGATGCAGCAAAAATTAATTGTGTCGTATTAATCACATTAATCTGCTGTAATATTCCAAGCGCAAAATTAAAGGTCACACTGTCAAATCGATATTTTCAAGTTCATAAAGTTCGCGCTTTCAAGTTATTGCTTTAAAGTTTACGGTTCCAAGTTCATAATTTTGACTTGGATATTTCGGATTCAAGATTTCAAATTCAAGATTTCAAATTTAAAACTTTTGGATATGCCGAGTCATCTTCAAGTAAATCTAGCTATACTCGTGTTGCAGCTGTTAAACGATAGTAAGTTGAAACGCAAGCGTAAGACTAGTGGTCTATCAGATTTGAGCAAAGCAGATGGAGGTACAGCACTGCTATGCTAAGCCTCTACGCTATGAAAGATAATTTTAATATCCAATGGTTTACATCATGCAAATATGATGAACTTCTATGCATCTGTATGCAAATTATTGACGTCTTTCTTGACGTAATGTTTAAAGGTTCTGTGGTATTTGCAATATTGTAAAACTTTAATGCTAAGTGGGTTCGATTTGACGGACTATATCAGTTGATATGAAATGAGGCATTCAATAAATAAGACCAATATCGATCAAGATCTGCATTTTTGGAACATCAATATAGATATTGTTATACAGCGATTAAGTGGACGAGGCTGACTAATTAAATGAATACGCACACATTTGATAATCATTATCTTACTTGCCCGATTTGTCAGAAAGATGCGGCTCCTAAGCCGATTAAAAGCTGTACAGGATTATACACTTGTCCGTATTGTCAAGAACGAATAGTAGTTTGCAAGAGCGGTAATTATGTTCGAGACCCGTTTGTGCTCAAGCGAATAATGATTTCATCAACTCTGCGCCGCCAAAGTCAACCAATAGCGAGAATTTTACGGGATTTTGTTCTTCTTAAACGTCCTTTGCTTTCCTTTATGGTGGGAATTTTTATTGTTTTGGGAGTACTAGCTACTAGCCAACAACATACAGATACAAATAATACTACCCATCAAGAACTAAACACTGAAAAGCAAGAGTAGAAAAACAAAAAAAAATCCCAGCGAGTTTTTCCCTCTGGGATTCATAGCCTCTTCCACAGTTTTCAGTAAGAGTATATCAAATAATACTTTAATGTTGCGGTATACATCATTTCTAAATAGGAGTTTTTTACTAGATATTTACTCTTGTAATCTTTTTCGCTCAAGGGTTAGGAGATTATAGGAGATACAATTCATAAGCTATATATAAACTAGATTTTATTTTGTTCAGTGTTTTTTGTAACTAAAACCCAATTATCAGTTTCCCCAACTACATTGATCGATTTTTGAGATAGACTTGCCAAAGTTGGCTTGTCCACAAGTAAGTAAGGATGTTTTTCTGTTTGCAAAATATTCAAAAGTTTTTGCAGTTTTCCTATTTCTGGTGTGGGAATAATGATGCGATCGCTATAAAAGTTTAAAGAAGGGCGATTTTCTGCAAAGGAAGTGTAAATTTTTCTCGTCGGTGGGTTAACTTGTTGAATCATTGCAGCGACGGGCTTCACTGGATATCTTTCATTAAGTTCCCAAAGCCAATGATTTGATGTCATTAATAATATTAAAGAGATATAAGTTCCCCATAAAAGAATTATAATAAACTGTTTGTCACCTTTTTGCATCAAAGTCGCAGTTAAAATCATTGTGATGGAAAGTGTGACAAAAATCACTGCCAAATCTACTTCAGGTGTGAGGCTAAAAGCAAAATAAATACTACCACCTGTGGCTATTACAGCAATCAAAATTAAAGTAACAAACCAACTTCGGGGATAAGGTGTAAGTAGGGGTAGATTTTCTGAGTTGACTAATAAGGCTCCGCAGGATAAAGCAATGCTCGGATAAATCGGAAAGACGTACCATGGAAGTTTGGTACTCATGAAAGAAATGGTAACTAAATAAACTCCAAACCATACAATGATTAATTTTGCCCAACTTAAGTTGCGATTAGCCCAAGTAAAACGTAGACTGGATGGGAAAAAAATCAGCCACGGGAAGCTATATTTTAAAATTTCTAATAAGTAGTACCAAGGTTGTCCTTTATTTCCCTCAACAGGTTGCCAAATACGACTGAGGGATTGTTGTACTAAACCTTCATTGGTGAAAATATCACTGTAGCGCCATATCTGAGCTCCGTACCATGATATGACAGGTATGCTACCGATGAAAATAGCCAGCCACATATAAGGGCTAAAAAGTAGGCGAGGGGTATCCCAAAAAATAAAAATAATCGCAATGCTTCCCAATAAGATACCCAACATTCCTTTTGTCAAGCAAATTAAACCAAATCCAATCCCCACACCCAAGCTGTAACGCATATCACGACGCGCTTTTAATAAGCACAGCATCATCACCATAAAAAAGCATAATGCAGCTCCATCCAGCATCGCTAAACGACCGTGACGGACTACCGGTAACATCGTCAGATAAATTAATGCACTGTAGACACAAACCAAACGCTGACGGAATATTTCTCGCCCGATGCAATAAAGCAAAGGTACAGAAAAAGCTGTTAAAATTGCCCCTGGTAGACGAGTTGTCCATTCATTTACACCACCCAAAGAATAAGTCCACGCAATTAACAAGTGCACTAAAGGTGGTTTGTTATGGTATGGTTCTCCTGCGATGGTTGGATACAGCCAAACCATAGAATCTGTTGGAGCACGCCAAATATCTCGAGCGACCTGTGCTACAGTACCTTCATCCCAATCCCTTAGTGGTAAACTCCCTAAATCAATCGTAAAAATTAATACTGCCGCAGATAGTAAAACTAGGAACCATACAAAATCAATTCGTTTTGCAATTGCAGGATATGTTATTTTTGCATCACTCCAACTAAAGCTTTTTCTTGGCATAATCTCAGAAGTTATTTTGCTTGGCGATCAACATGTTCCATAGCCCCATAAGGGTAATAATAGTTTTTTGGTTTAATCAAATTAGGTTGATAGCGGTCAGTAAAAATTTTATATGTTCCCGAAAGCGAACATTATAACTTTGTAATATTTGCAAAAAAACTCACAACTTGAATTGGTTTGACGTTTATTTGATGCTTCATAAATTTTAAATTTAAATTTAACTTAAAATTAAATCTAAAATTAAATCTCAATGTGAAATGAAAACTTAAATACGTT
>JAAUYH010148348.1_pt1 | contig 23867 bp, 19 predicted proteins | sample 7278061 | NCBI WGS metagenome assembly JAAUYH01 (sample SAMN14350203, study PRJNA611818) | marine sediment metagenome | isolation source: surface marine sediment (0.6m) | place: French Polynesia: Moorea | collected 2018-08 | reverse complement strand
CTAGAATGTTCTCGTGGCATTATATCAACAGAAGAAATCAATATTCTTCGTATCGAAGTCAATTAGATATTTATTGCCGATATGAATAGGTTCATCTAAACGTTTGATTTGGATTTTACCATTTATTCTTGAAGACAGGAGTCAGTTTTTAAGCCAAGTTCCATCTAGAAATGGTTCGGAACGAAGAATTTACGGAAGATCATAAGCCAATAACACGATTCCAGCTCTCGTCCAATATTCGCTTATTAGCCTTCCCTCTGGAACATTACTTTGTGGTACGTATGCTAGTGTTTATTTAATGCCACTTGATTTTAGACTGCAAAATTGAACGTTCAGGCCAGACAGTTTTTCTACGCAACCGCAGCTAATACTCATTAGCCTCAGATTTAGCAGAAAATCATCCATAAAAGCAACTGTACACCTGCACCCCTGCATAGATTCGCCAATCTTTCCAGGAATGTACAGACAAGTATTTTGAAGCAGGTGAGTCGTAGTGCTGGGTGAGTCGCGAATCATTAAGCATCCTGATTTCGACTTGATATGTACTACACACTCGAAATAATTCCGCATTTCTTCGTTGAACTTGGAAAAATTTTCGAACATTTTCAAATGCCTGAAAAAATGTATAACATTAAAAAAGAGTCTTCGATAACACTCGCCTTATCATCTTGATTTGTCGCAGAAATTATAGCCTTTCCACGTAATTGAGAGCATAGTAAGACAATAAGCGGTACCGCATTGATGATATTCCACAACAATTTAAATCCATAATCTGATACAAGAAGATATAGGGGGGATATCGAATTAATATAGAGAATACGACTTCATGAATATTGTTCAAAAGTGCACCGTACAGAAAATCGATGTAAGGAATTTGAGCATGAGTAAATTTTGTTCTTTACTGGTCTTCTGTATGTTCTTTCTCCTGGTCTGATTCATATTTTACTCCGACGGGTCTGATTTACTGATTTCGTGCTCGTGACGGAACCTTAGAAGTTTGCGACCAGGAGGATACGACAGATACATTTCAATGACCTCCGTCTTGAAATGATGCTGCTATCTGTCGCGAATGACCCTGCATAGCGGAATCTGCCATAACTTGTTGGGCATAATATACTTTCTGAGAGCATAACCGAAATACACGACACAGTCGGTGAATCTACCTAACAAGCAATAGTTCAGTAAGAATTTATGGGATATTAATGCCTAGTACAATTACTTAAGAAATTGCATGTCGACTAGGGGTGCTGCTTGACGGATTGCAAACAAAAGTAGATCGAATCCGTACATCTCTCATTTCAACTGCACCGATCCAGTATATTACGATGCCTTTCATTTCTTCTTTCGTCTGGGTGGCAACCACCCTCCTTACAGAGGTATGCAAGAGCGGGAGACGGCCCTATTTAGAGACCCTGCAACCCCAAAGGGGGAGATTATTCACCTCCTCCCATATTACCATTTTTGGTTCTCTACAATTTTTAGTAATTTAGGTTATGTAGTAATTTTAGTTTTGATACAAGCTACTATAAGTAGTTTGGGGCACTACGATGAGTAAAAAAGAAGCTTTTCGGCCCAGGACTAACCGCCGGCGGTTGCTGAAACCACTGTCAACCACTTGTGGTATCTTCTGACGCTTCCCCAACGGGTTTGAAGGACACTTCGTGTAGGAGGAGGCGCCCGATCATCCCTCTGGAGGTGTTCCGGCGCCTGGTTCACAGAAGCGTGGCTTTATTCCGCTGGCGGCCGACCACAACCCCTTTCTCTGATCCTCCTATTCTCACGCTTGTGGTGTAGCCCCGCACACTAGGGCGCGAGGCTTGGTTGTGTGGGAGTTATGCAGTCGCTCCCTCCCACTCGTGGGTTATACTGCTGTCCGCGAGCGGTGGCTATCTATCTCTGGTTTCTGGTGGTAGTGTTTTCTCCCCCAAGGGGATTGCACTACAGTATGTTATATGAATAGCTAGCACCGGCACGGTGGATACGGTGCAGACATGCCAAAAATAGAGACTGGCCTTTAGAAAATTGCCTGTACTGTTTCCAAACAGTTCTAGGTGGAACATTTCGTTTGAAACCACATAATAAAAGCGAAACTCTTCTTCAATCGCCACTTGCTGATCGATGAATGCACTAAAGCCGCGGAATCTGGTGGACTTGCTGCGTGCTCTTAAAATCGACCTTTGCCATTTCATTACTGGCAACCTCCCTATGCGAAATTTGGCGAAGAGCAAATTGAAATGGCTTCAACTGTGTCAAAAAATGAGAAATCAACCTCGGCAATCCATAACGAGCGTGCTCAAAAAATAAGTGTTAGGCAGAGATCAAAATTTGTCTCTGATATTCTAGGTGGCTTACTCAGATACGCAGGAGCTGTAAAAATAGACGATGTGCATCTAAAAGTGCATGGGAAATTCAACTTCAATTTGACGCTGTATTATATGCTATACATATTGCTAAGAAGGGACCATTCTCAGTGGTTGAACTTGAATAAAAATGTTGCGATACTAGTCGGTGAGAGATCAGATCAATCTAAAGAGCACCAGATTGAGAGTTACATCGATGATCTATTAGTTCAAAATATGGAACTACCATTAAATTCATTATTCGAGATTTTAAAATGGGGACGGATGTTTCAGCAGTAATGACAAAATTTCAGGAGCTTCTGTATCTAGTGAATTTATTATGTAGATGAAAAAGGGAGATTTAGCATATTACATTTGTAGAACGTTATGAAGAAAATAGTAGCCAGGTACTGTCAAACAGACGTTTTTAAAGTGGAGTTACAAGACACTCTTTTTCTCAGAATATGATTAGAGATTCGAATCGAGTGGGCTGGAACAATTGAGTGCCAGATATCCTGGTTTGTTCCAATAGTCGGAAACCATATTTCGAGCGTGCTTACTAGTTGCAGAAAGGTTCTCGAAAGCGTCGTATGATGTTGCTACTCTTGAGGGCTTGCATCTTGGAGAATTCGCGAAAATGGTTTACAACGGTCTCAAGAAAACATCAAACATTAATGGCACCATTACCGGCTTTCATTACGACGGCTTCAGTGATTATGCTAAACGAACCGCACAGCCCTATGTGACATCTTGATTGCCGTGTAGGTTTGCTCGAACATAGGAAATTGGGGCACACTTAGATGCAGTCTGGATATTTTGACAGGGTAATCGGTTTTTATTGGGCTTTGGTAAATCAATTTGATATTCAAATGTATTGCTGCTATAATGAGGGGACCAAGGGGCGTCTGCTCGGGTTGGTATATCGGTGACCAAGAAATCGGTAGGCGAGGTAGTTTGTATATTGCTAGATATGTATGATAAGAATACTACACATGTAACGGATATTCGATAGTGTCAGCCTTGCTCACAGAACGACTTTATTGGCAGAACGCCTGCAGAGCTGGACCCTCCGCTAGGAGCCGCTCCCGTGGTGCTTACAGTGTAATTAGTGCTTACATAACTGTAGAAGTACAGATTGAACACGTGGAATTCGTGTCTAGAAGATAATCGTGAAATGGTCAGAAGATGGGGAAATCCGGAATATGTTCAGGTGATCATTGGGTATTGATACACCTGTAAGAAATAGAAGATTTCCAGTACTAAATCAAGGAAATGAATAGAAGGAAATAAAAGGCAGTCTAAAAAAAGGAAGAAAGAAAGAAAAAGGGGTTAATGGCGTATTATATTATGTCCCTGGTGGCTGTGAAGGTGTTCTAAAAGTCACAGAACCTAATTAGTAGGGTAAATGAATCACAATTAACCGATAAGGAAGTTTAGAAAATCAAACAAACATTTGTGCGAGTGCCGTTTCATGCTCGGAAGTACTAACCACAATAGACCGTATTAAGTGGCACCAAGCACACACCATGCAAAGTAATCGATTTCCATCTGAATATATAAATTGATTTTCGATTATGGAAGAATAGTTCGTATGAAGGGAAAATATTACAAAAAAACGAAAAATCGTATTATTGATGCAGTTCAGCATAACACACTTGTGTCTATCTCTGTATTCAACTACAGACAGGTCGATGTAATTCGAATTTTTAAAACATTTTATAAGAAAGGATGCGTTGGATATTTGCCTTTTTCGAGGTAAGATAATGGACGTCTACTTCTAAATATCAGACAAATCACAAAATTTTTCTGGCATTCACAGTTGAATTATCAGTATTTGGTAGTTTAGGGAAAATTCCAGCTGCGCATCTTGACACTTTTGCTAGCAGAAGGCATTGACACACCGAATGCAACGAACATAAAGAATTTATTGAATACTGCTTTAATGGACGAATATGAACTCAAACTGGGCCATTTTGCAAGTGTATATACCATGACTACTGACGGTGTCACTGTAATGGCAAGATTAACAAGCGCATCTGTGTCAGAAAATGTCAAAATAATCAACTTACAGTCGGCTAGTTCATTATTTGTACAGTAGCTAATTGATACAAACATAATCGTCGTCGAAAAAGTAAAACAAGAAGACAAATTGATTGCAAGCGCACAGCTTTGCTTCACTAGACAGACATGGAGATACGGAGCGAGTAGCTAGAACTAGCACAATTCACATCATTTCCACGAAATTAATTATCTACTCAATCGCCGCCGTGAGTCATTGTTGATCTTGCACAACATGTCATGGCACTGCCAGATAATAGCTTGGGATCCTTACGTACTACGAATGGTATTGAATCCAAAATTTTCAAAAAAAATTCATGTTCCAGATGAGACATGGATGAGCTGCATGACTCATGCTTTGAAAAAGGTAATGAGGATGGTGCTTGCTACAAATTGCGAGTCGTCAAATCTAGAACCCATCACGGCCGCCCGAAGCCGCTACTACTTCAGTATCGGCCAGGGTTTTATAGCACCAGGATCATATTAGTGAGTAACATGAATCGAGGACGGTGATGGAATAGTCTTTTATGGGTACTCCATCTCTCTAATTACTGACCCGCTAAAAGTGAAATATATCGAATCCCAAGTTCTTCATGTCCTCAGGTATAGCTTAAACTGGCGTACTGCATGATTTTTCTTCTGCGAACGCATCTGAATAACTCGAAAAGCACACTGAAGGTAAATTTGGCTCTGTTGTCAACGTTGACAACGTCGAGCACAGAAGTTCTAGAGCGTTCGTTCCTCAAGCACTTAATTAATACACTTACATCAGCTACGCTTGATTTACGTATGATTGAACTCACCTATATGCACTAGCAGTGGCTGTTGTACTTGACAGAAGGATTTACATCATAATGGTGTAACCATGAGGCATTCACAAAAATACTACTCTGTTGATAGAAGGAGCTACGCGGGCTTGAAATTTAGAGTTAGGCCTTAGTAAAGATTAATACTGCAAAATTTGAAAAATGCCTTTCCACAGGCCGTGAGTACATGGGACACGCGCATATATAGGCGCACTAGCAATATGTCTGTGATATTTGACGTCTACAGTACATGAAATCAATCTGTTGTGATGGCACACGAGCGACAATGGTGCTTTATGATGCTGGCATAACCAACAGCAGCACGCGCAAGATCGTGAACAGAAAGAACGAAGAGGCTGGGGTCATCATTGATTGGCTGGAATTTGAAATGTAGCCTAGGAACCATGCAGCAAGCACGATTCAGAAGTCTGCAATCCAATACTCATACAACGCGCCCAGAATTTTGATTGTAGTTGCTCAAAACTTCCACATCCAAAGAAGTGTCTAGGGGCATCACATTCTACAAATTACCGACAAACAATTATCTATTGAAATACTATAATTATACTGTAATGCCCGGAGACTTAGTAATAATACATATTTCTGTAAATAGCCTTCCTGTTTTACATGGATCTAAGCTCATTTCTGAAAATTTACTCGGAAAAGAAGTAGCAGCAATCTAGACCTTGTATTTTTCAAGTTATTCTGGAAGTAAATTTCTGTTGTCTGAAAAAAGTATAGTATGTTTGCTTCCAAAGCATTGAAAATCACTCAAAATATTATATCATTTGACTTGACGCTGTCAAGAATATGGCAACTCAGGATTAAGAATTTTAATTCAAATCCGAGTTTAATTCAAAATTTTCTAAATAAATCTTACTGAATAGAATGTTTTGGGCTTTTACTTGATTTAAGGAATAGTTGCGCTTTGGATCCTTCCACTTCAAAATGCAGATATATTTGAAATTGCTCTGCAACTTCTTCAGGGCTTATGCTACTTAAGAATTATCAAGATTGAACTATTTATTTAATCATCAGTCTCCATCTTTTTGTCGTAATAAAGATTAGCCGTCTTTAGAAGTAGATTTTTCGACTTTGATAAATATGTTGGCTGTACCTCGAGGATTTGTACTGCTTATTCCGTATGATGTAGAAATGATTTTTCTTTTCGTTGAATGTCACACATAGTCATGACATTAGGACACGATCAATAGAATACTTTATATGTTCCGTTTTTCGAAAGAGTATGGAACATTACGATTGAGAATTTAAGTCTAATAAAGGTGCGGGTTTGTAATCTAATGACATAGTATTGCTTACTGAAAAATGAGCGACCCCTGTTTACGGGACATGATTTAGAGATAAAAACATTTCAACACAGTAAAAAGAGCAATCATGTCGCAAATTAGTTTTCTCTAGTATTCGTTTTTTTGTATAGGAGGAAGGAAATATTATCGGAACGAACTTGCTTTTTTGAACTCTCTTCTCTACTGGTCTCACGGTTTTTTATACTTGGACCAGAGCGACAACAATGGAGTTTTTTGCTCATGGAATTATTTTCTTCGGTCTCTTTCAGAAGATATTGATTGATACTTAACCCTAAATTTCGTTAAAATTTGCCAAGTTTAGTCATTACGAACGATACTCCAAACGAGGGTTCCTAGATTTTTGGCCACCCCCCTGTACTCCTTCTGTTTCAAAACAACTGGCTGCATTCCCATTTTTTATGTTTCAAAACAATTGACCGCTTTGATTTTCGCAATAGTTTGTCACTACAGCGCTCTTTCTATAGCTTCTATAACGCGATTGGAGGCAGCCTGGCTGCAATATACGTCACGAATCGGTGTTCCGGTCAATGAGAGGTGCTGTTTCTTCATATGGGGTACCTTATAACGATTCCTTCCATCGACATCCATCGTACACTCCGTGCTACGAAATTGTCGTCGATGCGCTGTGGTGCGTGTTCTTTTTACGCTTTCTTCACCCCTTCCATTTGTCCAGATTCGGCGTACAGTACGGTACGAAATGCCAGGTTTTTGGCATAGTTTGGCATATGTACCTCGCATCATGTCGTTACTGATAACGAGAGGAGTTCGTCGAAAAGAGCCAAACATTGGTCATCAGACCATAGTTTGTAAGTACGAGATTCTTCTATAAGGAGTGCAGGAAGAGATGTGGAACACGAAGTTGATGGAGAAGGTACGCACCACCGTCGTTGAGAAATGCTATCTTTTAATGTCCGTTTTCTACACCCTCTAGACAACTCTACCTTGAGTATTACCAATACTCGATGGGGGAACCTGCGAACAGTCCGTACATGAAGTATCAAAGCGACAAACCCGAGGAAGACGATAATCTCGACCAACATGTGAATGTGGTCAATTGCTTTGAAACAGAGGGAGCAGTCTACTAGCAATACGGCTTATTGAACGCAACTAGTGCGTTCATTAGCAGCGGTCAGCCTTGCCAATATACACATGAATATCTTGTCTGCGTATCGGTCTAACTGTAAATCACTTTCACGGACATGTTCATGCCCACGGCTGTGCCGCACAGTTCAGCCACACTCAGTGATTATCACCACAGTGAAGTCGAGGATTCCATTGTGCAGTAGTTTCGACTGCGCGAAACGTATTTGATGGAAAGTGCTATCGTGGAAAAGCCAGAACCTCGCTCTCAACCTGCCGACCTTGTTACGCATGGCGTTGTTTATGAAGACAAATCAGATGCCTGAGATGGAGAAACGACTTGATTGGTCACACAGACGATAGAAAGTGAAAGTATTGAACCATTTTCTAACGGCGATGAAAGCCCGTGACTTCGGTTCAATTCGCAAGTCTATTTTACCTACATTGCTTGAAATTTAACGTTGAGCGAGATGCTTCAAAAGTACAGGATCCATCACTCTTCGCCACAGTGGAGGAATAAAAAGAATTGGTGCCAAGGTTAAGTAACCAGCCGGCAGTTTCGGACTTTCACTGCAAACCTCAAGAACCTGGTAACGTTTCGTCGAATCTACAAAACAAAAACCACTGCTAGTTAGCGTTGGATGTGGACGACGCAGAATCGACATGTTACTTACGAAGATGGTGGTCAGCATGGTTTTGTAGTTTGAACAACAAGAAATTGGAAAATCGATGCTGCGCATCCCATGAATGCTGAGCGCCAACTGGTTCGTACACGCCAGACTTATCACGCTTCCGTACTAAGCCATAGTGTTCGATTGCGTTCACCTGCTCCAATAATGTTACCGCGACAACCGATTGAATGAGGAAGAACGGAGCAGCGGCAGGTCCAATAAGTGTAGCCAACATAATAACGATGGTAGCTGAAGTTGTAATGTAGCGGAGAACTCGATTAGAAACACCCCAAACAAACTTGCCGGATGCACGCAATCGTTTGCATTCTATGCTCCATGCGGACCGGAATCCGCCCACGATAGTCCGACTGAGAAAGTTGTAGAAAGATTCACCGAAGCGCATGGTAGCGGGATCATTTGGGGTAGCCACATTTTTGTGGTGACCCAACGCATGCTCGATAACGAAGTGACCGTAACAAACGCATACGAGCAAAAACTCGCCCACAAAAACTTCGAACGCGCTCCGTTTGTGCAACAACTCATGCGCAACATTGATGCCTTCAGCCGCTATCAAGCCAGTGTTGGCGGCGAGCGCGAGAAATCGGAGGTTCGTTATGGACGGGTCTGTCGCACGAAAGCACGCCCACAACAGAAACCCAATTTGTAAAGGAGCCCAACTTAATACCACCAGTCGAAACGACCATCGTTTCTCTAATTCGATTTTTTCGCTTTTTGTCAGCAATCTCCTCACCGGGATCATGCCAACCACAAAGTCGGTGACCGGGAAAATAATCCACACAATGACAATCGGAACTACCGGTGCCCACGCACGGGTCGACAGCTCGGCGTAAATCGTGAGGATTAGCACGCAGTGCGGGAGACAATACAGGAGAAACCACATCGCGCTACGAAGCCGTAGTCGCGAGCTCGTGGCGGCCGCGGATCAAAGTTACAGGAACAGTGGCGTACCCAATGGCGATTCTCTATGCAGGGTTCCTAATCTGGAACCAGTGGCCATTGGCAATGCTCAGAATGGAAGGATCAACTGGTGAGGTTGAGTATCTATCTATCGAATCAGGGACACGGCATCCTCGTTATCAGTCACACGTTGAGGCACTGTCAAATTTCTACAAGCATTCACGGCAGTCCGTACCTTGTATTCTGCAAACCCCGAACAAGTTAAATATCCGATGAACTTGCAGGTTTGATTGCAGTTACCACACTTCCAATTCATTTCTTGTGTTTGCTGCTCAGACATGGCCTTCAAGAAGATCCACTGAACACTTACAATAGAACACTTCCACAGAGTATGGAGGTTTGCCTTTACGATGCCGCGGGTTGACATCTGAAAATTCATGCCTATTCCCACGACTTTCCTACGTCCGCATTCGACTTAATCCGCTCCGCTGTCGTCGCCGTTCCGTGCAGAATGTGAACTGCGTTCGATTCTTCTCCTCTTCTGGTTCGACGTCTGTCTGAACTGACGTGCAAACTCAGGCCCAGTTTCACTGTCGTAATTGTAATTAAACAGAAGTTCCTCGAAAGCCTGAATATCTCGCAGTGCGTACATTCCAACCAACACCGTTCCGTCCACTCGTCTCAATCTAGGTATACAATTCGCATGAGAACTATGGTTGATAAAGCGCAGCTTGTTGCCGACATGCGACGAATCCACGTTCAATCTGACTGTCGTCAAGAACAGGTATGACGAATTTTTCTGGTCGTACACACGCCCTCGTCTCTCGCCGTCCTCATTCAACAGGAATTCGCCCGTGTACTGACCAATAAGTGTACCCTTGGCAATCGGATGCCTGGCATATACACCCCAGCCATGCACAGATGAATGACCGCATACCAAGCTCACTACATTATTGCTGCGCAACCCAGCATTCGTGCATTTCGCTCCCGTGGTGCATTGCGTACCATCCTTATTTGTAGAATTCAAACATGAGCAAAAATCGGGGTCACACTCTCGGTCATTGCCGAAACAGTCACACTGTTTTGTTTTGCAACCACCCTTGCACGAACATCCGAAATACGCGTTTGGGCACCAATCTGCTTCGTGAGTCGATGCCCCATTCACGCGGGGGCTCGAACATCGGCAGTACTTTTCACAGTGGAGCGAGTTCTGGATGCAAGAGCAATTCTCAATCGTGCAGGGTCCCTCATGGTCGCATGGATTATAATCCGGCTTCGCAAGGTCTCCCTCATTACTGGGCTTGTGTACGACTGAGCGAGATGATTTCTTCGTAATCTTCTTCCCAATTTTCTTCTTCTTCGGCCGAACATTCGCTGTAGTTTGCACGGGCGGCAAATTCGACTTGACGAACGTCCCGACTTCAAGGCACGACGTCTTGTAAATACATGTTAAGTTCAGGGATTCTGCAAGACGGCAAAAGTCATCCCCGAAAATAGAGCGAAACAAAAGTAACATGTCGCGGGCGGCTTCGTCTGAGCAAAATAGGTTGGCGTTGCAGGTGTCATTTTGTAGACCGTTGCGCCCATTACTGTTATCACCCGGATTGTCGACTGTGTTCCCATGGTCGCCAAAAATCCCATTGGTAGTTGGTGAAACGCCGGAGGTATTTGCCTTAGTGGCACTGTACCAACATTTGTTCGTACCGCGGAAAAGACAACTCTCCTCCAGTTTCTTGCTGCCAATTGCGGACATGGTATCCTTTCGAGTATTATCGAATGGAATCTGAGAAGGCGTAAAGTCGCGACCCTCCTGCTCAGTGTGCACCCAACAGTCGTACTCTTTGCATTGGCGACAGAAAAAATAATGAACGCTGTCGCTGGCGAGAATCTCGGATGTCGGCGTCCTCGTTTCGTTACGGATAAGATCGATCAAGTGCGCGCGATGTTTGCTGTTGACGTTATCTTGGTGGTTCTCCCGAGCCCATTGGTACGCACGCCAGCAAGCGTTTGAGAAATAGCGGTGGACGGTATCTTCTCGAAGTTTTAGCGCTCGACCCAACAACGACACAGTATCCTTGAACTTTTCAGGTCCATGTTCGCATATATAGGCAAATATAGTTAGTCGCTTAAATATTCTGTCCCACTTCCTCGTTGACGATTCACTGAAGCGATTCTCTTCGATACGTTCGAGCTCGGCATCGCTGTCGTCACCTTGCTCCTTCAACGACTGTGGGATGCAACTAGCAAAAGGAGTGCGGTTGAAGGCATTTTCCGGGCAGAAGTTCCCGTCTTCCGCATCATTATACCTGTTGGACTCGGCCTTCCCATCATCAGAGTCGTCATCCATGAGGTCGTCAGCCAACTGCGAGGACGCCTTAATGTCTTCCTCCTCTTCACCAAGGTACGGAACAAAGAATTTCTCCTTGCATGTCTTGGGTGGGACGATGTTCGACCGCACGCGAGACCATGCCTTTCCGGGCGGAGGTAGCAAGATTTCATTATCCGGCACAACTTCACATATCGCAACGTCATCGCCCTCCGCCAATTCCAAAAGGTCCGCGCTCGAAGAAAACGGAATCTTATTCGATTGGCCGGCCGTATGTTGGTAATCGGAAACCCCCGAATACTCGACACACGAGCGAAGGGTATCGAGTCGCCGAATTTTCTCTCGCTCTTGCACATATTCAACGAATTGATTCGTATTTTCCAACGTTAATGCACCTGAAGCGCGACGAAATCGAATTTTTCCTTGCGTCGCCGACCCATTGGCTCTGTTCATAATTCTTCTCGCATTAGTGAACGGGTTGTAGTCCACACGCGGAAGATTTACCGTTGCCACGAAGAGGCGCCGAGATGTCGTAGACGGGATATGCAACGCTTCGCGCTAATTATCAAGCGAGTCGGGGACCAAGGCGACGGGCTGCGTGGATTTCAGTTCACGCATTGTCTTCGCGAGTCGGTAGAGGGGGTGCATCGACGTTGGTCTGAACTTATTAATTTGGTTCCCGCCAATAATTTTCCTCCTCCTTCTACTTTCAACAGTGCGGCCTCTCCTATGTCAGTCGTAGTCCCTGACTGAAAGGTCCTCTAGCTATCGATGTACTTTTTAGTTTGTAAAGGACCTATAACTGAAATCGTGGATGATCTTCTAAATTGTCATTGGCGGCCGCAGTCACGATAATTTTTACGTAAGAACATGCTGGACCGGTTGTAAGATGGTGGTCCATTTCATTGTCAGTGGTAATGTCAGAAACTTTTTTTGATGTGCCGGATCTTGTGCTCGTTCAGCTTGGCAGTGGGAAATTTAATTGGTAGAATATGCTGCACAGTAGCCGTTCACTCAATTATTAACAAATTGGAGGTTTTCGTTCGAAAATAATAGGTTCTCAACCTTACACGTCAGTGTATCGATCTAATCAAATTCAGTACTTACAATCATTGACGAAGTGTAGGAGTACAACATAGCTCTGCTCTGAAAGGGTTTGAAAAATCTACGTATCTGTCGCAACGGAACAATAATCCGTGCCTATCGTCTAGCGCTTGTAGAAATGCCCAAGCCCATACTCAATGTTGTAAAAATTAGTCCCCTCCAGTATTCCCAATCAAATGATGTTTACAAGATCTTCTTGCTGTCACCCACCTGTTCCACATCACACACCCAAAAAAATCAATACCTCGGACGAACGGGTTGTAAGAAGATCGGCTGATAGCTTCTGAAGAGCAAAAACCAAGAACCCAAATTTACAGAACTTTAACGGGCAAGATCTTAGTTCGTAGAATATAAACATATTTCACTGCTAATTCAACTCATTCTATCGTTTGAGTATGAGCTCCAAGAAAATTAAATTATGATAATTACCTGAAATCTGATTGAGCATTTTACATCAAATTCATTTTGCTGTTCATCAGAGAAACTTCAGTTCGGATCAAGTAGCCAAAATCATATTTGTTTTTGATATAATCAAGATCAAGTAATACAATGAATCTAAGAATGAAACCAGATCTCATCGGAAAAACAGCCAAGATTGTTTGTAGCAATAGTTGACAAACGCAAAATCCAATTAAATTTTTGAAACCACTGCTCGGAGAATAAAAATGATTGCATATATACTCTGATGGATATATAGAAATCATATTTTCATTAAATTTATTCACAGAAGTCTCAGCTGATAAGCAGGCCAAATTTAATCTCTTTGTAAATACTCATATAATTGATTATACAATTAAATGATATCGAGGGCTAGACGGATTTTGTGAAGACTGTTATTAAGCCTGTCTCAATAACGAAAAGAGATTTTCTGTTCATGAACAACCCTACTTTCTTCCGTTTTCTAGGGCAGAAATTTGGAGCTTGAAAACGAAATGAAAATGAACTCATGGTAACTATTTTCGATAAATTTTACCCTGCATGCCTTGCATTTCGTAAGGGTATACTTCGGTAATAAAGCAAGAGCCGATAATGAAGGAAACGGAACATAAATATTTCAGCTTCATGAATTGATAAGGATGAATCACTAAACGAGCAGGACTCCCTATGATAATAGCAGAGAAGAGACTGCTTTAAAACTATGGTCAGAAAAATGAATTTTAGTCGAAAATAATCTTTGCTTCCCTGTTCCTCCGTTGACTGAGTAAAATCAAATCATTGCCAAATTTTTGTATAAAGGACTTTTGATCTTGTAGAATGATAGTCCGTAGTTTTTTTTTGCGTTCAGAAATTCGCATGATGCAACAGCCAACTTCTACTTCACACGATTCTGCAACATTTCTAGTTCTAACCACTCGGAATACGGGCAAAACCTTTTATCCTTCCTGTATTTTTGAATTCTAACGTTAGAATCACAAACTTTTGAGACACAAAGGAATATCCATTTCTGCTTTCGACAGTCAAAAAATGTAGCACAAGGAATTATGAGCCGTCATAAAATATAAGTAGCTCTGCAATAGGGAAAACACCAAAAGTGCGAACTAGATCTATTTTACCACAAATCTTTTTGTTATGGTGTCATGTCCTTATTTCTCCAGCGAATCCATGACTAGTTGACTGCCATCAGACCTTGAAACGAAGATGCGAAATTAAGTTATGGTTTCCTGATTAATTTTTAAATAAAATTCCTTTCTACTGCTACGAAATCTACTATTGGTTCTTCATAAGCGTATGTAAGATTGATTTAAAGAAATATAAGAAGTGTCCTGTTGACTCCATACTTTAAGGGCAACACAAAAATTAACATTTCAAGCAATACTCGTGAAATAGACATTGGTTATTGATGAATAATTAGTCTTGAATCAGAAATATAGTCTAAGCAGCTCAATATTTCTCCTAGTAACAATTTAATTGTGATGCAAATTCCACTTTGCCCACCTTCACTATTGTTATTGGCACTGATTCCTGAAATTCGCTAAATCCCGAAAATATTGTCTAGAAACTGCTTCTTTCAAAAGATATTTCGACTGCACTTCATAGAATGGTAAATATCACTAAATATTTATTGATTGTGCCAGTGTGACATTCTTTCTGCTCGAATTATTTCCATTTATACATTGCGTATTGAATTAATGACACAAATTTACTTCTTAACTATACTGAAAAATATTCCTTAAAGATTTCATATTCATTTCGTATAGTACTGGCTGCAATAGCATTGTTAATTTAGCTCGTTATGCTTGTTACTATTCCAACGTACGTTTCAAATTTATAATAATAATGGTTTTGAGCACTTCAGATCCAAGAACTCAAGACCATAGAAGATAGATACTTCAATTAACAGGGACAACTCTTTACTTTCGAACGCTGCATAAAAGTGGCCAACAGTGCGGATGCTGCCGAGTTCGAGCATTAGATGAGAAAGATGTGCAACGTTGTTGTGTGCACATCGCTCCAAATCCTTGAGTCTTTTCGCATGCGTCTCAGCGTCTGCGTTGAATCAGCTCTCTGCCACTTGAGTGAGATGTGATTTCTCAAACAGCATTTCAGTATTTCTGCACTAGTACAACTTGCTATGCAGCATCATATCTGCATACAGTGTATAGTCCTTTTCAGTCTCCGATGCGATTCTAGACCAATTTCTTACGTCATACAAGATTCTTATCTCCCGTCTGGTACGTTTGTCCGTTGCGTGCGGGTTCTGATAGTGAAGCAACTGTTTAATCCGAACTTATGCGAGATACTTGGCCATGTATCTTCGGGCTTCCTGTGCGGTGAGAGCGCATTCTGCAAGTGATGCACACAGAATGGCAGGCTCTTTGAAGTACCTTAAGCATGGGAACTCACCAAACACATAGGCAAAGGGCAATAAACTTCCTGATCCTAACATATAGTTCATTTCTTTCACTGAAATGCCGAGAAATACTTGTTTCAGCAGTGACCGATGGTCTTGCTTCAATTTATTGTTGAATCTCGTAGGGGCTGATGAGATCAATCACATGCGCCGAGACTGTTGTAAGGCTAGATACAGCTCTTCTTGATTTCGACATCATGAATTGCAACCAACTCGGAAATAATATTCCGGAATTGCTCTTCTTCGTTGACTAATGATCAATGCGGCAATTCTGTGTGCAAGATGGCCCATTATAGAACTATTGCTTCCCAAAAGTACCTATCTTGACCTTGAGGAGTAATCTTGTAGCTGGAAGGTGGGTTCTGCGCCGGAGATAGATAATGATGAGCAGCTATTCAAGCGCATTATATTTATATAATTACAGCGTTGAATTACACGTTCTTCTGTCTCAACATTACTCAGGAGTGCATCGGCGCATTACAAATTCATTGACATGGCTCGCATCGCGCTAAAAGTTCTTAAATTTTATGAGTGAGCTCAGCAGTGTTAAACAAGTTCAACATCTTTTGACGAATGGTGGGGCGAACTATCAATAAAACTTCCCTAGTTGATTAACTGTGAATACATTGCTTACTGGAAAACTCATATGTGTATTCAAGTGGCCGTCGTACTGGGCAAGTAGCCTGGCCTACAGATCTTGGTACCTTAATAGGTTCGTTGTGCTCTTATGTGACCTTGACATGTACAATAGGATTAGTTACGTTACAGTCATCCAGTAATTTCGCGTTCGACACATCGACACCCAGGAAGGCCAGTACATTTATAGGGACGATATCTTGCAACACAGAATAGGGCAGCGAGGCGCCGGAGTTCTTAGACCATGCTCAACCATGAATTTCATTTTTCTGTGATGTATATTTATCTGACTGTGTTGGTTGGTATCATACGGGAGATCGTCATTTTGTGAAAGTATCGCACGATTATGTGGAGTAGAATGTAGCCAATCACTGAATGTGATGCACCTCGGTCGATGCAGAATCAAGGAAGACCTAAGAGTCCTTAGAGTTCGTAACGGATGCCAAAACGTAACCTTAGTCTTAGTCTCGGCTCCTATTCTTTAAAAGATGCTTGGCCCTATCATTTATCCTTCCCAAATGCCAAATCGACAGTGCTTCTCGTTTCGTCCTTCGAAAAGTATTTTTGAATTCTCTTCACGTGATTTGGAATTGGAATAGTGGAAACGCGAAACTGGAAATATTCAATCCCTGAAACAAAATTTCCGAAAATCCATATCAAGGAAATTGATGATTTACGTATTCGAGAAATTTAGAATTGACAAATCCTGTGGCTGTGCTCATGATCCTGCAATGAACGCAATGCAGAATTCGGAGCTCGATCAGCGCGTGAGTGAGCACTTAACCCGAGGAGGAGACGACCGACTACATCTGAATGGATCTGGAGTAAACAAGTATTACTGCGCTCCAAGATCGAATGACGGAGATGCCATTGTTCGTGGCAGTTGCACGTGCTCGTCGCCGACACCTGATGGATTCCGAGCCGCAAGTGAACTGTTACAGGCAATCGAAAATAGGCATGTTACTTTCGAAAACGCTATGAAAGATGTAGCAAAGCGAATATCGACCGTGATGCATGTTGATGTTCCGCATGAAGTGATAATCCATCCTTCGGGTTCTGATGCCGAACTAATCCCGTTGGCAATTGCGCAAGCGAAAGCGGAACGTCTCGGCTCTGGAGGAATCATTAACATCGTCGTTGCTGCTGGTGAGGTTGGTAGCGGAACAGCAGCGGCGTCAGGTGGCAAGCATTTCAGCAAGTTTGCACCAGACGGAACCACTGTAGAATTAGGGGGATTGGCGGACGGATTTGCTGCAACCACAGAAGTTATTGAGTTGAAACCCCGCTTACCATGTGGTTCACGCAATGAAAACTTTGATGATTTGGTGCAGGACGCTTGTGGTAAAGCTAAAGCCAAGTTTGCGAATCCGTTCATTGTCTTACATGCTGTGGATGGCTCGAAAACTGGCTTACGCCTCCCGTCGAAAGACCTGATTGAGGAACTTCAAAAGCAATACGGCGATAGCTTGCTGGTTTGTATGGACGCTTGCCAAAATCGGTCGGAACCGGAAGAAACGAACTGGTTCTTGCGTCGGGGTGCTTCAGTGCTCGTAACAGCAAGCAAGTTTTTCGAAGCACCGGGTTTCTGTGGTGCAGTTTTGGTGCCGAAAAGCGATGCAGCTGTACTTGATGCATGGGAAAACTTTCCAGACGGAATGGCATCATACATCACCGCGCATGATATCCCGTTGTCAATGCAGAATTTGCGCAACAAATTGCCCAACTCGAAGAATGTAGGCTTATTGCTTCGCTGGGCCGCGGGTATTCGCGAAATGGAGTTGTTCGACGAAAAACGAGAGGCATGTACTCGTGCAATTTCCGCATGGGTTTCCTCTGTTCGGGTGCTTGTGCGAAACAGAGCCCCGCAGCTTGAAGTCGTGGATGCGAAATACAAAACGGAGGATGGGGATGCCACTCGATTGGGAGGTGTGAACTCAGTTGTTTCGATACGATTTTTGGATCCCAGGGACAAATCACGATATCTTGATGCTACTATTTTGCGCAAGATGCACAAATTACTTACAATCAATTGTGAGAAAATGCTGCCGGCTGGTGCTACGGTACACAATCGAAAGGCTGCGTCACAGAGATGCATGGTTGGTCAGCCTGTTGCACTGGGAGATTTTGGAGTACTTCGACTAGCGATTGGTGCGGAACTGTCAAGGAGGATTGCGGCAGGTGATATCGAAGAAGAAATTCGCAAAGATGAACTAATCCTCGATAAGATGTGTGTTTTGGCGAAATTTATCTTCGACATCGTAGAAGATTGAATCTTCGCTTGGTTCTCGTCATCGCAATGCTTGGTATATGTTGATGAATCGAAAAGTTAACTCGGATGTTGCTTCTCTGCTAGAACGGAGGTAGTCGAGTAGTCGCTGACGTGAAATGGTTGCGCTTGTACAGAAACAACACGGGTAAAGTTAACCTTCATACAGTACAACTCCGCTCGGCCGAACGAGGTCATGTCTTGAGCAATCGATTCATGTTCGGGAAAACAAGTCGGCATTGTAGTGCGGAACGGAACCATACAGATGTACGGTACAAAATCTATTTACAGTTCTTGACCGCACAAGTAGAGATTCTTAGAGTAGGTCAAGGGGTATATTTCAGATAGAATTGGAATTAAATTTTATGATTTCTGGGTTAATTTTTGCACCGATTGAAATGTGTGTGATTTATTGAGAGCTACATACAGGTTGCAATCAAATACAACACTGGTGTGCACTAATCAACGAAATCAATGCACAATTACATGGTAATGCAAAACCATTACTCATACAGCCTGGAAAAAATATACAAGTATTACGAACAAGGCTACCGGTAATAATTTAACATCACCACGAGATGGATCCTGACAACATGACTATGAATCCAGAAGATAACATTCACATTATAGTACGGTGGGTGGCCAAAAGTTTACAACCATCCGAACTTCCCTAACCATTCGAAATTTTTGAACCCACAGTAATCTTATTAAATTTATTGAAAAAAAGGAAATACGGAGAACTAGTACTTTGTAGACCTACCTCGTTGTTTGCGCACTATCTCTAGTTGCTTAGGCATGGATGCAACTAGACTCTCAAAGTAGCTATCAGGTAAAGAATTCCATATATTAGATAGAATTTCAAATAGATGCATAGGATTACGGGGCGGCACAGGACGCTTATGTAGATGCGATTTCATGAGACACCACACGTCCTCCAAACACGTAGTATATTCTTAGTAGGACGGACAGTGAAGCATTACTCATCATTGAATGCTACGTTTCCCCATTGATTAAATTGTCTAGTCCTCATGAGTACGAGCCCATAGAGTTCTTCCATCCATGTTTTTCTTTGATAAGAACGGTTTCTACATAGGAATGTAACTGTCCGTTTTCAGACGTCTTATGTAACGTCGTCCACTTCGTTCACTCAAATTCAATCTATTGTACGTATTGAAAATAGCCACTATAGTATGCAATGATTTGAAGCAATTCTCTAATACAGATTCTTGAATGCTCTTCTACTTCCGTCTGACAGTTTCAATGGGCGTCCTTGTCGTTTGGCAGTTGTTGATTCTTTCTTCAATCGGCGAACTATTCCGGAAACAGTCGAACGTGGCATTTTGTAAAAATTAGAAATGTTACATACACTCCGAGGCAATAAATGTCGTAAATTGTCTTGCATAGCTTTTTAGGACACATTTTGCTCCTTTCAAATGGCCCATGGTTGCTTTTGGGATAGGATGTACATTGTTTACGCATGAAAATTCATTAAAATAATATAGGTTTCTATCCAAATTTTTATTGGTTGTAGTTTAGCTTTGCGGTGGTTGTAAACTTTTGTCCGCCGCCCTGTACATATAGTATAAGTATACTAGAAGGAACCAAAACAGTTCGGCCAATGACAGAGTCAAACATTTCTTGAATAGCAGTTCCGTATTTGAGACATACTTTTCACAGCACAAGGCACGAATGCTTCGCTACTACATATTCTAGCCACTTACTATGTACACACTGGTACGGGAGACCGAGTATCGAATAAAGTACAGTATCGACAAATGATGTGTGATATGCAGGTGACGAATAGGCTTTTCTTTCTAATGAATTAGTGAGCGACCTGCCTGACTGTGGGGTAGAAACGACACATTGCACGAATCTTAGAAGATTTCTCTGCGAATTTCGACTGGTTGCTGCAATGGTCCTTAGATTGGCGTGTTGAACAGTCCGGTTATTCTTCGCAATTATCGGCATCATTGCCAACTTAGTAGCATCGCTTCGATTTCGCTTGTGAACCTGTAAGAACTCTTCCTGGACTTCAGGGTTTCTGAAATATCGAGAATGCAAACATTTGCGGTCAACATGACAATGGAACCATTGCGCATTCTCGATAGTACTTCGCGCAGAACAGGGCAATGTTCTGCTCGCCTACTTTTCCTAAGAAATATGCATGAGTTCAGGCAGTTATTCCATAGGTTGTGCACTTGTTGAAAATCTGATGGAGGTGCTCTTGCTTGGATACGATTTCGCATGTTTTGGGACGATGAAAGGCTTAAAGGTTCGTATAGTAGCACATCAATAACAGGAGGAAGCTGAAGAAGTCTCTTGCGAAGATCATATTGGGTGTTTTTCCGAAAGGAGCGGACTGACTTTCAGACTTACCACACAGACTACAGATTCCTCTTTCTACCGAATGAAATAGATTTTTTTTCCAACCATTGACATTTCGTCAACGACGAGAACCTTCAATTTGGAAAAGTTTCTCGTTGGTCAAGAAATACTTCTCCCCTTGAAATGGAAGTTGTGAAATTGTCATCAATCCGTCGCCTCTTCTTCCGCCCATACTCAACAACACTGTGCACTGTTCTTCCAACAATAGCTGCAGCGGCTGCACCGGTGCTTCCTGAAAGCTGTACGCAATTTTCAAAGTTCCATTTCCTCGCAAAATCCTCATACCGTACTCCACTAAGATTTCCCGCAACCACCTTCTCCTCCTAAATAGAAAACCGTAGAACTGGAAATCGTACGTAATGGTTTCTCTGGTTCGGCATGCGAGCCGACGCCTACTCCATCTAAAAAACTGCGCATTGCATTTCAGTGGAAATCTGGTCTTAGCGAAAATAATAAAGGGACAGCCATACGACAGAATGCAGCATGTTTTAATTCTTCAAACCCAAAAGCAGAACTAAGCTCTTCAATAGAGCAGGGAAGCAGTATCTGCTTGAATCTGTGTTGAGGAGCGTGTTGAATCAATTGCTGCCTATGTTGATTCCACGTCGATTTGGTCTCTTGTAACATACAACTACAATGAATTGAAGAGCTGCTCTGTCCTTGGGAAATGAAACATTCCATCAAAATCAGCCCTCATTCCGAATTCTGCATCTTCAGAGCCTTGGCGTAAAATTTGCATAGCTCGGTCATGAGATACTACTTGAAGTGGACTAGTACCACTTGTGCAATATCATCCGCTTACCCAAAGCTCTGAAAAGAACTGGGCTTTTGATTCGATAAGAAAAGAGACATCTTCATATGCCTGAATCTTAGAAGGAGACCTCAGCCATCTTTTTTCGTCAATTACTTCTAGGTTTCCCGCGAGAGCGTCCCGAGTATTCTTAAATAACTCGCTTTCTTGTATCTCACTCCAACTGAATGTGAACTGCTCGCTATCAAGTCACGATTCGTCAACTCCTTCATATTCGATTAAGTCTGCGTCATTTTCAGTTGCAGTTGCTATGTCCGGCGTATTAATCTCAGATTCTTCTGTATCGCTCAATGAATTCCCTCTTGTCTTCATTCGCGAACAGCTCACCCTTATTCTTAGCGACATAGTAATATTCACAGTATCTCATATAATTTTCGCATTCAACTCCAAGTTGATTGCGCTGTTCAAGATCTATCAGCCTCTCCCAACACACTTCGGCGTTGATGTCTTGCATTCGTTGGTTTTTTGATATGCCCCCTAAATATTGTGGAGAATCGTGTGGAAAAAAACAAGAACAAGACATGTTGTGCATAACGCCGTAGTAGAATAGATGAGTCCTTCAGCATTTGCTTCGAGGGTAGACGAGGTCCGATGACTGCCACAACAGTTTATTGGCTTCTGTAAACGTGTGCATTTGTAATTTGTTGTGGATGCGTTCTTTGGGGTCGTAGAGCTTTCGCTGAGTTCGTGAAACTAGCTCTACCTTGAAACCTTTTGAACTCTCTCTATTGAACAACTTTGTGCATGCTCTGATTGTGCAGCGCTTCATTCTTTTTTAAGTAGTGATGATTAGCGGTAACCAAAGCTGTAGAATCTCTTCTTGAATAAATGCTATGCACCTACCAGTACCAAACAGAAGTTGAAGATCATGATTTAATTTAAAAGTGAGCATCATTGCGCTGTTAAATGCATTCAGGTAAATGCTCGATGCTGACCTTTTCAAACAAACCTTTCCAGTACCTGAAATCATTCCAATTGCAGAACAAACATCTGCCGGCATCCCAAACCTGCATTGATTCTTAATTCCAGTTCGTTTAGAACCTTTTGAACAAGATTAATGATAGGCTGCTGAATGCATCTGAACGCTAGTAGCTAATCTGAGTAGCATGTGCTTATACGTTCGGCATTTAAGCTCGGTAGTATTATCAGTCGGAATATTAACGGAGCAGGAGCTCAAAAGTAATGGTTTAACATAATTTTCGGCAGAAACTGGCGAATTCTGCGAATGAAGAGGAGTGGATTGAAGCTGTGCGTTGATTATATCTTGTAATTTTTGCATGCTATCGGTTAATGCCTTGCGGTTAAGAAATGGCGGTGTGATCTCTTTGGAACAAGAGGCGCAATGCAACATAAAAGGTTCTGTACAGCCAAAATTATTGCACGCGCCGGAACATCTTGCCTAAATCCAGGCAATCTACGGCAATTGGTAGATTCATGCTCTTTTTCCAGTGATGGTTCAGCACTGAGGATTGAGTCTGCAAATTTTGCAACGCATTCAGCCTGCTCTGGGTTCTCTTAGAGTAGTTCTGCTTCGCGAAGAGTTTTCGGTGAGCTGGCGTATCGAGCAACTCCATGATCATGTAAAATCTTACGCCTGGTCTCTTCCACAGAGTGCAAAAAACATTCTATGACGCCTAGCACACCGCCACCCTTGTACGGTTATTGTGCTTTCCTGTCAAACCTCAAAATTACTTCTACAAAAGTGTCCGTAATGGCCTTTAAATATCTTGCCCAAGCAACATGACTTTTGAGAGCAATAGCACATCGGTGTTGTGCCATAGGTGTCGCTCCAAGGCCACAAATTATTTCGTTCATATTATCGGTTGGAACCTGGGATAAGTTTTGAACTATATCTGCACCACCTTTCCCTGCGTAATGCATTGGTATAATATGAACACAAGCCACTGTTAAAGTGTAAGAACAAGAAGCACATCCACCTCTAATAAGACAATTGAGAAGAGCTTGAACATGAGCAACCCGGCTAATCTTTCAGAAGCTGTTTCCATCGCAGACTTTGCGGCTGCTCTAAGTCCATTACGTAGATTCATTGCTCCAGGGGAGTAATTCATATTGTTGTTTCGAACGGATTCTCTTGGGCGACTGGATGTTGCTGATACAGAATGCAATCTTCTTAAAGCTTCGTTCTCCCTTTCCATTTCTCGTTCGAAATATTCGCAAGTCACAGACGCTATAGATTCGAGAACATGTTCCGATGAAATTTGAGCATGGATGAATGCTTTTGAGTCAGTGTCATGAGTTCTTCGGATACTGGAAATCAAAGTTGAACT
>JAAUYH010031027.1_pt1 | contig 23873 bp, 5 predicted proteins | sample 7278061 | NCBI WGS metagenome assembly JAAUYH01 (sample SAMN14350203, study PRJNA611818) | marine sediment metagenome | isolation source: surface marine sediment (0.6m) | place: French Polynesia: Moorea | collected 2018-08 | reverse complement strand
GGAACTGCCAGGCCTGAGCTTGACCTCTTGAGAGAGAGAGAGTTCGATCGCCAAATTCGATTTAACTCTGTCCCTAGAGGAAACGGAAGGAGGACTGAAGGGTTCTTGGCTATACAACTCAGATTTGTTTGATGCGACAACAATAGAGCGGATGAGTCGGCATTTTCAGACCTTACTCCAGGGAATCGAGGCCAATCCTCAAGCGCATATCGCTCATCTGCCCTTACTCACGGAATTGGAACAGCAGCAGTTATCGGTGGAGTGGAATGGCGCCCAGGTAGAATATCCCAAAGGTAAGTGCATCCACCAGTTGTTTGAGGAGCAGGCGGAAAGGACTCCCAATGCTATCGCAGTGGTCTTTGAAGGGCGGCAGTTGACCTACCGAGAGTTAAATCACCGTGCAAATCAGCTAGCCTGCTATTTACAGTCACTGGAAGTTGGCCCTGAAGTGCTGGTGGGCGTCTGTGTGGAACGCTCCTTGGAGATGATAGTGGGACTGTTAGGAATCCTCAAAGCAGGTGGAGCTTACGTTCCCCTTGACCCGGTTTATCCAAAAGAGCGGATTTCTTTGATGTTGTCAGATTCTCAAATCTCTGTTGTCCTAACGCAACAGTCGCTGATTGAAAAGCTTCCAGAGCATCAAGCTAGACCTATCTGCCTCGATAGGGATTGGAACTTGATCTCTCAATCTCCGGTAGACAATCTCAATACTGGCGTCACACCGCAAAATTTAATCTATGTAATCTATACATCAGGTTCAACCGGTATTCCAAAGGGAGTGTTAATTCGGCACGCAAATGTGGTTCGCCTTTTGAGGGCTACCCAAGCCTGGTTTAATTTCACCTCAAAAGATGTTTGGACGCTGTTTCACTCCTACGCCTTTGACTTTTCTGTATGGGAATTATGGGGGGCGCTTTGCTATGGAGGCAAGCTTGTTGTCGTTCCCTATCTCGTAAGTCGTTCTCCTGATAGTTTTTACCAACTTCTGTCTCAAGAGCAGGTAACCGTCCTCAACCAAACTCCGTCTGCCTTTCGCCAGCTAATCCAAGCGGAAGAATCGGCGAATAATCCAGGAAAACTGGCGCTACGTCTAGTTATTTTTGGAGGGGAAGCCTTAGAGCTACAAAGCTTGAAACCGTGGTTCGACCGACATGGAGATCGAATGCCTCAGTTGGTTAATATGTACGGCATTACAGAAACAACCGTTCATGTCACCTATCGTCCTCTGACCCAACGCGATCTCCAGGGTAAGGGAAGTCTCATTGGTTGTCCGATCCCTGACTTACAAGTCTATCTGTTAGATCAGCACCGGCAACTTGTTCCGATCGGAGTGGTTGGGGAAATGTACGTGGGAGGAGCTGGAGTAGCGCGAGGTTATCTCAATCGACCTGAGTTGACTGAAGAGCGCTTTATTCCTAATCCTTTTAGTGATGCCCCGAACTCTCGCCTCTATAAAACTGGAGATTTAGCCCGCTTCTTGCCAAAGGGAGATCTAGAATACCTGGGGCGAATCGATCACCAGGTCAAGATTCGTGGTTTCCGCATTGAACTTGGGGAAATTGAAGCAGCGCTCACCCAGCATCCAGAGGTACGAGAGACAGTTGTCATCGCCAGGGAAGATCAACCCGGCAACAAGCGTCTGGCGGCCTATTTGGTCCCGAATCAGCAACCCCCGACTAATGGTGAATTATATTATTTCCTCAAGGGGCGACTGCCTGATTACATGATTCCCGCAGCCTTTATGCTGTTGGATGCTTTACCCTTAACCCCTAATGGCAAAGTAGATCATCGTGCTCTCCCTATTCCAGAAGGACTGCGTCCAGAGTTAGGGGCAATCTACATGGCGCCTCGAACCGAGACTGAAAAACGCATTGCCGCCGTCTGGCAACAAGTCCTTCAGATAGATGAGTTAGGGATTCATGATAATTTCTTTGAATTGGGGGGAAATTCAATACTCCTGATTCAAATTCACAGCAAATTGAAAGAAATATTTCAGCAAGATTTGTCTATTGTTGATATGTTTCAATATCCCACCATCCAGGCGTTGGCTGATTACTTAAGTCTGGTGAAGCCAGGTAAACCATCTGTGTTCGAGAATGGTCACAAACGGGTTGAAATTCGGAAAACTCGTCAAGCTGTTAGGAGACAACAAAGAGAATCTAGACAAATGCACAGAGTTAAACCTGAACACTGCTAATAAGCAATAAAATCTTTAAAGGGAAAATATGTCTATAGATAATCAATATTCGCCCCATTTCATTAGTGATTCAGATATCGCGATTATTGGCATATCCTGCCGTTTCCCAGGTGCCAAAGATGCTAATGAATTGTGGAAAAACTTACAAAACGGCGTAGAGTCAATCTCGTTTTTCTCTGATCAGGAACTGGTGTCGTCAGGGGTGGATCCTGCTCTACTAAGGGATCCTGACTATGTCAGAGCGAAGGCTATATTGCCAGACATCAAGCTATTCGATGCGTCTTTTTTCGACATCAGCCCTGCTGAGGCTGAAATGATGGATCCGCAGCAGCGCCTTTTCCTGGAGTGCGCCTGGCAAGCAATTGAGAGCGCCGGATATAGCATAGGAACCTACAGTGGTTCAATTGCAGTTTATGCGGGTGCAGGCATTAACACTTATTTACTCTCCAACCTGATTTCAAACCTTGATTTGCTGGAATCAGCCCGCGCTTATCGGGCAATGATCTCAAATGATAAAGATTTTTTGTCTACCCGCGTCTCTTACAAGTTGAACCTGAAGGGGCCGAGTGTTAATGTTCAAACCGCCTGCTCTACGTCATTAGTTGCTGCGCATTTAGGCTGTCAAAGTTTAATTAATGGCGAATGTGACATGGCGCTGGTCGGCGGCGTTTCAATTCGCGTTCCCCAGAAGACTGGTTATTTGTATCAGGAAGATTTGATTCTCTCTCCCAACGGGCAATGCCGAGCATTTGACGCCCAAGCTCAGGGAACGGTTGGCGGCAATGGTTTAGGTATTGTTGTCTTGAAGCGCTTAACGGATGCGATCGCGGATGGCGATTATGTATATGCAACCATCAAAGGTTCAGCTATCAATAATGACGGTTCTCTGAAAGTTGGCTATACCGCCCCAAGCATAGAGGGTCAAGCATCTGTGATTTCAGAGGCTCAGGCAATCGCAGGAATTGATGCTGGAACCGTGACTTATATAGAAGCTCATGGCACTGGAACCGTGCTTGGCGATCCGATTGAGATAGCAGGCTTATCTAAGGCATTCCAGGCTAGTAAGAAGGAAAAGCAATTCTGTGCTATCGGCTCAATCAAAACCAATCTTGGCCACCTGGATGCAGCAGCCGGCGTTGCGGGTCTGATTAAGACGGCCCTGTCCCTCAAACACAAGCAAATTCCTCCCAGCTTGCACTTTGAACATCCCAATCCCCAGATTGATTTCGCCAACAGTCCCTTCTATGTAAATACCCAGCTCTCTCAATGGGAGGCCAATGGAACACCTTTACGGGCCGGGGTTAGTTCTTTTGGCATTGGGGGCACAAATGCCCACATCGTTCTGGAAGAAGCCCCTCCTAGAGAACCTTCTGGGAAAGCCCGCCCATGGCAATTGTTGGCGCTCTCCGCTAAAACTAACACCGCCCTTGATCAGGCGACTGCCAATTTGGCTGAACACTTGAGGCGGAACCCTGAGCTCAACCTTGCTGATATTGCTTATACCCTGAGCCAGGGGCGTCAGATGTTCAACCATCGGCGAATACTGGTTTGTGAAGATATTGCCAATTCAGCAACCCCACTCGAAACTCTGGATCCAAAACGAATCTTGAGTCATTCTCTGACCACTGGAGAACAACCGGTTGTGTTTATGTTCTCTGGCCAGGGCGCTCAATATGTCAATATGGGGTTGGAACTCTACCAGCATGAGTCAACATTTCGAGAGCAGGTAGATATTTGTTCAGAACTCCTGAACCCTCACTTAGGGTTTGATCTACGCCATATCCTGTACCCCAGTCAAGAACGAACAGCAGAGGCTGAAAAGCTGCTGAATCAGACTGCGATTGCCCAGCCATCACTGTTTGTACTCGAATATGCATTGGCCAAGTTGTGGATATCTTGGGGAGTGCATCCTAAGGCTATGATTGGTCATAGTCTAGGCGAATACGTCGCGGCTTGTTTAGCAGACGTTTTCTCTCTAGAAGAAGCATTATCTCTGGTGGCGACTCGGGGACGACTAATGCAGCAAATGCCCTCAGGGGCGATGCTGACTGTTTCTCTACCGGTTAATGAGGTAGAGCCTTTCTTGAGTCAGGAAATCTCTTTAGCGGTGATTAACGGCCCCTCTCTTTGCGTGGTTTCGGGTTCGTCCATCGCTGTAGAGGACTTACAAGCGCAGTTAACTCAAAGAGGGATAGAGCATCGTCGGCTCAAGACCTCCCATGCCTTTCATTCAACCATGATGGAGCCCATGCTGGGAGATTTTATTGAAACGATCCAAAAGGTGAGCTTAAAACCTCCGAAAATCCCCTATCTGTCTAATGTTACCGGTAGCTGGATCACAGCATCAGAGGCCACAGATCCAACCTATTGGTCAAAGCATTTACGACAAACGGTTCACTTTGCGCATGGTCTGCAACAGTTGCTACAAGACCCCAGTCAAATCTTGCTAGAAGTAGGCCCTGGAAGGACGTTGAGTACGCTCGCGATGCGTCATCCCGAGAGGGAGAGCGAGCAGGTTGTACTCACGTCAGTGCGACATCCCAAAGATTCACAATCAGATATGGCCTTCTTGCTCACCACATTGGGCAAGCTTTGGCTCAATGGCGCACCCGTTAATTGGTCCGCCTTCTACAGTAATGAACGGCGTTATCGCCTGCCTTTGCCAACTTACCCCTTTGAGCGTCAGCATTACTGGATTGCTCCCAGCAACCGAACAGAGCACAACCGTGGGTCTCACCGGTCAATAGAGAAAAAATCTGATATCGCTGATTGGTTTTATCTCCCTCTATGGAAGCAATCTATATCCCCGTCTCTACCTGATCAGGCAGACTTGACAGCGCAACTGACAGCACAGATCTCATGCTGGTTGGTGTTTTCGGATGAAGGTGGATTGGCGGCCCAAATCGTTAAGAGGCTGGAAGAGTGGGGTCAAGATGTCATTACGGTCAGCCTGGGGTCAGGCTTTGCTAAACAAAGCAATGGTCGATACCTTCTCAATCCTCAACAATCTGATGGATACAACCTATTGCTGAGTGATCTCCTTGCCCAGGGCAGGATTCCTCAAAAGATTCTTCATCTATGGAGTGTTACCGAAAAAGGTCATACCTGCTCAATCCTCGATAGCCTCGATAAGGCGCAAAATTTAGGATTTCGTAGCCTGCTTCATATAGCTCAGGCTATTGGACAACAGAATTTCACTGATCCGATTCAACTCTCAGTTATCTCAAATGATTTATGGGATGTGACCGGGGAAGAGGAGCTATCTCCGGAAAAGGCGATGTTGTTGGGACCGATCAAAGTTATTCCTAAAGAATATCCTAATATTGGCTGTCAAGGGATTGATGTTGTCATCCCATCGTCAGGGACAAGGTGTGAGCAACGTCTGGTAAATCAATTACTTACAGAGCTTATCAATCAATCTTCTGATCCGGTGATCGCTTATCGGGGTTCTCATCGCTGGGCACAAATCTTTGAACCAGTTCGATTGGAGATGTCAACTCAGGTGAACTCTCGATTGAGGGAAGGAGGCGTGTATCTGATTACAGGCGGCCTCGGCGGTATTGGACTGGCGCTGGCGGATTATCTGGCCAAGACAGTGCGAGCGAAATTGATTTTGATCGGACGTTCCGCGATGCCTGCTCGCAACGAGTGGGAACGGTGGCTGGCGACGCATGATCAGCTCGATCCAATTAGCCGCAAGATTCGGGCTATACAGGAACTCGAAGATCGGGGAGCCGAGGTTCTGGTGATGAGTGCTGATGTCACCCATGAACCACAAATGCAGGCAGCGATCGCCGCCGCTCAACAGCAGTTTGGGGGCATTAACGGAGTTATCCACGCTGCAGGCGTTCCAGGCGGCGGCATGATCCAACGCAAAAAGCTCCAGCAGGCAGAAGAAATTCTTGCCCCAAAGGTGAAAGGTACGCTGATTCTCGATGCCCTCTTTGAAGAAACTCGACTCGATTTCTTTGTTCTCTGTTCCGCGCTAACTTCCATCTTTGGAACTTTTGGCCAGGCTGATTATTGCTCAGCAAACGCCTTCCTTGACGCCTTCGCCCATCACAAGACATCTCAACAAAGCAACACGTTCACACTGTCTGTTAACTGGGACGCCTGGCAGGAGGTTGGCATGGCGGTCAACACAGCGCTGCCAAGTCAGCTCCAGGCGCTACACGCTGAACAGCTCCGACGAGGAATCTTACCCCAAGAAGGGGCTGATGTCTTTAGTCGACTGTTAGGCAGTGCGATCCCTCATGTTCTGGTGTCGACCCTTGACTTACTCAGTCGGGTTGACCAGGAGCATAATTTACAAGCATTAGAAACAGCGGAAAAAACTGAACAATTCCAACCGATTCAAGAGAGAATTGCTCAAGCCGAATCCACCTACCCACGACCTACTCTGAGTAATGCTTATGTCCCCCCAAAAAATGAACTTGAACAAAGCATCGCCGATATCTGGCAACAGTTGCTGGGTATTGATCAAGTGGGTATTCATGATGATTTCTTTGACTTAGGCGGAGATTCTCTACTGGGGACTCAAGTTATCTCTCGGATGCGACAAACCTTTCAGGTCAACCTACCTTTAAATTGTCTGTTTGGCGACCCAACGGTAGCGGGCATTGCGGAATACCTTGGGCAGATTTTTGAGCGCAGTCAACAGAATCAAGTTCCAACCAATGATGCTTTGGGAGAACGGGAGGAAATCAGTCTATGAAGTCAACACAAAGCTTTTTGAGGTTGCTTGACAAGCTAGATATCAGACTTTGGGTAGAGGGCGATCTCCTGCGCTGTAATGCGCCCAAAGGCGTCTTAACAGCAGCGCTACGGACAGAATTAACTGAACGCAAGGCAGAAATCCTCTCATTTCTGAAAGCTATTAACCCTGCTGTAAGTCCTACGCTTACGCCAATTCAACCGATTTCACGCGATCAGCCTCTGCCCCTCTCCTTTGCCCAACAACGACTCTGGTTCTTAGCCCAACTGGAAGGTCCTAGCTCTACTTACAACGAATTTCAAGCCCTATCGATTCAGGGCATACTCCGCCTTGACGTCCTGGAACAGAGCCTGACAGAAATTGTTCGGCGTCATGAAATATTGCGAACGACGTTGCCAGTAGTAGATGGCTCGCCCATTCAGGTGATTGAGCCGCCTAAAAATATCAAACCATTGGTGATCGACCTGCAATCATTGTCTAAAACTCAACAAGCTACTGAAGTACACCGACAGATGATTGAGGAAGCTGAACGCCCTTTTGATTTGGCGACCGGCCCTTTGTTTCGGGTCACCGTACTCAGGCTGAGAGAGGCTGAGCATGTATTGCTATTGGCCATGCCCCATATTGCAGCAGATCGTTGGTCAGTGAGCATTTTTATCCGCGAAGTCGCCGCCCTCTACATGGCCCTCTTACGACAAGAGCCTTCTCCCTTAACCGGCCTGGCTATCCAATACGCAGATTTCGCTCACTGGCAGCGCCAGTGGCTGCAGGGTGAAGTTTTGGAGACCCAGCTGAACTACTGGAAGCAGCAACTGGCTGGCGCTCCCCAATTGCTAGAGCTGCCTACAGACCGTCCCCGGCCGCCTGTGCAGAGGTTCCGTGGCGCGGTTGAACGCTTCGACCTTGATGCTGATCTCACGACTCAGCTCAGGCAGCTCGGCCAGCAGGCAGGGACGACCCTGTTCATGACCCTGCTGGCTGCTTTTGTGGTCCTACTCTATCGCTACACCGGCCAGGAAGATATCGTGGTGGGCTCTCCCATCGCCAATCGCAATCGACCTGAAATAGAGCCGCTGATTGGGTTCTTTGTCAATACCCTGGTGTTGCGCACCCGGTTGTCAGACAACCCCGCCTTTGCCGACTTCCTCAGCCAGGTGCGGCGGGTTGCGCTGGACGCCTACGCCCACCAGGATCTGCCCTTTGAGAAGCTGGTGGAAGAACTGCAGCCGCAGCGCTCTCTGAGCTATAGCCCCCTCTTCCAAGTGATGTTCGTCTTGCAAAATGAGCCCAAGGAGGCGTTGGAACTACCGGGGCTGAGCTTAACGCCAATTGAGAATGATGAAAGCGTCGCCGAGAAATTTGACTTGACCCTGTTCATCTCAGAGTCAGCCTCTGGATTGACGGGGATGTGGCGTTACAACATCGACCTGTTTGACGCCGCCACAATTGAGCGGATGTCAGCCCATTTCCAAACTCTGTTGGCGGCGATTGTCACCGATCCTCAACAGCGGGTGGGCCAACTTCCCCTCCTCCAAACCGCCGAACGCTATCAGGTCCTACGGTCATGGAATGAGACCCAGACCGAATTTCCTCCAGTTATAAGTCTGTCTCAATTGTTTGAGGTCCAGGTGGAACGAACTCCCCATGCAGCAGCAGTGGTGTTTGAAGACCAGCGCCTGAGCTATGAGCAATTGAACCATCGGGCCAATCAACTCGCCCGCCATCTTCAAAGTCTAGGAGTAGGCCCCGAAAGTCGAGTAGGCCTCTATGTCGAGCGTTCCCTGGAAATGTTGGTGGGCCTATGGGGCGTCCTCAAAGCAGGCGGGGCCTACGTGCCGCTGGATCCGACCCATCCCCGGCAGCGGGTGAGGTTCTTAATCGAAGACGCCCAAGTATCGGTGCTTTTGACCCAACAGGGATTGGCGGAGCGCCTATCTGATTCTGGGGTTGCAGTGATCTGCCTGGACGCTGACTGGCCGCTCGTGGCGCAACAGCGTCGGGATAATCCCCAGAGCGCCTTACGCCCAGATAATTTAGCCTACGTGATATACACCTCAGGTTCGACCGGTCAACCCAAGGGCGCGGCCATCGAACATCGCTCGATTGTCAACTATGTGCAGGGGATTTTGCAACGCCTATCGGCCGCCGCTGGTCAGCAGTGGGCGATGGTGTCGACTCTGGCGGCTGATTTGGGCAATACAGTCCTGTTTCCGGCTTTGTGTACGGGCGGGTGTCTGCATGTGCTCTCCCAGGAGCGAGTGACTGACCCGGATGCGTTTGCCGATTACTGCGAGCAGCGCCCGATTGACATCCTCAAAATCACCCCCTCCCACCTGGCGGCTTTACAGAGCGGCCCTCGACCCGGTAGGGCGATGCCCCGCCGACAATTAATTCTTGGGGGAGAAGCTGCGAGTTGTGAGTGGGTGGCGGCGCTTCAGGCCCTGGCCCCGGAATGCAAAATTCTCAATCATTATGGTCCAACCGAAGCGACGGTCGGCGTGCTGACCTACCCTGTGCAAGGGCGATTGCCTGCTAGGGGGGTGACGCCGCTGGGGCGACCGTTGGCCAATACAGAGGTCTACATTCTGGACCGCTATCTGCAGCCGGTGCCCGTAGGCGTTCCAGGGGAGCTGCACATTGGCGGCGCTGGCTTAGCCCGCGGGTATCTCAACCAACCCGCGTTAACTGCAGAGAGGTTCATTCCGCATCCCTTCAGTGATCAGCCAGAGGCCCGCTTGTACAAGACCGGCGATATGGCCCGCTACCGGGCTGACGGAGCCATCGAGTTTCTCGGCCGTATAGACCATCAGGTGAAAATCCGGGGATTTCGGATTGAGCTGGGTGAGATTGAAGCGGTCTTGGCCCAGCATCCCCAGGTTCAGCAAGGGGTGGTGATTACGGCTGACGATGGGGCTGGCGATCAGCGACTGGTTGCCTATGCGGCGACGGCTGGCGCCTCAGCGACGCCAAGTGAGCTGCGCCGCTTCCTCAGGGAGCGGTTGCCGGAGTACATGACGCCTTCAACTTTTGTGTTGTTGGATGCCTTGCCAATGACCTCCAATGGTAAGGCGGACCGACAGGCTCTGCCTGCTCCGAATATAGATGAAAAGGGGCTTGAAGTTGAAGAGAGCGCTCCCTGTAATCCAACGGAAGAACTCCTGGCGGTGATTTGGACAGATCTCTTGGGGGTTGCTGTTGGCAAATACGATAATTTCTTTGATCTAGGGGGGCATTCTCTTTTGGCGACCCGAGCCATCACTCGAATCCGAGAAACCTTTACGCTTGATTTGCCGCTAAACAAAGTATTTGAATTTCCCACGGTCGCCGAACTCGGCGGATATATCGATGATACTCGCCGGGCTGTTTCGGGGGGACAGTGCTTTTCAGTTCAGCCAGCGCCGCGGGATGGAGAGCTGGCGCTCTCGTTTGCTCAGGAGCGATTGTGGTTTCTGGATCAACTAGAGGAAAACAGCGCTGCCTACAATGTCCCAGCGGCCATTCAACTACAGGGAAACCTGCAGGTTGTGGCCCTGGAGCAAGCTGTTTCCGAAATTGTGCGGCGTCATGAAAGCCTTCGAACAACCTTCCCTACTGTAAACGGGAACCCAGTTCAGGTGATTGCATCTGAGTGGTCGATGAAGATTCCTATTCAGGACTTGAAAGCCTTGTCAGAACAGGCGCAATCTTCTCAAGTGCGACAATTGGTGAAGGGAGAAGCTGAGCGACCGTTTGACCTGTCCTGTGGGCCGCTTTTAAGGGTTACTTTACTGCGTCTCGCTCCAGATTCCCACGTCCTGCTGATCAACCTGCACCACATTATCTCTGATGGTTGGTCGAGGCGATTTGTCTTTCTTCGAGAGCTGACGACCCTTTACGAAGCGTTTATCCAAAATCAGCCTTCTCCTCTACCCGAGTTACCCATTCAATACGTCGATTTTGCCCATTGGCAACGGCAGTGGCTCACGGGTCAAGTGTTGGAAAAGCAGCTTAGGTACTGGCGGCAAGAACTAACAGGTTCCTTGCCTGTATTGGACTTGCCGACCGATAGACCGCGCCCGCCGATACAGACCTTTCGAGGCGGCCATAAGAGCTTTGTCCTCAACGCAGATCTCACTCAAAAGCTAAAAGCACTCAGTCAACAATCTGGGGCGACTCTATTTATGACCTTGTTGGCGGCCTTCGGAGTGCTGCTCTCTCGTTACAGTAACCAGAAAGATATTGCAGTCGGTTCTCCCATTGCAAATCGTTTTCACAGTGAGCTTGAGCCCCTGATTGGTTTATTTCTCAATACCCTGGTATTACGGATCAATTTGGAGGGAATGCCGTCGTTTTTGGAATTGCTCACACGGGTGCGGCAGAAAGCGCTGGGGGCTTACGCTCATCAGGATCTCCCCTTTGAAAAACTGATGGAAGAATTGAAGCCAAGTCGTCAACTGAGTCACTCTCCTTGGTTTCAAGTCATGTTTATTATGCAAAACCTTCCCAGTGAGAAACTGGAATTACCTGGGTTAACGTTAACCCTTTTAGGTCAGGAGAGCTGGTCAAATTCTACAGCAAAGTTTGACCTGACGCTGGTCATGGAGGAAAAGGACCAGGCACTCACAGGCATATTTGAATACAACAGCGACCTGTTTGATGCGGCGACAATTCACCGAATGGCGGAACATTTTCAGAACTTGCTCACAGGTATTGTTGCGAATCCCCAGCAGAGCATCTCGGCGTTACCGATGTTGACACCTGATGAGCATCATCATCTGTTAGGCGGATGGGGACATCCTTCAATCAAGGATTCTTTTCCTTGTGGACATGTTGAGCAGCGGACATCAGCCGTAGATCAGTCGCTATTCCAGGGAGATGAAGAAGTAGATCGTCTGTTAGCTGAACTGGATGAGTTATCAGAGGAAGAAGCCCAACAGTTGCTGGGTGAGACGAGTCAGACATAGAAAGGTATCCATTCGGGATTTTCAATCAGACCATTCATCAAGGGTCAGTTTAATGAACAATCAATTATTTCAGCCAACAATCAACGTCTCCACCCTGGTAGAACTACTGCGTTATCGAGCTGCTCATCAATCTCAGCAATGCGCCTATAGGTTTCTGGTCGATGGTGAAACCGAGGAACAAAGTCTAACCTACGAAGCGTTAGACCAACATGCGCGAACGATCGCGGCTCAACTGCAACAACTCGATGCGACGGGAGAGCGAGCCATATTGCTCTACCCGCCAGGGCTGGAGTTTATCACAGCCTTCTTCGGCTGCTTATATGCTGGCGTTATTGCGGTCCCGACATATCCCCCCCGGCGCAATCAAAAGCTGTCGCGTTTAGAAGCGATTGTGAGCGATGCTCAGCCGTCTGTAGTTCTGACGACCGCCGAGATTCTGATGAATTTACAACAACAGTGGACCGACCATCCGCAATTCGCCCATTTAGCGGTTATCACCACTGATGACGCCAACCCCCTAGAATTTGCAGAGGGTAAGGAGCCTCAAATTAGCGTCGATAGTCTTGCATTCTTGCAATATACTTCGGGTTCCACGGGGCGCCCCAAGGGGGTCATGGTCAGTCATGGCAACATAATCTACAACCAGCAGATGATCGAGGCGGCCTTCCAACATGATCAAACCACTATTGTTGTCGGTTGGTTGCCGTTATTCCACGATATGGGATTAATTGGCAATGTGTTGCAGCCCTTATATTTGGGGATTCCCTGTATTTTGATGTCTCCGGCGGCGTTTCTGCAAAAGCCGATTCGCTGGCTGCAGGCCATCTCCCATTACCGCGGCAGCACCAGTGGAGGGCCTAATTTTGCTTACGACCTCTGTGTCAATCGTATTTCCCCCGAGCAAAAAGCAACGTTGGATTTGAGTTGTTGGAAGGTCGCTTTCAATGGGGCTGAACCGATCCATGCAGAAACTCTGCAACGCTTCTCAGATGCATTTTCTGACTTCGGCTTCCGACCAGAAACGTTTTATCCTTGCTATGGCATGGCGGAGACAACCCTGTTGGTTTCGGGAGGAATCCCCAGCCGCACGCCTACCTTAAAGCACGCGCAAGCCTCAGCATTGGAGCATCATCAGGTTGTGTCTTGTGAACAGTCACAGAAGGGGAGTCGGCCCCTTGTAGGCTGTGGTCATACTATCTTGGAGCAAGACATCAGAATTGTTGATCCCAACACCCAGTTAGAGTGTTCCTCTAGTCAAGTTGGAGAGATATGGGTTGCAGGGAAAAATGTGGCTCAGGGTTACTGGAATAGGGATTTGGAAACCCAGACAACGTTTGCGGCTCATCTCTCTAACACGGGACAAGGTCCTTATTTACGGACCGGTGATCTGGGGTTTCTGGATCAAGACGGGGAAGTATTTGTCACCGGACGTTTGAAGGAAGTCATTATTATTCGGGGACGCAATTACTATCCTCAAGATATCGAGCGGGTTACTGAGAAGAGCCATCCTGCCTTGCGTCCCAATAGCGGCGTCGCTTTCTCGATTGAAATTGAGGGTCAGGAGCGTCTCATTATCGCCCATGAGGTGGAACGGAGTTATCTGCGCAAGCTAAATGTGACTGAAATTGCTAGTGCAGTTCGGGAGGCCGTCTCAGAAGAGTTTGAACTCCAAGTCCACAGTGTCTTACTGCTGAAGACAAATAGCCTCTTGAAGACATCAAGCGGCAAGATTCAACGGCGGGGGTGTCGCAGTGCATGGTTGAGCGGGACGCTCAATGTGGTGGGTCACGATGAATTAACTCCTTCGACGGCTCTACAGTCAACTGCTTCTCAGCCGCAGATAGGCGCCTCGACCGATTCCCTTAAGGAAGCAAATCCAGAGTTTTCACAGCTAGGGGAATTACGAACCAGAATCGCCCAATTGCTTGGGGTGGCGGTCGACAAGATAGGACTTCATCAACCATTGAAGACGCTGGGGCTCGACTCCTTACAGGCGATTGAGCTAAAGCACTTTCTGGAGAACGAGCATCAGCTCGTTTTACCCATCACGACTTTTCTTGAAGACATCAGCCTCTACCAGTTGGGCCAGCAGCTCTCTGAAGGCTCCCTCCCCAGTATGGCCTCCACCCATAAGCTGGTGTCAGAGACGGATCATGCCCAAACCTACACTGCCTCAAGTACCCAAACCCACGCCGCCTCAAGGGTTACCCTTCCATCTCCCAGTCCGGTGAGCGGTCAGGATGAGTTTCGCTTCAGCCTATTCTACTTTGCCAGCAACGAAGAAAACCTCTCCGATAACAAGTACCAACTCCTACTAAATGGGGCCAGCTTTGCGGATCAGCATAACTTTACAGCTATCTGGGTTCCAGAACGTCATTTTCATCCATTCGGCGGACTCTATCCCAATCCCTCAGTTTTGGGAGCCGCACTGGCAATGGTCACAGAGCGGGTGCGATTGCGGGCGGGCAGTGTCGTTCTGCCCTTACAAGACCCCATTCGGGTAGCAGAGGAATGGTCTGTGGTTGATAACCTCTCAAATGGGCGTGTGGACCTAGCCTTCGCCCGGGGCTGGAATCCGAATGACTTCGTGCTGGCCCCAGAGACTTATGAGCAGCGCACGGAGGTGATGGCCTCCGGTATCCAAGCGGTGCAGCAGCTCTGGCGAGGGGAGTCGATCCTACGGCGCAACGGCATGGGTGAGGAACAAGCTGTCCGTATTTATCCCCTGCCTCAACAGACAGAACTGCCCATCTGGATCACCTGCAGTGGGGGCAAAGAGCGTTTTACTGAAGCGGGCGTCTTGGGAGCCAATATCCTGACAGCTTTATTATTTCAGCCCATAGATGAACTGGCTGAAAAGATTGCTTTGTATCGCGCCGCCCGAGCTGAGCATGGTCATGACCCTGCAGCGGGGCAGGTGACTTTAATGCTGCACACCTTTGTCGGCGAGGATAAAGCAACCGTCTATGACAAGGTGAGAGAACCGTTTACAGCCTACCTGCGAAGCTCAGTGGACCTATGGCGACAGGGCGCCGACAGCTTGGACAGTTTGACCCCTCAAGAGCAAGATGAACTGCTCGCTTACGCCTTTGAACGATATGTGCATACGAGCGCTCTCATTGGCTCGCCAGAGACTTGCCTGGAGATGGCGCAGCGTCTTCGTCAGGCTGGGGTGAATGAGATTGCCTGCCTGATTGACTTTGGCGTGGAGCATGAAGCCGTCATGTCGGCTTTGCCTGCCCTCAATCGGTTGAGGGAAGCCGCTAATCGCCCTCAGGGTCCAACCGCCCTGGCAGATAAACTCGCATCGGGTCTAACAGGCCCCGCTGTTTCACCAATTGATCGAAATGGCTCCCCCATCGCCCTCTCCTTCGCACAGCAACGACTGTGGTTTCTGAACCAACTGCAGGAGGGAAATAGTCCTTACAACGTGACGTTACCCGTTCGTCTGACGGGGAATCTTGACGTGGATCGACTAGAAAGGGCGGTGCGAGAAATTGTGCAACGTCATGAAATTCTTCGCACTCGCTTCCCTATGATAGACGGTGCGCCTTGCCAGGTAATTGACTCCGCCTTACCGGCGACGCTACCTGTAACAGATTTACAAGAACTCCCAGAAGAGGAGAAGGTTGCTCAGCTGCAGCAATTAACCCTCAGGGAAATCCAATGTTCCTTCGACCTGGCCAATGGCCCCTTGCTGCGCTTCACCTTACTAAGGTTGGAGGAACAGTCCCATGTACTGATATTCAACTACCACCATATTATTTTTGATGGCTGGTCGATCGGGATCTTTCTGCAGGAGATCGCCACTCTGTATGCAGCCTCCTCAAACAGTGAAGCTTCTCCTTTGCCCAAGTTGCCCATCCAATATGCTGATTTTGCTCATTGGCAGCGCCAGTGGCTGCAGGGTGAGGTGCTAGAGACTCACCTCAACTACTGGCGACAACAATTAGCGGGCGCGCCCTCTGTCTTAGAACTTCCGACTGATCGACCCCGTCCGGCGGTTCAGACGTTTAGGGGAGGCATGGAAACGATCGCCGTTGATGCTGCGCTCACTCAGAGCCTGAAGGCGCTTAGTCAACAAGCGGGGACAACCCTATTTATGACGCTATTAGCCGCCTTTGCCACATTGCTTGCTCGCTATAGCGGTCAGGATGATATCTTAGTAGGCTCTCCCATCGCCAACCGCACCCGACCTGAAATTAAGCCGCTCATTGGTTTTTTTGCCAATACTCTGGTGCTACGCATCCAGATGCAAGGCAATCCCACCTTTGAGGAACTACTTAATCAGGTGCGTCAGGTTGCGCTGGATTCCTATGTTCACCAGGATCTGCCCTTTGAGAAGTTGGTTGAAGAACTGCAGCCGCAGCGTTCACTCACTCTTAGCCCGCTGTTTCAGGTGATGTTTGTTTTTCAAAATGCGCCTATCAAACCATTGGAACTGCCGGAACTCACCATCACTCCCATTAACAACCAGGAGAGTTCCGCCAAGTTTGACATCACCCTTTCCTTAAATGAAAAACCTGAGGGGCTCAGCGGTTTTGTGAACTATAACGCCGATCTATTTGAAGCGCCCACGATAGCACTGATGGTGAAGCGTTTTCAAACGTTACTCAACGCAATCGTGTCTGCCCCGCAACAGCCTCTTTCCCAACTGTCGCTGTTGAGTGAAGCTGAACAATCACAGCTCCTACAGGGGGTTAAGGGGTTTGCGACGGCGACTGCAGCCTCTTTGTCGTCACAGGAGACGGGGTCGGATGAGGGGGGAATTGATCACCTATTGGCCGAATTGGAGGGGCTATCAGAAGAAGATGCTCAAAGGCTCCTGAGCAATGAAATTTTGACTTAGGCGACATTTCTTTTTCCACCCGCCGAGGCGTCAATTCTCTAAGCAAACTTACTCATCCAACCTTATGTCATGACTGATTTAGCTAACCGACTTGCAAATCTTTCCCCGGCTAAGCGAGCCTTACTAGAAAAACGACTTAAGCAAAAGCAGGCTGTGGTTGAGACCGCTGCAATCCCCGCAGCTTTTGTACATCACCAATTTGAAGCGCAGGTCGCCCTCACCCCGGACGCTATTGCGGTGGAGCATGACGGACAATCGCTCTCGTATCAGCAACTCAATCGCCGGGCTAACCAATTAGCTCGATATTTACAAATCCTTGGGGCAGGGCCAGAGACCTTGGTCGGTCTTCACGTTGAACGCTCTTTAGAAATGGTGGTGGGACTATTCGGCATTCTCAAAGCAGGCGCCGCTTATGTCCCTCTGGATCCCAAGTATCCGTCCGAGCGACTGATCTATATGGCGACGGACGCGCAACTCTCCATTTTGGTGACTCAACAGCGCCTGGCGGTCAACCTTCCGACACAGGCAACCAAGATGGTTCGCCTGGATGCTGACTGGGAAAAGATTGATCAAATGCGGATCGATAACCTTGACAGTGGGGTCAAGCCTGAGAATCTAGCCTATGTCATTTATACGTCTGGCTCCACGGGCAAGCCCAAAGGGGTGATGATCGAACACCAATCTCTAACAAGCTTTACCACCGCCGCCATCACAGGGTATGAGATTACCCAGCGCGATCGCGTTTTGCAATTTGCCTCCATCAGTTTTGACGCCGCCGTCGAGGAAATCTATCCCTGCCTGACTTCTGGTGGAACTTTAGTGCTCTTTCCGACTGAGACGTTAGGCAGTGTGTCGAGGTTCTTGAAGCAGTGCTGGGAGTGGCGTCTGACGGTGCTCGATCTACCCACCGCCTACTGGCGCCAACTAACGACCGAATTCGCCACAGCCAATTTGGGGTTTCCCGACTCATTGCGCCTGGTGATTATTGGGGGAGAACAAGCGCCGCCTGAACAGGCGAGCCTATGGCAAAAAAACGTGGGGAATTATCCTCGGCTTATCAATACCTACGGCCCTACTGAGGCCACAGTAGTGGCGACCCTATACAAACTACCAGAGAACTCATCGCCTGAAACTGGCTTGAAAAAAGTGCCCATTGGAAAGGGGTTTCCCCATGTCCAAACCTGCATCCTGGATCAACACCAACAGCTAGTTCCGGTAGGCGTTCCCGGCGAGTTGCATATTGGCGGAGTCAGCTTGGCCCGAGGTTATCTGAATCGCCCTGAGTTAACTGGGCAAAAATTCATTCCCAACCCCTTTAGTTCTGAACCTGGAGCCCGTCTCTATAAAACAGGAGATTTAGTCCGGTATTTACCTGATGGCGACATCGAGTTTTTGGGGCGAATTGATCATCAAGTCAAGATTCGCGGCTTTCGTGTCGAACTGGGGGAAATCGAAGCAGTCCTGGCGCGACATCCAAACGTGCAAGAGACTGTGGTCATCGCCCGCGAGGATTCCTCAGGCAATAAGTACTTAGCGGCCTATGTCGTTCTACATCAGACGGTAGACACCGCCGCTAATGAACTGCGCCGTTTCCTCAAGCAACAATTGCCTGAGTATATGATTCCTCAATACTTTGTCGCCTTGACGGCTATGCCCCTGACGCCCAGCGGCAAGATTGACCGCCAGGCTCTGCCTGAACCAGACAAATCTCAGAGAAGTCTAGAAACAAACTTTGTGGAGCCCCGCACCCCGACAGAACAGCAGGTAGCCGCTATCTGGACTGAAATTTTGGGGACTAACGTCGGCCTCCATGACAATTTTTTTGAACTGGGGGGACATTCCTTACTTGCGACCCAGCTGATCACTCGAGTACGCGAGGCTTTCTATGTAGACTTTCCCTTACGCCGACTCTTTGAGTCTCCCACAGTGGCGGGCGTCAGTGAGCTAATTGAAGCGGCTCGCGATGATCAGCAAGGTCACATAGCGCCGCCTATACAGGCTATCAATCGAAATGGCCCCCTACCCCTCTCCTTTGCCCAGCAACGACTGTGGTTCCTTAACCAACTGCAGGAGGGAGATAGTTCATACAACATGACGGCGGCTGCCCGCCTGACGGGGAATCTGGACGTGGCTACCCTGGAGAAGGCGGTGCAAGAAATTGTGCAACGTCATGAAGTGCTTCGCACCCGCTTCCCCATAGTAGATGGGATACCTTGTCAGGTGATTGACCCCAACTTAAAGGTGACCCTACCAGTCATCAACTTACAGGACCTGCCAGAAGCGGAACAGACTGCTCAGTTGCAGCAATCGATAATTAGGGAGGCTCAACACCCGTTTGACTTGGCCAATGCCCCCTTGCTGCGCTTCACCCTGTTTAGACTAGGAGATCAATCCCATAGGCTAATAATCAACCTGCTCCATATTATCTCTGATGCCTGGTCCGTAGGTGTCTGCTTCCGGGAGATGGCCACCCTCTACACCGCCATCTCACAGGGGGAACTTTCTCCCTTACCCGACCTGAGCATCCAGTATGCAGATTTTGCTCACTGGCAGCGCCAGTGGCTGCAGGGTGAGATTTTAGAGACTCAACTAAACTACTGGAAGCAACATCTGGCCGACGCTCCTCCACTGTTAGAGCTGCCCACGGATCGGCCCCGACCGGCTGTCCAGTCATACCGAGGCGCGGTTGAATGCTTTTCACTCGATGCAGACTTGACGGCCCAACTCAAGCAACTTGGCCAACGGACAGGGGCGACCCTGTTTATGACCCTGCTCGCAGCTTTTGTGGTCTTACTCTATCGCTACAGCGGGCAGGAAGACATCGTGGTGGGCTCCCCCATCGCCAATCGCAATCGACCTGAAATAGAGCCATTGATTGGGTTCTTTCTCAATACGCTGGCGCTGCGCACCCGGTTGCAAGATAATCCCACCTTTGTAGACCTCCTCAGCCAGGTGCGACAGATTGCGCTGGACGCCTACGCCCACCAGGATCTGCCCTTTGAGAAGCTGGTGGAAGAACTGCAGCCGCAGCGCTCCCTGAGCTATAGCCCCCTCTTCCAGGTGATGTTCGTCTTGCAAAATACGCCCAGGGAGACGTTGGAACTACCGGGTCTGAGCTTAACTCGCATCTCAGAAAGAGAAAGCGTCGCCGCCAGGTTTGATTTAACCCTATTTATTTCAGAGTCAGACTCTGGATTAACGGGGATGTGGCGATACAACACCGACCTGTTTGACGCCGCCACCATTGGCCGGATGTCAGACCATTTCCAGACGTTGCTAACAGCAATCCTCGCTAATCCTCAACAACATGTGGGCGAACTGCCCCTACTCCAGTCTGCTGAACACCGTCAGCTACTAAAGGCGTGGAACAACACCCACACCGATTTTCCTCCAGTTGCCTGTCTCCAGCAGTTGTTTCAGGCTCAGGTGGAGCAAACCCCAGAGGCGGCGGCAGTGGTGTTTGAAGACCAACACCTGACCTATGCGGAATTGAACCATCGGGCCAATCAACTAGCCCACCATCTACAAAGTCTAGGGGTAGGCCCCGAAAGCCGGGTCGGCCTCTATGTGGAACGCTCTCTGGAGATGCTGGTGGGTCTATGGGGTATCCTCAAAGCAGGCGGGGCTTACGTCCCATTGGACCCGACCCATCCCCGGCAGCGGGTGACAGGCTTGATTGAAGACGCCCAAGTGTCGGTGCTATTAACTCAACAGCGATTTATGGAGCGCCTGTCTGATTCTAGGGTTCAAGTGGTTTGCCTGGACGCCGACTGGCCGCTCATAGCTCAACAACGTTGGGATAATCCCCAGAGCGCCCTGCGCCCTGATAATTTAGCCTACGTGATATACACCTCAGGTTCGACCGGTCAACCCAAGGGCGTGGCCATCGAACACCGCTCGATTGTCAACTATGTCCAGGGGATTTTGCAACGCATCTCCCCGGCAGCCAGTAGGCACTGGGCGCTGGTGTCAACCCTTGCGGCTGATTTAGGCAATACGGTCCTGTTTCCCGCCCTGTGTACGGGGGGGTGTCTGCATGTGCTCTCCCAGGAGCGGGTGACTGACCCAGATGCATTTGTCGATTACTGCGAGCAGCGCCCGATTGATATCCTCAAAATCACCCCCTCCCACTTGGCGGCTTTACAAAGCGGTCGTCGGCCCGCCGAGGTGATGCCCCAGCGACAATTAATTCTTGGGGGGGAAGCTGCGAGTTGTGAGTGGGTTACAGGGCTTCAGGCCCTGGCCCCGGAATGCGAAATTCTCAATCATTATGGTCCAACCGAAGCTACAGTTGGCGTGCTGACCTACCCTGTGCAGGGGCAATTGCCTGCTAATGGGGTGACGCCACTGGGTCGGCCCCTGGCTAACACTGAGATCTACATTCTGGACCGCTATCTCCAGCCCGTACCCGTAGGCGCCCCAGGAGAACTGCACATTGGCGGTGTGAGCTTAGCCCGCGGGTATCTCAACCAACCAGAGTTAACCGCAGAGAGGTTCATCCCTAATCCCTTCAGTGATCAGTCAGACGCCCGCTTGTACAAGTCTGGGGATATAGCGCGCTACCGGGCTGACGGTAACATTGAGTTTCTGGGCCGCATAGACCATCAGGTGAAAATCCGCGGCTTTCGGATTGAGCTGGGCGAAGTGGAAGCGGTCTTAGGGCAGCATCCTCAGGTCCAGCAAGGCGTGGTGATTGCGATTGAGGATGGAGCTGGCGATCAGCGTCTGGTTGCCTATGCGGCGACGGCTGACGCCACAGCGACCCCGAGTGAGCTGCGTCGCTTTCTCAGAGAGCGGTTGCCGGAGTACATGACGCCTTCAACTTTTGTGTTGTTGGATGCGTTGCCCTTGACCTCCAATGGCAAGGTGGACCGGCAGGCTTTGCCCTCTCCGGATGCGGCTGAACAAGGATCCACTGAAACTTATATCCCTCCTCGCACTGCTACAGAAGAAGCCCTGGCCGAGATCTGGGCCAACTTGTTGCGGCTCAAGCAGGTAGGCGTTCAAGACAACTTCTTTGAGCTAGGGGGAGATTCCATTCTCGGTATTCAGATTATTGCCCGCGCCCGCCAGGCCGGCTTAAAGTTAACGCCAAAGCAACTGTTTGAGAACCAGACTATTGCTAAACTTGCAGCGGTGACCTCACCGATCCAAATGATTCAGGCTGAGCAGGGGTTAGTCACTGGGCCAGTTCCTCTAACACCCATTCAGTATTGGTTTTTCGAGCAAGAGGCTCCTGAACCTCACTATTACAACCAGTCTGTACTGTTGAGCGTGCCAGCGGATATTGACGCGGAAAAGCTGCGGAAAGTTATGCAACAGTTGCTAGAGCACCATGATGCGCTGAGGTTGCGCTTTAAGGCTGAAGAGCCGGATTGGCGGCAAGTGAATGAGAATTTAGAAGAAACGGTTGCTTTCAGCGTGGTGGAATTAATGGATATCCCGGCTGGCGAGCAGTCAGCGGTGATTGAGGAGAAAGCAGCCCAGATGCAGCAACGTTTGGATCTCAGCGAAGGACCACTGCTAAGGGCGGTTTTGTTCCGACTGGGTTCGGACCAGCCGCAGCGTTTACTGATGGTTATCCATCATTTAGCTGTTGATGGCGTGTCCTGGCGAATTCTGTTGTCAGATTTGGTCACTGCCTATCAGCAGCTGGATCTTGGCCAGACGATTCAACTGCCCCCTAAATCCACCTCCTTCAAAACCTGGGCTGAACGCCTCAGAGTCCATGCTCAATCATTAGAGGTCACGGCTGAGTTCGATTATTGGTTGCAGCAAACCCGAGCTGACGTTACAGGCTTGCCGGTAGATTTCGCTCTAACCCCTCACGCTAATACCAACGCTTCCACTGCGAGGGTCACTCGAATGTTGACTGTTGAGCAGACTCAAGCTTTGCTCCAGGAGGTCCCTAAAGCTTACAACACTCAAATCAATGATGTTTTATTAACGGCATTGGCGCAGAGCTTTATGCCTTGGACGGGGCAGTCTACTTTGCGGTTGGACTTGGAGGGGCATGGACGGGAGGACTTATTTGAGGACATAGACTTATCACGCACAGTTGGATGGTTCACCAATATCTTCCCAGTGTGCTTGCAATTAGATCAGTCATCTCATCCTGGGGAAGCTTTGAAGGTGATTAAGGAACAACTGCGGAAGATTCCGAATCGTGGTTTTGGCTATGGACTGCTACGCTATCTCCACGAGGATGAGTCCTTGCGACGGCAATTGAGTGACCCATCAGGATCTCAAGTGCGATTTAACTATCTAGGACAGTTCCACCAGATGACAACAGATGCGAATTGGCTCGAACGTGCACCAGAGTCAACCGGTCCTAACCGAAGTCCTTTACGAGATCGCGGCTATCTACTGGATATCCTCGCTGCTGTTGGAGAGGAGCAATTACAGATTACCTGGACTTACAGTGAGAAGAGTCATCAACACGCAACTGTAGAGCAACTGGCGCAGCGGTATTTGGATCAGCTGATTGGATTGATTGACCACTGTTTGTCCCCCGAGGCTGGGGGCTCTACTCCCTCTGATTTTCCCGAAGCGGACTTAAGTCAGCAGGAGCTGGATGAGCTAATGGTCGAACTCGAAGATATGTGATTTTCAGGAGAAAGGGAAGCGATATGAACAAGCAAGTCCATAAGAACGTTGAGTCCATCTATCCACTTTCTCCCATGCAGCAGGGCATGCTGTTTCATACCCTGTATGCTCCAGAGTCGGGGAACTATTTTCAGCAGATTAGCTGCACGTTGAGCGGCGATTTTAATCCGGATATTTTTCAACAAGCTTGGCAGCGAGTTGTTGACCGTCATTCCATACTCAGAACTTTATTTCTTTGGGAGGGGCGCAAACAGCCATTGCAGGTTGTTCGCAAATCTATCTCTCTACCGTGGATTATCCAAGATTGGCGATCGCAATCACCCGGTGAGCAACAAACTCAACTGGAACAGTTCTTGCAAACCGACCGGAAGCAGGGATTTCAGCTTAACCGGGCGCCGCTAGTGCGCTTTGCATTGATTCAGATTGCCGAAACGGCATACTACTTTGTTTGGAGTTACCACCATTTGCTCATGGATGCTTGGTGTAAGCCCTTGATTCTAAACGAAGTGCTGACCTTATATAGAGCCTTCAGTCAGGGTAAAGACCTGAAGCTGCCTCCACCTC
>JAAUYH010051736.1_pt1 | contig 23879 bp, 14 predicted proteins | sample 7278061 | NCBI WGS metagenome assembly JAAUYH01 (sample SAMN14350203, study PRJNA611818) | marine sediment metagenome | isolation source: surface marine sediment (0.6m) | place: French Polynesia: Moorea | collected 2018-08 | reverse complement strand
GACTAATCCCTGAAAGTAAAAAAGCCCCAGCTTCCCTAGAGACGTTACTAGCTTTTTCGGCTTTGGCTGACAAAATTCCACCGTCTTCATCCAAAACTACGAGAGAATTAGCCGGAACCAAATATTCTTGGGTCTGACCGTTTTTTTCCATGATTATTGACCTAACTTCTAGTTGAATCAAACCCGTACTGCCGAAAAATTGTTGAGCTTTAACTACAGCTAATGAACCTTTGGGGACTATTTCTTGTCCATTTGCTCCCCTCATTGCCGATTTGAGTCTAATTAAATAATCCCGTTGTTGATTATATTGACCAGCTTCTAACATCCAAATAATCGGTAATTCGATTTCTCCCTTAACCCTAGTCCCTCTCTTAAATTCGTCCGACGATAAAGATGAATAATTCTTATTTTCCTGAGAAGCAGATAGTGTTTCTCGTTGAGTCGGAGTTTTCAGGAGTGGATAGCTAACTGGTACTACTTTTTCCGGTTTTTGCTTAGAAGAATAATTATCAGGGTTGGGATAAGAAGCCTGTTGAGAATTGAGGTTTGTTGCTCCATAACTGCCCATATTAGCTGCCAGTAACCATTGCTCCATCGGGTCTTTTTTTTCAACTTTGGGTTTGATGGAAACAGGAGTTGGTTGCGCCTGGGGTGTATAACTGACAGTTCTAACTGGAGTTGGTTGCGGTGGTGGTACAGGTGCTTGGGCTGTAGGAGTTGGGGGAGTTGAAGGTTGACCTACTGGCTCAGAGGTTTGAGCTACTTTTTTTTGATTAAATTGTTCAACTTCTTTAATTTCATTACTTTGTTCATTGAGAGCCTGATGGATTCTCAAATCATCATTAACTATTTCAGACTCCGAATCAAAAACACTACTTGCTTCTGGTTGTGGCTCGAATGCTGGAGATAAAGATGTCTCCTGACTAATCACATAACCTCCTGTGATTAGACGAATCAACTGCATAAACAAAAAAACTCCCGTTCCTACTAATCCCAGAGCAATTATGGCCTTATTGTAAGGATTGTTCACAAAAGTTCTTTTAGTTCTGACTTTGTAAGGATCTTCCGGAATATCTATATCAGAATCCTTATCTTCATAAGTTACTTCTGTTGCTGCTTCATCTAGAGTTTCATCGGGTAAAAAATCATCCCAATCTTTTTCTTTTTCTATCCCATCTTTTTCTTTTATATAAAATTCAGTTGTTAGTTTTTCTGGTGTAGCTACCATAGCTTTTACCTCTAAATTTACTAATGCCCTTCGGGCTGAATTCAAAAGAACTCTTGCATAAGTCTCATAAACCAAGATCTTGTTGAGGTAAAAGGTAAGAGCTTATGTGGTAAGAGGTTGTGTTTTATATCAGTTATCGAGAGTGAATCCATCAATTTAAGATTGACATACCTTTTACCTTTTACCTTTTACCTGACTAATGCTACGAAGTCTAAAGTGGAGAAATCAAACTAATTTCCAGACCGGCGTTACTCAATTCCCCAAATACTTGTTTAAGATATTCTTTATCCATTAAATTCAGGAGTTGTTGATTCAAATTAAGGGAAAAAGCTTGAAATGTATCTGTGGGATAATCTACTATTCTCAAGCGAATTTTTTTATTAAATTTACTAGCCAATAATTTTTGCTCTTGGCGCTCATAGGAATAGAGATTCGCCACCATTTCTAATTCCCATTGCCCTTCTTGATTTTCGATTTTTCTAGGTTTAGACAAATATCTGATTTTGAGTACCCTGGTTGATTTCCCTTGAAAAATTTCTGGGGATGTAACTTGAGCTATATCTTCTAACAGAATCGGCAAAATTTCTGGTTCGACAAAGAGTAAAGCTATAGCAGTCCGTTCACTGGTAGTTTGACCATTAATTTCTACCCCAAGCTCCTGAATCGTCTTGCCTTGTGAGTCAATAATGGTGTTAGAAGCCGAAAACAGCATCTCCATCATGGTTCTGGTAAACTTATCAATTACTTCAGTCGAACGTTCTCTAGAATCAATTGGTGTAGTTTTAACGGTTTGACCATTGGCTAACTCGACAAATCTAGAAGCCGGTTCATTCAGTTCTTGTAATAATAACGAACCCTGAAACATTAGTTGAATTATACTAATAATTTGTAAGCTGAGAATCAGAATTAAAAAGAGGGGAGTATAGTTAATATTTTTAGCCGAAGCTAATTTATTAACTAGAGTTTTTGAGTTAGAGTTTATCATCATAACCTCGATTAAATTTTAGCGACGACTTAAAGCTAATACCCCGGCACCAGTAAACAGAGAAAATAAAGCTAACCCCCCACCAGCACCCATAATAAAAGCGATTATGGGACCAAAAATTCCAGCGATTAAAGGAAATAATAAGGTGGAACTAGATGGAGTTAGAGACATTAGTAACCCAGTAAATCCAATGACTAGGGAATAACAGAATTTAGCCAACCAAACTCCCCAAAATAAACTTAAGGACAGCAAAAATGGTTGATGACCAATAGAATATAAAGAAATTCCTAAAAAAATTGGGCTGGTTAAAGCTGTTAATATGGCAATTAATTCCAAGACCCAATAGAAGGCATAACCTATAGATAGAAACAAGATCGGAACGGCAAAACTATTAGCTGATTGAAAGGAAAGACCAAAACCACTGAATAACCGACCAAACCAACGGGAATTAGCATAACTAGAACCCATCGCATTCTGGATTTTTTGGCTCAGTTCTCTTCCGAGTTTGGTAGCCCAATTTTCTTTAACTGGATTGGGGTCTTTATATTGATTGACGATTTGCAATATTTGTTGTTCTGCATCCACAAAACAATCATTTCTTAAATCTTGTTCCCCAATAGCAGCACAGCTTTGTACCGCATCAGAAGCGATTAACTCCATCATGGTTTTAACTGCACCAATATCAGCAGCTTTCGAGGTAGTTAAGTCTTTGGATAAAAGGTTTAAAAGTTCTGTACTGATGCCATTTCCAATATCCCTAAAAGCTAATAGTACTTCCCCCAAGAAAATTGGTTTATTAACAGGTTTCGCTAATAAAATCACTAAAAATACCGGAATAATAATCGATGACCAATCCAAATAACCCCGTTGACCATATTGATATTCCAACCACTGATAGGCAAATATTGCTAAAGCCAAAGCAGCAAGTATTGCGCCAAAAAAAGCTGTCCGAACGAACAAGTCACTATTAATTGTCTCTTGCCAGACATCATCGAAAGAATTGGCTAATAGTTGACTAAGATCTCGATTTTTCTCGAGAAATTCCTGGGAGCTAGTTTGAGCCATAAATAAAGATAGTTGAATATTCATTAGACTCTTGTATAAGTGCTATTAAACTTGGTCTTGTTTAGGTAATAGGTAATAGGTAATAGGTGACTTTCAGAGCGGTTTTGGATAAGCATCCATAACTTAAAGTTTTTAAGTCTAAGTGTTCTAGCATTCGCCTCGAACCTTTATTTAATTTGTCGGTTTTTACACAAGTCTTGGCTTGACAATACCTATTACCTATTACCTATTACCTATTACCTTTAAAAAAGAGAACTAAATTGAGTAATTGCTTGTACTAGAGATACTCGACTTGCAGTGGAATTAACCGTATCTTCCCAATCTTTCTTGTCTAAATTATGAGAAATTTTAGACAACTCATTAAGAGACATATTTTGATTCATTTCTATTTGAGTAAGCTCCGCGTACATAGCTTGATTAATCAAAGCTTGATTGGCATTTTGAATGGCAACTTGTTTAAGCACATCTTGAGTAACATTTTGACCCTTAGCCGTTGTAGCAGCAGTCACAGAATGGTTAGCTAAATCGGAGACAATCACTAATTGCTGTTTTTTTTGCTCTTGAGCTTCATCCCCTAATCGAGATTCTAAATAGGCTTCTGTTAACATTTTTTTACTAGCAGCTATGGCTAATTCTTTTTTGCCAAAAGTCGTAAATTCTTCTAGGGGCTCGGTTTCAGTATTGACAATTATTTCGGGGACTTGTTCACTTATTTCATTAGGATTTGGATAACCCAAAACCCCAAATAAATCCCCAAGCTTCGAGCTGATTCCTGCCAAGACATGTTGATTCAAAACTGAAAAAAATATATCTTGTTGAGGATTTTCTAAATTGATTTGTTGGGCTATTTTATCGAGAAAAAAATCTTGCACAGAAGTTAAATAAGAATCAAGATTTATCCCGAACAAATTTACCCCCTGACTTATCTGACTATAAATATTATTACCGAAGATTTTTTCGGAGATTGCACTATTTTGAATCTCTGTAATTGAATCTCCTTGAATATCTTGGGTTTTGGCGATGGCTGGTGAACCATAACCAATAACTAAAGAAGACACTAACAGCAAGACTTTGGCTTTTTTCATGGCTTTTATTCCTTATTGGTAATTATTTTGACTAAATTTGCTATAGCTTCGTAGGGATTTTCATATCTATCAAAATACTCATTTCTGAGTTGGACAAACTCTGGTTCATTCTTAATTAGGCATAATTCTTGCAGTGAAGGATAATAGTGAGCCCAACTAAGAGTTGAGCCAGACTTCAGCAGCCAAGGTGTTGAATTGTCATTCTTATTAGAAAAACTATCTAAAGTATTTTGCCGAGAAATATTGCGGGGGATATCTAATTTCTTCTCTAATAATTCTAAAGCAGAGCTATTCAATTTTCCTATGAAAAAGTTAGAAGTATTTTCAATAATTTGAGCTGAATTGGGCAGAGCATTAATACTGTCTAAATCCTGTCCTCCATAAATTACCGATACTCCTTCTTTACGACCCCTAGAACAAAAAGAACGTAGTGTTTCTCCATAACAATCAAAGTTACTTCCCAAGTTACTCGCCTCATCCATACAAAATAGGGATCTCGGGGAACGAAGAGACTTTCTAATTGCTGCTGAATAAGCGGATAAAGCGATAGGAGTCATCTCTTCTTCTTCCACGTCCCCGATGCCATAGACCACTAATTTGTTCCCAGTTTCAAAAGTAGAAGGAGTAGAAATAATTTGACCAAAAGGACTTTCTACTATTACTTGAAGTTGATACTTGATTTCAGCGGCGGCATTAATTAGGGCTGCTGGTGGTTCTGTACCTTGATAGTCGGCTCGAATAAAACCCAGAAAATCTTTCATCGTCGGAATATCTTGCCAACTTCCCGAGCCGATCCCCTGTCGATGTGCTGCCCTATAACGATTTTGAATCGTTAGATCTTGGAAAAAGTTTTGTAAAGAGAGGCTGAGTATTGAGCGATAATTTCTAATTTTCTCTTTGTCTTCATCTTTATTAATTACCAAGCTCATTAATGCTGTTTTTAAAAATCTTCTAAAAATTTTCTCCGCCGCTTCTCTTTTCTCCAAATTAAAAATTGATTGGGGATTAACATTCTCAAAAAGATTGTTACTTTCTTGGATTGTATTAAAGTAAGAACCCTGCAAAAAATTGGTAATGGCATCAAAAGTTCCCGTACCATCTCCTCTAGTTTTATCCACAATGGTTACATCTAATCCATAAGCTAACCCCATTAAAACAAAACCGTTTAACAAGACCGATTTTCCCGACCCTGTGGTTCCTAAGATAGCCGTATGTTGAGGTTGTTTTGTATAAATATCAATATGTAAAGGAGTTGCTCCTTTATCGGAAATTAGACATAAACCTTTAGTGGCCTTTGTTGATTCAAAATTGAGGGGTAATAGACATACTGTGGATTCGGACCAATATTGCTGCCGACGTTTATATTTGTACAACATATTTTCCCAGCGAAAAGGCAGAGTTGTTAACCATATTTCGTCAAAATATTCTAATTCTCTTTTGACTACTGCTGGTTGTCTAAATAAATTGCTAAAACTATTTATAGCTAATCTTAAAGATTCTGGAGTTTGACGATAAACTAATCCCACCCAAGCCACGTTTATCGCAACTCTTCCCTCTAAAAAACTTTCTTCCAATTCCATACTTTGTTTGATATTATAGTTAGCTCCTACATCGACTATTTTTCGCCTTTGAGCATGGTTTAAACTGGAATTACTATCTTTAGTTCTTTGTTGGGTTTTTACTTGTAAAAATTCTTGATTGGGACGAGTTAACTCAATAAGGATTTCTGTATTAACAGTACTGGGGTGATTTAAACAGTAAGAACCAGCTTCTAGTTGAGTTTTTACTCCCTGCCACTTCCCTGGCTTTTCATGATAGACAACTCCACCTACATAAAGCTTTTTCCCTGGTAAAAAGACCCATTGCTTATCTGCATCGGGACTTCCTATATGGAAAATATCTGTAGTTAAATGATAGGGAGAATTGATTTCTAATTCCAGCTTATTATGTTTAAGAATCAGAAGTTGGGGGACTTTTTGAGGAGGCTCACTGTCATTGTATTTTAGATAATCTCGTTGATAGAGCTCGTAGGCAGTTAGGGGATATATATAGTAATCTAAACCCAATTTAGATTGTAAGAATTCTCGCCAAAGAATAAACCCTTCCTGATAAGCTTTTTCCAGTAAAAGTTTATATTTAGCTTGTTCCTTTGACTGCTTTTTTCCTACTAGGCTATCGGATAATTCTTGGAGGCTTACTAAGATCTTTTCAATTAAATCATTTCCTTTAATCCCCGTGACATCTAGAGTATAACTACATTCTATATAACAAGCAGTTTCATTGAATTTGCCTTTTTTCAATAAGCCATCAAACCTTAATTTTAAAGCTTTAAGCAAATAGCTCACTCTCTTATTATTAGAGAGATTCCTTAAATTTGATAATTCATTAACCTTAGTTTTGTTATCAGCAAAATTCCCACAACGAAACACTAAGGACTCATTAGTTGGTAAATCTTTTAGCCCTTCTTTTAAAAGCTCTAGAATTTCTTGAATGCTGTTGGGAGCTAAATTACTCCGAATCCCCGAAAATCCCCAGACAAAAACTAATCGATATTTTTGGTTCTTTTCTAGTAAATAAGCTCCTATTTGATTAGAACCTTTATGGATTTCTACCAAACAACTCGAATGGAGCTTTTTTTCAAATGGCTCGACTTTTCTCTTATTCTGACCGTAGCCAATTTTTTGATTGACTAACTTTTTTTTAGCTTTAAATTGGGGTTGATTGGGGTCGAATGATAAGTATCCCAATATCCAATTAGGAGCCTCGTGGAAACCTCCGACTAATTTCCAAGGGGTCTTTCCATAAAACAGAGAATAAGTAATGATTAAACTCAGCCAAATCCCTAAAAATAATGTCTTCTCAACAGGATAAATAGCTCCTACTAACCAATAGGCAAATATTACACCAATGGTGATTAAGGAAAAAGGGTAAACGTACTGTTCAGGAATAAAAAAAAGATTTCCCGATTTCCCTAAAGCTCTACTTACTTTGATTTCATTATTCGATTGATTATCCATCTCCAAAGCCTTATTCGTAATTTCTTTAGCTTCTTGTAACAGCAAACTAAATTTTTTCTCAGATACAATTCAACACTGTTCGGATAAGTCAGAAACTCTTGTTGGGAATTGGGTTCTGGTCTCGCAATAAAATCCAACCACGGTGTTGACTTCTGACTTCTGACTTCTGACTTCTGACTTCTCTCCACTCTTTTGGGCATGGTTCTTAACCGAACAGTATGGAAAGAAGTCCACTATTATGCGCCAATAACAAAGTTAATTAAAGATTCAAATAGAAGTAACCCTATTACCCCTATTACGGAACTAGTGATAATTGTTTGATACTCTTCCCCACTTTCTCGGGCTATCCAGACCTTGTAAGCCCTCCACGCGATCGCTGCCCCAATCAGGGCATTAATCCCCAGAAAAATTGCCCTAATTAGATCTGCGTTCTGATCGAATGGTGTGGTAGATACTATTTTATTGGTAGCTTGACATAAGAACCCAGTAGTACAGGGAGCAGTTTGAGCTAGAAGCATCCCGACTGGTAATTCAGAGGAAAGAAAGAAAATACTAATGGTTGTAACTAAACATAAACTGATAAATCTCAATCTCAATGAGAGACGATAAAATCTTTTTCTCTTACGTAATATCATGTAGAACCTCGACTGTTGTGCTGAGCAAGTAGCTTCCCTTGAGTGAGGGAGTTCAGAATGAGCGAATGAGCGAATGAGCGAGTTTAACTGGTTTTGGAAGTAGGCTTACACCCTCCGGGAGGGGGCTGACAAGGGTAGGTTTTTTACATTTCCCTGAGGCAAGACAAGGAAGAGGGGGTAGGTTGGTAGACAAGGAAGATAATACCCACGAAAAATGGTCTTTTCAGTGATTTTTGTAATACTTGTAGCCGAATACTTCTGGGACGATTTCCCTCTTCCTTGTCTACTTTCCTTCCTTGTCACCCTTGTCTCACCCTCACCAGAATCTCATTGTAAAAAACCTACCCCTGTGAGCCGGGAGGGGGCGGGCTCACCCCGTGAGCCAATACTGTTCGGTTACGATTATGGGAAAGAGAGTGGAGAATTGGGGAATTGGGGAATTGGGGGGTAGGGGAAAATAATTATCTCCCTACATCCCTATCTACCTACATCCCCATACCTCCACCAATAAATAAAAGATGCGCCCTCCGAACAGTATTGCCCCGTGAGCAGGTTAGTCTTAACCGCAGTTCTGAACGAGCGAACTGGCGAATTCAGACTGGTCATTCCATTGAAAAATCTTGAAATCTAGGAAGATTAACCAGATTTGAGGAGTATCTTCATCTTTCTGAAGAAAGATGAAGATGAAGATGGATGGGGGACCCTTGAATTTAAAAATTAAGGTGCCAAGATTGATGTGACGATGGTCTAATTATCTTTGGCTCAAAAAAAATCAAAGACAATAAATAGGGGCTTCAAAAACCAATCAAGATTCACGAGTAATAAGTAACGAGTAATAACTTATTACTTAATGACGAGTTACTTCAGCCCGAAGGGGGTGGTAAGTCCCTTCTTGGTAAGCCGAATACAGCAAAATTTGCCTATTTTACTGAGAAAAAACCTAAAAGCCAGCTCCGAATTACAAATGACTACAAATAACTACACTTCATTCTTAAGTAAATTTAGAAGATACTAGTTAACTTTGTCAAATCTAACAATAAAACTTTACATTCCCCGACCGAGTTTTCTTCTAGGAGACTGGTTCAATATCGGATTTTGCTTGAGTTCATCGAGTATTTTTCTTTCTGCTCGATTGGGCTGATAGAAAATACGGTTCTTATCTTTATTGACTTCAAAAATAACCTGCTGCCTCAATTTCGAGTAAATTGATCGGGAATTGTTGGTCGCCAAGAACCTCAAACACTTGCCCTCAAAGGATTTTGACCCATCAACAGCAGAAGTCTGACCGAATTTTTGTAGTAAAAGTTGGACTTTCTTAGCTATTTGTTCAGCTTCTTCGAGCCGAAGCTGTTCATTCCAGTCTTTTCCGACTTTGGGGTTAATCCTCTCGGACCCTGGTAACTTGTCTAAGACGGCACGTGCCATATGGTTTCCTGCTTCATCATTATCATAGGCCACAAGGATTTGCTTACCTTGAGATAGCTGTTGCTGTAAGAACTGATGGGGGAGCTCCCCATCTATGGAGATGAACAAGGTGGTTTCTTGTTTCTGGGAGATAGCAGCAGCAGAAAGAGCATCAATGGGAGAAGAGGTTAGGACAATGCGCTCTAGTTCTCCTTGTCCTTTCTTGAGAGTAAACCATCCTTGAGCTCTGTGTATACCTGGAGCTAATCCTTTAAATTTACTATCTTCGTGAGTTCCTCTTAAAGAAGCTCCAGTAATTTCACCAACGGTCACTTCTCTGCCCTGCCGTTTCACGGCAGGGACCGAGCGAGTGACTTCGTCGAAGGAAGCTCCGTCGTGAAAAGGCGGAGTCTCTTCGACCTTCCAGATTCCTCCTGATAAAAACAGCATTTTGTTTGGAGTCAGCATAAATAGAGCCAAGCTCATGTAAAGAGGATACCAATGATTCTGGGAGCCCTCTTTTATTAACCAAATAATCTTTGACTTCTGACCATTTAGAATCATCTGGAGTGGGTGGAGAGAAAGGCTGTATTCTACTTTCTGCCTGCCTTTGACTCAGTTTATTAATAGAGTCTTGAAGATTTTGCAGTTTATTCCTGGTGTTGAATGACTGGGTTTCTAAGGAATGTTGGAGTGAGGAAATGGCATTAATGAGTTCAATGTCAGATTCGAGGGTAGATTGCTCTACATGAAGTATGATAGCTTCTAATTTTGATTTTCGATTGTATTTTGTAATTGCTCTATCGATTTGTTCAATTGAGTTTCTAATTGCTTCTGTTCTTCCAGTTGGGAACTGACTGTTTTTAAGGTTTCGGTTAATTCGTTCAATACTTCCTTTAAGTTGCTCGATTTCTTGTTGTTCAGTAAATTGGTTAATTCCGTCAGAAAGTCCTCTAGCCCAAGCTTTAAGTTCTGGTGGCTCAACTCTAAATTTTCTAGCCTTTGGTTGACTGGACTCAGGGCTTCGACCAGAATCTCTTTGAGAGTTTGATTGGGTGGGTTGATTTCGTTCATGATCTTGTTGTGATGTTTGGTTTGGTTGTTGTTGAGGTGTGGAATATCTGGTCCGAACGACTAAATGCAGTCTATGCTCTCCTATTAGCTCCAGGGGATTACTTTGAGCGCGACTAGACTGGGCTTTTTCCACCAGCTTGTCCCGATTTTCCACATAAAGCTGAAGATTATATTTAGCGCGGGAAGCTGCCACGTAAAAGCTTTCTTGGCTTAAGGTAAAATCGTTAGTGGCACTGACAAATACGCGATTAGCTGTTACGCCCTGACTGCTGTAGATTGTAGAAACCAGGGCATGATCTAAGTGTTGGGGCGTTTTTAGGTCTATTTGTTCCCGTTTACCTGTCTCAGTACAGATAGTAGCGCTCCCTTCAGCAATCTGGGTAACGACAAACTCCGACCCCTTAACCCGATTAAGTTGCTTATCATTCTTACCCCATCGTAAGCGATCGCCTACTGCTATCTTTGTCTCAACTGCTTCATACACTTCCTTGTATTTAAAGGATGCAGGGGCGACTCTTCTTTCAATTCCAGCATAATCTAGTAAGATCAGACTGTCTCTTTCTATGGCTTTGACTTGGTACTGTTGGTTTTTCTGGAGTCCTAATCTTTTATAGTTAGCCAGAGGAATCACAACATTACCTTTAAGGTAATAGTGAGGGTACTTCTTCTGAATATCGGTGAGATTTTTCGATTTAAGCCTTTTGATGGTAACTTCTTCTCCTAAAGTACCTTCTTGCTTTAGTCCCTCGCGAATCTTGTCTAATATAGCTCCTCGCTCTTGATGAGTTCCTGCGATGATGAGAGTTCTATTCCGCTCATCGGGACTTAATTTTAAGTAGTCGAGGGCAATACGGTTAACTCTTTCATCCCTATCCTGAATCTCTGCAATACGTTTATTGCTATCTAGAATCTCGATCCCTTCTGCAATCTTGCCATCAGATATTAAATCCACAGCTTGTTTTAAATCTTTAGTCTTCTGCCCTAGGGATTGGTTTAAATGGGCAGTAGCGATTCCAGCTTGCTGTAAAGATTTAAACGGATTACCTGCTGCCACTGAGCTTAACTGTCTGGTATCTCCCACCAATAAGACTCTGGCATTTTCCGACTTGGCTCTTTGGAGCAGTTCCAAAGCATTTTTCGCCCCCAGTAATCCTGCTTCATCAACAATCCAAATCTGCTGCTGTTGGCTTTCTTCCTTCAGAGATTGAGAAACCAGTTTTCTAGCAACAGTAGTAGTCTCAATGCTTATCTGTTCTGATAGTACTAGAGCCGCCTTCGCTGAAGGAGCAAAGCCTTTCACTGTATAGCCTTCTCCTTCAGCAATCTGTTTAAATTCATTGAGGGCATAGGTTTTACCTACTCCTGCTTGACCAGACCATGCAATGAACCGATCTTGAGTCGTAGCCGCCAGAGAAACTGCTTTTTTCTGACCCTCGGTTAAACTTGACCCTAATAGAGACTCTTCAACTGCTGAGGGAGTAGTCAGAGCTTGAACCCGCTCTTGACCTTGTTTCACCAGCCGAATGGTGTTGATTTCTCTCAGCAAGGCAGTTTGAGTCGTTACCTTTCCATCTAAATGGATCAGTTCATTACTCTTGGAGATCGCCTCCTCTACTTCCTGGGGTTGATACTGACCCACCTCAGACAAAACAAACTGTTCAATCTCTTCCGGCTTAAAGGCTACCTTTCTCTCCCCCAGATGGGAGATCGCTTCAGAGACGGCTTGATTAATATTCTGTTTTGGTACTTGTGACTGGTTGGGATTAGGTTGAGGATAGGATACATCCCCTAGTTCTTCACGCCAACAGTCTTGGAGTAACTCTCTGGGTATAGGTTTTCCTTTCCCTATACGGGTCTTGTACCAAGCTTTTTCCCTCTCCAACCAAGTCGCTTCAGAAGGGATAGCGGTTTGGATTTGTTGTCTGCGCTTGGAGAAAGATTGTAATTGTTCGGAGCTAAACCCTTTGATTTCAAACTGTCCATTTCCTTTTTGCTCTATCTCGTACCCTAGCTGACCAACGGCGATCGCTAATTCATTCTGATAGATCATCCCCAACAGCTTCTTATGGGCGTGAATATCTCGATTTCTCAAGCTATACCATTTGCCGTTCTTTAACTGGGTCATGTTGAGCAAGACGCAATGAGTATGTAATTGGGGGTCTAACTCTCGGCTGATGTCGTGCTGAAATTTAGCAATTACTAAATTTTCTGTATTGATTATCTGACGCTCATTACCTGTTCTGACCCTGGTAGTGGCATAACGAGATTCTAAGACCTGTAAAGTTTTCTCTACTGCTGTTTGATGTGCTTTTTCTATAGCGCGATCGCCTTTCACTAATGCCATTAAACTAACCGACTTGGGAGCAGAGAAAGTACAGTCTATCCCCCCACGCTCTTTATATTCATCACGAGTTGGTTTTTTGGTTCTAAATCGCTCTCCATTGGGCAAACAACCAGATAACAGATTACTAAAATCATCTTTTTTGACTATTCCTTCCAAACCCAGTTTCTTCGCACCAGAGCCTGACCAACTCGAGTTAAGTTGAGCTTGTTGGAACGATTGATTATTTTCTTGGACATAATATAATTTCCCCTGCAAGGCGGAAATATTTTTAGTGGTCAGCATTGAAACATTGTCGTAGTTAATCTTGATACAAGTTCGGCAATTCTCTCTTTATATTTCCTTAAGAATTGATTGACTTATTGAAATATAGCAGATAAATCCTTGGTAACAGCAATTTTAATTCTTGAATAATGCCTACTAGATTGCTCAAATTTTCCTAAGTACAGAATCGAGTCAAAATGGTAAAAAATCACACAATTAGTGGGTCATATTTTCCCAACAATGTCCCAAGGTGGGTCATTTTGCTGTTAATGATTCGAGGGGAATGCCCCTAATTTGCTGTTTTTAGTAACTATTTAAAAAGATTCTTAATAAGCTTGAACCAGTGACCCATAACTATTTTTTTACGGGTCATAATATTTTTGTTAAGGAGCATAATATTTAGCCAAAAAATACGCTATAGTTACACAAATAGCTACACACATTCATTCCTTTAACTAAAAATAAACCGTGCTTCCCTGACAGCTAAAGCCGTTGATCCTACCCATCAGCAACTAGCAGGTTACAAGCTAGGATGTTTATTTTGAGCCAACATTTTGTCAACGATTATTAATTGGAAACATTGAGCCGTGAACAAAGGTGAAGCGACACAAATGTTGCTACTGACATTAGACCCTGGTACAACAGATAGTAAAATCTGCTATCGAGTATCAGAGGGAGAGAATTTATCTTCCTTTAAGCTGCTATTGATGGATTCGGTGACTACAACAGTTTCCCGTGAATCTATCTCAGCCTATGAGGGAGATCGCATTACGACTCCTTTACCCGAATCCGAAGCCTGGATTAAGTATGACGAGGACTACTATGTCACTGGGTTTTTAGCCCAACGATTTGGCGCAGTAGTGGATAAAAAAGCTTTGAAATATGAGGGAGCTATTACTAAGGTATTGGCTACTGTGGGTGTAATTGCCACTAAAGAAGGTTTAGCCTCTAATTTAGACTTAGCACTGTCTATTGCCCTGCCTTATAGTGAATGGCAAGACCGTAACAAGATTCAGCAAGAACTAGAGACCGCTTTATCCCGTTTTTGGTTTCGAGGTCAAGAATTTTCGGTTAATTTGGAGTTTTTCAAGTGTTTTCCTGAAGGTGGAGGACTTATGTTGACTCGTGGCAAAAAACTCGGGTCGAGCTTCAATCAATCCAAAATTGTCTCTTTGATGTGGGGCTATCGGGATTTGTCAGTCATTACTTCTGACCGATGCGTCATTGATGGGCAAACTGCCAAACTCGGATTTTTAGAGATGTTGGAGCAGATCCAAAAGCTGACCTCTGGTTTAGAGTCGAAAGAATTACTCCATGCGGTTCATTCTGCTGGGGCGAAAATTACGACTAAAAACATTAAACATCTCGCCAAAAGTCAGAATCCCAAACGGAAAGTCGAAGAAGTCCTCGACATTGTTGAAGTCATCAAAAGAGTTCGTGGTGACTATTGGCGCATTGTCTTGAAATGGTTATTAATGGCTTTGCCTCAAGACAGTCACGAGATTGTGATTGGTGGAGGCACTGCCTATTATTTCCAACGAGAACTCAAAGACTTTTTAGGGCGAAATTACCACTCCACAAAAGTTTTCTGGTCTGCCGACCTGGAAAAAGATGTACAGATGGTTTTTAATTTAGACCCCCAAAAAGATAGCATTTGCGTTCGTTTAGCTGATGCTTATGGCTTGTTTCGCTATATGCAGCAACAAGTTTTTCCCTCTAGAAGTCCAGTTTTATCCAGAGCTAAGTCATGAAGTCCCTGATAGATATTCGAGTGAGATTAAAAGTACATAACGAGAGTTTTGAAGCCTGGCTTCATAAATATCTTAATGACAAAGATGCTACTTACTATCTCAGACACAAGCTGATTATTGATTCCTTAACGACTTACTTCGCCCCTTTGGTGTATGAGTATCAGGGAGCCACCCCAGAAGCAATCCGTCAAAGTTTAATTGATGCCAACCAAGCCTGGCAGGGGCATTTTCGCTATCTTCAGCAGAGATTAGGTATTAACTTGAATTCGGAGCTTCCTACTCCCCAGGAAGCAGAAAGGAACTATATCCTACCCGAATCTGAACCCTCCCTAACCCCTCTAACTGAAGAAGAAGAAGGGGACTATCCCACTGTTTTTTGAATAATCCCAGGAGAATTTAGCTAAAAATGGAAGAACCATCAACTTATAAGGCTCAACGTAGAACTATTTATTTGGGGGATATTCCTCTGGAAGTAGCGATGTTGCCCAATGGGGAATATTGTTTGAGTCAAACCCAGGTAGCTTCTGTCATTGATAAAAGTAGAGATTCTATGTTGTATTTTTCTCGCTCAAAGTACTTCAAAAGCCTATTTGACAAGGGTTTTGAATGTTGGAATTTAGGAGAAAAACTCTCGATTGAAGGAGCGAACAAACCCATTAATCCGATTCCGATTGATGTAGCTTGTCTTTATTGGCAAAAATGGTCAGCAGCAGGAAACTCTAAAGCACAGAGATTAGTTTTAGCCCTACTGAAGCAGACTCTTTACGAACTAGCTGACGAAGCTTTTGAAGTTAAACCAACTGTGTCAGAAAAAAATCAATCTCTCAAAGAAGATTTATCTTCTCAAGGGCTCAAACCTATTGATTTCCTCCCCCAGAAATACACGGATTTTCTGGAATTCCCGGCTCCAGAAACAGAAACCGAGAGAGAACTTAAGCTCAAAATTGAATTGGCTCGACTGGAACTGGAAAAGGAAAAAATTAAGCAGATTTCGAGTGCTCAGACCTATGACCCCAGTGAGATTCGGAAATTAGGTACTTTCAGACCAGAGGTTTTAATTCACATTAAAGATAGGTTGAAACTCCATTCTTGGGAAGAAGCTGCTCAATTTATGGAGCAATTCAATTTTGGAAGAGAAAGTGGGAAATGGGTTTCAGTAAAAGTTTCTGGAGAAATACTTGTCCTGCCCTGGTCTTCTCTACAAGAATTAAAACGAATTTGTACCCAAATTAAAGCACAACAAAATTAATCACATTTTATTTTAAGGACTAATCTCATGAGTGAGCGCTACGAACAATTATTTGAAGGTAAGTCGACCGAATCAGCGGATAAGATTCTCTCTCTCTGTGGTTTTGAGGGTAAGGAGGAATATTTTGAACATGAGAGCGAAATCGTCCGAGAGTGTTTTTGCTATCTTGAGTCAGGAAAAAGTGATGCTCAGTGCGCTTACTTGCTTCGTTCCAGTCAACAAAAAGCGGAATTATCCGTTAATCAAGGCAATTTGACTGCACCCGAACTTCACCAATTGGTGGGAAGAACATTATCAGAAGATGAAGTATCCCAGATTTTAGCTCTGGTCGAATTAGAGCCGAAAGAAGAATATACTTTTACTGAAGCTGATTCTTTCTTAGAAAGTCACCACTTGATTGAATCAGAATCAGACAATCCCTCAACGGCTTCTAATTCCACAGCATCGGATTCTATTAGCCTGCTCGAGCTCAAACAATTGGCATCTCTTAAACTTAGTATCTCTCAACTGCTGCAAATCCTACCTTTATGTGGCTTAAAAGAGCAGGATTTTTATACCCAGAAGCAGGCTGAGATTTTCGTTTCCTGCTGCGATTTACTTGAGATGGGAAAATCGAAGGCGGAAATAGCCCAACATTTTGGCGTGGCTCATCATGCTGGCGATAACTACATAAAACAGGTATTTGACAGTATTGCCCATTTATCTGAACTTCAGCAGCAAAAAATTCTCGAAATTATTGCCAACAAGGTAGTTAATCAACGTACCCAGGTGGAAAAAACTTTTGACCACCTTACCTATACTGGACTTACTCAAGCCTTCGGTAGTGGCGAGTTACAAACCTTAATCGATCGGAAGATAGAGCAGAACCTGGGAAACGAAATCAGCCTTCAGGCTCTGGTCGAAACCTGGACAGAACAACAATCAGTATTGCTCCCTCCAGAGTCGAACAACATTTTACCCAGTTCTTAGATCAATTAATTTCAGTTCGCCTCTACCCGATTCTCCAACAGGAAGAACGAGTTTTACAACTCCTCAAGAGTCAGGAAGATTTTGAGCAAAAAAAACGGGAAAATCTCGGGCAATTTCAACAGACCTTTCGTAATTATTCTCGTTTGGGCTGGTTTTGGGTCCTCGCTTTTCTCTTGGCTATCTGTTTAGGGATGTTTTGGGGAGTCAATGAGGTTGCTGATGGCGTTGTTTGTTATCGCACTAATCCTGTTTGTTCTTGGTTGAGAATTAAAGAGCCCAAAAAAATCATTTAGCTTGACCAGTCTGACGACTGACATCACGACTTCTGACTTCCCCTCCTGGGAGGGGTTAGGGGTGGGTGACTTCTGACTTCTGACGACTGACATCACGACTTCCGCGCAGCGGCACTAGCCCTAATACTTAATACGTATTACTGAATTGGGCTCTTTCTCCCTCCATTTTTGGAGAATGAGATCGCACTTGGATAAATCAGGCTCGGCTACAATACAACAGCAATACAATTCTACGGCTTTTTCTAGGAGTTTTAGGTCGAATAAGTAAGAAAAGACTACGGTTTCATTGGCTTCTGTGGTTTCACGAATACATTCTGACAATGTTTTTACTAACCAATCTACACTAATATCATCGTACTCAGAACCAAAACTCAGCTCTGATTTGGCTTTAATCGAAGGAATCAAAGACTTATTATTTTTCGGGGGAAAATTAATCCCTAAAGCGATTTTCGAGGGGAGTCTCGCCAAAAATTTATCAGAATTTGGTGACCCACAAAATAGTTGATGATGTTCTCCTAACTGCCACCAACTATTTCTAACTGCCTTTGACCCTGGATAAACTTTTAAAATTTCTTGCTGGGGTTGAAGGGTCAAAGACGTTTGAGAGCTATTACTATTTTTTCTTTTCCTACTTTCAGGCTCTTTTACCAATTGATTGGCTCCTCTCAAATCGGCCTCATCTACTGGAACTTTTTCAACAGTCAACGATTGCGTAGTTTTACTGATTTGTTTTTGAGGAGATTTATACTTAGCTTTAATCCCTTTGGCGGTTTTTTTGTCAATTGTTTCCCCTTGTTTGGCTCTATCGAGTGCTTCAGTTACCGCCGCTTCAGGAACAGAGGCAGATGCCAGCTCATATAAGGCACTAGGCAAAATCTCTAAATCTTGCACTGTGGAAGATTCAAATCTATTGGCCACGCTCATAAAACGTGATGCTGAAGTATAGCTCCAGCTAAATTCTGCATCAAGCCAATTATAAAAATTGCCATGACCTAATTTACTTTTCACCTCAATTAAATAAGTGCCAATCTCAATAATATCTTCTGAAGTTCTTCTCACTAATCTTTTAATTTCTTGAGTTTTTTCCTGGATAAAAAACGATAAATTTTCATCTAGAGAAGAATAGTCAAATGATTTTTTCGGTCGGGGGGCTAAATTTCCCGAAACCTTATTAGCCGTTATAGGTTGAGGGAAAAATGGCTCTATATATTTGGGTCTGAGGGATTCTAAATCTTTGGCTCTTAATGGTTTTTCAGCAGTTTTAACTACGTTACTATATTGATTGGCTAATCTTGATAAATCTTTGGCATCCAAGTGGGCGGAAAAAGCACATATTTCTAACTGTTGATTTTCTGAAATTATCTTAATTCCCCATTCCGCTAACTTCAGGTTATTTATACTCAAACTATCTTTTTGCCGCTCGTATTCTTCGATTTTTTCCAAAAGCCCCTCTTTTTTGTAAGTCTTGGGAATTATACAATCGACAAAACATAAAACAATATTGGAAATAGATTTAATTTGTTGGGTAGCTTCTTCATAATTAGAAGCAAAAACGACATTTTCCCTAGGGACTCCTATTTGAGCCCTAAATCTCTCTTGATAGGTCTTATTGGGAGCAATTAGATCGTCAACTACTAGATATTTCGGACTACTTTTTTCTAATACTGGCATTGTGTTTTATTTAAACTATTTTCAGCCATCGCAGCAATTTCTTGAATTGTTGTCTATGATTATACCTTTAGGGCAAGAAGCTCAACGCTTTTTGGGGAGAGAAACTATAAATTTACTACCTTCTCCGACTCGACTTTCCAGTCTTATTTGTCCTTGTTGTAAATTTAAAAGTTCCTGAACTAAAAATAATCCTATTCCCTGTCCTTGAGCCGCAGATTTTCCTGAAACCCCTAGTTTAAAAATTTTATTCCTGAAAGCTTTGGGAATTCCTGACCCATTATCTTCTACAGTAATTTCCATCCCCTGCTTGCTTTTTTTTGTCTCAACTATCACGGTTGGATTGTAGTTTGAAGCTGTGTCAGATTTAGCCGACAAGGTATCAAAAGCGTTCTCCAATAAATTTTTGAGGATTATTTCTAAGCTAAATCTGTCTAACTTAATCCTTGAGAGGTGAGGGTCGTAGATTTGTTTGACCTCAATTTTAATTTCATATTCCTCTTGTAAATCCATCGTAACTTCTTCAACCAATTCTCGAACAAAATCATTAACCATCGTTATTTCTGCTGCTCTTTTTGACCAGAAGTTGGTAAGTTTTATGTAATATTTAGTGCGTTTTCTCTGGCGGGATATTTTTTGGAGCTTGAGCCAAATTTGTCGAGTTTGTTCTTGAATTTCAGTGAGGTTTTTCTTGAGTTCATCCAGGTATCGATGTAACTTATCTCTGGTCAGATAATCATCACTGAGATCGTAACTCTTTGGTTCTGATTCTGGGAACTGGTGACAGAAATTATCCCAGATTAAATCAACCAAGCTTTGGGCATCCTCTGTTTTGACTTCAATCTCTTCTGTATTCATCTGTATAGCGTAAGTTGAATTGCCTATCTCGTGACCTAGATGACCAGTTAATAACTCTAACTGGGAGAGATTATTTTTCTCCCTCTGGATTTGTACTTCATAATTGACGGAATTGAAAGTTAACCAGACCCCCAAGACTGCGGGGACAATGGGAATCCACCAGCCAACAGCTTGAAAAGCTACTAGACTAGCTACTAGCAATAAGCCAGTGAGAATCAAGCTAAATACGCTAGAGATTAAGTATAATTGCTTGATTCTCAGGGTCGAAAACTTTAAGATTATCAAAGTCATGGAGAAGATTCCTAGTGCTAGTAGAAGATAGCCCATTCCCCAAGGGGCTACTCTGAGTAAAGGTCTCTCATCTAGTGCTGCGCTAATAATGGAACTGGCTATCTGGGCCACCACATTGACTCCATAAGTCCAAGGTTGTACTTTATCCCATTTAGCGGTAGGAAGATAGTGAAGATCAGCGGTCGAAGAAGAAACATTCCCGAGTAAAACAATTTTGTCGTAAAAGGCATCAGTCGGAACTTTTCCTGTCAATAGCTCTGATACGGAATATTGAAGGAATTGATCAGAACCTTTACGCCAGTTGACCAGAAAATCCCTACCTACTTTATTGTTAATGTAGCCTCCATCCCAATTTTTTACATCTTGTAAGACAATTTTTTGGTCGTCTTTGAAAAAAGCCAGTGAAGATTCCCCAACCTTCTCGTGGTTCCAACCTTCATGGGCTAAATATAAATAGCCTAATGCCATCCCAATATAAGAAGAATCCCTAGAGGTGTTGATAAAGGAGCGGCGAAGGACATTGTCTGGGTCAGTTATCAGATCCGAGGCAGCCGTCTGTTTTTGTTCAACAAGAATTGGGTTCGGATTGATGATGGGTTCTCTGACCTTTTCAATTCCTATGAGATTGGGAGTGGAACGGAAAATATCTTGAAGCCTCTTGTAAGCCATGTTATTTTGTTCCTTCGATAACAATCTAGAAGGAACAGGAATATCTCGGTAAATGTCTAAGCCAATAAACCGTGGTTGCTGTTCTTTAATTTTATCGAGGACAAGGGAGAGAGTCAGATCGCTCATGGTCGCCGAGGAGGTTCGTTGTAGGTCTTTCTCGTCCCAGACTACCAGCACGATTCTTTCATCTGTTGGCTCAGTCGGACTCAAATAAAACAATAAGTCGTAGCTATACCATTCCATCCATTGCCAAAATCCGAGAAGTCTTAGACTTACTATGGGAAACACAACTATTAGTAAAATTGAGCGAATTAGGCTCTTATTTAAGTATTTTGTCACTATTTTGGGGGGAATTAAGGGGGTGAAAGGTGTGGGAGTTAAACAATAAAAACGCGAAGAAGTAATGAGTAATAAGTAATAAGTAATGAGTAATGAATAATGAGTAAATGCCCATTACTTAAGTGGGTTATTTGGCTTTCAATTTATTAATTGAAATAATTGAAAAGGCGTTAATATTTTAATAATTCTTTCATTTTATTATTTCATTTTTTGAAATCTAGATTTTGATAGCAAATCAGATCTAATCATGATTTTTATCCAATAAATAGTTTCAGATTTTTAAGTAATAAGTAATAATTTTAACCTTTCCTAGCAATTACTCCTAACTGATTAGTCATTAATTCTAACTCATTAGTCATTACTCCTAACTCATTACTCATATTTCGTTCCGCTTCTTAAAAATTGTTTTGATAAAAGTTGACCTGCATCGTCAAAATGCCTCTTGTTTAACTCGTAATAAGCCTTAATAACTCTTATCGCCAAATCTTCTGTTCTTTCTTGAAAATGGGTATTTACTCATTACTCATTACTCATTACTCATTACTCATTACTTATTAGTTATTACTTTCCCATGGGAAAATTTACTTTTTTTCCCGATAAATTTCCCTCATCCGAGAACCACTACCCACAGTTCTTGTTTGGTCAGCTTCTTCGCTATCAGAGTGAGGATTATAGTATCTGACAAAGTTATGAGCTTTGGCTACCGTGATAATGGAAAACAACAGCAGAAAACTCGATAAAATCAGTAATTTTGTTGATAGATTTAATTTAATTAATGGCATGATCGTAATAGTCGCCTATGAGAAGGTTCTTTGGAATTCATGAGAAGGGCTCCAATGAGCGTCTAACTTTTCCTTAGGGGTGGAAGCAGTAAGTACAATTCTTGATTTATATCATACTACATAACTACTCCTTTTTTGGGTGACAAAACCGAATTTTCCGCAAGAGATATTCTGAAACAGTAATAGTTGGAGTAGTTGGGGCTAAATTGCTAAATTCCGGCGATATCCCCCCAAGACTCTGACTTAAACCCAAAATTGCCGAAATTTAAAGCTAAAGTGCCCCAATGGGCTCTGAAAGCTTTATTGTAAGGAAGCAAAAGCCAGATTAAATTGGGGAATCAAATTCCAGAGATTCACGAATATCTCCTTAGCCTATGTCTGTAAAGACATTAATTGATGAAACATTCACTTCGACGAAGGAAGCTCCGTCGTGAAAAGGCGGAGTCTCTTCGACTGCACCGTAATATTCTTTACCTTACTAAAGAAGAAGATGTCGGGTGGCACATAAGTTGAAAATAGACGTAGAAGTATGATTTTACTAGGCTCGAATGCCGACAAGCAAGTCGGCATTCGAGTAAAGCTTTAAAGTGACCATTCGCTCACTCGCTCACTCAAGCGAAGCGATTTGACCATAGCCCCTTTGGGGCAATTTATTACTTTTGAATTTTGTGACTTAGTAGATGAAAATGAGCTTCTTTAGTTGTATGATGATTAGAAGGTTTAAGTTTTGCTGGCTTCAGGTCAATGCCCCGAAACCAGGAATATTTACTCCTTCGAGCGGTCTAAAAAATCGCCCAAAAAGCGCAGAACGCCACAGGGGTAGGAAACTTTGTGACGTTCTTTAAAAGAAACCCCGCATTAAAGGAGGTAAGGTTATGAAATTCTAGAACTCAAGCAAGCTGAGAAAAAATCAGCAGAAAAACCTAGTTGAACTTATTGTAATGGTTCAACGCTCCGTCACGCAAGCGAAATACGGAAAGTTTTGGCTGCCAATTTTCAAAAGGCTTGTCTGGCCGAGGTTTGAGCCATTGGCTACAATCCCCGAGAGAAATCCTAGACAAAGATGGACAGGCTTCCATGTATTAAAGGTTTGAATCCAATGATTTTATGGTGATGAAGGACTGCTTCGCCCCTATTATAATACAATTGAACTGAAAAAGTCTTGAAAAATAGGGGCGATTTGTCCGCGAAGGGGGCTTGTATTCTACAATAATCTGATTTGTTACTTACATCTAGGTCTATTTAAGCCCCCTTCCGCGCCTGTCCATCTTTGTCATAGTTTTTTGGAGCCCCAAGGCACTATAAAACTAGCTAGCTAAAAAAAATAAGTAGCCCAAAATAATTATTTAGTTTGGGAGATTAAGAACAGGTGGCTACTCTCTTTTGGGCTTAATACTCAGAACAGAGCAAAAATCTGGCGATGAGGGAGGATAAGATCCCCGTACAACAACTGAGCGATAAACGATTTGGATACCACCCCAAATCACCCTCCAGAGGATATAACCAAACCTCTAAAATCATAAAAACAATACTATTTTATCGCTTAGTTAGACTTTCTGAATGCAGCAATTCAGCAATTCAGGACTCCCTAATAGTTAAATTCTCACTCCTGTAGGTCTTATCTTGAGAACTCTTGCCATTCGTTCAGTACCCCTTAGTTGTTTGAGGTAAGAGCTTATGTGGTAAGAGCTTATGTGGTAAGAGGTAAGAGCTTATGTGATGGTGTTTTATTTCAGTTATTGATTTGACCATTAAGTTTAAGAATGACAATACCTTTTACCTATAAGCTTTTACCTATAAGCTTTTACCTATAAGCTTTTACCTTACCCAACCAAGGTTTCTGAAACTTATCGGTGGAGGTCTTTTCCACTCGCCAGAAGTAATAAAAATTAACTTTTGGAGCAGAAAAATG
>JAAUYH010219955.1_pt1 | contig 23883 bp, 23 predicted proteins | sample 7278061 | NCBI WGS metagenome assembly JAAUYH01 (sample SAMN14350203, study PRJNA611818) | marine sediment metagenome | isolation source: surface marine sediment (0.6m) | place: French Polynesia: Moorea | collected 2018-08 | reverse complement strand
GTCGTCCAGTCCTTCGTCAAGCAGGCGGCCGAGACCGGTGTCGACCTGTTCCGCGTCTTCGATCCGTTGAACTGGGTCGAGAACATGCGCGTCTCGATGGATGCCGTCCTGGCAAGCGGCAAGGTGCTGGAAGGCGCCATCTGCTATACCGGCGACATCCACGACCCCGACCGCGCGAAGTACGACCTGAAGTACTACGTCGACATGGGGAAAGAACTGAAAAAGGCGGGCACCCATATCCTTGGGCTGAAGGACATGGGCGGTCTGGTGAAGCCGCGTGCCGCCACAGCGCTCGTGAAGGCGCTGAAGGAAGAGGTCGGCCTACCGATCCACTTCCACACCCATGACACCGCCGGTATCGCGCTGGCGTCGATCATCGCAGCGTCCGAGGCTGGTGTGGACGCCGTCGACTGCGCGATGGACTCGCTTTCGGGCAACACGTCGCAAGCCACGCTTGGCACACTGGTCGAAGCGCTTCGCCACTCCGACCGCGAAACGGGGCTCGACATCGATGCGATCCGGCGGATCTCGAACTACTGGGAGGCCGTGCGCGAGCATTACCTGGCCTTCGAAAGTGGGATGCAGTCGCCCTCGTCCGAAGTTTATCTGCACGAAATGCCGGGTGGCCAGTTCACCAACCTCAAGGCGCAGGCACGCTCGATGGGGCTGGAAGATCGCTGGCACGAGGTCGCGCAGACCTACGCGGACGTGAACCACATGTTTGGCGACGTCATCAAGGTGACGCCGATTGCGAAAACAGTCGGCGATCTGGCCTTGATGCTGGTGAGCCAGGGGGTCACTTGCGAGGAACTACTGAACACGGACGTCGAAGTCTCCTTCCCCGACAGCGTCGTCACGCTGATGAAAGGGCAGGTGGGCCAGGCCCATGGCGGGTTCCCCAAAAACATCCAGAAAAAGGTTCTGAAGGACGAAAAACCGATCACGGTTCGGCCCGGGTCGCTTCTGCCGCCCGCCGATCTGGAGGCGGAACGCAAGAAACTGCAAGAACAGTTCGAGGAAGAGATCGATGACGAAGACCTGAACGGCTACATGATGTATCCCAAGGTCTTCACCGACTACATGGAACGCCACGCGATCTATGGGCCTGTTCGCACATTGCCGACGCGTACGTTCTTCTATGGCATGCAACCGGGTGAGGAAATCTCGGTCGAGATCGATCCCGGCGTTACGCTGGAAGTGCGCTGCCAGGCCATTGCAGAAACGAACGAGGAAGGCGTGGCCAAGGTCTTCTTCGAACTGAACGGCCAGCCACGGATCATCCGGGTTCAGGATCGCTCGATCAGCGAGGCCTCGACCGCGCGCGCCAAGGCGGATGCGTCGAATGACGCCCATGTCGGTGCGCCGATGCCCGGCGTTGTCGCCTCGGTCGCCGTCGAGGCGGGCAAGCGCGTCAAGGAAGGCGACCTGATGCTGACCATCGAGGCGATGAAGATGGAAACCGGCATCCACGCCGACCGTGATGCGGTGATCAAGGCGGTGCACGTCACGGCGGGCGCGCAGATCGACGCCAAGGACTTGCTGGTCGAATTCGAATAGGGTGGGTGTCCGCCGCTGATGCGGCCGCTCGATCCTTGTCAGAGACGCATGTCATGGTGCCTGTGAAGCGATTATTGGTCGCCAAGAAACCGTTACGTCGTCAAAGGCCCAAACGCCGCGCAGCCAACGCCTTTACAACGTCGATATCGTCGGTCTTCCGCAGGCGCAGACAGGACTTCCCGTGGTTCTTGCCAGCCAGCAAAGTGCCCTCTGGGTCCAGCGCCTTCAGGTCATCCATATAGACACTGACGTATCCCTTCTGCGCATTCATGATCGCGACGGGATCGTCACCTCGGGTGTACTGCAGCATCTTGTACTCCATCCCCTCGGTGACACCCGGAATCGAGAGAAAATGCGCGCGGATCTCCAGCAGCTTTTCCTTCCGCCAGTCCTCATCCAGCGCGGCAAGGTAGCCTTCGGGAGTCGCAGCATCATAGAGCATGGCTTGGTCCCTTTTCCAAAAGCCCACCGACGCGATACCGATATCGTTTTTGCGGCTCAGAACGGCACGTCATCCGCCGCTTCCGCCGCCTTGACGAACTTGGCGACGACCTTCTTGAACCCGGCTTTCTCGAAAGAGATGTCCAGCTTGTCGCCTTCGATGGCCGTGATCGTGCCGTAGCCGAACTTGTCGTGAAACACGCGCTCGCCCTCGGTGAAAGCCGAGACGGCATTCATGTCGATCACGACGTTCCGGCTTTCGCGTGGCTGGCTCATACCGCGTTGATTGCCGCGCGCCTGAAGCCGTCTCCAACCCGGGGAATTGTAGCCATCCGCGCGCGAAGCCTTCTCGTAAAGGTCTGATTCCACGTGAACTTCTTCCGCCCCACCGCCGCCATAGAGTCCGGGAGGTGTCAGCACCTCCACCGCGTCATCGGCCAATTCGTCGATGAAGCGCGAAGGCATCTGCGACTGCCAGGACCCATAGACCAGCCGGTTCCCGGCGAAGCTGACGACGGCATATTCCTCGGCTCGCGTCAGCCCGACATATGCCAGGCGGCGTTCTTCCTCCAACCCCTTCAGCCCGCTTTCATCCATAGCGCGCTGCGAGGGGAAAAGGCCATCCTCCCAGCCGGGCAAAAAGACCGCCGGAAACTCCAAACCTTTGGCGGCATGCAGCGTCATGATCGACACTTTCTCGTCCGCGTCCTCGGTGTCGTTGTCCATGACAAGCGAGACGTGTTCCAGAAAGCCCTGGAGATTGTCAAAGTTTTCCAGTGCCTTGACGAGCTCCTTGAGGTTCTCCAGCCGCCCGGCGGCTTCTGGCGTCTTGGTGTTCTGCCACATCTCGGTATAGCCAGAGCCGTCGAGGATCTGCTCGGCAATTTCGATGTGATCGGCCTCGGCTCGGACAAGATTGTGCCATGCGTCCAGCCCATCCAATAGCCGCTGCAACTCGCCCGCGCCCTTGCCAGTCAAGCCCTTCGCGGCCAATAACAACCGGGCTCCCTCGACCAGGGACACCCCGTTAGTCCGGGCCGCCGACTGGATCTTTTGCTGCGCCTTGTCCCCAAGCCCCCGTTTCGGTGTATTGACGATCCGTTCGAACGCCAGATCATCTTCCAACGACACGGCCAGCCGGAAATAGGCCATGGCATCCCGGATCTCCATCCGCTCATAGAAGCGAGGACCGCCGATCACGCGATAGGGGAGGCCGATGGTCAGGAACCGATCCTCGAACGCCCGCATCTGGTGCGAGGCGCGTACGAGGATTGCGATCTCTTCGAAGCTGTACTTCTGAAAAGCAGGTGGAAGCGGTTCTTGGTTGTTTTGCCTTTCGCAAAGTTCAAACAACAGCTTACGTGTCTTGTATTCTACAAGGGGACTGTTCTGTTGTCGCAACCTCTGAAGCAATTCTTCCGGTGTTTTAACGCCATTCAATGCGTCCTTCTTGGCAAGGCGTTCAAATTCCTGAAGTATCGTTTTTGATCTTGGATTGGACCTATGGATGGCTTCCTTAGCGGTTCCAACAACCAGTTCCTCAATCTTTTCGCCGATCCAACGCGCTTCCTCATCGCCGTCCCAATGGCCGATTAGCTTGACCTGATTTCCTTCGGTTTCCTCTGTGTAGAGGGTCTTGCCCAGACGGCCTTTGTTCGCCGAAATGACAGAAGACGCCGCGTCCAGAATATGCGGGGTCGAGCGATAGTTCTGTTCCAGCCGGATCACCCGCGCGCCCGGAAAATCCTTTTCAAACCGCAGGATATTGCCCACCTCGGCCCCGCGCCAGCCATAGATCGACTGGTCGTCATCGCCGACGCAGCAGATGTTCTTGTGCTTCTGTGCCAGAAGCCGAAGCCACAGGTACTGGGCAACGTTGGTGTCCTGATACTCGTCCACAAGGATGTAGCGGAACCAGCGCTGGTATTGTTCCAGCACGTCCGGGTGCGACTGGAAGATCGTGACGACATGCAACAGCAGGTCACCGAAATCGCAGGCATTGAGCGTCTTCAGGCGTTCCTGATACTCGGCATAAAGCTCGGGGCCACGGTGATTGAACGCCCCATGGTCTGCCGCTGGTATCCTGTCGGGCGTCAGCGCGCGATTCTTCCAGTCGTCGATGACGTTTGCCAAGTGCCGCTCAGGCCAGCGCTTGGGGTCGATGTTTGCAGCGACGATGAGTTGCTTTAGGAGCCGTAACTGATCGTCCGTATCCAGGATTGTGAAGTTGGTCTTGAGCCCCACCAACTCGGCATGCCGCCGCAGAAGCTTGACGCCGATGGAATGGAAGGTGCCCAGCCATGGCATCCCTTCCACCGCCTGACCCAACAGGTTCGCGACGCGGTTTTTCATCTCGCGCGCGGCCTTATTGGTGAAGGTCACCGCCAGGATTTCATTCGGACGGGCCGTGTTCGTGTTCAGCAGATGCGCAATGCGCGTCGTCAGCGCCTTGGTCTTGCCGGTGCCCGCGCCCGCCAGCATCAGGACCGGGCCTTCGAGCGCCTCGACCGCTTCGCGTTGGGGCGGATTCAGCCCGTCCAGATAAGGGGTTGCCCGGGCAGCTACGGCCTGCTGCGACAGGGGTATCCGATCGGGAAAATCTTCGAGCTCGCTCATGGTCGCAATGCTAGCGCGCAACCGCCAAAAGTTAAAGAGGTGTTCGCCAAATGTTCCGCGTCCAACACCAGCGACGAACAAGTCGTTTTGCCAAAGCCGAAGAATTGTGATTTTTCCTGCGAAACGTAAGTGCTTGGGTGACCCATGAACCTCGATACCCGTTTCCCGGCTGTGTCCGACCTGCGCGAACGCGCGCGCCGCCGTGTGCCGCATTTTGTGTTCGAGTACCTCGACAGTGCGACGGGGCGCGAGGATCAGCACGGACGGAACCAGAGCGCGCTTCAGGACGTTCAATTTTGGCCATCTGTGCTGGAAGGGGATCAGGACTTCGATCTGTCGACACGCTTTCTGGACCGTGATTACCCCTTGCCCTTTGGCTGTGCGCCCGTTGGCATGTCGGGGATCATGTGGCCGCGGGCAGAGAAAATCCTTTCGGCCGCCTGCGCAAAGGCCGGGATCCCCTACTGCATGTCGACGGTCGCAACCGTGGTGCCCGAGACGCTTGCGCCGTTGATTGGAGACCAGGGCTGGTTCCAGATGTACTTCCCAAAGGACCTGGAAATACGCGCCGATATGATGCGCCGCGCCAAGGAAGCCGGTTTTCACACGCTGATCCTGACGGTGGACACGCCCCTTGAAAGCCGCCGGGAACGCCAGCGCCGCGCCAACCTGACGATCCCGCCGACGGTCGACGCCGCCATGATTTGGTCCATGATGACCCATCCGACTTGGACAATTGGAACCCTGCGCGAAGGCATTCCCAGCCTGAAGCTATGCGAGGATTACGCCAAGGATATGGAGGCGACATCGGTCGCTCATGCGGGCCACGTAATTCGCGGCAATCCGTCATGGGAGGATATCACATGGATACGCGAGCGGTGGGATGGTCCCCTTTTGGTCAAAGGCATCCAGAAAGCCGAAGATGCCAAGCGGTTGGTGGAGATAGGGGCTGACGCCATCTGGGTGTCCAACCACTCAGGCCGCCAATTCGACGGCGGACCTGCCTCGATCACCTGTCTGCCGGCCATTCGCGAGGCAGTGCCCGAAACGCCGATCGTCTTCGACAGCGGTGTGGCGGGCGGGCTGGACATCCTGCGCGCCCTCGCGCTTGGCGCGAACTTCGTGATGCTGGGTCGTGCGTTTCATTACGCCGTGGGCGCTTTGGGAGAGGCGGGACCGCCGCACCTGATCCACATCCTGAAGGAAGATATGATGTCCTGCATGGGGCAAATGGGTGCGACCAATCTTCAGAACTTGCAGGATCGGTTGGTCACCCCCTAGTCAGGTGCCGCTCCTGTCCGGGTTGGCGTATTCGATCAGGTCCCATCGTTTGCCCCACGGGTCGCGCCAGACAGCGACACGGCCATAGGGCTCATGGCGGGGCGGACTTTCGAACACCGCGCCCGCGGCCTCGAGGCGCTGGTGATCGGCTTCGAAATCTTCGGTTTCCAGAAACAGCCAAACGCGCCCGCCACTCTGGCAACCGATGGCATCGGCCTGATCGCCGACGGCGCGCCAGAAGAATCTCGGTCTCGGCCCCGGGAGGTGCAATTCGCACCCAGCGTTTGCCATTGCCAAGCTCAGTGTCTTCGACGCAGCAAAACCCAATCGCCTGGAAGAATGCCAGCGCCGGATCGTAGTCCGGCACCAGAAGCGAGAACAGAGAAATCCGGCGTGGCATGAGGCGCGGCCTCAACCCCCTTGCAGCGACCTGACGTCCAAGGCGCCCTCGCGGCGCGAAGCCATTGCCCTTGCGGCAGCATGGGCTCCGGCGGCGGTCGTGAAGTAGGGGATCTTGTCCATCAGCGAGACATTGCGCAAGGACCGCGAGTCTTCGATCGAGCGCGCACTTTCGCTTGAGTTGATGACCAGATCGACCTCGCCGTCCTTCAGAATGTCGACAATCGTTCGGCCGCCTTCATAGGCCTTGTTCACGGCTTTCGACGGAATGCCGTTCTCCGTCAAGAACTGTGATGTGCCGCGGGTCGCCAGGATCTGCAGACCCAATTCATGGAGAATCCGCGCGGTTTCAAGCATCTGGTCGTTCTTGTCGTTGTTCTTGATCGACAGGAAAACCGTGCCGCTTTCTGGCAACATGGTGCTTGCGCCAAGCTGCGCCTTCAGAAATGCGCGGGCGAAATTCTGGTCCCACCCCATCACCTCGCCGGTTGAGCGCATTTCGGGCCCGAGAAGCGTGTCGACGCCCGGGAAGCGTGCGAACGGCAGGACCGCTTCCTTGACCGAATACCAAGGCGTCCGGAAGTCCGCCAAGGACATGGGATCGCCCGTCGGCATTGCCTGGCCTTCGGGATCATGCGGCGCTTGCCGGGGGAACGCCGAAAGCTGTTCGCCCGCCATCAAACGCGCCGCGATAGAGGCAATCGCGCTATTTGTGGCCTTGGCGACGAAGGGCACGGTGCGCGAGGCGCGCGGGTTGACCTCGATAAGGTAAACGGTGCCATCCTTGATCGCGTATTGCACGTTCATCAGTCCGACGACTTTCAACTCGCGCGCCAATGCCTCGGTCTGGCGGATCAGTTCGTCCAGGACATCGTTCGAAAGGGTGTGCGGCGGCAGCGAGCAGGCACTGTCGCCCGAATGAACACCCGCTTCCTCGATATGCTCCATGATGCCCGAGACATGGACGGCCTCGCCATCGCAAAGCGCATCGACATCAACCTCAGTGGCGCCGTCCAGATAGCTGTCGAGCAGCACGGGGCTGTCGCCCGAGACGACGACGGCTTCGCTGATGTAGCGGTTCAACTGGTCCATGTCGCGCACGATTTCCATCGCGCGACCGCCAAGCACGTAGGATGGACGGATGACCAGCGGAAAGCCGATCTTTTCGGCGATCTGAACAGCTTCCGCGTCGGATTGCGCGATGCCGTTATTGGGCTGCGTCAGGCCAAGCCGATTGACAAGGTCCTGAAAACGTTCGCGATCCTCGGCCAGATCAATGGCGTCGGGCGAGGTGCCCAGGATCGGGATCCCAGCGTCGTTCAGCGCGTTTGCCAGCTTCAGGGGCGTCTGCCCGCCGAACTGGACGATGACACCGTGCAAAGTGCCTGCCTGCTGTTCGACGCGCAAAATCTCCATCACATGTTCAAATGTAAGTGGCTCGAAGTAGAGCCGGTCCGACGTGTCATAGTCCGTGCTGACCGTTTCCGGATTGCAGTTTACCATGATTGTCTCGTAGCCCGCTTCTGAAAGCGCAAAACAGGCGTGACAACAGCAATAGTCGAATTCGATCCCCTGGCCGATCCTGTTCGGACCTCCGCCCAGAATGACGATCTTCTTGTCGTTGGAAGGGCGCGCCTCGCACTCCACATCGCCCATCACCGGCGTCTCGTAGGTCGAGTACATGTATGGCGTTTGTGCTTCGAATTCGGCGGCGCAGGTGTCGATCCGCTTGAACACCGCATGAACGCCCAGGTTCTGGCGCGCGCGACGGATGTTATCTTCGTCACGGCCGGTCAACTTGGCCAAACGCGCGTCGGTGAAGCCGAGCATCTTGAGCGCGCGCAACCCTTCTTCGGTGACCGGGAGCCCGTCCCTCGCGACAGTGGCTTCGGCCTCGATGATCTCGCGGATGCGGGCCAGGAACCACGGGTCGAAGCTGGTGACGGCCTGAATGTCGTCGTCTGACAGACCATGGCGCATGGCCTGTGCAATGGTGCGCAGCCGGTCGGGCGTCTGCTGGGCAAGTGCGGCTGTGATGGCCGCCTTGTCTGGCGCGCCGGGGATGTCGACCTCGTCGAAACCCGTCAGCCCCGTTTCCATCGATGCCAGGGCCTTTTGAACGCTCTCGTGGAAGGTACGCCCGATGGCCATGGCCTCGCCCACGGACTTCATCGCTGTTGTCAGATGCGGTTCGCTGCCGGGGAACTTCTCGAAAGCAAAGCGCGGTATCTTGGTGACGACGTAGTCGATGGTTGGCTCGAAGCTGGCCGGCGTCACTTTCGTGATGTCGTTGTCCAATTCGTCCAAGGTAAAACCCACGGCAAGCTTCGCGGCGATCTTGGCGATGGGAAATCCGGTAGCTTTCGAGGCCAAAGCAGATGAGCGGGACACACGGGGGTTCATTTCGATCACCACCATGCGGCCGTCTTCCGGGTTCACGGCCCACTGTACGTTCGAACCGCCAGTTTCGACCCCGATTTCGCGCAAGACCGCGATCGAGGCCGAGCGCATCATCTGGTATTCCTTGTCTGTCAGCGTCAGCGCGGGGGCGACGGTAATACTGTCACCGGTATGAACGCCCATCGGATCGACGTTCTCGATGGAACAGACGATGATGGCATTGTCCGCTTTGTCGCGGACGACCTCCATCTCGTACTCCTTCCAGCCCAGCAGGCTTTCGTCGATCAACACTTGTGCGACAGGAGAGGCTTCCAGGCCCCGACGGCAGATCTCGAAGTACTCTTCGCGGTTATAAGCCACGCCACCGCCGGTACCGCCGAGCGTGAACGCAGGGCGGATGATTGCGGGCAAACCGACTTCTTCAAGGGCCGCCTTTGCAACGTCGAGGCCCTTGGAGATGTCGTATTTGCCGTCCGCCCCCTTTGGAGCGTCGACAATCGTTGCGCGCGGGTTTTCCAAGCCGATCCGCTCCATCGCTTCGCGAAAGAGCTTGCGGTCTTCGGCCATTTCGATGGCCTCGCGCTTGGCGCCGATCATTTCAACGCCGAACTTGTCCAGAACGCCCATCTCTTCGAGCGCCAGTGAGGTGTTCAGGCCGGTCTGGCCGCCCATCGTCGGCAACAGAGCGTCGGGACGCTCTTTTTCGATGATCCGGGCAACGACATCTGGCGTGATCGGTTCAATATACGTTGCATCCGCCAGCCCAGGGTCCGTCATAATCGTGGCCGGGTTCGAGTTGACCAGAATGACGCGATACCCCTCCTCGCGCAGTGCCTTGCAGGCTTGCGCGCCCGAGTAGTCGAACTCGCAGGCTTGGCCGATAACAATCGGGCCTGCACCAATGATCATGATCGACTGGATATCGGTTCTTTTTGGCAACGATCCGTTCCCTAGGTTGGCGCAAATTGCTTGCCTTATAGGCATGTGTTGGCGGTGCGCAAGAGGGGAGGTTGCAGAGCGTTATGCGGGCTGACTGCCTGCGGGATGGGCACCGGGCGGCTCAGTGAGATTCTCACGAAACATGGTTCTGTCGAATGCAATGAGCAACGCCAGCATTCCCATGCTACCGGTCACTTGAAGAGGCGGCATGGAGGCTATCAGCGTATTGCTCACTGATAGAAAGGGGAGCGATCCGATAATCGCGATCCCGGCCAGGAAACCAATCGCAAGCTGCTTGGGCCAATAGGCAATAAGAACCGGCGCGGCGACGAGCGGCAAAATGTAGTGAAAGCACCATGATATCGGACCGAGGAAGGCTGTTCCCAAAACGGCATAGGCCCAAAAGAGGGGGTGTGCGGCAATCTGGTTGTTCGTCCGCATGCGCCACACGAGGACACCCAGAAACAGGAATGGGGCCGCCCTGCCGCACCAGAGCCAGATGAACCCTTTCTCCGCTGCCACACCGTTCGTCGGAAAGCCCGCCGCTTCCGGTCCTACAAGGAAGACGACAAGGCTGTTCAGGTCCCAAAGCGATCCTGTCAGGAGAAGCGTTTTTGAGATGACCGAGAGCTGTTGCAAGAGTTCCACGTGAAGCGTCCAGCCGGTGGTTGCAACCGACACCAGCCCAAGTCCAACGCCAACCAACAAAAAGGCCAAAAAGGCGCGGTAGTTCCCGTTTGCGAGGAACAGAACGGCAAGAATTGCAGGATAGAGCTTCAGCGCGGCGGCAAGTGCCAATGCTGCACCGGCGCTAACTTCGTCGTCTTGCCGCAACCGTTCGTAAGTGAGCGCAAGAAGCATGGTGATGACGATATGGATCTGGTTGCCGGAGAAGGCGATTGCACAAATGGCCGTCATGCAGAACAAGAAGGCCGCAAAGATCGCGTGCTGAGAAAAACGCATGACCGGTGCAGCACGCCAGACAAGCCAGACCGTCATGAACATGGCTGCGGTGTTTAGGACCAAAAAACCCGAATTGAACGCCTGAAAGCTCATGACTTTTGTCAGAGGTGCAATCAGTGCGGCCCAAATTGGCGGGTAGATGAATGCGTGGACAACGTCATGATAACCGATGCGCTGCGCAACCGTCAGGAACTCGGCGGGTGCATTGGCCGTGAAGAGCGGATCGCTTGTGTTGTAGATCGCGCCCGGGTTGCCCTCGGCCCAAAGCGTTGCCGCGATCCACAACGGTGCAAGGTCAAACCCGACAAACTCTGAAAAAGCCGCGACAAGCAGGCCGGACAGCACGCCAAGAAAGAGAACGCCAAATAGGCCGATCGGTGGTTCGAAACCTCTGGCGTTTGACATCTTGGGTGATCTCACGCTGTCGATCGGTTGGGCGCCCAGATCCAATTTGGCTCGCTCACCGGTTTCGCGTCAAAGAGCCCCGCATAGGCTTTCCGGCGGGCCACAATCATCATGACGGCAATGCTCAAGGCGGCCCCGGCAAAGACGTCGACAATGTAGTGACTGCCAAAGACCGGCGTCGACGGGATCATCACCACGGCATAGGCGGCGAGAGGCCAGAACAGCCAATGTCGCCAAACGGCACCGGCCAACAAGACGCCCAAGGCCGTGTGGACAGACGGGAAGGTGACGAGGCCCTTGAAGGGCTGCTCGCCAATGCCGTAGTCGGGTGAGGCTTCGCGCAGTAGGTACAAGTTCTCGACATGATATATCCCGGGCGCAAAGCCGAAGTTCGGATATTCGGAAAAATCTATGCCGTAGTAGATGGCCGCCGCATAGGCGGGCGTGACCGCGCTTACCAGAATGCTGATGAACGTAGTCAAGACGACGGTTTCCATGTGAAACCGGATGCGACGTAACTGTCCCATCAGGATCAGACCACACACCAGAAAAAACGCGATTTGCCCGGTAATCATGTAAGAGTAATCGAGCAGCCAGATCAGGTCGGGGCGCTCGTGTACAAACGTGAAATACGCGAGCCAATCGAAACCGATGAAGGCGTCCGCGGCAGCCAGCCAGTCATCTGCCAAGGGCCACTGGTTGATCTTCACCATCTGGTCCAAGAGCGGCAGGCAATTCCGCGTCAATGTCAGCAGTAAAAGGCATTCGCAGATGATCCGCGCGCCCTTGGCCCAGAGCGGGGCGGTTTCCAGCGGACCTGTGATTTTAGCAAGGAAGACCAGATAGCTGGTGTAGATCGCCACCATCACCGGCACCGTATACACGTTCGGCCAATAGATGGACGGCGCGACGAATAGATCGATCACCATGCATACCGGGATCAGCGCCGCCAACAGCCAGTAGATGTAAAGCGGCGCAAGAACGGGTCGGGTATTCTTCAGAACTGCTCGCACGGGACAATTGAGAATTGTTTCTTCGATTGGAGGGATATCGGGAATTTGCGGCTGAATTACGGCATTCGTGAACAGTTTTCAGCCGTGTCGGACCCTTGACACCGGCAATCAGAACGCGTGTATCGCGGGGAACTGTTTTGCCTTCTATGGAAAGCTCTTATGCACGCCTATCGCAGCCACACCTGCGCCGATCTCACTTCCGCCCAAGTGGGCGAAACCGTTCGTCTATCGGGTTGGGTTCACCGTATCCGCGACCACGGCGGTGTCCTGTTCATCGACCTGCGGGACCACTATGGCATTACGCAAGTGCTTTGCGACCCCGACAGCCCGGTGTTTAGCGAGGTCGAAAAGGTTCGCTCGGAGTGGTGCATTCGCATCGACGGCAACGTCAAGGCGCGCGAGCCCGACCTGGTGAACCCCAAGATCCCAACGGGTGAGGTCGAGGTCTTCATCCGTGACATGGAAGTGCTGGGTGCGGCCGAGGAGCTGCCGCTGATCGTCTTCGGCGATCAGGAATACCCCGAGGAAACGCGGCTGCGCTATCGCTTCCTGGACCTCCGCCGCGAGGTGATGCAGCGGAACATGACGCTTCGGTCCGATGTCATCGCCAGCATGCGTCGCCGGATGTGGGACATCGGCTTTCGCGAGCATCAGACGCCGATCATCACGGCCTCGTCGCCCGAAGGCGCGCGCGACTTCCTGGTGCCGTCGCGGCTGCACCCGGGCAAGTTCTACGCGCTGCCGCAGGCACCGCAGCAGTTCAAGCAGTTGCTGATGGTCAGCGGGTTCGACAAGTATTTCCAGATCGCGCCCTGCTTCCGCGATGAAGACCCGCGCGCCGACCGCTCGCCCACCGATTTCTACCAGCTCGACGTGGAAATGAGCTTTGTCGAGCAGGACGACATCTTTGCCACCATGCAGCCCGTGATCGAGGGTGTGTTCGAGGAATTCGGGGGTGGCCACACGGTCGACAAGCTCTGGCCCAAGATCAAATACGCAGATGCGATGAAGTGGTACGGCACCGACAAGCCCGACTTGCGGAACCCTATCAAGATGCAGGACGTGTCCGAGCATTTCCGTGGCTCGGGCTTCGCGATCTTCGCCAAGATCTTGGAGCAGGATGGCACCGAGATCCGCGCGATCCCCGCACAGACGGGTGGATCGCGCAAGTTTTGCGATCGGATGAACGCCTTTGCCCAGAAAGAGGGACTGCCGGGCATGGGTTATATCTTCTGGCGGGAGGGCGACGATGGCCTGGAAGCCGCCGGGCCGCTTGCGAAGAACATCGGCCCGGAGCGCACCGAGGCCATCCGCCAGCAGCTTGGTCTTGGCAAGGGCGATGCCGCGTTCTTCCTCGGCGGCAAGCCCGAGAGCTTCGAGCGTGTCGCGGGGCTGGCGCGTAACGTGATCGGCGATGAGTTGGGGCTTTCCGAAAAGAACCGCTTCGCCTTCGCCTGGGTCGTCGATTTCCCGATGTACGAAAAGGACGACGAGACCGGCACGGTCGATTTCAGCCATAACCCGTTTTCGATGCCGCAGGGCGGGGCCGAGGCTCTGGATGGCGATCCGTTGGATGTGCTGGGATACCAATACGACCTGGCTTGCAATGGGTACGAGATCCTCTCCGGCGCGATCCGGAACCACCAGCTCGAGATCATGTTCAAGGCTTTTGGGCTGGCCGGTTATGGCGAAGACGAGGTGCGGAAGCGCTTTGGCGGCATGGTTAACGCGTTCCGCTTTGGCGCCCCGCCGCACGGAGGCTGTGCGTTGGGGATCGACCGCTGCGTGATGTTGTTGGCGGACGAAGAAAACATCCGCGAAGTCATGCTCTTCCCGATGAACCAGCGTGCCGAAGACCTGATGATGGGCGCGCCTTCTGAACCCACGAACGAGCAACTGCGCGAGCTTCGGTTGCGGGTTCTGCCCCCGGAAGAATGAGCCTGGCGGACTGGATAGCGCCGCCTTACCCGCCGCATTCCGTGATGGCGGGGCGCTATGTTTGGCTGGAGCCCCTGTCGCACGTGCATATTCCCGAGCTTTGGGAGGCCCATGCGGAGGCGCCCGAGGTTTGGAAGTACATTCCCGTGGGGCCTTTCGCGGATGAAGCCGCTCTGGGCGTCTGGGTCGACCAGGTCCGCATTGCGACGGATCCAATGCAATTCGCTGTTCGCATGGAAGATGGCCGCGTGGGCGGCACGCTCAGCCTGTTGCGCATCAACCCCTCTGCCGGGTCCATCGAAGTGGGCTATATCGTGTTCACGCCACGTCTGCAGCGCACGCGTGAGGCGACCGAGGCGATTTATCTGACGATCAAATGGGCATTCGAGGCGGGCTATCGGCGGTTCGAATGGAAGTGCAACGCTGCCAATATTGCCTCGCGCCGGGCCGCGCTTCGGTTCGGGTTGAGCTATGAAGGCATCTTTCGGCAAGCGGCGGTGGTGAAAGGCAGGAACCGCGATACGGCATGGTTCGCGGCGATTGACCGTGAATGGCCAGCTTTGCAAAACGCATTCGAGACCTGGCTTGATCCGTCGAATTTCGATGAAGCCGGCCAGCAAAAACAGAGGCTTATTGACCTGACAGCCCCGATCCTTGTGGCACGGGATCCTGGGCTTTGAGCCTGGAGTCGCTCCAGGATGAGGGGTTCGACGTACTGACCCGCAACCACGCCGAGGCCATTCTGGCGCATGATTTCCCGACCGAGTTGGACTTGCTGGCGCGCGTCCTTCTGGAGTTCCGTATCACGGTCGAGGAAGTCGTGACCGGCGGCGGAGGGGAGGCGGGCTTGACGCAACGGCTGCGGCACGAATTGTCGGACATCAACTGGCGGAAGCACAATTTCAGCGTTGAAACGGTCGTCGATGGCCGCGCGCGCGCCGGAATCAGCCACGAGGTCGATCACGTGAAGTTCGCTGAAGCAGGTGCTCTGGCGCTGGAAATCGAGTGGAACAACAAGGACCCGTTCTTTGACCGGGACCTTGAGAATTTTCAGCGGTTACATGCGTTGTCAGCAATCAGCGTGGGCGTGATCGTGACCCGCGGTACATCGCTCCAGCAATGCTTTCTGGAGCGCATAACTTCGTGGATGAAGGCGCATGAGTTGCGCTCGGAAGATGATCTGGACCGGCTGGGTATCGGCGCCCGGACGGCGGCGCAACGCAAATCCGTGGCGGATCAGGTGGCCCGTGGTGTTCCGTTCGCGGATGCGTTTTCGAGGAAGTTCGTCGCGGACAAATTCGGGCAGGCGACGACTCATTGGTCCAAGCTGGAAGAGCGTGTGCACCGGGGCGTCGGTAACCCGTGTCCGCTTCTGCTGATCGGATTGCCTGCTGATATCCTGACCTGACGCAGGATAAGCGGCAGCCTGCCTTGGCTGCCGCTGTCTGTGGCCAAAAGCCTAGGTCGTCATCGGATACAGATGAACAGAGGTGCCGATCGGCACACGGTCGTACAGGTCCGTCATGTAGCCGTTCGTCAGTCGGGCACAGCCGTTCGACACGCGGGTCAGGATCGTCTTCGGCGCATTGGTGCCGTGGACCCGCAACATCGAATCACCACCGTTCGGGTGGAACAGATAAAGCGCCCGTGCGCCAAGCGGGTTCCCCGGACCGCCCGGCATTCCGTCTTTCCACTTTTCATACTTTGGGTTGCGCTTAATCATGGCCGGCGTCGGCGTCCAGTCGGGCCATTCCTTCTTGCGACGAATGATGTACGAACCGGGTTCCCAAAGATGGCGCTTCGCGACGCCGATCGGATACCGGATGGCGCGACCGTTTTCCATGGTCCAATAAAGCGCGAACTCGTCCGGTTTTATGTGGATCACACCCGGTCGCGTTGCTTTCCCAACGCGGATGATACGCGCCTTGCGCGGGTCAATGACCTCTTCGTCTTTCGTCTTCGCAGCAAATGCGGGCAAACCCGATAGTGTGGCGGCAGCCGCAGCTCCGCCGAGCAATACGTCTCTTCTTGGCAGCATCTCAAAAGCCTCGTTACACAATCCCCGGCAGCAACCCTAGCTGTTGATTTGTGGCAGAGGGATGGCGTCACGCGTTTGTTATCGCGGAATTTTCTGGTCTGTGGCTTTTGTGCTCACTCGGCGGCAACACCGGAATTGTAGGAGTATGTCTTCCAATCCGGCTTGTAGTCGGCATCCGCCTGATTGCCCCAAACGGTCCAGCCGTCGCGAATGCCGCGTCCGAAAAGCTCCAGATATGGTCCCCAGGAGCAGTCTTCTATGACGCGGTATTGCTCGTCCGGCTTTCGCGAATGCTCGCGTTTCCGGCTTTGGATCATGTTCACCTGACGCCGCCCTGGCGCTTCGGTCCGCACGTTCTTGCCGCGCGTGCCGAACAGCAGAATCTCGGTCACGTTCCGGAAATAGAACCCGACGCCGCGACCGTCTGAGCCGCCATCCTTGCGGATTTTGTGCCACACTATGTTGGATTTGTACTCGAACCCCCATGCCTGCAGCACCTGCAGGCCTTCGGGCAACAGTGCGTTCGGAACCCACAGGTAGCAATGCGCACGGTCTTCGAGGTGATCGGCCACGGGAAGCGCGCAGATGTCCTCCAACTCCATGGTCGGGTACCTTGCAAGCCGCTTGTGTTCCGGGGCGATCTTTCCCGTCCGATTCACAAAGCGCCACGGTGGGTCCGCCAGCACGGTCCCGAACCGGTCTCGGTCAAGAAAGTCGGCCAGGTCTTGTGCTGCGTTTTGCCCCATATTCAACATGATGATCTTTCCGATGCGCGAATGCCAGGGGAACAATACGCGAACACGTGTTGCTCGGCAATCCTCAGACGGTGGCCATCTGCGCGGCGTGCCGTTCGATAGCTTCTGCCAGCCTTAGCGGACAAAAGTCGCCAGCAACTCCATTACGGTAGGCCGAGATATCGGCAACAACTTCGGCAATGAAGGGATTCCCGGTGCTTTTCGCCAATCCCATCAGGAAGTTCGTCAGGTAATCCAGTGTTTCGGGGTCAGGTTCAGATTTCATTAACTCGGCAGCCAGCGTCAAATCGTCCTTGAGCGCCACCAGATCGGGCACGACGTTGTCGTTGCCGGGGCGGGCGACCGTTTCGGGCTGGATGTCCTTCGGCAGCAAGCTGAGAGCAGCCTGCTGGAACGCTGAAATCGAGGCGATGGGCTTGGGCATGAAGATGTCAGCCCCTGCCTGCAACGCGGATTCGTGAAGCGTTTCGTTCCCGGACGTCGCAATGATCCCGTCGATCCGCGCATCTGATCGAGAGAGTTTCTCGATCAGATGCAGGCCGGAGCCATCTGGCAGGCCAAGATCGACAACGGCGATCCTTGGCCGGTAGGTCCGCAGATGCCGTTCCGCCGAGGCAAGGCTTTCCGCGCGACGGATGCGCGCGCCGGAGCGTTGACAGATAAGGCGCATGGCCTCGCACGCGTGGCGGCTGTCTTCGACGACCAGGATGACTGAGCCCAAAAGCGGCCTGTCAGCGGTCGGCGGCTGAAGCATGATCAGATCTTCGAGGGTATCCGGCATTTGCGGTCCTCCGGCAACAAAACTGGGACCAGTCTGCGCTGATATTGGCTAACGCCGCGTTAAAGGCAGACTGCGGCGGCTTGCCCCTTGTCTGGCGCTGGGCGCGTGCCATAACCCACCATGGGTGAGCAAGAAGAGGCAATGGTATGATTGGACGCCTGAACCATGTCGCGATCGCGGTGCCGGATCTGGAGGCCGCGGCGGCACAATATCGCGACACTCTGGGGGCCGAGGTGGGTGCGCCGCAGGACGAACCGGAGCACGGTGTCACTGTTGTGTTCATCACGCTTCCGAATACCAAGGTGGAGCTTCTCTATCCCTTGGGCGACAATTCCCCGATCGCCGGATTTCTTGAAAAGAACCCCTCGGGCGGCATTCACCACATTTGTTACGAAGTCCAAGACATCCGTGACGCTGCCGCGAAGCTGACCGCCTCGGGCGCTCGCGTACTGGGCGATGGCGAGCCCAAGATCGGTGCACACGGCAAACCGGTGCTGTTCCTGCACCCCAAGGACTTCACCGGAACGCTGGTCGAGTTGGAGCAGGTCTGATGGGTGTCGTCTCGGGCATGGTGCTGTTTGCCGTCGTCTGGTTCATGGTGCTGTTCGTCGTCCTGCCAATTCGCCTGGAAACACAAGGCGACGTCGGCGAAAAGGTAGAAGGCACACATGCCGGATCGCCGTCCAGCAGCTTCTCGATGCGGAAACGGCTACGGATCACGACCTATTGGGCCATTCCGATCTGGGCGATCATTGCGGGCGTCATCGTGTTCGGCGACATCACCGTCCGCGACATCGACATGTTCAACCGCATGGGTCCAGCTTCCGGCGAATAATCTAGTTGGACAGCCGGTGAAAAATGTGAACGAAGGTCGCGGCCCCCAGAATGGGGACTAGCAGGTTCACAATCGGGATTGTCAGCGGAAAGGTCATCAGTGCCCCAGCCGCCCAGATGGTCAGCAGGTTCGATCGAAAGCTCTTGCCGGCCTCTCTACGACCCATCCGGCGCACCGCGATCATGCGGTAGTATTCACGGGCCAGCAGGAAGCCGTTCAGGCCGTAGAAGACGAAGGGCGCAAGCGGCGTGATGTAAAGGACCAGCGCGGCAAGGTTCGCGACCACGATGACGCCCAGAAATTGCAGCGATTCCCGGATGTTCTCGCCCAGCGGGACACGCGGTGCCGGGCCAAGGTGCGGGTAATGCTTTGCTTCGACGGCATCGGCCACGTCGTCCAGAAAGATGCCGGTGAAGGCCGAAGCGACCGGCACCATCAGAAAAACCGACAGCACCAGCATGAACGCCAGAGATCCCCAGGACAGAAGGGCGTTCGAGACGCCGATCTCGCCGATCCAAGGCAGGGTGATCGCATCCGGCACCAGCCAGGCGATGCCCCAGAAAGCGAAGGCGTAAAGCGCCATCAGCAACAGGATCGTCAGTCCGACGCCTTGCAGGAACACCCAGCGGAAGCGAGGATCGGACATTTGCGCAAGTGCTGCGCCGAAGGCCTGGAAAATCACGCGTCAATCCACTCGGTGATGGCATCCAGATCGGGGCGGGGCCGCTCGGGAGGCGTGTTCGTTTCCGTGCCCAGATGTATGATCCCGGCGATCCATTCGTGCGGCATGAGCCCAAGGTTCCGCTCGCCCCAATCCTTGTCGTGGCTCGCCCAGCCAGAGAGCCAGTTTGCGCCCCACCCGGACGCCAGCGCTGCATTCAAAAGCTGCATGCAGACAGCGCCTGCCGAGAGCGTCTGCTCGATCTCGGGAATTTTCTCGGACGGCTTCGGACTTGCCACAACGACGACCGCGAGTTCGCTGCCATTGTACTCCATGACGGCCTTGTCGATCTTTTCGGCCTCGATCCCCAATGCCGCGCCCTTTTCGGGCAGTGTTTCGGCCAGTCGTTGCAGGGCGACTTTGCTCAGCACCAGAAAACGCCAGGGTTCAAGCTTGCCATGGTCCGGAGCCCGGGACGCAATGGTCAGAAGCCGCGTCAGTTCCGCTTGATCCGGAACCGGGCCGCTGAGCGTCTTGGCGGGACGTGAGCGGCGGGTTTCCAGAAAAGCCACGGCGGCCGGGTTTGGGTCGGGCATGGGTCGTCTCCTTTGTGCCAAGACCTAGGCAGTTGTCGCGGATTTGTGAAGATGCGCATGTCTTTGGCCGCGGGCGCAATACTCGTCGAACAATCTTGCGATCGTTTCGCCTAAAGTGCTGCTTTCATCTCGCTCAGAAGTTCGCCGACATAGTCATCGAACCGGGATGAGGGTTGGCGAATTCGCAAAGTCTCGGCAAAAGGATCGGGTGCCTCGATGGCGCTTCCCGACATTTCTTGCAGAACGGCGTGTCCGCAGAACGGCACATAGACTTCGGAGTACCCGCCCTCATGCGCCATCATTAACTTGCCGTCGCAAACTTCGTTCGCAAGGTCCATCACCTGGCGGGTCATGGCCTGAAAGGTTTCGGCACTCGCCATCATGCGCGAGAGCGGGTCGAAAGCAGCCGCGTCGAAGCCGCAGGCAATGATCAGCACTTCCGGATTGAATGCGCGGATGGTCGGCAGGACAAGCCGTTCCATCGCCGCCAGATACCCGTTGTGGCCGGTGCCGGGCGGCAGCGGGATGTTTAGGTTGGCGCCTTCGCCCGCACCCACGCCGCGATCTGCGAAGGCGCCCGTGTCCAGCGGGTAGTTTCGCTCTTGATGGAGTGAGACTGTCAGGACCTCGGCCCGGTCGTAGAAAACAGCCTCGGTGCCATTCCCGTGGTGCACATCCCAATCGAGTACCGCGACCCGTTCGGCACGTTTGGTGGCCAACGCCGCCTCGACGGCAATCGCGATATTCGCCAACAGGCAGAACCCATTTTGCCAGTCAGGCAGGCAATGGTGGCCGGGTGGACGCGATAAGGCATAGGCATTTGTGCACTGGCCATCGAGGACGGCGAAGAGCGCCTCTCGCGTCAGGCCCGCCGAAAGCGCTGCAAGTTCGTAGCCGCCTTGGCCAAAAGGCGCGCGCAGACCGATATCGCCGCCACCGCTGTCCGAGGCCTCCTTGAATGTCTTCAGGAAGTCTGTCTGGTGGACCCGAAGCAACTCTTCGTCACTTGCCGCTGGCGCGGATTGGTGGGCCAGCTCTTCTACCAGCCCGGTGACGCGCACAAGGTTCACAAGGCGCCGCTTGGTTTCCGGGTCTTCCGGCAGTCCGCCCGCGGCAAGTGGCTGGACCAGACCACCAACGGGCGCAGTGAAGGCATAGTTGCCTCCGCTGTGCCAAAGGCAACGCTCGTCCAAGAAGAACCCGGTGGTCATGCGTCGCCGGGGGCCTCGAAGTCGATTTCCTTGTGGCTGCCGTCGCAGAAGGGCTTGTTCTTGGACGCGCCGCAACGGCAAAGGAAGGCACGCGTGCCGCGATGCAGCCGGTGCCCGGTGCCGGACGTGATCTCGAGCGCGCCCCGCGCTTCGATTGGTCCGTTCTCGCATTGAATGATGGCCACGGCTTCGCCCAGATCATCGCCGGGCGCATCTTTGCCGGTTTCCGGTGGTTCGCCTGTCGCTTCGAACTTGGCTTCGACATGGGAGTAGTCGCAGTAGGGCATGTTCTTGGACTTGCCGCACCGGCAGATCGTGGCGCGTGTCGTGGCCTGGCCGGAAACGGTCAGGTTGCCATGGAAGGCGTTGGGGCCGTTCTCGAGAACCTGAACCCGGTTTATGCCGGGCGGGGTTTCCTCAACCCCGGCCTTCTTGAAGGTTAAGGCCCCGGACGGACAGGTCCGGATCATCGCCGCGATTTCTTCCGCCGGTGCGGCGTCCGGGTCCACCCAAGGGCGGCGCTCCGGATCAAAGACTTGTGGCAGTTTCAGAAAACAGTTCCGTGCATGGATGCAGCGCTTCATGTCGAAGCTGATTGCAATGTCTTTTCCGGTGTAGGTTTTGGGCATGGGCCACCTCCTTGCCATCAGGGTAATGCAGGCGCCGGAAACTTCAAAAGCCTCTGGTTCGAATTCTTTTCAAGAATTCGCCGCCTAGGCCGTCAGACCCTCCGGTTCGGCCAATCCATGCGCGCGACAGCAGGCCGTGACGGTATTGGCCAGAAGGCAGGCGATTGTCATTGGGCCGACTCCGCCGGGCACGGGTGTGATCGCGCCGGCCACGGCGGAGGCGCTGGCGAAATCCACGTCGCCCACCAACCGCGTCTTGCCTTCGCCCTTATCGGGTGCACTGATCCGGTTAATACCCACGTCGATCACCGTGGCCCCCGGCTTGATCCAGTCGCCCGGCACCATTTGCGCCCGACCGACAGCGGCCACGACGATATCGGCGCGACGCACGACGTCTGCCAAATCCTTTGTCCGGCTGTGCGCGATCGTCACCGTGCAGCTGTCGCCCAGTAAAAGCTGGGCCATCGGCTTCCCCACGATGTTGGACCGCCCGATCACCACGGCATCGAGGCCCGAAAGCGATCCGTGGTGGTCGCGCAGCATCATCAGGCACCCAAGGGGCGTACAGGGCACCATGGGCTTCTGGCCTGTGCCCAGAAGCCCGACGTTTGAGATATGGAAGCCGTCCACATCCTTGGCCGGGTCGATGGCGTTGATGACAAGGTCCTCGTTCAAGTGATCGGGCAGGGGAAGTTGGACTAGGATGCCGTGGATGGCAGGGTCTTGATTCAATTGATCAATCAGCGCTAGCAAGTCGGCTTCGGAAGTGTCGGCGGCAAGCTTGTGTTCGATCGAATGCATGCCGACCGCGATCGTCTGCTTGCCCTTGTTGCGAACGTAAACCTGGCTGGCCGGGTCTTCGCCGACCAGAACGACGGCAAGGCCGGGGGTGAGGCCATGTTCGTCCTTCAGGCGGGCCACATGGGTCGCGACCTTGTCGCGCACGCTGGCAGAAAAGGCTTTTCCATCAATGATTTGTGCGGACATGGCGCTCCCTCTTGTTTGCTGCCGTATACCGCGCGGTGAAAGCGAGGTCGACGCCAAAAACGACGCTTACAGCAAGAGGGACGCCGCACCTTCGTGCCGGAGAAGCGCGACCTTGGTCTCGATGCCGGTACCGCCCGAAAAGCCGCCAAGCGAGGTGGCGCCGAGGACGCGATGACACGGGATGATGACTGGGATCGGATTGCCGCCGCAGGTCTGTCCGATGGCTTGGGCAGGTGCATTCAGATCGCGCGCAAGATCGCCGTAAGTTCTTGTTTCACCAAAGGGAATGGCGCGCATCGCGTCACAGGTGGCGCGCTGGAGCTTGCTTCCTTCGACGCGCAGCGGAAGATCGAAATCGTGGCGCTCGCCAGCGAAATAGGCAGCAATCTGATCTGACGCCTCGCGGAGAAGTGGCGTGTTATCCGCATGGCGTGCTTCCCAGGAAACGCGGGTGATCGCATCGTCTGTTTCGGTCAGGGTCAGATGGCCGACAGGGGTTTCGACGGTGAGCCGGTGCATGCGGGGATCGTGCCCGGTGAAAGAGGTAAATGCAACGCGCGGTCGGGACGGAACAGTCGGTTGCACAAGATACGGGTTAATATTGGGAAACAAGGGGAAACGGGTGACTATGGCGTTTCGGTACCGCGTCGGTATTGCGTCGGTGGCCGGTTCGGTATCCCGCGATGTGGATGGATACCCGGCGCCGCGCGTTAACGAAGATTGCAGGAGAACTAATATCCGGACAATTGGCCTGTTGCAGTGGCTGAAGCGAGGGGCGCTGCCCCTCGCGCTCCCCGTGATACTTTTGCCAAAAAGAAAAACAATTTCAGCTAAACTCTAGGCTTTGGCGAGGCGGATCGGGCCTTTGGCGATCAGCGGGTCGACGGGCTGGCCCTTTTGGGTGGCGACAAGGGCCAGGGTCGCAGCGACGCGGCGCACCTCTGGCATGAGCGGGCGCCAGTTATCTGACAAGCGGCGCGCGGCTTCTGATGGGCAAAAGGTCTTGCCCGCACCGCGCTCTCTGGCAAGTTCCAGCAGCACGCGCGCGATGTCTGTGTCATCCGGCAAACTCATAGTCCGCCGGATGTAGCTTATTACGACGCGGGATTGTAAGCCCCGGTCGCCGCGCCCGCCTTCTTCATTGCGGCCATCGCCTCGGCCGAGGTCATGAGCTTCGTCGTCGCTCCAGCCGACATCGAGCCGGATGCCCCAACGACCAAGGCGCACGCCGCCATGGCTTCGTCATCCGGCGCTTCGATCAGCGCGATGACGTCGTCTTCGCCGAAACAGAAGAACAGGTGGTGAAGCTTGCCGCCGAGCGCGTCGATCAGCTTGCCCGCCTCCTTCTCGCGGTCCTGCGGATTGGCCACCATGGCCTTGATCGATGCAGTCGAGTACTTCCCCTGGAACAAATAGAAAGACATTGGTTCCCCCCCTT
>JAAUYH010219503.1_pt1 | contig 23888 bp, 22 predicted proteins | sample 7278061 | NCBI WGS metagenome assembly JAAUYH01 (sample SAMN14350203, study PRJNA611818) | marine sediment metagenome | isolation source: surface marine sediment (0.6m) | place: French Polynesia: Moorea | collected 2018-08 | reverse complement strand
TGGTCGCGATCGCTGATTGATAATAGCGAGCATCCTTGTTAAATTTCAGTCTAAAATTATTCTTACTAGAATTTATTAAAATATACAATTAATTTTGTTGAAGTACTTAATTGGTTAACCGATATAGAGATCCTGGTGTTAGTCAAAGTTTTAGTTTGTAAATCATCTGCCATCTCTTTGACAAATTTCCGCATCATAGGAATAGAAGCGACTTCTAGAACTTTAGCTATATCCCGATCGGCTTTTTCCACTTGTTCAATTAATCTTTTTTGTTGGCTGTTTAATTCCTGTATTTTTTTTAATTTATCGCGTAATTCTGTTACTTGATTAGCCCTCTCTTTCACATCGTTAAGGATTTTTATTCCTTGGTTGTATTCTTCAATTGCTGCTTGTATTCGATCTTCTCTGGTAGCAATCTCATGGGTTAGCTGAAATAACTTAGCATTGATATCTTGTAATTGTCGATCGTTATATTTAGCATTATTAATTTGTTCTTCAAACTTTTTGACTGTATTTTCAGTATCTTTTTTGAGATTAACAATCTCTGGAATACCTAAAATACTTTCTATTGCTTTTCGTGTTTCTTTAGTCTGAGTAACATTAGAATATTCCTTGATTTTTTCACCATCAAAAAAAATAATTCTTTACAAGAACGAGGTAAAAGCAAATCTATACGTTCCCGCGAATCAGTTTTTACTTTACCATTCAAATTAAAAGAAGCTTCTGAAACTTCAGCATAAAAAGTTTTCCCTCTTTTAACTCTTTTTGCTGTTCGACTTATAATGTAGCTTTTATTTTTATTTTGCAGAGTCAAGCTAACTGACAATTCTAATTCAGGATTTACTTTGACACTAGGATAATGAAAATATCCTTGCTTTTCTTCCTGTAAGTCTGAATCTACTTCCGCTTTAATTAGCTTTTTAAGTGAAACTATCTCATTTCCGTAAAGACACCATAAAACCGCTTCTAGTATTGAAGTCTTACCATAGCCGTTTAATCCCCAAATTACCCAAATATTTTTATCAGTATCAAGATCGAACTCAATAACTTGATTTTGGTAGCATTTCCAATTTTGCAGATGGATTTTCTTAATTCGTAGCGTCACTTATTTCCATCCTTTATTAATCTGATGCTTCTGAGTATTTTTCAATCAGTTGTATGATTTTAGGAACTAACTGGCGGTTTTTTAAAACTACCTTTTCCTTTTCCATCTCTATCGCCTTTTTCAATAAAGCTGCGGGAATATTATGCTTTTTAGATAGTTCCTTAATTTTTTCGTCCATAAATGTAAAATAGTTAGATTAAATCAGAGTAGGTAATTCCATAATGAGATAATTCTTTTCCTAGCTTAGTAATAACTGAGGCTCTATTACTAGCAGTTTTAGCAAAATGCTTAATTCTTTTCACTTCCGATACAATTAACTTTACTTGTTCATCTTCTATTGGTGGCACTACAAGTATATCAATAAGAGTTGCTATTTCTTTATTAGAAGCTTTCCTTAAAATTCTGCCTCGACGTTGAATAAATTGACGTTCTGAAGTATCGCTAGCTAATATTATCGCTTCTTGGGCAGCAGGTATGTTTACCCCTTCATCTAGACATCCTACAGCTACTAAGGCATCAAGACGACCTTTACTAAAATCACTCAATATTTGAGGACGTTGTTTTTTTTCTTCAGATGTAAAACGGGCGACTATCATTCCTTTTTGAGATAGTTGATGACATACAATATTTGCTTGTCTAGTTGGATAACAATAGATCATGCCTTTTCTTAAAGGATGATCTTGAATGATGCGATCGAGAATATTAATCTTATCACTAGCAGATTTAATAATACGCGCTCTCTTTATGGTATATTCTTTTATAGTTTCGTTTTCTAGATCTTTACCACTTTTGAATAATCGGTTAATTTTTTTTGTAAGTTCTTGATACTCTTCATTTTCCGCATCGGTTAGAGTAACAACATAAACATAATATTTATACTGACAAAGAATACCTAACTCAATAGCTCTTTTTAACCCCAACTCGTAAATAATATTGCCAAAATAGTCTAAAACAAATTCTGTTCCCTCTTCATCGTGAGGACGTATGGGCGTAGCAGATAAACCTAAGCGGTAGGTAAAGTCATCTCTTAAGATTCTGCGATATTCTTTTGCCCCTGCATTATGAACTTCATCTGCAATTATGAGAGACTTTATAGGTAAACCTCCTGCGTCATTTATCAATTCGGTAACAGGGAACTTAGACAGTCCTTGATAAGTTCCAACTATAATTGTGGGTAATCTTCTTTCTTCTTGTAGACCTCCATGAATCAAATTTAGTTTTCTATATAGTTGTTTCTTCCAGATTTGAGATTTATCTACTGCTACTATTGGTTGATAAAAATCTGTAAGTTTCTTAATCTCCTCTACCCATTGATAGACTAAATCATTAAGAGGAACAACAATAAAAATAAGCTCTAAATCTTCTAAACTAGTAGCACAAGCTAAAGCAGTAATAGTTTTACCAGCCCCAGTTGCCATAGCTAAAATACCTCTATTATCAGCAGCCTTGAATTTAATTAGTGCCTCTTCTTGATAAGGTCTTAAATTAATATCTAAACCATGAAGTGATGATTTTGGTTTTATAATATTGCTATCATCTATTTCATAATCCCTATCTGGTTCTGCTACTGACTTGGATTTTTTGCGGGCTATTTTGGGATAGTTAACAGTAGGCTTATTGTAAGGACAATATTGTAATAATTTTCGGCTAGCTGCTTCAGGAAAATCGATAATTTCTACATTACGAGTTTTATTGTCCCATAGCTTCTCAAAATCCTTAGCTATCCGTTCGACTCTTTTTGCCTCTTCTCCTCGCCAAGAACAAAATACTTCGATATTTTCAAAGTTATCAATTAATCCCGATCGCGTTTCATTGATTGAACCAGTAAATACTATTTTATTATTATTACCATCTGTTAAAATGCCAATTTTTTCATGATAAAGACCGGGGTTACTAAAATTATTAGCGACTGCTAATTTAATATCTAAAACACCCTGACTTAATAACCAAGATAAACAAGCTAATCTATCTTGGGCAACAGTTTCAAATTCTTTTACTATTGCTTTAGTGATAACTTCTTCTCTTTGTTTTAAACCTTTTTCAATAGCTTTAATATCTTCGGGAGAAAGACAAGGAGATGCTACCAAACGCATTTTACCACCAGCTTCAATTAAAGCAGCCAGTCCTTGGGAAACAGTTACTATAGAAGTACTAGAAAAATAACCTACTGCCCGACTATATGAGGTAGTTTGTGATAGGCAAGGAATGTAAAAATCTTGAATTAAATTATGTCGATCGCTACGATAATGATCTTTGATATTTATATTTTGTAAGCTCAACTTATAGAAATAATTAAAAATGCTAAAATAATCGATAAGACTAACAATATTGTGTTAATTTTAACATTTACTTAGCATTCCAATTGTCTTGACCCCTAACCTCTGCAAGATTTAGGTTTTTATCAAACTCACGTTAAGTAGTGTTTTTTTGTAATCTAACAATCAATAGTCTATATTCTTAAACTTGTAATCTATAACTAGAAGCAAACTAAAATTATTAATTAAATGTCTAGTCAGTCAGCAGGCAAACCCATTGCAGATATCTTGGTTATTGATGATACGCCAGAAAACTTGGCTCTACTTTCCCAAATGCTTACGGAAAGAGGATATAAAGTACGTAGTGTAACCAAAGGCTCGACTGGTTTGCGAGGAGCGATCGCCGTACCACCAGACTTAATTTTACTAGATGTAAAAATGCCTCAAATGAATGGCTATGAGGTTTGTCAGAAATTAAAAGCTGATAAACGTACTCGCGATATCCCCGTAATTTTTATCAGTGCTTTGGGAGATGTGTTAGACAAAGTTAAAGCCTTTCAAGTAGGTGGAGTAGACTACATTACTAAACCATTCCAAGTAGAAGAAGTTCTAGCTCGTTTACAAACTCATCTCACCATCTGTAAACTGCAAAAACAACTACAAACACAAAACGATAAGTTACAGCAAGAAATTAAAGAAAGGTCGGCTGCAGAAGAAAAATTTGCCAAAGCCTTTCGTTCTTGTCCCAACCCGATCGCGATCGCTACTATAGCAGAAGGACGTTTTCTGGATGTTAACAGTAGTTTTCTCTCTATGACCCACTATACTCAAGCAGAAATTTTGGGTCATACTATTGCAGAGATCGATTTAGAATCAGCGAACGCAACTTATGCACAGATTGTCAAACAATCTCAAGAAAAAGGATTCGTTCACAATCAAGAGTTTCAATTTCGTACCAAGTATGGCGAAATCAAAACGGTTTTATTATCGGTAGAGTTAATTGAATTAGCTGGTATTCCCTGTACCCTAAGTATCATGAATGATATTACCGAACATAAACGCCTAGAAAATGAATTTATTTCTCTAGTCAGTCATGAACTACGCACCCCCATGACTTCCATGATGGGAGCTTTAGATTTATTAGGTTCTGGTCAGTTAGGTACTCTTACCGAACAAGGTCAACAAGTCCTCAATATTGGGATCAAAAATACCGAACGTCTCATCCGTCTGGTTAATGAGATTTTAGACTTAGAACGGATGAAGTCGGGTAAGATTACCATGCAACAGGTTGAATACGATATAATCAAACTTCTTGCTCATGCTATAGAAACTATGCAACCTATGGCAGAAAAAGCACAAATTAATTTAAGTTTAGAAATAACAACTCCCGAACCTATTAATTTATATATAGACCCCGACAGAATTTTACAAACCTTGACTAATTTACTAAGTAATGCAATTAAGTTCTCCGAACCCAATCAAACCATCTATATAAAGGCAGATAAACAATTAGATTGGTTACAGATTTTAGTACAAGACTCTGGTAGAGGAATTCCCCCTAACAAATTACAGACTATTTTCGATCGCTTTCAACAAGTAGATGCCTCCGACTCCCGTCAAAAGGGCGGTACGGGTTTGGGTTTAGCAATTTGCAAGCATATTATCGAACAACACAACGGCAAAATTTGGGTAGAAAGTACTGTAGGTCAAGGTAGTACTTTTTACATTCACTTACCTTTAAAATCGGTTAATAGTTAACTGGGATTAGTTATGAGCGATCGCTAACTAAATTTTTCTGAAATATAACGATTAACATAAGCTAATAGCTATCGAACATTAATATATAAATTGTCATGATCGTTGCTCATCGTGGATTTGCTGATAATTGTCGAGAAAATACCCTAGAATCTTACCGTAGAGCTATAGAGGTTGGGGCAGACGCGATCGAGCTAGATGTTCGGAAAACTAAAGATGATATCTCGATCTTATTTCATGATGAATTAATCGGCGAAAAACGAATTAATCGATTAACTTACGAAGAAATTAATCATTTAGCTAGGGATTTACGTTTTCAAGTTCCTACCCTAGTAGAAGTATTAAAGCTAGTACAAGGAAAGATTAAATTAGATGTAGAACTTAAAGAAAAAGATTATGAAATTGATGTTATTACGCAGATTTTAGAATATCTAACTATAGAACAATTTATTGTCACGTCTTTTCAGTTAGAATCTTTATTAACCATAAAATTAAATTATCCACAAGTCAAAACAGGCATAATTTTAAACTCAAAAACAGCAAGTAATTTTAATTGTAATGTCAATTTAATTGCCTGGGACTTTTTGATACTACAATTTGAGTTATTGAATAAGTTTTGGTTGGATATAGCTCGGATTAATAATAAATCTATATGGGTTTGGACAGTTAATGAAGAAAAAATAATCAAAAAATTCCTGAAAGATCGAAGGGTTGCAGGGATTATCACTGATAAATCTGACTTAGCAGTCCATTTAATAAAACAACTCAGGAATAGACATCTTACCTAAATCTAATGAATTTAGTTCAGCTAAATTAGCAAGCTCTTTCCTGAAACATTTACTATCGATCGGTTATCAAATATTGCTCTGAGAAAGTAGGCAATACCTTACTGGTTCTGACTTTATAGTTAGGAGAAGCCGAGCGATGATTAATACTTTTTGGTAAGTAGCAAGTTAAAAAATCGAGCGAAATTTTAATTAGATAAGATCTTTAATATTCACCTAAAAACAGATAACAGACAATAACACAACAAAGTTAAAATCAAGACAAAGAATTTAATTTATGCTTTTAACCTTGAAGATTGAATCTTTACCAAAATGAAAGTTGCGTATATCCTATAATTAACCAATTAATATTAGGATGATTGCCAGTAAAAATTATTACTTTTGATATATCCGCGATCGCTAAACACATTGTTAAGTAATTTGATGTGTAACAATAATTAGCAGTAATTATCTTTCTTAGAGAAGCAATTTTATTTAGAAGTTAGCATGGAACCGCTTTATCAATATGCTTGGCTAATTCCTGTTCTCCCCTTACTAGGAGCAACTCTAGTGGGAATTGGTCTAATTTCCTTAAATAAGGCAACCAACAATCTGCGACAGATTGTAGCCGTTTTCATTGTCTCCATTACTGGAGCAGCAATGGTATTGTCTTTTGGTATTCTCTGGAGTCAGATTCAAGGACATCCAGCTTATACTCGCACCATCGAATGGGCATCGGCAGGAGACTTTCATCTGACGATGGGTTACACCATCGATCACATCAGTTCTTTGATGCTGGTGATCGTGACCACGGTAGCTTTTTTGGTGATGATTTACACCGATGGCTATATGGCTCATGACGATGGTTATGTACGTTTTTATGCTTATTTGAGCATTTTCAGTTCTTCCATGTTAGGTCTAGTCATCAGTCCTAACTTGGTACAGATTTACATCTTCTGGGAACTGGTAGGTATGTGTTCGTATCTACTAATTGGTTTCTGGTTCGATCGCAAACCTGCTGCTGATGCTTGTCAAAAAGCCTTTGTAACTAACCGTGTGGGTGACTTTGGTTTACTACTGGGTATGCTCGGTTTGTATTGGGCAACAGGTAGCTTTGAATTTGGGGTAATGGGAGAAAGGCTACAAGAATTAGTCGCCTCTGGTACTTTATGGTCTGGATTAGCTGCTCTATTTGCAGTTTTAGTCTTTTTAGGCCCTGTTGCTAAATCAGCCCAATTTCCTCTCCATGTGTGGCTACCCGATGCGATGGAAGGTCCTACTCCTATCTCAGCGTTGATTCACGCTGCTACTATGGTGGCTGCGGGGGTATTTTTAATTGCTCGGATGTATCCAGTGTTTGAAAATATTCCGATAGCGATGAATACCATTGCCTATACGGGAGCATTTACCGCTTTCTTGGGCGCGACAATCGCTCTGACTCAGAATGATATTAAGAAGGGGCTGGCCTACTCCACCATGTCCCAATTGGGCTACATGGTAATGGCTATGGGCATTGGTTCTTACACTGCTGGTTTGTTCCATCTGATGACTCATGCTTACTTTAAAGCAATGCTGTTCCTTTGTTCTGGGTCAGTAATTCATGGGATGGAAGCAGTGGTAGGTCACGATCCTGTACTAGCTCAGGATATGCGCTTGATGGGCGGTCTACGGAAGTATATGCCTATCACAGCGATTACTTTCTTAATTGGTACTCTGGCAATTTGTGGTATTCCTCCTTTTGCTGGTTTTTGGTCAAAAGATGAAATTCTCGGACAAGCCATGACTGCTAATCCTACTTTATGGTTTGTCGGTTGGGCAACTGCGGGACTGACAGCTTTTTATATGTTCCGTATGTACTTTATGACCTTTGAAGGAGAGTTTCGCGGTAACGATACGGGGATTCGCCAGCAATTATTAGCTGCATCAGGAGTTGTGTTTGGCCCTGGAGCAATGGATCCTAAAGAAAATGAAGACCATGGTCATAGTGATTCTCCTCACGAATCTCCTTTGACTATGGCTTTGCCTTTAGTCGTCTTAGCAATTCCTTCCGTGGCCGTTGGTTTAATTGGTCGTCCTTGGGCGAATAACTTTGAAGAGTTTATTCATGCCCCCAGTGAAACTTTAGGGGAAATAGCAGCCGAGGCCGGTCAATTTGACTGGACAGAATTTGGGATTATGGCAGGGCTCTCTGTAGCTATTGCTACAGTAGGTATTGTCGTGGCTTTCTTGACTTATCGAGCTAAGAAAATCGACCCCGTCGCGATCGCCAAAAAATATCCAGCCCTTTACAAATTATCCCTCAACAAGTGGTACTTCGATGAAATTTACGAACAACTATTTGTTTTGGGTTCTCGTCGCTTAGCACGGCAGATTATGGAAGTAGATTCCCGCGTGGTAGATGGAGCAGTTAACTTGACTGGTTTAGCTACTTTGTTGAGTGGCGAAGGTTTAAAATATCTAGAAACTGGACGCGCTCAATTCTACGCCCTGATTGTATTTGCTGCTGTTTTGGGCTTCGTTTTAGTGTTTAGTATCGTCTAGGATTATAAACCGACCAAATTTTTCATGAGTTTTAAGAGCTAATAGCTATCAGCTATTAGCTCTTAGCTTTTTAAAGTAGAAAAATAGCCACTGAATCACTTTTTTGGTCATCATAAAGAAAGAATTAATTTGGGTTCGTAGCTGATGATGAGAAGTTGGTTGTTTTTAGTGATTTCTGCTCTATTGCCTCTAACTGGGTGTAGTTTTTTGCCACAGCAACAAACTTCGGCTCAAACTCAACAAAATAATTCTTTAGAGAACACGATTACTAATGTAGATGTAGAGACTGCGGATTTGGGTTCGCTAAAACCAGAAATTGAGTATATAGGTACAACTGCACCAGTCCATCAAGTATCAGTACGATCGCAAGTGGAAGGAAGACTATTAAGTCTATCAGTTGATGTAGGAGATTCTGTCAGACAGGGACAGATTATAGCCAGACTAGACGATAATTTGTTAGCAGTAGCTGTAAATAGAGAACAAGCAGAACTAGCTACCCTAGAATCGGAATTAGCCAGAGCCAAAATCCAAGTCAAAAACGCTCAAATTCAACTAGAAGAAGCAATAGTACAGCTAGAACAAGCAGAAAACGACGCAACCAGATATGTAGAATTGGCGAAAACAGGATTAATTGCCCAACAACAAGCAGAATCTTTTCAAACAGCAGCTAAAGTGGCTCAAAAAGCTGTGCTTTCAGCTAGAGAAGAAGTTAATATCGAAAAACAAGCAATTACTGCTGCGATAGGTAGGATTGCTGCACAAAAAGCTGCGATCGCCGAACAACAACAACGACAAACTTTTAGTACTTTGACTGCGCCTATTGACGGGGTAGTAACAACCAAAACCAAGGAACCAGGAAATTTAATTCAGCCAGGAGAAGAAGTATTACAAATAGGAGATTTTAGTAGAGTTAAAGTTATCGTTCCTGTATCAGAACTAGATTTGGGTAGTATTAATCTCGGACAAGAAGTACGAGTAAAATTGGACGCTTTTGCTGCCGATCATTTTTCAGGCAGAGTAACTAGTATTGCTCCTCTTGCCGATTCTACCGCGCGTCAGATATCAGTAGAAGTGATTGTTGCTAATCCCAACAGACAAATTAAAGGCGGATTGCTAGCTAGAGTAACTTTTTTATCTGCCAGACAACAGAGAGTCTTAGTCCCAGAATCAGCCATTATTGAAGAAAATGGTACTAACTATGTCTTTGTTGTCAATGAAGTAAAAGAAACAAGACAAGCTAGTGTGAAAAAACAACCAGTGCAATTGGGCGATCGAGCTAATGGTAGAGTAGAAATTACCAAGGGTATTCAACCAGGAACGAAATTAGTAGTTCTTAGTAGTAAACCATTGAGCGATGGAGAAAATGTGAGTTTGAGTATTTTATCGCCCTAGCATTATTTGTCCCCAAATAAATCTTGTATAGCTCGATCGATCTTGTGACTTACTGCTGACCAAGAATATTCTGCCTTAACTAATTCATAAGCAGAATCACTTAGCTTTTCTGCTAAAGAAGGCTCTGACAAAAGTTGACAGACACCAGCTACTAACTCATCGATACTATCTCTAATCAGTAAATGCTCTCCATCAATGGCTTTTAGTCCTTTAGCTCCCTGATTGGTACTAACTACAGGGCAACCAGCAGCAAATGCTTCGAGAATTTTGAGGCGAGTTCCACTACCCTGAAGTAACGGCACAATCATCATATTGGCAGCAGCTAAATAGGGTTTAACATCTGGAACACTTCCTGTAACAATAATTCCAGGCTCTTTTTCCGCAGCTTGAACCATAAATTTACTTTGATTGCGTCCTACAAGTAATAGGCGACAGTTGGGATATCGCTGCTTGAGTTGGGGATAAATTTCCTCAATTAATAACTTAGCAGCTATGGCGTTGGGTGGATAATTGTATTGACCGAGAAAAAGAATATTGGGGTGAGTATCTTTTAATTCTGGTGGTGGTTGACACTGTTTAGATTTAATATTTTTATATTGCTCGACATCAATGCTGTTAGGAATAACGTAAGTGTCTTTTATCTTTTTATAAGATTGTTGGAGGAGATTGGCATCATCTTGGCTACAGGCCCAGACTTGATTGGCTTGACGAATGAATTTACCTTCGATCGATTTTAGTCTGGGGAGTTTGAGTTTGGTTTTACCATAAGTCTGTTCAAATAAATTAGTTTCTACATTGTGATTATCAAAAATAGTCAGGCAGTTATGACGCTTAGTTAGTTTGAAATAACGATAGAGCCAAATTTCCTCAAAAATAACTAACTCGGGCTGGAATTTAGCTAGGATTTTATCTAATTCTCTAGCAGTAGCGATCGTATATAACAAGTCTATTTCTGGAAGACCATCAGGACGCAGCCACCAGAATTGGCGTTCCCACTTATCCCAACGAGAAAGTTTTCTTTTAGTAATATTGTCATGATGCCATAGCTCGACTTCGGGAATTTTTTGAGGTTGAGGATTTTCACGAGAAATGGAAACTATAGCAACAGAACCATACTTCCTCATAGCATTAATATTTTGCCAATTACGTAAAGGTGCGCCTCCTATGGGTGGGTAGGGAGTATAACGAGTAAGAAAGAGAGTACGAATTGAGAAGGTATTCACCTATAAGCATCTCCAAATCAAGGTTATTTATATTTAACTCAACCAAAAAAGAAGACTAGTGACATACTCCTACGCCGATTCAAAGAATACGGGCGTAGGCTTCTCACCAACTCCAGCTATTGCTTCGGATACTCGATGAGCTTTAAGAACGGAATGCCCTACCGCTCTATTTTTGATGTTTATCGCTGCATTCAAGTCTCTATCTGCTTCAAAACCACAGTGAGGACAAGAATGCCATCTATCTGACAAGGTTTTTTTGACAGTGTGACCACAACAAGAACATTCTTGACTAGTGCCGTGGGGTTTAACTGCTACTGTTAGCAAACCAGCTTTCTCAGCTTTGCTTGCCAAGATAGTTAGAAATTGACCCCAGCCAGCGTCATTGATAGATTTTGCCAGTTTAGTTTTTGCCAAAGCTTTAATGTTTAACTTTTCATGAGCTATAACATCGTTTTTCTCTAGCAGCCCCTTAGCAGTTTTATAGTGAAAATCTTTTCTAGTATTTGCTACTTTTTGATGTCGTTTGGCTAGCTTGTTAATTGCTTTTTTTCTTCTATTACTTCCTTTGATTTTCCTCGATACTGCTTTCTGTTTTACTCTTAACTGTTTTTGAGCTTGACGGTAGTATTGAGGTATTTCAATTTCTTGCCCCTGGCTATCTATTAAAAACGCCTTTAACCCCATATCAATCCCAATAGTATTATCAAGATTGGGAATTATCCTGATGTCGGGAGATGGTACTGATTTATCCTCAAGAGACAAGATGACATAGTAGCCATCAGCTTTTCGTATAACAGTAGCAGTTTTAATCTTAAAGCCGTCTGGAATAGGTCGATGTTGAATAAACTTTACGAATCCTATTTTTGGTAACTTTATTTTGTTTCCATTAATGCAATCTTGCTTGATTTGAGGATAGGTAAAGGAATGATACCTACCAACTCCCTTAAATCTTGGCTTGCCAGAACGCCTTTTTTTACTGTCTCCTTTTAGCCATCTATCAAAAGTTAATTTGACTCTTTTGATAACATCTTGAAGTACCTGGGAGTGAATAGTCTTATATTCAAGAAATAACTTTTTGGTATTGATTAAATCTTTTTTTTGAGTGTAATAATCAGGTTGATCTTTGAGTTGTGGCAGGTGACAAATCAAAGGACAATAATTAATACTATTTCTATTTTGTTCGTACCAGTTAAAACGTTCGCCTAGCCTATAGTTGTATTGACGACGCAATAAATCAAGCCATTTTTCCAGGACTTCTATTTGTTGTTTATTAGGTCGTAATTTATACTGGTAAGCTAGTTTCACAACTGATAAAAAAGCTTGTATTAATATCTGTATTTTACCAAAAAACTTTACTTAAAAACTTGAATGTATTATTTTTTAAGTAAAGTTTTATATTTAAAAATTCCAGTTATAACTGATAGATTAAAACCTTTTGCTAGAAAATAAAGTATGACCAATAAGTTGAGGACACGGGTGCGGAAGCGTCTTCCGCACCGTGAGATGTCCGTATCGCGTCGGCTTTCATCCGCACACCGATTACTCCGCAATACGGATGTCGGGCTTCCCGCCGACAAGCTAAGCTAGGGTTAGGTTGCCATCTCCTTCTATAACCTTAGCGATCGAGTAAGCAGCAATTTTTTGGGACTCGAACCAATTAATAGTAAACTCTGCTTGTTCTGGGGGAACAATTACTACAAAACCAATACCCATGTTAAAGGTTTCTAGCATCGCTTCAGCACGAACATTCCCTACTTCTGCTAACCATTGAAAAATAGGCAAAACCGACCAGCTATTGAGATTCACTTTAACAGACTTACCTCGACCCAAACAACGGGGTAAATTCTCTGGCAAACCGCCACCAGTAATATGTGCCATGCCGTGAATATCTATATCTGTTTTCAAAGCCTCTAAGATCGGTTTGACATAGATTTGGGTAGGGGTAAGTAAAGCTTCGCCTAGAGTTGGCCCCCCCAATATTTTAGGGCGATCGCTCCAGGATAAATCATTAGTTTCGATAATCTTTCTCACTAAACTAAAACCATTACTATGTACTCCCGAACTAGCTAAACCGATGGCGATATCTCCTACTTGCACTTGCGAACCATCTAATAATTTGCTTTTTTCTACTATACCAACACAAAAACCCGCGATGTCGTATTCTCCCAACTGATAAAACCCAGGCATTTCTGCGGTTTCTCCGCCTAAAAGGGTGCAACCACTTTGACGACATCCTTCTACAATACCTCGAACTACTTCAGCTAGTTGTTGCGGATTTAGTTTACCTGTCGCTAAATAGTCCAAGAAAAATAGCGGTTCGGCCGAAGAAGTAAGGATATCATTAACACACATGGCAACTAGATCGATGCCTACTGTATCGTGACGATTTAAGGCATGGGCAATTTTAAGTTTAGTTCCTACTCCATCGGTACCCGAAACTAAAACTGGTTCTTGATATCCAGAGGGTAGCTGAAAATAACCCCCGAAGCCTCCCAGTCCTCCCAAGACTTCAGGACGGTAGGTACTTTGTACATCCTGTTTAATTCGTTCGACAAAAGAACGCCCTGCTTCTATATCGACACCAGCTTGTTTATAGTCCATCTGTGATATTGCTTAAGAAAATGTAATGACAAAACACAGTTAGAAATTCTCAAAAAATCTCGGTGACTGCCAATTGATTATATCTTAGGCTGTTGTATCTAAACTTTTTTTCCCATCTCAAAGGCGCGATCGGGCGCAGCCTGCCGCCTACGGCGATCGCTTTTGCTAATTACAGTATTTATTCGATACAAAAATACTTTTATCCGTATTTTTACATTTACTTGATAATCTTCTCGCCAGCTTTAAACAATCACTTTTAGTGTGTGATAAACAGCGCGGTCAACTGTAAATACGAGTTATAAACTTGACTGTAAAGTTGAATAAAAAAATATGATTAATAAAAATTTACTTAGCCTTTTTACTTTAGTTTTTATCTCTGGAACATCTTTTATTGTCCATAACTATCCTGCCCAGGGTTTAACAACCAAATCACAAAAAAAACTTAGTTTTCAACACAAATTATCGCGAGATTTTAACAAAGAAAATAGTCAAGTAAAATTTGATTCAATCCAAACTAAAAAATTAAACAAAACCAAAAATAATCATAATATTGAGCAATCGAATGGAGCTAACTTAGAGCCGTTATACGTAGCACACTCAGTATATAGTGGAAAAGCTTCTTGGTATGGTTCGAGTTTTCATGGTCGTCGGACTGCTAATGGAGAAAGATATAATCAGTATGCTCTTACTGCTGCTCATCGCAGTTTACCATTCGGCACTAGAGTTAAAGTAACTAATGTCAATAATGGTCGCTCGGTAGTCGTGCGTATTAACGATCGCGGGCCTTTTATCAAAGGAAGAGTAATCGATCTATCTACTGCTGCTGCTAGTAATATCGGCATGATTCATCATGGAGTAGTGCCAGTAAGATTACAAGTACTAAGATATAATTCAAGATATTTTTAAGACTTTTCATAAGCGATCTAAACTGTTTGAGGGCGTTATATTCAACGCCCTTGTTCTTTTTTGTAATGTTGAAGAGGTGTCAAAGTGTTACTTTTGCCAAAGGTTAAAGAGTTGCGTTCTTATTTAGCCAGTCAAAGACACGGACGGAAAATTGGTTTAGTGCCGACGATGGGAGCGTTACATAAAGGACATATTAGCCTAATTAAGCGAGCGATCGCTGAAAATGATTTAGTGGTAGTCAGTATTTTTGTTAACCCTCTTCAATTTACCCCAACAGAAGACTTACAAGCCTATCCACGACAATTAGAACAGGATTGTCAACAGTGTCAAAAATTGGGAGTTCAGGTAGTATTTGCGCCCACACAAGAAGAAATAGGCATAGCTGGAGACACTGAGTCTCAAGCAACCACTACCACGGTGGTTCCGCCAGCCACAATGACCTCGGTTTTATGCGGTAAATTTCGCCCAGGACATTTTACTGGAGTAGCAACTATCGTGACTAAGCTCTTTAATATCGTACAGCCCGATCGCGCTTACTTTGGCGAAAAAGACGCTCAACAATTAGCAATTATTCGTCGTTTGGTTCGCGATCTTAACCTTCCTGTAGAGATAGTTGGTTGTCCTATTGTCAGGGAAAGTTCGGGACTGGCTTTAAGTTCTCGTAATCAATATTTAACTGAAGTAGAAAAACAACAAGCAACAATAATTCATCGTAGTTTGCAACAAGTAGAACGAGAATTTAAAGCAGGAATGAAAGATGCAAATACTTTAATTAATTTGGCACGGAAACAATTAGCTACTGTACCAGAAGTTAAAGTTCAGTATATCGAGTTAGTCGATCCCGAAAATCTTCAGCCTATAGAGAAAATCGAGAAAACGGGGTTAATGGCGATCGCTGCTTACGTTAGTTCTACTCGTTTAATCGATAATATTTTGTTGCGTCAGCGTCAACCAATTATAGCGATAGATGGGCCAGCAGGAGCAGGGAAATCTACTGTTACCAGGAAAGTTGCTCGTAAGCTAGGGTTACTCTATCTAGATACGGGTGCAATGTATCGTGCTGTCACCTGGTTAGTAATGGAGTCGGGAATTGCCATAGATGAAGAACAAGCGATCGCTTCTTTAGTTGAGAAAATAAAAATCGAGCTTATTCCGCCTAATGCTGCTAATTTACCACCGTGTGTCTATATTAATGGTCAAGAAGTCACCCAAGTTATTCGCACTCCTGAGGTAACTGCTAATGTCTCTAAAATTGCTGCTATTGGTGCCGTTCGGGAGCAATTAGTCAAACAACAGCAGAGGTACGGCGAAGAGGGGGGAATTATTGCTGAAGGAAGAGATATTGGTACTAAAGTTTTTCCCGATGCCGAATTAAAAATTTTTCTTACTGCTTCAGTTCGAGAAAGAGCGAGAAGACGCTGGCAGGACTTACAAAATCAAGGTAGAGAAGACATTACTATAGAACAACTCGCTCGAGATATTCAACAGCGAGACGAACGAGATAGTAATCGTCCCATTGCACCTTTAAAGAAAGCCAAAGATGCGATCGAGATAGTTACTGATGGTTTAAGTATCGAAGAAGTTACTAGTCAAATTATCGCTCTCTACGATCGAATTTAACCTGAGTTCGGGATAAGCTGAAACCATTGCTTTTTGGTTGAAAATTTTTGCCTCTATCCAAGATTTTTTTTACTAACCGCAGAGGGCGCAGAGAGCGCAGAGAGGGATTTATTGGTTATGTTTCATAATCGATCTTTTAGGGTTTAAAGGAGGTTCGATTCGGTAAGTAAATTCAGTTAATGCTTTATTTTAAGCTAGATTGGCTTAACCAGAACTGATGTTAATTAACGTTCAATTAGTTATGAGCTTTTTAAAATCAGGATATTGATAAAAAAATCAACACTAGAACCAATACGATCGAGCCAACTAAAAGATATAAAATTTGGGTTGAGAATCAGCAATAGGTAATTTAGTCGTTTTTCTGGTGCCGTCTTTTTGAATAAGAGTAAAGTAAAAGTCAGTATTAGGAACACTCAGATCGGCTAGTTTGGTAGTTAATCCTAATAAATCGGTTAATTTTTGCCCTCGACCATCAATTTGATAACTAAAAGATTTATCTGGTTCGTAATAATTTGCCGATGGTCTTTTTTCGAGAACAGTAATATCCGTCCAACCTCTTTTGGCAAGCATTAAAGCTGCCCCTAACCCTGCTGGCCCTCCGCCGACGATAACAACTTTTTCCTCAGACATCATTAGACCTTTTGCCAAAGTAACTTCATTGATTTTAAATGAAAGAATAAGATTTATAGCTTATCCTGAACTCAAATTAGTTAACATCAGTTCGGGTTAAGGCAATTTAGCATCATCATTTTATGCTACTTAAATTGACAAACGCGATCGAACCTCCCTTACCCCTTCACCGATTAATCATGAAACATAACCAATAATCCTCTCTCTGCGCTCTCTGTGCCCTCTGCGGTTTATTAAAATCGATCGCTGACGAGACATAGATTTTAAACAAAAGAATAAGGTTTATAGCTTATCCCGAACTCAGGTTAGTTAGGAAAAAACTACCCTTGAGAAGAATCAGAGTCCCCTTCCGATATTATTTTCAGACGGACTACACGATCGCCTCCTTCGTCTAAATGAACTTCAATAGTCTCATTAGTAAGAGTATCTAGACAAGTAAGTAAAGAGCGTAGGTGAGGATTAGAAGCACCAGTTTCTACATACAAGCGATCGGCTAAACTGCCCATTCGTTTCCAGGTAGTATAGAGTTTACCGACGGTTTGTTCTAAATTATTGGCTTGTTTAACTAAATCTGCTGCGGTATTGATACACTCTAAGCCCATGGCTTCTTCTAGTGCCAATTCTAGATCTACAGGAGAGTCTCTGAGGGTTTGTACTTGGGCAGCAGCATCCAAATATTTGGCTAAATTTTTTGCCTCTGTGGTCATTAGCTTAACCGTATCGATATTTGGAGACTCGGCTATTTCTTTTTGAATTTCTCCCAAATGGATATCGGGTAATTTTTCCATTTCTCTAACCAGAGGGGCAAGATGACGGGCAGGTAATATCCCCTCTGAAGCTTTTTCTTTAATTTCTTCTGGTAGCAATTCCGAACTCATTGCCGTCCATTCATCGGACAATTGTTTGACTTCTCGTCTGGTAATGCGATCGCCTTTTTGGGCAGCTTCACTAACTAGTTGTTGTATTTCTGGACTCGATTTAGCTGTTTCGACAAATGCATTCTTACTAAAATTATTAATACTCTTGGGGTCTAATGTTCCTTCTGCTAAAAGAGTATCTGCACTATTAGCTAATTGGATTAAAGCATAGGCTTGAGACTTGGTAATTTCTCTGTTTTTAAGCCAATTGAGAAAACCAGAACCTCTACCATCACCACCCTTCTTTTCCCTGTCTCTAACTGCCCGTAAAATACGCCCACGCCAAATATCCGTTTGTAGATCGAAGCGATCGCAGACTTTCCAAATCTCATCTACTTGTTTTTGGAAATCGAATTCCTTAATGTCTTCATCTTCGGGATCGGGTAAGTCAAAGTTAAAGTCTACGGGAGTTTCTAACGCAGCAATAATTTCTTCTGACGATGAGGATAAAATTTTTCCACTGGGTTTATCTCCGTTGGATATATTACCATTTGTTTCATCCATAATCGACAAAAATCTATATTACAGCAGCCGAAATATTATTGCACAGGTTGGGGGATGAGTGATAGAAGATATTTTCTTACTTTTCTACAGGTAAATTAGGAAGCCTACTCCATGCATTCCAAGAGCCATCATAATTTTTTACCTTGGGATAACCTAACAAGTATTTCAAAATAAACCAGATATGTCCAGAACGTGCCCCTACCGCACAGTAAGGAATAATCAATTTATCTGGTGTGATGCCTTTTTCGCGAAATATTTTGGCTAATTCAGTAACCGATTTAAAAGTACCGTCATCATTATGCGCTAATTCGTAATATAGATTTACTGCACTGGGAATATGTCCCCCACGTTCGTTTTCTTGGGGAGGGTTCATCATAAATAATTCCCCAAAATATTCTTGAGGAGTACGAACATCTAGTAAAACGCGATCGCTTTTATCTAGTGATTTTTGTACTTCTACTAATGATATTCTCAAACTATCATCAAGAGATTTAACTTGGTAGTTGGTGGGTGTAACAATTGTTGTCTCTGTCGTTAGAGTATAGCCATCCTGTATCCATTTGGGACGACCACCATTTAAAATACGGACATCAGAATGTCCGAAAACTTTTAATAGCCAAAAAATACAGCCAGAAGTAGCAGCAAAACTACCATGAACCGCAACTACGGTAGTATCATTACCAATACCAGAATTTGCCAGTAATTCTTCTATAGCAGTTGGAACTAAGTTAATACTAAAATCGGGTTTTTGTAGTGCGGTAGCATGCCAAAAAATCGAACCTGGAATATGTCCATTATTGTATGCTTCTGGACTCATATCTATTTCAATGATACGGATATTAGAATCGTCTAGATGTTTTGATAACCATTGAGTATCTACTAGTGTTTCGGGATGTGCGTACTGAGACATGATATTTAATTCCCCTGTAACTAAACTATCGCTATCATAGGAATTATGATTAGTTGTGAATAGAGCTCGAAAGAGTACACTTGGTTAACAGATCGTGATGGCAGATTCATTACAGTCTTTGTTTAAGGCGATCGCCAAAGCTGAAAACGAAAAACAACTTCAACAAAATGTTATTGGTAAAGTTGGCAAATATTTTGCAGCGAAACGCTATCAACTTTTTAGGTTAGTTCGTAAATTGGAAGTTTCCTCTCGCACAGAAATGGTAGCTAAATTATCAAAACCTGGTTTGTCGAAAATGTAAATCCAGTTAATAAGTACTGATGAAAAATTTAAGCCCGTGTTGACTCTTTATTTTTTTTTCGCTCATAATGGAAAGTAAATAGCCAGTTGGAAATGACCAAGACAATTATCTGTTTCCTCACTATTTGCTCTTTGTTGGCTGGTAGAGCTGCTTCTGCTCGGGCTGAGGACTATACAGCAACAAATAGCTGTGATCGTAAGCTAGATGCAGAATTATTAACTAAAAATAATAATAAAGTTAGCAATAATTTAGTAGCTAATGAACGGACTAGTTCTTTTGCTGGTATAACCTTGCCTAGTCTTTGGTGGGCTATACAGCAATTCGATCCTTTTGGGGGTAGATTAATTAACAATTGGTTAGCCTATCCTGAAAGCAAACAGATTAATTTGACTGTTAACTGGCAACTTTGGACTTTATTAGACTACCTAGGAAGATATCGCTTTGTCAATCAATTTGGTACAGTTGCCCGAAAATATGGTTACGAATTGCATATTTTCAATCATCAAAAACAATGTTTGGCAAGTTATCAATATAATTTGGAATCATCACCTCCTAAATGGGAAATAAACCTCGAACAATCTGAGAAAGATAGTTTACAAATTCGCCCTCTAGATAATTAAATAAAACTATTAGTCATTAGTTTCAGATAACAATCCCTTATAGCGATCGCTTTGGTTGAGAAGTTTAGATGGCAAGTTATTGCGCTATTGGCTATTGATGAGAACAAAGTTTTTAAAAGTAAAAAGGGTAAATAAATATGAGCCTGTTTAAACAAATTTTAAACGCGATCGATAGTCCCGAACTAGAAGCAAATTCTAACCAGCTAAGTAGTATTTTGGGAACCGTACAACAGCTTAGTAACAGTAATAGTAATAGTGCCAATTATAATGATATACAGTCAGCTATGTCTATTATTGGTAATTTTACCCGTTCTGCCCTCAGAGAAAAACGCAGTGTTGGAGGAGGAGAGCGAGTACAACAAATTGTCAATCAATTCGCGGGAACTCAAGCTAGCCCCCTAGCCGTACAAACTCTATTCAACAGTTCTCAGCTACAAAATATGATTGCGACAATTAGTAACAAAACAGGATTAAATTCCCAGACGATTAACAGTCTTTTACCTATTTTGGTTCCCTTAGTGCTAAATTTCCTCAAAACAGGCAATAATCCTCATAATGCTCGAGCTGCCAATCCAGTTCTTAATAACTTTTTAGATACTGATGGAGATGGAGATGTAGATATTGCTGATGCAATGAACATGGCATCTCGTTATCTTGGACGTTAGGCTGTAATTATGTAATTAATACCCCAAACATGGCAGTTACCATCCAACAATTAAGCAAGTGGAAAAAAGAAAAAAGATCGATCGTCGCCCTTACAGCCTGGGATTATAGTATTGCTCATGTATTAGATGAGGCAGGAGTGGATGTAATTCTAGTGGGAGATTCTTTAGCTATGGTAGCTTTAGGTCATTCTACTACTTTACCCGTGACTTTAGAGGAGATGATTCATCATACTACTGCTGTCTGTCGAGGAGTAAAACGAGCTTTAGTAGTATGCGATATGCCTTTTTTAAGTTATCAACAGAGTATTTCTCAAGCTATTTATTCGGCAGGAAAAGTACTCAAAGAAACGGGGGTTGCTGGGGTAAAAGTTGAAGGGGGTTATCCTCGAATGGTGGAAACAGTGGCTGAATTAACTACGATAGGTATTCCTGTTATGGGTCATGTAGGTTTAACTCCTCAATCTGTTCATCGTCTTGGCTACAAACAGCAGGGAAAAACCGTATATGAAGCTAACCGAATTTTAGCAGAAGCGATCGCTCTAGCTGAAGCAGGAGCTTTTGCTTTGGTTCTAGAACATATTCCTCAAGAGTTAGCTGCTACTATTACGGCTAAAGTTCCTATTCCTACTATTGGTATTGGTGCAGGAGTACACTGTGATGGACAAGTGTTAGTAACGGCGGATTTATTAGGATTATCAGTCAAACAACCACCTTTTGCCAAATCTTATGTCAATCTAAGAGAAATAATTACTAATGCTGTGGACAAATTTGCCCGAGAAGTCAAAGAAAATAAATTTCCTAGCTGAACTATGAATCTTTACAGACTTATTACTAATAATTGGTAATAATTATTTCTCTAATTGCTCCTCTACTATTTCCTTTAGAATTAATAGCGCGAGATGCCAAAATTCTATCTATTTCAAATTGCTGATATAGATCGTCAAAAAAATTTTTCCTTGGGTTAATTGCTTGTTTGAATATTCTTAAAAAAGCTACCCAAGGTCATTGGGGAAGCTGGTCTGAGCAATTAGACCTAAACGCTTGGGGAGATTTGCCCTCTAGTTCGGTTGGAGCGGGGCGTACAAGCTCTTGAGCCAAGCTCAAGAGACAGCCCCTTGCAATCCTGTCGGGTTATGGCGAGTCGATTAACCAAGAATCCGCGCTTTTCTAAAGCGGGGAGTGTCAACTCCAGCCCATTTTAAAACAGGAGATGGTTTAGAGGGCATTTACGAAATCAACTCTAAGTACTTATTTTCTAACAAAAAAGCACCTCGATCGAAGCGCACACTCCAATAACCTGCGGGACGACGATCGATCACCGTACCTTCTTCCCCAATCATAAGTGTATCCGCAGGACGCAACATCGGCATAGGATCGGCAGTTTTAATATAAGGTGGCAAGGCAATTATCCTAACGCGGTCGCCTACTGTAAATTCTGACATAAGTAATAAAAGCAGTATAAATAAAAAATAGTAACCGTACAACTTGGTAACTTCGAGGTTAATTTTCTCTTAATTAAGCTTTAATTAATATAAGTTTATTAAGATTTTAAAAATAAGAGTAGCTTAGGTATTAATTTCTAAAAATTGTGGAAAACTTGCTTATTTCTGGGGAAAAGTGATTACTTCTGTGGAAAACTTGGAAGAGTAACTATAAAAGTTGTTCCTTGATGGAGAATGCTCTCGACGGTAATTTTTCCATGATGATTTTCGACGATCGCTCTAGCAATTGCCAAACCTAAACCTGCCCCTGTAGCTGTAGTAATTTCTCGATTATGAGTACGGGCAGGATCGAGACGGTAAAAGCGATCGAAGATATAAGGCAGATCGGATTCAGCAATACCATTCCCCGTATCTTTAACTCTTATTTGTAGATAAGAATAGTTATCTTTTCCTCCTCGCTGGGTCGATTCGATCTGTTCTAATTCTACTTCAACAGAAGTTTCTGGTTGATTTTTTCTGGTTTCTGAGTCAGTACTGTTACTATACTCGATCGCATTAGCAATTAAATTAGTGAATAGACGAGCTAGTTGATCCCAATCTCCTCGAACAGTAAAAACATCTTCTGGCAAAACCAGACTGTCACTCAGATTATCTAAATTTTTATCTAATTTTGGTTCGACAATATGTAGAGAAAGAAATATTCCTTTTTGCTCGGCTATAACTCTTTGTTCTTCTATTACTTCGATTAGTAAAGCATCTAAAGGTACGGGCTGAAAATCTACTTGGAGCATACCGCTATCAGAACGAGCCAAAAATAAAAGATCGTTAACTAAACTCCCTAACCTTTTAGTCAATCTTTCAATAGTCCGTAGCTGTCTCTGTTGTAATTGGGGTTCGGCTTCCGGATAAGCTAATGCCATCTGCACGTTGGTTTGAATTGTTGCTATGGGGTTACGTAACTCATGGGAAGCATCGGCAGTAAACTGTTTTAAACTCTGATAGGAATCTCGTATTGGTTGCATGGCAATACCGGAAAGCAACCAACCGAGCGTGCCCACCGATAAAATCATCAGACTAATACCAATAATTAAATCCCTAGTTAACTGGCGAATAGGTTTAGTGACTTCAAACCAAGGATGACTTACTCTAAGATAGCCCAAGAGTCGATCGCCTAATTCTACCTTTTCCGTAATCTGCCGTAAAGTATGATGCCCTTCTAAATAGACGGTTTCTCCTTTTCGATGGGGATGTAAAGGAAGTTCTAGAGGTTCAGAAAAAGTAGACCAGAGTAATTCTCCTTCAGGGTTAAACCATTCTAAGTCTATGCGATCGTCTTCTACTGCATTAGCATTATGTCGAAAACTTGCTTCTAAATTAAGTCGATAGTTACCTTCTTTGACAGGTATAGGCTGAATTACTAGAGAACGGTCTACTACTTCTATTACGTGCTTGAGAGTATCATCAACGCGATCGATTAAAGTGCTACGAACATAAAAATAGACTCCTGTAGCAAACAGAAGTAAAAGTACCGCAGTGGTAGCAGTATACCAAAGAGCTAGACGACGGCGAGTAGATTGAAATAGTACATTCATCTTTTACCGGGGAACGCCGGTCGGGGAATGGGGTTAGAATAAACAGTTAACTGTCGGATTCATAAACATAAAATTTACAAGCCCCCCGCGCAATGGAGCTTCTATTACCCCTAACTTAAGGCTCACATCCATAGATTAAAGAAGA
>JAAUYH010194425.1_pt1 | contig 23912 bp, 21 predicted proteins | sample 7278061 | NCBI WGS metagenome assembly JAAUYH01 (sample SAMN14350203, study PRJNA611818) | marine sediment metagenome | isolation source: surface marine sediment (0.6m) | place: French Polynesia: Moorea | collected 2018-08 | reverse complement strand
TGCGGTAATACTGCTCAAATTCCTCAATCCATTTAGCGATCGGCTTGCTCTCTGGTGCGCCGCGATCGCCAATGTACTTTTCCCACCGAAAGCTCCCACCGATTAATTCAGAGCTTAAAACATGGGCCATTTTTTCCGCACGTCGAAAGCCATCCACATTAGCCGGTACCCGTAGACTGATTTCCTGCTGGTATGGAAATGGACGATCGCTGCCAGGTTTGGGAGGCAATGTTGCGCGTAACTCCAAACGACCTCGCCGATCGCGGACTCGCACCACCGCCCTAGATGATTTGAGCCGTTCATTCACGGCTTCCAGCGTATATTCCTTCGCCACGATCGCCCCTAAAATGGCCCCTAAACAAAACGTAAATACGTGCAATTCAGTGCAATTCAGTACAAATATGACGCTATCACCAAAAGGGTTTGAAGGTCTATCAGCACTGCAATTGAGGTAACGGGACTGGCGCGATTCGAACGCGCGGCCTACCGCTTAGGAGGCGGTCGCTCTATCCTGCTGAGCTACGGGGCCGTGGGCTTGGGTGTACTAAGGCTTGCCGGGTTAGTCATCCCCAATATCCACCGACCCCAGCGCCGGGGCGGTGACAGTCTCTTCGGGTGGCGCGCGGAACGCAGGCGCGATGGGGACCGGAAGGGCGGGGATGGTTCGGGTGCCAAGGGCTGTGCGGTAGGCCTTGATCCCGCGCTGACGGAAATGCGGCTCGGCGAGGGCGTCGTCGAGGGTCGCGACAAGGGTGGCGCAACAGTCGGTGCCCTCGAAGGTCTCTTGCCAATGCGCGGCGGGCTGGGCGGCGATGATCCCGGTGACGGCGGCGAGGGTGGCTCGCGGCTCATTCCGGTCCTCGCGCAGGGGTTCGGGCAGGCCGATGGCGGCACAGAAATCTGACCAGAAGCGGTCCTCGATCGGGGCGGCGGCAAGGATCTTTCCGTCGCTCGTGGGATAGAGCCGGTAGCGCGCGGTGCCGCCCGACAGCAGCGTGTCGGCGTTGCCCGGGGTTGCGCCGGTGGCGGTGCGCTGGCCAAGCGCCCACCAGGCGAGCGGGAACATGTTGTCGGTCATCGAGATGTCGAGATGCTGGCCGGTGCCGGTCTGGCGGCGGGACTCCAGCGCCAGAAGGATGTTCATCGCGGCCGGATAGGCGCCGCCGGCGATATCGGCGATCAGCGCGGGCGGGACCACGGGGGCGTCGTCGGGGCCCCGGGACAACGCCAGAAGCCCGGTCATCGCGATGTAATTGAGGTCATGGGCAGCGATCTGCGCCAGCGGGCCGTCCTGGCCGAAGCCGGTGATCGAGCAGTAGATCAGCTTGGGGTGCCTCGCCGAGAGCGTCTCGTAGTCGAGCCCCATGCGGGCCATCACACCGGGCCGGAACTGTTCGATCAGGATGTCGGCACGGGCGAGGAGGGGGTCGAGTTTCGCTCGGTCCACGGGCGATTTGAGATCCAGCGCAAGGCTCTGCTTGCCGCGATTGAGAAGCGCGAAATTGATGCTTTCGCCGTCGAGGAACGGCGGGTAGGCGCGCATCTCGTCGCCGGTCCCGGGGCGCTCGATCTTGATCACCTCGGCCCCCGCCTCGGCCAGGATCAGCGAGGCCATGGGCCCGGGCAGGAGGGTCGAGAAATCGAGGACGGTGAGGCCGTTGAGGGGCTGCATGCGCGAGGCTCCGGGAATTCCTAGGGTCGGCGCCAAACTGCCACGGGCCGGGGCCGGGTTGGAAGCATGATCTGCGCGCCGCGATCTGTCGCAAAACCGCTGCAATCCGCGCTGTGCGGGCTTGGACAATGCAAGAATTTACCGCTAACATCGCAACAATTGCAATTGTTTGAGGGCCCGGCCTTGACCGACGACGCCATCGCCAACGAGAACCGCCCCCTGACCCTCCGCGACGTCTCGCGCGAATCCGGGGTGAGCGAGATGACCGTCAGCCGGGTGCTGCGCAATCGCGGCGATGTCAGCGAGGCGACACGGACCAAGGTGCTCGAAGCGGCGCGCAGCCTCGGCTACGTGCCCAACAAGATCGCCGGCGCGCTGGCTTCGCAGCGGGTGAACCTCGTGGCGGTGATCATCCCGTCGCTTTCGAACCTCGTCTTCCCGCGGGTTATGACCGGCATTTCCGAGGTGCTCGACGACACGCCCCTGCAGCCCGTCGTGGGCGTGACGAACTACAAGCCCGAGCGCGAAGAGGCGGTATTGTACGAGATGCTGAGCTGGCGGCCCTCGGGTGTGATCATCGCCGGGCTGGAACACACCGACGCGAGCCGCGCGATGATGAAGGCGGCGGGCATCCCGATTGTCGAGATCATGGACAGCGACGGCGAGCCCGTGGATGCGGTCGTGGGCATCAGCCACCGCCGCGCCGGGCGCGAGATGGCCAAGGCGATCGTGCTGGCAGGCTACCGGCGGATCGGCTTTCTCGGAACCAAGATGCCGCTCGACCACCGCGCGCGGAAGCGGTTCGAGGGCTTCACCGAGGCGCTGGCGAAGGAAGGCCTCGAGGTCGCGGACCAGGAGTTCTACGAGGGCGGTTCGGCGCTTGTGAAGGGCCGCGAGATGACAGAAACGATCCTGAACCGGACACCGGACCTCGATTTCCTTTATTATTCCAATGACCTAATCGGGGCGGGCGGACTCTTATACTGTCTCGACAAGGGGATCGACGTGCCGGGGCAGGTCGGGCTTGCCGGGTTCAACGGTCTCGATCTCCTGGAAGGGCTGCCACGGCGGCTCGCGACGATGGATGCCTGCCGCGAGGAGATCGGGCGTGAGGCCGCGCGGATCATCGCCGAGCGCGCAGGCGAGGATGATGCCGGCGGTGCCCGCCACGTGCTGACCCCGACGCTCGAATACGGCGACACGCTGAAGCGACGCTAGCCCCGGACCGGGGGCGGAGTGGACAACGCGCAGCCATTTGTTTAAGCCGCGCGGCACGTGGAGCGCAGGGTGCGCGCCGCCTGGGTGAGGTCCTTCATGACATCTGTTTCGATCGTGATCCCGATGCGAAACGAAGCCGAGAACATCGCGCCCCTGATCGAAAACATCGTGGCCGCCTGCGCCGATTTGACCGACTACGAGATCCTCGTGGTGGACGATGGCTCCACCGATGGCACGGCCGCCGCCGCCGAGGCTGTGGCCGCGACGCATCCCCTGCGCCTGATCCGCCATGACCGGTCCGGCGGGCAGAGTGCCGCGGTGCATAGCGGCGTGCTCGCCGCCCGGGCGCCGGTGATCTGCACGCTCGATGGCGACGGGCAGAACCCGCCGTCGGAACTGCCGAAGCTCTATCGCCCCCTGCTTGAGGATGACGGCAAGCTGGGCCTCGTCGCCGGGCAGCGGGTCGGGCGCCAGGACACGCTGTCGAAACGCCTCGCCTCGCGCTTTGCCAACGGGCTGCGGTCGTGGCTCCTCAAGGATGGCACGCGGGACACCGGCTGTGGCCTCAAAGCATTCCGCCGCGCCGCGTTCCTGAGCCTGCCCTATTTCGATCACATGCACCGCTATCTGCCCGCGCTCTTCAAGCGCGACGGGTGGCAGGTGATGCTCGTCGATGTCAGCCACAAGGAACGCCACGCCGGCAAGTCGAACTACTCCAACCTGCAGCGCGGCCTTGTCGGCATCTACGACCTGATCGGCGTCGCCTGGCTGATCCGCCGCCGCAAAAAGGCCACCCCGACCGAAGGGGCCGCGCGATGATGGAGACGCTGTTCCTCTGGCTCAACGTGCAAAGCTGGGGCGAGTTCTGGTGGGTCGTCTTCGGCCTCGGCGGGCAATTGCTGTTCATGGGCCGGTTCCTGGTGCAGTGGATCGCTTCGGAACGGCAGGGAAGGTCCGTGATCCCGCTCGCGTTCTGGTATTTCTCGATCGGTGGCGGGATCATCCTCTTCACCTACGCGGTCTACCGGATGGACCCGGTCTTCATCCTCGGCCAGTCCATGGGGCTCTTCATCTATTCGAGGAACCTCTGGCTGATCCGGGCCGAAAAGCGCCGTGCCTGAGACCCGGTCCTGGCTGACGCCCGCGCTGATCGGCGTTCTGGCGATCACGGCGGCGCGTGTGGTCCTCCTGGGCTGGAACGAGACCGACCTTTTCGTCGACGAGGCGCAGTATTGGCTGTGGGGGCAGGAGCTGGCCTTCGGCTATTATTCCAAGCCGCCGATGATCGGGTGGGTGATCCGTGGCGTGACAGATTTGGCGGGGAGCGACGCGCCGTTCTGGGTGCGCCTGCCGGGGCCTTTGTTCCATGGGGCCACGGCCCTGATACTGGGCGCGGTGGCGGCGCATCTGGCGGGCGCGCGGGCGGCACTGGTCGTGGCGCTGGGCTATGTGACCCTGCCGATGGTGGCGCTGGCGAGTCTGCTGATTTCCACCGACACGATCATGTTCCCGTTCCTGGCCCTCGCGCTCTGGGGATGGCTGGCGCTGCAAGAGCGGCGCTCGGCCGGGCTCGCGGTCCTGATCGGGGTCGCGCTGGGGCTGGCGTTCCTGTCGAAATACGCCGCGGTCTATTACGTCTTGTGCGCCGGGCTGGCTGCGGTGCTGGTCAAGGGGTCCTGGCCCGGAGGACGGGTGGCCCTGACGGCGCTGGCAGCGTTCACGGTGACGATCTCGCCCAACATCCTCTGGAACGCACTGAATGGGTTCACCACGGTCGAGCATACGCTCGACAACGCCGACTGGGTGCGCGACCCGGCGGCGCGGGCCGGGTTGAATTTCTCCGGGCTGGCGGAGTTCTTCGCGGCGCAATTCGTCGTGATCGGACCGGTGCTGTTCGGTGGGCTTTTGTGGATGGCCGCGCAGTGGCGGGGGTTGCCCGCACCGACGCAGAGGCTCCTGCTCTTCACGGTGCCCATCGTGCTCTTGGTCTGCGGGCAGGCGCTTTTGTCGCGGGCCTATGCGAACTGGGCGGCAGCGGCGTATCTGGCGGGCTCGGTGGCGGTGCTGCCCTGGTTGCCGCGGGGCTGGCTATGGGTGTCGTTCGCGGTGAACGGGGCGCTGTGCTTGGCATTGCCGCTGTCGACGACGGTGGCCGACACCTTGACCCTGGGCCGCGAGCAGCCGGTGCTCGAACGCTACATCGGTCGCGAGGAAATGAGCCGGGCCATCGTCGCCGCGGCGCGCGAGGCCGGGGTGACGACAGTGGTGGCGAGCGACCGGGACGTGTTGGCGGATCTGTTCTACTCGGCGCGGGACGAGGCGCTGGAGTTGCGCGCCTTGGCCCCGCAGGGCCGCGCGTCGCATCACTATGCGCTGAAGTTTCCCTATGAGCCGAAGGATGAGTCCGTGCTTCTGGTCGAACGGCGGGGGACCGAGCATCCGTGTCCTGAGATGGCGGAAATGCTACCCGATATCGCGCCGGAGCGCGGGGCGTATCGGCGGTATCCGCAGAGCGTGTCGGTGGTGCCGGGGAGCTGTTTGGCGCGGTGAATCCGGGCCGCAACGCGAGCCGGGCCGGTGGCAGACCGGGGGCTGCCAGCCAGACCTCTGAACAAAGCGCTTTATACTAGCAAGTTCATTGCTTCATTCGAGCGTCGCGCTGGCGTTACCAGAGCGGCAGCCCAGGGGCCGGTCTGCCGCTGGCACGGCGCCTTCGGCTTGTCCCGTGCCAGGGTGTATTGCTGAATCGTTGAATTATCAGGCGAGCCTAAGCCGCCTCAGGCTGCTCCAACAGCTCCGCCAACCCCTCATTCGACACGACGAGCTGATCGAGCGTGATACCGTCGAGATGGGCATAAAACGCCTCGGTCGCGCCCCGTATCCCTTCGCGGAGCCGGCAGTACGGCGCCAGCGGGCAGGTGTTGTCCTTTCCCGCGAAGCATTCGGCGATCGGAACGTCGGCCTCGAACCGGCGAAAGACCTCGCCGATGGAGATCTCCTCGGGCGGATGCGCCAGCCGCAGCCCGCCGCGTCTGCCGCGGATCGTCCGCAGATACCCCAACTGCCCGAGCTGGTTGACCACATGGCCGAGGTGGTTCTCCGAGGAATTGCAGCCCTCGGCGATCTGCGCCTTGGTGACGTTGCGGTTCAGGTTCACGCCGCAGAACATCAGAACGCGCATCGCGAGGTTGGTTCGTTTGGTAATCCGCATCGGTTCCGGCCCATCGCCATTCATTGCTGAGTTTGAAACGTAGCATTTCCGGCGGGGCTTGGGATTGATGTAGATCAGTTTCGCCTTTGGCCCTCAGGCGAGGATGTTGAACCGCTTGCGGATCTTGGCCTCCTGGTCTGGCGACAGGTAGGCGGGGTGATGCGTGGCGAGGATCTCGTGCGCGCGGTTCCTGGCGCGGTCCCAGGCTTGACTTGCACCGGCCTCGGCCCAGGCGGCGGGGTTTTCGCGGTCCGAGAGACCAGGGTAGAAATAATCCCGCTCCATCGCCGCGAGCGTATCCTTGCCGCCCAGAAAATGCCCCTCGCCCAGCACCGCGTCGCGGATTGCGCCGTAATCCAGCGTGTCAGGTGTCACCTCGACGCCCCGCAGCACGCGGTAGACGGCCGAGAGCATCTCGTCATCCAGAACGAACCCCTCGAAGCTCGCGCCCAGCAAGGCGGCGGTCATGCCCGAGCTTTCGTAGATCAGATTGCCGCCCGCCAGCCCCGCGGCCAGCGCCGTCATGCCCTTTTCCACGCCGTACTGCGCGTCGATCGCCTTGGCATCGGTCATCGACGAGGCGATCCCGCTGGGCAGGCCGAGCCAGTTGGAGATTTGCGCCGAGGCGGCGTTCAGCACCGCGATCTCGCCGCCGCCGCCCGAGAACGCCCCGGTGCGCAAATCGATCACCAGCGGCCAGTTCGAGAACACCATCGGATGGCCGGGCTTGATCACGTGCACCATCACCAGGCTCGCCAGCGTCTCGGCAAGGGACTGCGCGAGAAACCCCGCCAGCGTCGCCGGGGCCGTCGCACCCGATTGCGCGGCGGTGATGCAGGAGACCGGGATGTTGTGGTCGAGGCAGGCGAAGGTCACGTCCACCGCGTCCTCGCCATAACGCATCGGCGAGATCACTGGCGAGATATGCGCCTTAACGAAAGGCCGCGCGGAAAACGCCCCGCGGCCGCCTGCAGCGATATCGAACATCTCGACGATGGGCGTGACGTGCTCGGCGACGGTAAAGGCGGTGGCGACAGGCTTGGTGGTGTTCTTTAGCAGCGCAAAGGCGGTGTTGACGTCGAGATCGTAGATGTCGGGCACATCCGTCGCGATGCAGCACCGGGTGAACCAGCTGATATTCGTCAGCGTGTCCTGCAGCCGGGTGAAATCATGCAGATCCCGCAGGGTGGCGTCGCGGTAAAGCCCGCTCTCGAGATCCAGCACCTGCACCGCGGCCCCCCCGGTGCCGAAATGCACCGCCGCGCCGCCGACCTCGATGGACCGCGCCGGGTCGCGGCCATGCAGCGGAAACTGCTTCGCCGCCCCGGCCACCGCCGCCTTGACCAGCGCCTCGGGCAGCATCACCCGGTCGCCCTTCGCCTCGGCCCCCGCGGCAACGAACAGGTCCGCCAGCCGCCCCGGCACCTCGCCCATCCCCAACTCCGCCAGAAGCCGCAGCGCCATCGCGTAGATCGCGGTGCAATCGGCCTCGGACAAAGGCCGGTACTGCCCGCCCGTCTGCCCCGGCGGACAGGGGTTCACCGCCGGCGGGGCCGCGCGTTGCGCCAGCCGTTCCCGGCGTCCCCCGGCGCGTCTGCGGCCTGTCATCGCGTCCCCTCCCCAACCGGTTTCCGGAAAGCCCGTTTCCGGTTTCCCAAAACCGCCCCGGCCCGGAAAACCCATGCTTGACCAAGAGCCTAGTTTACTCCGAACTGCGCGGTAAAGAGGGAGGAAGCGCATGAAATCCACCACGCGCGCGGTTGTCATCGGCGGCGGCATCGCCGGCTGCTCAACGCTCTATCACCTGACCCAAGAGGGCTGGACCGACGTGGTGCTGGTGGAACGCGACGAGCTGACCTCGGGCACCACCTGGCACTCCGCCGCGCAGGTGACGAATTTCGGCATGACCCAGACCATGGTGGGGCTGAAATCGCACTCCATCGCGCTCTACAAGGACCTCCGCGACGACCCCGATTACCCGGTGGGCTACAACCACGGCGACGGTGGCATTCGGCTCGCCAACGACGAGCGCACAATGGAGGGTTACCGCCATTTCGCCTCGATGGCGCGGGGCATGGGGGTAGAGTACGAAATCCTCGATGCCGAAGAATGCGCACGCCGGCATCCGCTGATTTCCACCGAAAACCTCGTCGGCGGGCTGTGGGACGGCGAGGACGGCCATATCGACCCGGCACAGCTCTGCGCCGCGCTGACCCGGCGGGCGCGCAAAGCAGGCGCCGAGGTCTATCGCAAGACCGCCGTGACGGGCCTGACGCAACACAAGGATCACAGCTGGACGGTGCACACCGATCAGGGCGACATCGACTGCGAGGTCGTGGTGAACGCGGGCGGCTACCGGGTCAACGAGATCGCCGCGATGATGGGCACGCATCATCCGGTGGCCTCGATGGAGCATCAGTATTTCATCACCGACACCATTCCGGAGGTGCGCGATGCCGGGCAGCGGATCCCCCTGCTGCGCTGTCCGATCAGCGACTATTACAGCCGCCAGGAGAAGGACGGGCTGCTGATCGGATTCTACGAGCAGGACTGCCGCACCTGGGGCATGGACGGGATTTCGCCCGCGTTCTCGATGGATCTCTGCCCGGATGACCTGGAGCGCGTCTCGGACGTGCTCGAGGGGGCCATCGCGCGGATGCCGGTGCTGGCGGACGCCGGGATAAAGACCATCGTCAACGGTCCGATCACCTACACCATCGACGGCGCGCCCCTGGTCGGCCACGTCCCGGGCATTCGCAACGCCTACTGCATTATCGGGCTGCGCGCGGGGCTGGGCGAGGGCGGCGGGCATGGCTGGCTGCTCGCCCAGATCATCGCCCATGGCGAAGCGTGCTACGACACCTGGGGTCTCGACCCGCGCCGCTTCACCGGGCACGGCAACGCCGAGTTGACCGCGCTGAAGGCGATCGAGGACTACCAGAACGAATTCCGCTTCCACATCCCGCACGAACACCGCCCGGCGGGGCGGCCGATCAAGACCACGCCCCTGACCCCGGTGCTGGCCGCCGAAGGGGCGGAATTCGCGGTGGTCAATGGCTGGGAGCGGGTGGATTACATCAAGCCCACGCCGGAGTTCGTGGAGACGCATTCGTTCCGCTTCAACGAGACCTTCGACGTCATCGCCGCCGAGGTGTCTGCCGTGCAAAACGGCGTCGGACTCACCGAAGTCAACGGCTTCAACCGGATGGAAATCGGCGGGCCGGGCGCGCGAGAGTTCCTCGACCGGATGATCTGCGGGCGGGTGACACGCAAGCCGGGCAAGGTCGGGCTGGGCTACCTGCTCAATCACCAGGGTTGCCTGAAATCCGAGATGACCGTGGCCAATCTGCCCGACGGGCGGATCTGGCTCGGCTCTGCCGCCGCGGCAGAGGGGCACGACATGGACTGGCTGCTGGCCCACGCGCCGGAGGACGTGACGCTGCGGTCGTTGACCAACGAGTGGACGATCCTGCTGCTGGCCGGGCCGAAGGCACGTGACGTGCTGTCAGGTGCGGCGCGCGGCGACTGGTCGCCGGAGGCCTTCCCGTGGCTCTCGGTCCGCGAGGCCTTCGTTGGCATCGCCCCCGCCGTGGTCATGTCGGTCAGCTTTTCCGGCGAGCTGGCCTATGAGATCCACGTGCCGAACAACCAGCTTTATGCGGCGTATCTTGCCTTGCGGAAGGCGGGGGACGTGCACGGGCTGACCCTCTTCGGGGCGCGGGCAGTGGAATCGATGCGGCTCGAGAAGGGCTATCTGCACTGGAAGGCCGATATCCTGACCGAGTTCGACCCGTTCGAAACTCGGCTCGACCGTTTCGTCGATTTTTCCAAGGACTTCCTCGGCAAGGACGCCCTGCTGAAACGGCGCGAAAACGGTCCCGGCAAGCGACTGGTCACCCTGGCGCTCGACACGCGCGAGGCCCCGGCGCATGGCGGCGCGTCGGTCATGCAGGGTGCAAAGGTCGTCGGCACCGTGACCTCGGGCGATTGGGGCCATCGGACGGGGCTGAACCTGGCCTACGCCTTCGTCGATCCCGCCTTGGCCGCGCCCGGCACGGCCCTGTACGTCGATGTCATCGGCATGGACGTCACGGCCCGGGTCATCCCGGCGGGTCCCTATGATCCAGACACGAGACGTCCCCGGTCCTGAGTCGCGTTAACACTTTTATCTTGGAAAAGCAGTCACTTGGAAAATGTCCTAGCTAGGACATCTGACAAAACCGCCCCGCCGGGCCTATCCCGCATCCCGCTGATAGATCCAGTCATGGTCGGGATGGTTCTTGAACCGCCACTTCCGCAGCGGCCCGGCCATGACGTTGAGATAGTACATTTCGTAGCCATACGGCGCCCCGCAGGGGTGGTGTCCCCTGGGGACCAGCACCACGTCGTGGTTGCCCACCGCCATGGTCTCGTCGAGCGACCCGTCCTCGGTGAAGACCCGCTGGATGCCGAAACCCTGGGCGGGGCTCAGGCGGTGGTAATAGGTCTCCTCGAGATAGGTCATGTTCGGAAAGTCATCCTCGTCATGCCGGTGCGGCGGGTAGGAGGACCAGTGGCCGGCGGGGGTAAAAACCTCTGTCACCAGCAAGCTGTCGGCGACGTCGCGGCCTTCCATCGCGATGTTGTTGATGTAGCGCGTGTTGGTGCCCTTGCCACGCTCTTCCAGGGCAATGCCGATGGGGCCGATGATCTGCGCCGCGTGGTCGCCCTTGCCCGGGGCGGTGCAAACCGCGAGCGTGCAGGCGGTGGTCGCCGTGGCCGACCAGTCCGACCCGTTCGGGACATAGACGCAATGCGGCGGGGTCTTCTCGAAGACATCCATGCGGTCGCCGAGTTCGCCGAAGTTCTGGTCCCCGGCGCCGATCTCGGCCTTGCCCTCGACGAGCACCAGGATCACCTCGGTTTTGCCTGTGGGCTCGGCCACGGTCTCTCCGGGCGTCAGGCGGTAGAGGCCGAAGCCCACATAGCCCCAGCCCGCGCTTTCGGGCGTGATGTCATGCACCTTGCCGGTCTCGGCCATTGGATGGCGGAGCAGGGTCATGTCTCGTCCTCCTCGTCCCGTTTGCGCGGGTCCCAGACCACGAAGAACTGGTACCCCAGGTAAATCCCCGCCGCGGCAAACACGAGCGCCCAGATCTGGGCGCCGTTCCTGAGTTCAAACCCCGCCCAGACAAAACACGCCACCACGATCGCGATGCGCAGCCAGATCGGCTCGAGCGCCTTCGATTGAACGTCGAAGAGGCCGCGCTTCATGTGGCGTCGCGGGCACTCAGGGCTTCCTCATAGGCCTTGCGCGCGGCCTGGACCTGCTTGCGCTCGCTGACCTCGGGCACCGCAACCTCCCACCAGCTGCCCCCCGCTTCGGTCGACGGATACGGGTCGGTATCGATGACCACGACGAAGGGACCGGTGGCGTCTTTCGCCTGTACCAAAGCCGCCTCTAGCTCGGCGATGTTCCCAGCCTTGACCGATTCCGCCCCCAGCGAACGCGCATGCATCGCAAAGTCGATCTGGCTCGGGTTCTCGTGCACCGCAGTGTCGAGAAGGTTGTTGAACTCCTCGCCACCCGTCGCCATCTGCAGCCGGTTTATGCAGCCGAAGCCACGATTGTCGGTCACGACAATGGTGATCTTGATCCCCATCATCGCCGCCGTCGCCAGCTCGGAATTCGCCATCATATAGGTGCCATCGCCGGTAAAGCAGATCACGTCGCGATCCGGCTCGGCCATCTTGATCGCCATCGCGCCGGCGATTTCGTAGCCCATGCAGGAGTAGCCGTATTCCATGTGATAGGACATCGGGCTGCCGGCCTTCCAGAGCTTGTGCAGCTCGCCCGGCATGGTGCCGGCGGCACACATCACCACCGTGTCCGGCCCGGCCGCGCGCTGCACCGCGCCGATCACCTGCATGTCGGTGGGCAGGGCGTTGCTGTCGTCCTCGGGCGCGGCGGTCAGGGGATCGACGGCGGCGAACCAGTCGGCCTTGATGCTGGCGGCGGGCGGCGTGGCGGCGTAGTCGCCGAGGGCCGCGTCCAGTTTGGCCAACCCTGCCCGCGCGTCCGCTTGCAGCGGCAGTGCGCCGTGTTTGACCGTGTCATAGGCCTGAACGTTGAGCGAGATCAGTTTCCGCTCGGGGTTCTGGAACAGTGACCAGCTGCCGGTGGTGAAATCCTGGAACCGGGTGCCGACGCCCAGCACGACATCCGCCGCGCCGCAGACCCCGTTGGCCGAGGAGGCGCCGGTGACGCCCACGGGCCCGAGGTTCAGCGGGTGATCCCAGGGCAGGGAGGATTTGCCGGCCTGGGTTTCGACCACCGGGATCTGGTGTTTCTCGGCGAAGGCGATGAGGTCGGCCTCGGCGTCCGAGTAATGCACGCCGCCGCCGGCGATGATCACCGGGGTCTTGGCGGCTTTCAGGATTTCGGCGGCTTGCGAGATCTCGGCCGGGTCCGGCTCGATCCGGCGCATGCGCCAGACCCGGGGCTCGAAGAACGACTTTGGGAAGTCATAGGCGTGGGACTGGATGTCCTGGCAGAAGGCCAAGGTGACAGGCCCGCAGGTGGCCGGATCGGTCATCGTCGCCATGGCGCGGGGCAGGGCGGTCAGAAGTTGCTCGGGCCTTGTGATGCGGTCGAAATAGCGGCTGACGGGCTTGAAGCAGTCATTGGCGCTGACCGTGCCGTCGGTGAAGTCCTCGATCTGCTGCAGCACCGGGTCGGGGCCTCGGGTGCCGAAGACGTCGCCGGGCACCAGCAGCACGGGCAACCGGTTGGCGTGGGCCAAGGCGGCGGCGGTGACCATGTTCGTCGCCCCCGGGCCGATCGACGACGTCGCCATCATCGCGCGCTTGCGCTTGAGCTGCTTGGCATAGGCGATGGCGGCATGGGCCATGGTCTGCTCGTTATGGCCGCGATAGGTGGGCAGGCGTTCCTGCACGCCGTGTAGCGCCTCGCCGAGCCCCGCGACATTGCCATGGCCGAAGATCGCCCAGCAGCCGGCGATGAAGGTGTCGTGATCCTCGTTCATCTGGTTGGCCAGGTAGCGGACCATGGCCTGGGCGGCGGTCAGTCGGATGGTCATGTTGCGGTCTCCTTGGCAAACGCGCGCGCCTGGTCCCAGACGCGGCAGAGGTCTGTGTAATTGGCGGCCATCCGGGCGATGGCCTCGTTGTCATTGATCTCGCCTTTCAGCCAGGCGCGGGCAGCGGCGCCGAAGATCGTGCGGCCGACGGCGAAACCCTTCACGAGGTCATGGCGGGCGGCGAGGGCGAAACTGTCGAAGAGCTCTTCGGCCGGTGCGTCGAGGCCCAGGACGACGATCCCGCGCGTGTGTGGGTCATTGCGGGTGATCGCGTCGCAGGCGTTCTGCCAGGCCTGGTCGGTCTTGAAGGGCTCGAGCTTCCACCAGTCGGGGTAGACGCCGATGTCGTAGAAGCGCTGGATGACTTGCGCGGTGGAGTCCTCGTCGACCGGTCCGGCCTTGGACGGGATCACCTCGAGCAAGAACTCGAGCCGGTTGCGCCGCGCGGCGGTGAAGAGCCGGTGCACGGTGGACTCTTGCTGCGCCCACATCCCGGCGTCGTCGTCGGGGTGGCAGAAGCAGAGGCACTTGACCACGTGTTCCAGCGGCCATTCGTTGAGGCCGCCGCAATCGGCGCCAAGCTCGGGCTCGAGCTCCAGCGGGCGCGAGCCGGGCCATTCCGTGGGCCGCCCGATCCAGAGTCCGGTGCCCGCGGCCTGATACAATGCATCGCGCCCGAGGCGTCGGTCACAGAGGATACCGTTCCCGGGCTTACCGTCCGCGACCTGCAGCGCGGCCTTCAGGCAGAGCGTCTTGAAATAGCCGATATGCGGGTGGGAGACGCCGGCCTCGTCGGCCATCGCCTCGAGCTGGCTGCGGTGGTCGAAGGCAAAGACGCGCATGTCGGGCCAGTCTCCGCGGCGGTTGGTGGCCCAGTGGATCTGCTCCAGCTCGGCATCCTTGCGCAGCGCCGGGGTCTTCACGCCACGCTTGAGGAAGAACTGCAGCTCCTCCCAGGAGGGATAAGCGGGGGTGCAGCCGTGGCGGCTCACGGCGAAGGCGCCGCAGGCATTGGCGTAGGTGAGCGCGGTGGGCCAGTCCTCGCCCGTCAGCCAGCCCTTCAGAAGGCCGCTCATGAATCCGTCGCCCGCGCCAAGCACGTTGAAGACCTCGATGGGAAAGCCCGGCCCGGATTCGCCCTCGTCGAGGCTGTCCGGGATCGCCCCGGTAAAGGCCGCCGCCCCCATCGGCCCGCGCTTGCAGACCAGCGTGGCGTCGGAAACGGCGCGCACGGCGCGCAGGGCGGCAATAGTGTCGGTGGTTCCGCCGGCGATATGGAACTCTTCCTCGGTGCCGACGATCAGGTCGAAGAGATGCAGCGTGGATTGCAGCTTCTCGGTGACCTTGGCGCTCTCGATATAGCGTTCCTCGCCCGCGCCATGGCCCGCAAGGCCCCAGAGATTCGGGCGATAGTCGATATCGAGCGCCGTCTTGGCACCGTTCTCGCGCGCCAGCCGCAAGGCCTTGAGTACGGCGGCCTCGGTGCGGGGGTGGGAAAGATGCGTGCCGGTGGCGGTGACACATCCCGCGCGGGCGATGAACGCGGGGTCGATGTCGTCTTCACACAGCGCCATGTCGGCGCAATCGGTGCGCACGAAAATCAGCGGGAACTGCTCCTGATCGCGGATGCCCAGAAGCACCAGCGCGGTGAGCCGCTCGGGGTCGGTGATCACGCTGGTCGTCTCCACTCCCTCACGCTGCAATTCTTCACGGATGAACCGACCCATATGCTCGTCGCCCACCCGCGTGATCAGCGCCGATTTCAGCCCCAGCCGGGCGGTCCCGGCGGCCATGTTCGTGGGCGATCCGCCGATGTATTTCTCGAACGACCCCATGTCCTCGAGCCGCCCGCCCACCTGCGCGCCGTAAAGATCGACCGAGGACCGGCCGATGGTGATCAGGTCGAGGTCCTTCATAGGATCTCCGAAACCTTCACCGCGCGGCGCTCTTCGACGGACCGCATCGCGGCCAAAGCCAGCGCCAACGCCCGCAGCCCGTCCTCGCCGCCCACCGGCGGCGCGGCGCCCTCGGTGACGGCGGCGACGAAGGCCTCGATCTCGCGGCGGTAAGCCTCCATGTAGCGGGTGATGAAGAAATGCTGGTTCGGCGGCGTGGTGTAGCCGTCCGGCCCGGCATAGACCACGCGCGCCTCGGGATGGTTGACGGCCGACACGGCGCCCTTGGACCCATGCACCTCGATGCGCTGGTCGTAGCCGTAGGTGGCGCGGCGCGAACAGGAGATCGTGCAGTGCTTGCCCGACGCCGTGGTCAGCAGCACCGAAACGCTGTCGGCATCCCCCGCCGCGCCGATGGCTGGATCGACGAGGTTCGAAGCGGCGGCCTGCACTGCCTCGACCTCCTCCCCAAGCAGCCACCGCGCCACGTCGAAATCATGGATCGTCATGTCGCGGAAGATGCCGCCCGAGCGTTCGATATAAGAAATCGGCGGCGGGCCGGGGTCGCGGCTGGTGAGCGCGATCATTTCGATGGCGCCGATCTTGCCGTCGTCGATGGCCGATTTCAAAACGTTGAAATCCGGCTCGAACCGGCGCTGGAAGCCGATCATCAGGAACGCGCCCTCGTCGGCGACCACCTGCAGACAGGCGCGCACGCGATCGATCTCCAGATCAATCGGCTTTTCGCAGAAGATCGCCTTGCCGGCGCGCGCGAACTGCTCGATCAGGTCGGCATGGGTGTCGGTGGGAGTGCAGATCAGCACGGCGTCCACGTCGACGGACCCAGCGATCTCGTCGATTGTGCGGATGTCGCAGCCATGCCGGTCTTGCACCGACCGGGCGGCCTCGGCCACCGGGTCGGCGATGGCCACGAGTTTCGCGCCCTTCACCCCTGCCAATGCATCGCTGTGAACCTGGCCGATGCGGCCAGCGCCTAGAACAGCAAAGCGCATGCTGCGCCCTCCTTAATGCTCGTCAGTGTCGGGATAGGCCCCGACCACCTGTTGATCGAAATCCATCAGCGAGCCTGTCACCACACCGGACTCGGGCCCCAGAAGAAAGGCTGTCTGCCGCGCCACATGCTCGGGTTTGACCAGCATGCCGAAGGGCACGCTGGCCTCGACGCCCTTCTGCCAGCCGTCCGGGCGGTCGTGGCTGACCTTCTGGCGCATGTCCTCGCCGGGCGTGTCCATCCAGCCGACATTGATGCCATTCACCCTGATTCGGTGCTGGGCGAGCGCCGCGGCGGCATTCTTGGTGATCCCGCCGAGCGCGGCCTTGGAGGCGACGTAGGGCGCCAGAAACGGCGTGCCGCCGTAGATCACGATGGAAAGAATGTTGACGCAGGACCCCGAATGCCCCGCGTCGATGCAATGCCGCGCAAAGGCCTGCAAGGCAAAGAACGGACCCTTGGCGTTGGGGTTCATGATCTCGTCCCAGCGCTCGGGCGTGGTGTCGAGGATCGTGCCGCGGTTGGTGTTGGCGGCGCAATTGACCAACGCATTCACCGGCCCGATCCGGTCCACCGCCGAAGCGACCATGGTCTGCACCTTGGCAATGTCGCCCATGTCCAGCGTGAGCACATGCGCGTCGGCCCCCATCGCCGCCAGTTCCGAGGCCGCGCGATCGCCCTTGTGAATGTCGCGCGTGGTGATGACGATCCGTTTGCAGCCCTGCGCGATCAGCTCGCGCGCAATCGCAAGGCCAAGCCCTTGCGAGCCCCCTGTGATGAGGGCGCCGGTTTCGTCATGTGCGCCCATTCACGCCGCGTTCTCGTATTGCGGCTGGGTCTTGGCGCCGGTGATATAGGCGACGACGTCCTGGCCGTCGGTCTCTTCCTTTTTCAGATCGGCGCAGATACGGCCCCGGCGGAAGACGATGATCCGATCGACCAGATCCATTACTTGCCGCATGTTGTGGCTGATCAGGATCAAGGGCTCGCCGGCGTCCTTCAGCGTCTTGATGATGTTCTCCACCTGCGCGGTTTCCTGCACGCCGAGCGCGGCCGTCGGCTCGTCCATGATCGTCAGGCGGGAATGGAACGACGCGGTGCGCGCGATCGCCACGCATTGCCGCTGACCGCCGGACATCCTCTCGATGGTATTGTTGATGTTGGGGATCTTCACGGCGGTTTTGTCGAGACCGTCCAGCGTCGCCTTGCGCATCGCCTTGTAGTCGAGAATCCGGAATGGCCCGAGCCAGTCCCACTTGGTGATTTCGCGCCCAAGGAAGATGTTGTCGGGCACGTCTAGGTGGTCCGCCAGGGCCAGGGTCTGGAACACGGTCTCGATGCCGGCCTCGCGCGCGTCCAGCGGCCCGGCAAAGTTGACCTCTTCGCCGTAAAGCCAGACCTTGCCCCGGGTACGTTGCTCGACTCCGGTGATCTGGCGCACGAAGGTCGACTTTCCCGCGCCGTTGTCGCCCATGATGGCGACATGCTCGCCTTCCCGCAGCTCGAAATCGGCGTCCTCCAGCGCATGCACGCCGCCGTAATGCTTGGTCAGGCCTTCGGTTTTCAGAACGATATCGGTCATGTCTTGCTCCTGCCTCAAGCGCGGTTGCGTTGGCGGTACTGGTCAAGGATGACCGCCGCGATGATGATGCCGCCCATCGCCATCAGCTGATAGGAGCCGTCGAGCTTGATGTAGGTGACGCCCGAGCGCAGGACGCCCAGCACCATCGCGCCAAGCACCGTCCCGATGATCGACCCGCGCCCGCCCTGCAGCGAGATGCCGCCGATGACGGCCATGGCGATGGCGAAGAGCTCGTAGAATTCGCCCATGCCGGCCTGGGCCGTCGCGCCCTTGGAACTCAGCACGATCCCGGCGAAGGCGGCGAGCATCGAGGCGATCATGTAGACCAGCACCTTGTGGCGCCGGACATTGATCCCCGACATCCGCGCGGCCTCTTCGTTCGAGCCGATCGCGTAGGTGTGCTTGCCGTAGACGGTGTAGCTCATGATCAGCTGGAAGATGATCGCCAGCACCACGAACCAGACGACCGGCATCATGCCCGAGCCGATGAACTTGTAGGCGTCGGTGGGGAAGGAAATGGGACGCCCCTCGGACCACCACAAGGCGATGCCGCGGCAGATCAGGAACATGCCCAACGTCGCGATGAAGGGCGGGATCCGGAAAAACGCCACGAAGGTGCCGTTGATGGCCCCGATACAGGCCCCGAATGTAAGACCCACGGCGATGGGCACGATGACCGGCAGATCCATCGCCCAGAGGCCGAAGATCGCCTTGGGGTTCGGGTTGCCGTTCACCAGTTCGGTCTGCGCGAAACTCATGGCGATCATCGCGGTTGCGGCCACCAGGGGCCCCGATGAAAGATCGATGCCCGCCGTGATAATGACCTGCGTCACCCCCAGCGCGATGATCCCGATAATCGCGACCTGCAGAATGATGATCTGCAGCCGCGCCTCGTTGAAAATCGTGTCAAAGCGATCCTTGGTGTCGAATAGGAAGCTCTGGCCGCGCATATAGGGCGCCGTCTGGCCGATCAGCTCAAAGATCGCGATGATGATGATCAGAGCCAGAACGATGTTCAGTTCGTTCGGCCAGGATCGCTTGGATTTGTCGAAAGTCAGGCCGCCGGTGCCGTGAGTCGCGTCCGCCATTTCTCGTGCCTTCTTCTGCGCCGGGATTGGGGTGGAACGGCGCCGCGGGGCGCCGTTCCGGTGGTTTAGTGTGGCTTAGTTCTTGTCGAGGAACTCATCCATGTTGGCCGGGGTGACCAGCACGAACGGGATGTAGACCTTCTGATCCACGGTCTCGCCGTTGGCGAGCGCGAGCGCGGTGTCGACCGAGCCCGCGCCCTGACCGAACGCATCCTGGAACACGGTCACGTCATAGTCGCCGGCCTGCATGGCCAGAAGGGCGTCCTGAGAGGCGTCCACGCCGCCGACCTGCACGTCGGCCATGTCGATACCCGCGGCCTTCATCGCCTGGATCGCGCCGATCGCCATCTCGTCGTTATTGGCAAGCACGAAGTGGAACTCTTCACCCGCCGACAGCCAGTTGGTCATCAAGTCCTGGGCCTCGTCGCGCGACCCGTTCGCGGTCTGCTCGCCGATGATTTCCATGAAATTGCACATATCCATGCCGATCACGTCATAGACGTCCTTGGTGCGCTGCACCGCAGCCTGGTTCGACAGCTGCCCGTTCATCAGGTAGCCGCGCGCACCGCCCGCGAGACCCATGGCCCGCAAGTTGTTGCAGACCTGGAACGCGCTCAGCGTGCCGGACTCGATCTCGTTGGAGGCGACGAAGGCCTGGGTCGGCGGCAGGTCGTTGACGTTGTCGGGCTCGCGGTTGACGAAGACCAGCGGCACGTTGCCGGCGGCTTCGGTCACGGCGGCACCGGCCGAGGTGTCGACGATGTTGACGATGATCGCGTCGACGCCCGATGCGACGAAGTTCTTCACCTGGTCGATCTGCTTGGCAAGATCGTCGGTCGCGTCTTCCATCTGCAGGTCGACGCCGTCTAGGGACGCCGCGTGCTCGGTCATGCCGTTGCGCATGACTGTCAGCCAGTTGTCGTCGAACCGGGAAATCGTCGCGCCGATTTCCTGAGCCATGGCCGAGGTGGACATCAGGGCCACGAGCCCTACTCCGATTAACGTCTTCTTCATGGGGTATCCTCCCTTGTGCGGTGTCCGGCGCACCCTACTTGCAGAACCGGAAAGCCCGTTTGCGGGCGGTTACTCATCCCTCCCCTCATGCGGCGTGCTCCGCCAGCCGGGATGCGATGAACTCGAACGACCCTGCCAGGTCTGTGGCGGGATCGGGCAAGGCGTGGACGGAAGGGGCGAAGGGCTCGATCGAGATCGGTCCCTCATAGCCCGCCCGCCGCAATTCCTCGATTTGCGCGACATTGTTCAGCCGGTCGCCGCGGCCCACGAGCACCCGGTGTTCGTCGCGCATTTCAGTGACGGCGAGGTTCGGGTCGGTCACGCCCGAGATGTGCACGATGCCGGTGTGCGCGGCGAAAATCGGGCCGCCGCCGGCGAGCGTATGGTGGAACGTGTCATGCACCAGCTTGAACCGCCCGGCGGCTCCGAGATCCTCGATCGCGTCGACAGCCTCGGCCTTGTCGCGAAGCGAACAAATCTCGAAGCCCAGGGGTTCGACAAGGCCGATCAGCCCGTACTCTTCCAGCATCGGTTTCAATTCGCGCAGGGCCACGCGCAGGTTGCCCTGGCGCTCGCCATTGCCGCGGCCCAGCCCGTCATTGCGCGGTATGAGGCTCACCGCCTCGGCGCCGCAGGCCACAGCGATACGCATCAACGCCTCGGCCTCGGCGCGCTTGGCCTCGGACCAGTCGTTGAAACTCTTGACTTCGGCGAGCGCGAGGATGCGTAGGCCAAGTGCCCTGGCGTGCGCCTTCACGGCCTCGGGCACGTCACCATTGAAGAGCGGCCCAGGCAGGTCATTGCGAAACTCGACGCCAGCGCAGCCCATCGCCTTCGCCATGTCGAGAAACCCGTCCCAACGAAGCCCCGGCACGGCCATATGGTTCAGAGCCCGCAAAATCATGCTGGCGGCGACCCTCCCTGATCTCCGCACCGACGTAATACCGACGTAATACATACGTGATACCGACGTGCGTTCTTGCGGCTGTTTCCGCCGCTTTGTGCGTGCAGGTTGATGGAACAACCAGATTCGGGTCAAGTCTCACCCTCTCCGAACCTCTCAGGAATGATAGAGGATCGGACAAGCCTGATGATGGTTTTCTATCATTCAGACGGATTCGGGCAGATAGAGCACCGGTTCGAGGAAAGACTGGCTCGGCACCGGCCCGCCGCCGTCGATCACCTGGCGCTTGGCCAGGGCGACAAGCTCGTTACAAAGCTGCCGGAGCGGGGTCGAGATCACCATCGTGACATAGCCGTCGCTGAGCGCGGTGCGCGATTCCGGCGTCAGTTCATTGACCACCAGCGCCACCTGACCCGCCTGCCGCACCTCGCGCAGCGCCTGGATTGCGCCCTCCATCCCGCCGCCCGCCAGATAGATGCCGACGACATCGGGATGCCGCGCGAGCAGATCCAGCGTCGCCTCATAGGTCAGTTGCCGGGTTTCCAGGTTGACCAGCGTATCCAGCACCTGGAACTGCGGCTTCGCCTCGCGGAAATAGCTGCGGAACCCGGTCTCGCGCAATTCATGCCCGTGCCAGCGATGCCCGCCGACGAAGATCGCGATCTTGCCGGTCTTGCGCGCGGCGGTCCCGATCATCCAGGCGGCAATCCGGCCTATTTTCAGATTGTTGAGCCCGATATAGTTGAGCCGCTCGCCCTGCGCGAAGTCGTTGAACAACGCGAAGGTCGGGATGCCTGTCTCCTTCAGCTGCAGCACGGCCTCGGTGGTCTGGTGGTGATTGACCGCCGTCGCCGCCACGGCGTCTACCCGCCCGCGCATATGCGCCATGATCCGTGCGACCTCTTGCGGCGACTGCGAGGTGGCAAAATCGATAAGCGCGGTGCCCCGGATGCCGGGCGCGGTGCGGATCGCGGTTTCGATCTCTTCCGCGAGGGTCCGGTAGAAATCCTGCCTTTCCTTCTGCAGCACGAAGCCCATGCGCAGTTCCGGCAGATCGGCGCGCAGGCGCTGCTCGATGAGGTTGGTGGCGTGATAGCCGATCTTGTGCGCCGCCTCGCTGACCTTGCGCGCGGTTTCCTCGCGCACCTTGAGGCGGCCGTTCAGCACCCGGTCCACTGTCGCAACGCTGACCCCGGCCTCGCGGGCAATGTCCTGAATCGTCGGCCTGCGCGCCATGATCTCCTCCCTGATGATGGGAATCCATCATCGACTACCGTCATTCTTGATCGTTGCTGATAGTTTTTCAATCCCGCAGTATTTGTGGTCACGCCCGGCAAGGCTACGCTGCCCGCAACAGCGGAGAATCCCAGTGACCCACCGAGACTACAGCCTCCTCGGCCCCGACGGCAAACGCGCCGTCGAAACCGGCCTCGCCTCGGCCGAGTGGTATCACTCCGACATTCCGCGTGCCGAGATGAAGGCGCTGATGAAGCGCTCCGACCAGCCCGCGCTCCGCGATACTCTCCTCTATTACGGTCTGATGATCGTCTTCGCCGGCATCGGCATCGCGCTCTGGCCCAGCTGGTGGTCGGCGCCATTCTGGCTCGCCTACGGCGTGCTCTACGGCTCCGGAAGCGACTCGCGCTGGCACGAGGCCGGGCATGGCACCGCCTTCAAGACGCCCTGGATGAACGATGTCGTCTACCAGATCGCGTGTTTCATGATCATCCGGAACCCGGTCACCTGGCGCTGGTCGCATTTCCGGCATCACACCGACACCATCATCGTCGGCCGCGATCCCGAGATCGCGTTGATGCGCCCCGTCGCCGTGACCCGCGCCCTGCTGCAGTTCATCGGCCTTCCGGATTTATACTACGGACTCAGCAGGATGCTCTTGAACGCCTCGGGCAAGCTCGACCCCGAGGAAGCCACCTTCATCCCGGAAGAGGAGCAGCCCAAGGTCATCCGCGTCGCGCGGATCTGGACGGCGATCTACGCCGGCACCATTGCCCTCGCGCTCGCCACCTGGTCGCTCCTGCCGCTGATGGTGATCGGCCTTCCCCGGCTCTACGGCGCGTGGCATTTCGTGATGACCGGCTATCTCCAGCACGGCGGCCTCGACGACAACGTGCTCGACCACCGGCTGAATTCACGCACCGTCTACATGAACCCGATCAGCTGCTTCATATACTGGAACATGAACTATCACATCGAACACCACATGTTCCCGATGGTGCCTTACCACCGGCTGCCCGAGCTGCACGAGAAGATCAAACACGATCTGCCCGCGCCCAGCCCCTCGATCTGGGCCGCTTATAAAGAGGCGCTGCCCGCCCTCCTGCGCCAGTTGAAAGACCCCGACTGGCGCCTTCCCCGTGACTTGCCGCCCACCGCGAAACCCTATCGCGAGGACCTGCACAGCGCCGCCCTTGGCCAACCTGCGGAGTAGCCCGATGCCCTGGATAGATGCCTGCGCCCCCGACGACATCGACGAAGAAGACCTGATCCGCTTCGATCACGACGGCCGCACCTTCGCGATCTACCATTCGCCCGACGGCGAGTTTTTCTGCACGGATGGTCTCTGCACCCACGAACAGGTACATCTCGCCGATGGGTTGGTGCTCGACTACACGATCGAATGCCCGAAACATAACGGACAGTTCGACTATCGTAGCGGAGAGGCGAAACGCTCCCCCGCCTGCGACGCATTGAAAACCTACCCAACCAAGGTGGAAAACGGCCGCGTCTGGATCGACATCTGAGCCCGCAAAGGCTCCTTCATCTTGTCAGAAATATGCCGAGGGGGACTGGGGGAGCAGAGCTCCCCCAGCCGGTCGGATCGGCAAAGCCGATCCGAAATCAGCGAAACATCGGCGGCCGCGCGTCCACCCAGGCGCCGCCTGACTTGGCCGACTCCACCGCCGCGAACACCGCCGCCATCGACCGCACGCCGTCCGCAGAGGTCGGCAACCCGTCCCGCGCCGCGCCCCGGATCGCGTCGGCGAGATCGACATAGATATTGGCCACCGCCATCGGAAAGCCCTCGGGATGCGCGATCGCCACACGTGAGAGCCGCGCGGCCTCCTCCGAGAGCCCGCCTTCGCCCTTCTCGATCACCTGCGTGCGCCCTCCGACAGGCGTATAGATCAGCTGGTTCGGCTGCTCCGACGCCCAACGCAGCCCGCCGGTCTCGCCGAAGACCTGCAGGTCGAACCCGTGCTGCCGCCCGATGGCCAC
>JAAUYH010035158.1_pt1 | contig 23914 bp, 16 predicted proteins | sample 7278061 | NCBI WGS metagenome assembly JAAUYH01 (sample SAMN14350203, study PRJNA611818) | marine sediment metagenome | isolation source: surface marine sediment (0.6m) | place: French Polynesia: Moorea | collected 2018-08 | reverse complement strand
CATTTTCGTAGATTAAGAACAACAAATCAATAAAACAGAAGTTGGAAGAGTTACAATAGATTCTATCTGTACGAAGGTTCCGTGGTCCCTACAGCATTCGGAATCTTCTTTGAATCTGAGCCAAATTCTCATGGTAGATAATAATCTGAAATTGGCGACATAATTGCATTGATCGGCAGATAACAATACGACATAATTCAAGGTTTTCGCTCTTTTCAAGCTCGCCCCCCACACTTTCTATCTAACTATAAATGTTCTTGAACTGCTTTCAGATCTATATTAAGATGCGATCTAGCGATGTTTACTACGGTTGTATTCTATCGAACAGAATCGAACAATTCTAAAGCACTCCATCCGAATGTTGCGAGTCGCATTCTGACGAAACTCCTTACTCTTGGGGCCGATCACTGTAAATAATGCAATTTTCAAACTGTCAGAGATCGTAACACCTAAATAGCTGAAAAAGAAATAACTTGTATCTCGAATAAGTTTATACATCCATCTTTATGTTCGTGTATTCCATGAAACATGCACGATGTACGAGTGCTTCTACAGCTTTAATACTAGCATGCTTGGTAAATTCACCTCTATGTGATACTGACTTATTACTTGAATTTAATTTACATCCAATCTATCAAAAAGAACTCAGTATCATACAAAAATAAAACTTCATTAAATGTTGCCGACGTTGAATCACATGTCATACAAAAATCCAAGAAACAACGAATATTGAGAGACACTTCAGTGGACCAGAAAATATTTTCTGTAGCGTAGTTGATTTTATCAGACTTTTCGCGATGAGAGGAAGCTTGCACGAATAGACTACTGATCAGCTTAGTATTGAAATTTCAAAAAATAACTTCGAATAAATAGGAACTGAACTGCTGTGCTTCATTTCCAACCCCCAATTCTGATCTCCTCATGATGACCTGAGAAATGAACTGAATGCATTCCTTTCTGATGTGCTTTTTACGGACATTGCACCACGAAAACGCATTCGGGAAAAAACAACTCAAATAACAGAAATGAGATCAAACTTAGTCTACCTGAAATTAAAATATCTTTTTCCGAGTTGTGGCATCCTCTAAGGGAATTTAGCACAAATTCTTTGCGTTAATATGATGATAGCTAACACAGTGCCTATGGTAGGAGAAAAATTTATACTCACATAAAGCCATAGGTCAAGTAACAATGAAATTCATTTGAATGTCCTAATAAAGTGGACAATTACCACAAAATCCTGGTAGACGTCCTGAGAAATGAAATTTGCAGTGCCGCAACTTACATAACAACCACCATCAGTGCTTGGAACACACATTCCATGAATGGATCAGCGCTTTTTAGGGATCAAACCAAGGTAAGAACCAGAAAACAAGTCAAACACACGCAATCTACTTGGTTGGTGGGGTTTTGAGCGTTTCCCTGAGGTTTTCTCGGTCTAAATATGTTACAGTGCTCCAAAAATACTACATGTTGAGGTAAGCGTCACAATTGAACACAAACTTACAGCATAGTTTCCAAAGAAACTAGATTTTTGCATTTCTAACGCAGAGCACTTGATTTTAGCGAACTGAGCAGACTGTTTCGCGTTATACTAGCTAGTTGCCGTATTCTGTATCACGTTTAAAATACTAAAGTAGTTTCGAGTTTTCCAGATATGCTATCAATGAAAAAAATTAGGCTCCGAGCGTTCTTGTCTCGTACTATTTTACGGAATTTACTTTTGTAAGATATTTTATCGCTAAACTATGTGTAGGATGCGATAATCTATTCTATAGAAGAGTTCTGAATAGGGAACAGATGAGAACACGCGAATATCTCTTTTAAAATATCCGCCTATTCGAGAGAAGCAGAAAAAGTGCGTGGTGTAGATAAAACCGATGAATTCGATTATTTCCAAAAATCTAGCACGATCTATATAGTAGTATAACTCGAAGAAAATTATGGTCTTTCGAATAGCAATAGAAACGCAAGGAAAACTGTATGTAATACTCTGATATCCGTACAAATTTCTTGTTAATACATTCTCGCTAACATATTGTGCTGATAGCAAATAGCGAAAAACTTCAATGGCGTTCAGAAGTGTTATAGCGCTCTCAAAAATTCGAGAGTAACGTTCTATTCGGTACTCTATTCTGAAATATAAACTAAACTGAATAAACTAAGCTGTCAGAATTTTGGAGAGTTTCAGGTACTGAGGTTAATTGATTTACGAAAAGGCTTTCTTCCGACCTTTTCTTTTGCTATCGCCAACTACTTGATAATTGGGAAAAAGGTAAAGTCAGGTTCAGTATGAAGTGAAAAAGGAGGAGGGAAAAAGCTTTGTCCCTATTTTTAAATACCCAACGAGAGAATAAAGCGAAAGAAAATCATACCGGCGGTCACTTTTTCTGTCAGCATTCTCAAGGAGTTCTTCCTCTAACAACCATTCTAGGACCTATATCTGCTTTTTTTGTAATTCAATAGTCGCTCTGAAATTCGGGGCGTGATGTAAATTCTCGATATCAGCAACTACCAGTACTTTTGTCACAGCAGGTGAAAAATTATGAATACATCAACCTCTGTAAACCAATAGCGTTTGCCGAATGCATCAATGAAGAGAAAAGTGCTGTTTCACTGCGCGCGCTTGAGATTGTGTCGTTGAAGAAACGCAACGCATCAATAAGCTAAGGAGAAATGTAAGGTTGTGACAGGGAAAACAAATGTCGGTGACAATCGTTCTTGTTACAACTGAAATCATTTTCAATGTCTTAAGGTTCGTTAAATTTGTCGACAATTACAACTGTAGTAGTCATCGCAACGGCAAGAAACGTTAACTGTAGATTAACCAAGTGCAGTAATTGTAATCCACATAGAAGCCGCTTATAGACTCCGCACGAAGCCGAGAAGTGAGAAAATGAGCAAGCCGGCCACGAATTCCTCACCCGCTCTATATCTGTAAACCAGTGCTGTTCACTCCACACCCTCTCTTCAGCGGGCCCAAGCCGACGAGGTTCTGTGCTGCTGTTCTCGTCAGTACAACTCTGAGGTTTCTAAGTAGTGTAATCAATGCAACTGATTTCTCAGAACTCTTAAAAATGATTCGCAAAATCTCACGACACAGACAATTATCTCCAGACTCGTGGACAAGTTCCGTGGCTTGAGGAACAAGAACATGATTAAAAACATGGTAATATTTTTCACCTCCAGTTTTTTCAATGTTTCTCTGATGCACTGAGCAGACTTGAATACGATATCAATCCAAGATGTGAAAAGTTTACAGGCATTCCGTTCATTAAGTTCTCCTGACAACACGAAGCGTGCCCGAGTGAGGTTCGCCTGGCTGTTCTGCTTGCAGAGGACGGCCTGCACAGGAGATGGGATAAACAACACACACAGAAATTGGGTTAACTCACAAATTCGTTTTCCATTTCGAGGAGTATCAAAGAACTTACTGTAAAATCTAAATTGATTGGAGAGTGGAGTACTGTACGTCACGTAGAGTACGCTTCCATCTTGACGGACCTTACCTTTTGGCACCCTTGTACAGTACAGCTGCAGCTGCCGATCGGGCTGTTTGGTTTTTCGGATGTGCTAACGACGATGGTTGAGTTGTTAGTGTAGTTCAATGATTGGAAAACGTTCCACTGCGGGATAGCGGGGGATGAGGATGCACCTGGTGAAGGTGCATCGAAACAACGTGAGCGACACTGGAACGGTAATGCTAGAAGATGGCCGCGCGTACACCGTACGGCACATACCTCTGACCAGGGAATGGCGGATGAGGAACGATAGTGGTGTAGATGTGTGCCAAGCACGGAAGCCAATCCCGCTTCGGCATAAAGCGACTGTAAAGCAGCTTAACGGCGACGGCGTGGGGGTGCGATGTGGAAGTGTGGAGCTGTCGTCGGACTACAAGCGGGGGGGGAGTTCGACTTTTTCGAGCACGCCCCGGGCGAGGAGTCTGGCGAAGCCTTTATGACGATTACGGCGGCGCAGAAGAAAGGGCCGTTCGCGGTGGCCAAAAAGCGCGACGTGGACGGCGAGCTGCTGGGTATGGCGTTTTTTATGTTTGTCGTGCTGTACCGGCGGAAGAAGTTTGCCGAGGAAATGGCGAACCTCGCGGCGTGACGGGCGCGTCTTCGACGGGTGAAGAACGGAGGCAAATTACTTCTGCTGTCAACAAGTCGGACGAGCGAGTAGTGTCGTGGCTGCTATCACACTTGCATTGGCTGGGCTGTCGCCGCTAACAGCCAGATTACTCAAGAGTTTCAGCTGTCTGGCTGAAAAAGTACAACGATGCCTGTCCGCACCACTTAAAAGATGCTCTTGCCTCTGAGGTAACCCACCAGAACAACGAAAAATGAATCCCACATTGGCTATCATCGCTATCTCATTCACTACTGTCGTCTTCGCCGCACCGCACCCCGTCGAACTCACGGGGCCGTCGAACGTGCGCATGGAGACAACTCTCTCCACATCCACGTCATCCTCCGCGTTCGCCGAATCGAAAGTGTTGCCGTCCATGATGCCGAACCCATCGGTGGAGTACATCACACCCACGCACGAGTACGAGCTGGACACCACTCCGTATCCATCTATGGAGTACATCACGCCCACGCACGAGTACTATCTGGACACCACTCCGTGTCCATCCATGGAGTACATCACGCCCACGCATGAGTACTATCTGGACACCACTCCGTATCCATCAATGGATTTCATCATGCCCACGCACGAGTATGGGCTCTACCCTTCAGTTGAGCCGTCGATGCCCTGCTCGAATGACTTGCATTCGCCAACACCAACAGTGACATCAACGAGTTCGCCATCGGCAACACCCACGATGACACGGCCGCCCGTCATCCTGCAGTGCACACTGCAAAACATAGACCCCATGGCGAACACCGCACTGCGCTGCTGCGAGGAGCGGTACCCATGTGGGTCGGCGCAATGCAAAGGCTCGCTGGCGTGCGAGAATCCGGACATGTGTTACTGCCGGGTGCCGAAATGTCAGAAGGTTTACATGCACTATTCGTTGGAGAAGAGTCTCACTCCCGAGTGTGCCGCCCAAATGCTGTGAGTAGGAATATCGCAATCTGTGAAAGTAAAGTAACAAAAGTTTTCGTGTGAACCTCAAGGAATGAGTAGCGTAGAATTCGATCAGGGAATACCGCAGCACAGCATCCAACTTTGTATTCACTCGACGCACACCAATCGCACAAAGTCGGTGATGTTAAGACTCGGAATCCGGCGCATGAGTGGGATTCACGCATTCCACACTGTAATCTGCACGGGGGACATGCCTCATCATTGGTTGTACTGTAAATTTACTGCGCATTCCAACAGCGCAAGATCGGATGTCAGGGAAAACTTAATCTTGTGATGGCCCCTTTGCTAGTGAGGGTATTGTGTGCACAGTCCCATTGCTATTCAACTCACTTTGCAGCCCGTTGACGCGACTCATACTCCGCGGGCCTAGTACATACATTTAAGCAGGTGCACTCTGACGAGGCACTTCCCTGAGTGTGATAGTCCAGGCCCCCCCCCACCCATGCGCAGTGTTCTAATGAGGCGTTGCAGCCGACATATCAGCGATAGAGCCGTTTCCAGCAACCAACGAATAGGTGATATCCGCACAGGCGTTCTTTCCAATACATGAGCAGTTCGCAATGTTGCCCATAGGCGTCAGCCACACGAGCGTTTCAAAGCCGGCGAGTCCTGCGTAGCTGATGTCGTCGGCAAGGAATACATGGTAATTCGACGCGAAGCCGTGCAAGCGTGGCGACGATCAATAGCAACTGGCACAACTCCAGGGCTAATTACCAGCCGCGCTCGCTCACGGAGTACGTTGGACGTTGGCGTCCAGTTGACACATTGCTGAGGTCCGAAATTGGGCATTGGGGCGATGAAGATTGCAGAAATGTGTACATGTCCTGGCGTGAACTGAGTGGGAAGCGAAAGCGCAAATCAACGGCCTTTACACCACGTTGGGAGTATTTGTCGCAATTTTCGTATCGCACACACAGCTACTGGCACCTTCATTTCGTAAATCTTCATGCGTTGTTTTAATTCTTTTTGCAAACGTTGGCCGAACGCTCAAAATCTCTCGTTTTCATTTTCCCATTATTTTTCCCGTGTCTTACCCAATCTGTGCACGTCAAGACTACAATCCCCACTCCGTTAAGCTGCATTTCAATTATAGCAACGTTCCTTGCAGGTGTAGCTAAACTGTAATCGGGCGCACTGCAAGCAAGAGACGATATTTATCACGAAAATGCACGACTACACATCGGTTTTACAGTTCGAAAGCTAGTCGGTCGTTGCAACGGACACAGGAAATCCAGTACAGCTTCCCCTAACCTACTCCGCTTATCGTTCTTTACCAAACTTCTGAAATGCTGCCACATTTACAGGCGGTTTTGTGGATCGTTTGGGGTTGTGCCTACGCCAATTATTATTGCGCCCTCATATTCGAACGATCTTCTTTTGCCAACTGTGTACCGTACTTCAATCGCTGAAATCACATTGCTGTGACATAATATTTACTAGTTCCGAGCGGAATCGATTGACGTTGGCACCCGTCCTTGTACTAGCCATGTACATATCGCTGGAAACATTCATGGCTCTCCAGCATGTACGCATTCGTAAGTGGTCGTACGAACCCGACGTCATTAACGTGCACCTCATTCAAGTTGTCGCTATAACTACTTAAGTCTTGTCCATCGTCCCAGCACACTTCCCTTCACATCGTCGACACCGTTCAGACAACATGGTCAGGAATTTCTTCTTCGTCGCGTTTCTGCTGGCCTTCGCCATCGCCGCGGCACCGAACGATGAACCGATCGAACTCGAAGCGCCGCTCACGATTAGCATTCCCGACCCGGCGACGAACATTCGCTTGGGAACCACGATACGCAGGAGGACAATGAATCGTACGCCGAGACCAAGCACGACGCCGAGCGCTCAGCCGTCAGAGACGCCAACGGTAACGGACACGCCTATTGAAAGTGAGACCCCAACGATTAGCGAAATGTGGGGTATAACAGAAAGTCCGACGGTTACTGATATGATCCCTGAGTCAGACCCACCCATCGTGACAGACCAACCGGTGATCACAACCGAACCTCCAACGATTCCTGAAACACCAATAGTAACAGAAACACCGATGATAACAGAGACACCGATGATAATGGAAACACCAGTGATAACCGAGACGCCAGGGATGGAAGAAACACCGGGAATATCTGAGTCACCGATGGAAACGGATATGGATATGATTACACCCGGCCCCTTGCCAGATCCCACCGTTACCGCGACACCTTCACAACGCCCAATGACACCCTCGCCAAGCGTATCCCCAACACCGACAATGTCGTGCCCGCGCTGTAAGAAGGGGAAATCGGACAACACCCACCAATTCGATCGCAACTGCAGCATTCGAAATGTGAACGTGCAGCGCGGAACCGCAGAGCGCTGTTGCGACGCACGATACCCCTGCACCGCAGTGCAGTGCCGTAATTCCACGGCGTGCATGAATCCGGACATGTGCTACTGCCGTCGCCGCGAGTGCCGAACGGTGTTCGTGTTCTACTCCAATCAGCAGCAACTGAGCGGCGACTGCGCGAACCAGGTGTTCCGGATGTAGTTGCCGCTTGCACGCCCACTAACACTGTCGATTTCGGACAGCCAAACACAACTTGCTTATTCTCGTAAATCGCCTTGTGGCGGTCGTCGGCCATCGCGATTGACGGGTATCGATATTGCATATGATCGAGCTACAGTGCTTCCATTCGATCGATGTCGGTATCCCGAGGCGAATTAACATCAAGAATCGGACCTTTCCGATTCAGCAGCAAATTCATTTAAATCATAGCCTAAACGTTGAGCAGCTGATATGCCGCACTACTGCTTCACTAGAACTAGCTTTCTTCCCTCGTAAATATGCACGTCACAACTCTATCCCTGGTTCTCGCTACGTCAAGGCGTTCTGTCTGTGCACAGGTGAGGAAGCATGGCGCCGAAGCGGAGCAATCCCAACCGCCGTTCGAAACGATTGTCCAGAGGTGCAGAAGAGGAAGAAGTGGAGCAGGTTGTAATGGGTGAGCGATACATGAACGGGGATCATCTCATTGGAAGATTGGCGAATGTGAAGATTCCCGGGGTTCCGGGCTCATCTGATGGGTCCACGCGTCGATGTTTCGTGTTGGGATGCCAGTTCTCGTTAGATTCGGAGGGCCATCGGAACTCTCAGCTCCATCAGCTTTTCGAGTTCGAGGGTGAAATGGTTTATTGTATTAACCTCGGCATGGATCTGTCGCGTGCTGAGATTTTGCCGCCCCCGGATTCGTACGAGTGGGTGGGCAAGCGCATCGTCGTGTGGTGGAAGGGCACCTACGCGAATCAAGCGGATCAGAGCAAAGCGAGGCAGAAGTTTGGCAAGTACAAAACGAAAATCCCCTACGAAGCCTGGATTGTGGGGAAAATAGACAGGAACGAATTCGTGATCGTCTACACGGTAACGAGCGACATGGAGATGGCGGTGGAGAGGAAGAAAATGAAAACGTCCGACGATGATTGGGAGTTCGTGGAAAGAGACGCTACCACGGTGCGCGATGTGCCGATTGTATCGTGGTCGGGAAATTCGGCGGATATGGAAGATGTCTCGAAGGGCAAGAATTAGATGAAAAGCGTTGAAGTTCAGATTGTGCTATCGAAAAGGTGATTCTTTAGTGTCGAACCGCTTGGAATAAACACTCTATTCTTAGCACAGAAGTCCTCCTAGATTACCAGCCCATTCTATTTACCCTAATGGACGTTTTCCAGAAGTCTGATGTAGTCTACATGCTGTAGCGTGCGGTGAAGCCTAGATTTGTCGCAGTTCAGTGCATAGATGAAGAGGGTTTGCGAAAGTTGTGACTTTGCATGGTAAACGAAGCAGTTCGCGAAAGCGGAGAACGGCGAGCGAGGATTGAAAGAAACAGACGTAGAAATCATGATGAAGTCGCCTGTTCGTTTTCTTGTCCACACGGCAATTCGTGACCATTTTCGTTGTCAGGAATTCACAACAAAGGTCAACTGAGCTTTGTCGCCTTTTTGCTCCCTTGGGAAAAAACGCGGTATGGTCACTCATAATATGCTCGCATTCGGAACCGACTTCTGCATGATAGCACTTGCTCACACCTGAATCCTCAAGACGTAATGCGGTACGTTTCGCAAGGCTCAGCAACTTCGCGTTACGTAATTTAGTGCTCCACACTCGCGCTCCGATGTAGTTGTACGGCGTGCAAACACTTGACACGCGCTTACGGAAGGGCCGTGCTACTTTACTTTGGCCATGAACGTGAGTTTTTACTTTGTTGATTCAGTCAACTAACTCTAGGTTGGCATGACTGGACGACATCTCCAAGGCTACAACCATGACTAATCAATAGGCGTCGGATTTACAGTTTCAAGACCCTCTTCTGGGAAACTTGACGGCTCGAGCATGGGGGTGAACGAGGGTTCAATCATTCCGAGGGAAGGCTGCATCAGTTTTTCTTCTGTTTCCGGGGTTACCGTGGGTGGCATAAAAGCAGGTGATTTCGATGGAATAGGGTATGCGGCGAGATTGCGCCCAGTGGCAACTTGGAACTGTGCAACAGCACAGAACAGGATGGCGAAGGTGAACCACAACTTCATCATGGCACCGATGGTTTTGGTGAGAAGGATTTACGGAGCGCTGCGAAGTATAACGATATCGCGCTATTTAAGATTGACTGCCTTCGCGAAACGCCTCGTGCCAACCTATCGCTTCACAGAAATGAAGTGTTTAGGTCATGCTGGATTGATTAGGAAAAGCAATGAAATAGGTGATGTTTGAAGGTGTAGAAGCTCATTTCAACTGCACTGTTATATGGACAGCATAAGTCGTGTTTATGAGAGGGGCTGACCCTGCTACTTCCTAATTGCCTGAAGCTATGAAATTACTGTAATCAATATGCTGCTGTTTTGGGCAATCGTTTGTTATTGAGGTGTTGCCATGTGGATACACTCTGTTTCGTCGCTGCTGCACAGCTTGCAAATCTACTTTAAAATGAACAGAGCAACCCTTCCTTCTGATCTACGATTTCGCACACTGTCGAAATGAAGGCCTCTTTCGTGCTGGTACTCGCAGTTGTGTTCGCATTTACCCAGGCTATAGTTGTCACCCAAAAAGCTAGCAAGTACTCTGGGCGTATGCGCAAGCATCGGGTCATGAAGAAGATGACACCGGAACCGTCTATGTCACCAATGATGCCTTCCATGGAACCTGAACCATCATATCCTGCTTTCACACCCGGCCCTTGGGAGACTGATGACCCTGGAATAGCTATTATCCCCATGATACCCAAACCCTCAGTAACGTTGTTACCCTCACCTTCGATGGCAATGATCCCCTTGCCCTCGTTGCCTATTGTACCCTCTCCGGCTACGTCGATGAAGCCCATACCTTCTGTGCCAAAACTGCCCCCTCCGCCTATGTCGATGATGCCCGCGTCCACGATGACCGAGAAGCCGCGATACAAGAAATCGATGATGAAGCGAAGCATGGATTCAGAGGTGATTGAATGGACAGAACCAATTGTTCTGGATATGCATACGTACTGGAAAAAGAAGGGCAGCGACTGGTCCGACTCAGATGATTAGCTACCGTAGCGTTTCAATTAACTTGCTGAACAAATAGTAAAGGCTACTAAATTATATTCGGTCCCTGGACCCTTCTTCTTGTGGTACCTACTGCTCAGAATGAGGCATGGACGAAATCGTAATTCAGGGTATTCTCTTGCATCTGGCTCTGATCGTTGAATCCGTTGACAACATTAGGATGGACTTGAGGCCCATTGGAAGGTGTAGAATGCAACAATGCATCTCAGCAAGGTGAAGGGTGGGCTTACTGTGGGTAGTGGTTTATGTAATGCTATAAAACCGTAATCTTATTTTTTTTTCTAATGAAGAGGATGTTGTAAATTTACAGTCTTCCATTCAAAAGAAATTGTAGGCCTATTTTTTAAAACGATGACTTCTAATCTCGGAATAAATTAATTGCTATCAATGATCTAGACATAACTCGAATTATTTCTCTTCAGGAGATACAAAGTTCCGGAAATTCTCTTTATTGTGCTACATCATTGATTTTCGCTATCTGCATGCATAAACCGCTTGAGTAGCTAGAAAATGGTGCATTAGGAGTATGCAAATTCATTTATTAGAGCTGTTAAACTGCTGAGTCGCTAATAATATTACTCAAATTCGGATCACAAAACGTTGAGTACTCCTCCGTGCAGAAAATAAAATAATGAATCAACTTTTCAACATCTGATATTATCTAGGGCAAAGAAAAACTCTTTTGGACATTTAGTGAAGTGCAAGACCCTGACCCAACGTAGATTAGTGCCCGTTAATTAATTAGAAAGGATCAAGACGTCACGTAATAACCACGGGAGTGATTTGATGTGATGATGTAGTCGAAATTTCAGGAATTCGGAGACCTGGTCAGGTTAACTGAACTTAGAAATTGGTTTCTTGAACAAGCAATTTTCGAATTTTGCCGATTCTTATTGCATATCACTATCACTGGACGTAATTTCAGTCCTCACAGAATGAGATGTGTCCGAAGATATTCCTCCTGCAATATGCTGCAGAATTTTTATTGCAATTTTATTATAGGAGGTTTACTATGTAATACAATATTTGTTTTGAAATCTGGAAAAAAATAAGCTATTTTATTAGGATCTAAAACTCGATTACTCTGGGGCTTGTTAAAATGTATTCTTAAGAGCACAAGGCTTCGAATTCCATGTAATCATGTTAGATCATATGGAAAAGCATACGGCTGAAAAGGAATCCGAATATGATCAAGGGAAATTCTCCTGTCAAAATTTGAAATACTGTATATATTGCAAAACCGCTCTAAGTTTCGGTAAATAGTGCACCGAAGGAAACAAAAGTGTTGCTGGTTGATAATGCGGCGCAAAGGAGTAATTTTTGGTGATATTATTGAACACATTCCTGTGTACCTTTCAGGGAAGTAAACTCCAATTATACATCAACTATACTTTTCTTGAATTGGGTCTAGGGTGTAGTTATATTTGAAATAAATCGATGGCCAGTCCATCCCACTCATGAATGAGGAATAAAAATCGTAACCATAGATTTTTTTTCAATTTTCGTGCCACAGTACTAAAAATAAAAAGGTGAGTTTCATTACACTATCTTAAAAATACCCCATGACTTTCTTTTTAAGCTTAAAAACTGAAAATGAATTGAATGCAAAACGACTTCAACTAGAAACGTTTCTTGGAGAAGTGATCATGAGCATCGACGGCCCAACCGTTCTATAAGCTGATCAGTATTGTTGTCCTTTAGGATGATTTCTAATTATCGTACACATAAATTTAATTTATTTTTTAAAGTCGAAGAACTCCGGAAAAGAATTGGGACTGGTTTATTTTGTTTCGAACGGACTAGAAATGAATCAACGAAGTAGGATAAGTGTATTGATTCTATCGATCTCCGGAAGAAACTATGACTAATACAAATTCATCAATCGAAGAAGAATACGAACAAATTGATTCAGGTTCGTAGAATATCAATGTCACTGTTCTAAGATTAAATTAATATCAAAGGCTCAATGAGGCTCCATTGTTTTCTATGTTTCAAGTAAACCGGAAGAGATGAGGCATAACTTTGTGGAAACCCAGAAATGAATAAGGTTGCTGATGCTCTTTAAACGGAAAATCTAAAACTGGGAGTTAAATTTACGACTCGGTAGATTGTATGGAGAGCAAGCTCCACCAAATTGCGTTCTTCATAGTCTCACTCGAAAGTACATATAAGGGAATTTCAAAACGATATCGAAATTCTGGAAGATGTTAATACACCGAAAAAGGATAGATTTCTCAACCCTTTTACTGGCTGAACTCGATTTTTCTCACGTTGCACCTCACTGCGCTTGAGTACAGATGAAACTATATTTTCAGAGTAGCGATTACATAGGTTGTTGAAAAGTTCAGATAGAGTAAAACTAATTTCTTCACCGAAGAATTCATAGAGCGCAAGTACTTAACTTAATTCTGCTCCACACGGTTTCTTTGACTTCGCAGGCAAGAAGGCAAGACGCAGAAATGAAGCTCGGCACTAGATCCGAAGCTTTTTGCATCATATTCATCATAAGTGTAAGAGTTATAGCGAAATTGTGCGAGAACTAAAGAGAAACGTCCCTCCATGTTACAGAGGACTGACAGAAAAGATGGAAAAGGGCTGCCTTTCTTTTGTCACTGCATTGTACCGTACTCCGAAATGTTCAAGCAGGAAAATATACCCTGGGTTCGAAAAGCTTGCGAATAATCTTTTGATTATGTTACATGTAATTTTTTTTGACATATGCTGTGCTGTACTTCTGCCGCGTTGTTTGTAGACCCTAGCCATGGCTGTGATCACTTGTATTCTACGATTGTCAGGACTGCTGAGGGTTGCTTGCCTAGAGCTAATGAGAGGCTGGAAGATTTCTGTATTATTGCGTTTTCTATAGGTACGAGATACAGTAAACAAATTGATGATGCCAGCATTTTGTCAATTGTGCATTGAAACCGACGACCGGCATTAATATCCAATAGTTTCACCCCATCGCTGAATTCAGCGAAAAGGACTCAGTGTACGTGTATATTGCCACCAATTGTCCCTAGTGCTATGAGATGTCATTTGAAATGGTGACTTGTGAACTGCAACCAGGATTTACTGTTAGACTCAAGTATTCTAGACAAAATCAATGGATCAGGTTCGATATATCGAAAATTGAAATTGTGTCGAAGCAATCACAGTTAGTAGTTTAGTCGAGTTATCAGCTACAATAAGAACAATATTAGTAGTATGGCAGGCGTCTTACGGAACGAAACACCTGTTCGGAGCCGTACGAAATTCACGGCATGGCCCGTTGTGTTAGTTGGAACAGCATAAGCTTGTTAGTTGTCAGAGAACGGGATTACACTATGACGTTACAGCATCTGCTGTGCGCAGTCTCCGGAGAGTTCCTTTGCGAGTGAGTAGTGAATGTAGACCTTCTTGCACACGGGCTTGTGGCAGAAGCTGGCGTTAGGCTTGCTGCACGCGCTGCTTCCGCTGCATTGCTTGGAGCTGCAGGAATAGCGAACGTTGCAGCATCGCTCAGCTGTACGATTTTTCAAATCGACACTGCGAATGTGGCATCGCTTCGTGGTCTGAATCTGAACAACTGGTGTAGGTGTTGCAGTTTCCTCCTCCAAGTCACAGGGAGCCACGGGGTGTGCGCTCGGCTCGGCCTGGTCGTCGACATCAGTGGAATATACAGGACGGTTACTCCAGTCGACGTCACCAGGGTAGACCGGATGTGTGCTTGGCTCAACCTGGTCGTCTAAATCGCCAGGATAGACTGGATGCTCGCTGGGTTCAGCTTGATCATCGAGATCACCCGGATAGATGGGATGGGCGCTGGGTTCCATAGAGGGTTCGATGTCACCAGGATAGATGGGATGTGCGCTTGGCTCAACTTGATCGTCAACTTCTCCAGGATAGACTGGATGCTCGCTCGGTTCTGCTTGATCATCGATATCACCCGGATAGATGGGATGCGCACTGGGTTCCATAGAAGGCTCGAGGTCACCAGGATAGATGGGATGTGCGCTCGGCTGGACCGTTTCCTGAGGCGGCAAAGTGGTAGTACAAGGTGTGGGATGCACGGTGTACGAAACCGGAGTTGCGACAGCCACGGCGGAGATGAGGGCGGCACCCAAGAAGAAGCGGAAAGTAGACCGAACCATCGCAGAAGTTAGTTGGAAAGTTGGTGAAGGGCGAGGGAATGCGTTCGAAGGGATTTGGTTTGAAGTTTGATGAGAAAGCGCAGGCGCAGGTGAACATTTATAACATGAATTCGTGCAGACGTGGGTAGCTCCCGAGGCTGTACGATGCCCTGCTGTACCCCATTGCCGAAAAGAAAACGGTTGTCAGGACAAGAACATAACACGCAATTTTCCAGCGATGAGAAGGCATCTGTTGTCATGGGTGTTTCCAATGACAACAGCTGGGAAATACAGTACGCATATCCTCGGATTACACTCGTCGAGCATTCATTTCTCCCATCGCGACACAAAAGCCGAATTAACTCGTACTCGTGTTTGAGTTCCACGCCCACCATACAATCCTTTCACTATGGTCGCACAACGCAAGCTTGAGTCATTACTGTAGCTTCCGACACACAGCACCTCGTTTACTGACGAACCAATGCGCCAACACAAACAACACATTCAACACCAACGTCTACACATAACCAACAACACTGTTCATCCACGCATTTAGCGTCGTCTAGTGCGTCGCCTCTTCGGTTGAACCTGGTCTTCCTCATCCGTCATCTGAGAACGAGTAAACCTCCGGCGTGGCTGGCTAGGTTGGCTAGCCTGCTCGTCCTCCATTTGCGACGCACGAGTTCGCGGACGTCTCGCGGGTCGTTCTTGCGGTACAATCTCGTCCTCGTCGTCTTCCACGACCACATTCTTCTTTCTCTTGCCCGTACGCCTGGATAGCTCCTCGCTATTCTTCTTCGCTCTACCGCTGCGTCTCGGCTGTTCCTCAATCTCCATTTCCGCAACCTCATCCATTTCCTCAACTCTACGGCCTTTCCGGCCCCGCCGTTTGGGTGCCACCACCTCTTCTTCTTCCTCCTCTTCTTCCTCCTCCAAACGCCTTCCTTTTCCACGTCGCTTCACGGGCGCTTCCTGCACCTCCATATCCTTCGACACACCGCGCGAGCGGTCCCTCGCCCACGACCTAGCCTCGGGCAGCTCGAGCAAGCTTCTGGGCCCGAACTTCACGAAGGACACGCCGTCTTTGCGTTCAATGGCCAGCCACATGGCGTCCGCGAAGCGCTTGATGACGCGTCCACAGTCGGCGACGGTCATGTTCGCGCCCTTGGCCAGCAGCTGCGCCTGCACCAGGGGGAAGTAGCCCTCCTCCGTGCCGCGTATCTCGCGGCCAATCGCTTGGAACAGCGCCAGCTCGGCGGCCGAGTACACGCACGACAGCTGGGCCACCTCGTCGCGCGACGTGTTCACCAAGCCCCACCACACCGCCCCGCCGTACATCACCGCGGTGAGCTGCATGTCGTACCGGCGCAGCATCGTGTTCGCGCCCTCCAGCTCGTCGCCCAGGTCGTCCTCGCGCACTTCGCGCTGCTCCCCCGCCTTCTCCAGGCACTTGTTGAACAGCTTCAACGCATCCTTCCCTTTCATCGCGTGCTGTCCCATCATCTCTTGCACGAACGCCCGTTCTGCTAGCGACGGCATCGTTCTGGCGGTGGCAGTCAACGCACACTTCCCTTTCACACCGCGCTTTGCCGCGTCTACGAATTTTCAGTTTCTCGGCATCTATGAAATAGCCAATAAAAAGAGGCGAAAGTTCTGAACTCTTGCATCTGAATCTGTTCTGCACTGGACCGATTCCTCGTTTGCTACAGGTCACGGGTCGACATTGTACGGCGCCAGAACATTCGTTCTAAGATGACATATCCATTTGTTGCACTAAAGTGAAGCATTGAGTACGGTACTAAGAAAAGTTGGGAATGAATCCACAGCACCACGGCATGTTCAATGATAAGGACCACAAACCGCACTACGAACAGACACATTCTAAACACCTCACACCAAGTACAAAAATAACTCTCATCACGACTTGTGTTTCCAAGCCTCACGCACGGATAGATTGCTCAACGCTTCGATGTTGTCCTGCACATAGTGGTCGACCGCCTGGGGGTCCGTTCTTCGATACTGTCTCAAGGCCCACCCAATCGCCTTTCTGATGAACCACTCTTCATCGGCCATGTTCATATCAATGAAGCGAAACAGCATTTGTGTGTCGGTCTCGTTCTTGCGTCCAAGCTGCCAGATGATGGCTGTGCGGCGGGTCCACATGTGCTCGCTGGCGACCCAGCGCTCGAGCGCGTCGTGCACCATTTGCGGATGCCCGCGATGCGCGTCGAGCACGGTGTGTGACGCGAGCATGTCGATGGTGTCCCACCAGGGCCGGGTGTGAATGAAGTGCTCGACGTGGCGCAGAACGACGTCGGCGGGCGCGGCGGCCCAGTGCGGCGCGCAGCGGTCCAGCACGTCCAGCGCCAGCGCGGGGGCGTCCGCGCACGCGCGCTGCACCGCCGCGATGCCCGGCTTCGTGAGGAGACGCCGCTCCGGCGTGGGCACGCCGAAGAACGCGAAGTGGCCCTTCATGTAGCGCGACATCTGCTTGGCGCGCGCCTCATCCGCCGCGCTTTGCATCGCGACGTACAGCGCTGTCGCGTGCTCTGTCGCCGTGCTGGGCACATTTTCAGCAGTATTCGATGGCGTTGTGGATGCTGGTGGGGTCGCACTCGATGTGGCGATGGCTGCACGCCCTCGCAGACGATTGCTTCGACGTGGTGCCGTGGCCGGAAGCCGTTTCGTGATGCTGCCGCCTAGCACTGCCATCGCGAACGCTAACATTTGTAGTGGTGCGGGTCGAACATGCCTGCGAGGCCAAAATTCAGTCCGGCTTCAGAACTGTGCGCTGCTGTGATTGGTTCGGACTTGTTATGTTCAATCTTGTGAATGTACAGTACCCGGAAAATACTGAATCATGCGAGAAGTTTAGAACTGTTGTTCGTATGCTACGATTCCAGGATACACTGGATGGGTTGGTTTACACGTTTCCCGAAGTCCATGAGTTTTGTCACTGGGACGATGTTCATTATCATGGGAAGGAGTAAAGAACGTAACATTCATGTGTCAACGGGTTGGAAGTAATAGTGAATCGATATCAACAGATTGGTTCTTTACAAAGACGAGGATGGATATTGTACATGTGCGTGCTGGACGGCACGTTATGGTGCTAGCTGAGGAAGGTGGGTCTGTACAGTGCAGCATGAAAACAAAGATACTGTACCAGAGAGAAAAGAATTTGCAATTGTCATGGGCAATTGCAGATTAGGGTAGGTGACTACTGCTTGAACACAAGAAACTTGAACTTCACGGGCTGTCATTGATTTACTGATTAACGCTGAAAACAAGCAGTTATGTGAATATGTTTTACTTCGTTATTGTCCGTTAGAACCTTGCTGCGTTGAATTCTCAAGGGAGCAATACTAGGACAACCTGGTTGTTACAATGTGTTACCTGACAACACAATGGCAACATACAAAAAACCACACGCATCCTAGTAGGTATGGTTTCGCATTCATTGCGTAGACAAAAAAATACCCTGCCCTTTTCTATTCGCCAGCAGCGCTTGGGTCAGCACCCCCGGACTGGTGAATGAATGCTCCCTGGCCACGTACTTCATAGCGGCGACCATCAAATTATGCTGCACCTTATCTGCGCCTCCCACCTCACTTATCTACGCGTGAAAGTGGCAATTGCAATCCCCAAAGTTTTCCATGCATTGATTCCATGAATGTACCTGGCCAGGTTAGGGTGTTCTCGTGTCAATTACATAGAAAACTTGGATGAACTGTTACACTTTCCTGCTCAAATGATGCGCCCAGTCTACCAAACATGGCAATCGATTTGCTTTCTATAGGTGGAATTCTTCCATCTTCTGTCTCCTTGGCGGAAAACTTGCTGAATTGCGCACTAGCTCTTCATTGGTCGATTTTTCAACTAGGGCGTCGCTGAGTAAGCACGCTGGAACTGTTGTGCAATATGCAAGCAATTGAGTAGTAAATCTAAATGGCTGCTGCATATTCTGATCCAAGCTGTGCATTGTTAAATGCGGAAATATTTTGGGTGATATTGCTACCGAATTCTTACGCCAGGACTACTGTTTCAGTGCAGTAACTAGAAACTTCTAGGCACTATCTTTTCGATTTCATACATTCATGTCTCATTCCTGAATTGTTCTTGTAGTAGTCTACACTTGATTCTGTCGAGACACGCTGCTTCATGGCATGAGGTTGAGAAAATCAGCACTTCTTGCTGCTTTCCTTCTAAAACAAATAAAATTAGGATTGTTCGTGGTTTCGAGTTCTCTCATTTCGCATATTGCTACTTACTGCTCCTTCGTGTAGTCTTATGCATTGGAATATAGGGCAATAGTGCAATAACTCCTCCAATTTTATTTGAACTACTTTGGCTTCATTAGATTCGGTTTTCATTTCTTGCCGTAACGTTTTCTATTCTATCTAGCTACAATAATGGGCGTCCGAAGCCTCGAGCTCCGAAAACGGCGGTTTAATCAATTTTGCAGCAACTATGTTTTAGACCCAAACAACTGCAATATTTCATGCAACTTTTCAATTCACATTTCTATTAACTTAAACCTCCACTACAAAATTGTAGTACTTTGGAACAGATCCCTGCGGAAATTCAATTGATAAAGATTTAGTATTCGAGCGCAACAGGTGTTAGGTAGAAAGTTTGAACATTCGACGAGAATGATAGTTCGACTTCCTCAGTGTACTTACAGCGATGATTATTTAAAGTTATGTATCCAAGGAAAATAACTATCAGGTGAAAATAGGAAAGATCTACATGCATTCTGTTAATTTATTGTGAATTCAAAGATTCTTCACTACGTTCAACACTGACAAGAACTGAATCCAGGGTGTTTTCCTTGTAAATTCATAGACGTGTTGATATCTAATGGGGGCCAATAGATATTGGACTGCGTTGAGTAAAAGTGTATGTACTTTGAGTACGTACAGTAATCATAACTAACTGTCTGAATCAATCAGAACAAATTCTTATCGACGTTTAGCTGCGATCTATATATTGGCTGTAGTACTCATAAAAACTAGAAAGTATAGCTGTTGAAAAGTTTGTAAATCATGAATTTAGACTTTGTCAGTGTTCTAAAGATCCATTTCTGTTGATTTAATACATTTAGATCACTATATTCAAACTCTTTTAGCAATCTGAAGAGTATTTCTCTTACGACTGTAGGCATAAGTCTCTCATCTATTACAGAAATGCTCAAGTTCTATGCATTAGTTAAGATTACACAGATCACTGTTTCAGGAAGGAACATATGTAAGTTTATGGATGGCTAATTTGACAGATTCTGCCCCTTTACTCAGAGACTCCTACAGAAGATCTATTATTCGATCTGTCTGCTTACATTTCTCAGCTACTCTTCAACATATCATATTATAGCGGATCCACCATAATTGCGTCATCAGTAACTGCATAACATGTACGAATGACTACATAATTTATCCGCGCAAAGCGTTTCATTCAGTAAATAAAACATTTAACCAGTCACGAATTTCCGAGTATTCAAACGGTCAGAATTCCAGATCAGTTAGGTTTTCTTCAAAATTTTTGGACTTTCATGGACTAAATATTTTGTATTCATTTAACTTTAACTTCAGAACCATGAACGTTCTAACTCGAAACATCATACAATAAGAATCATTGAGGAGAGCAGGAAGTGCTTTCAATCTGCTTAACATGCAAAATTTAATACCTATTGGAGTAAAACCACCCACGCAATTAAAGAGCATCAAATGTACTTTTACTATTACCTTTCAGTCAGCATAAATATTATGAGCTCAGATTGATGCTCGTTTGTCGGTTGATTTTGGAAAAGACCTCAATAAAGTCAGATCGAAGAAACTCTTGCATTCGAGTAGAGAGTACAGATGTATGCAGCCTGCACTGAGTGCCGCGAAATACTATTTTGCTAGTTTTCGTTATTCATGTCAAATTTTATCTTCGACTGGTGAACTAGTAATGCGAATCTAACATATTGTCACTTTCATATACAGCAGTTCCCTTTCAGGTATAGCTGAAACATTGCGTGTCCTCAATTTCTAACTGTGCCTGAGTCTGCATAGGTTGTACTGCATCCGCGTCATCTTTCTGTGCCTCATGTCATTCTCTTTCTTGATCTTTCATATTGTGTTCTTCCGCTTTATTTTCTTCGTTTTCTCTTGTTTCACTTCCCTCGCTCTCATTCCCATTCCCCTCTCTCTTTCCACTTCCCTCACCAACACAACTCCCACTCTTCCTTCTCTACCCTTCCTGTGATTACATTGCACCACTGTCTATACCGAACTTCTGCTTTTCCAACAGCGCCACGACTACCCCGTTTTCTTCTCTGTCTGAGGATTCTGATTCATCGCTAATACACAGGACCTTTCTCTTCCGCGTTGCCCTCCTTTACGGTCTAATACTTTTTGGATCCTTCGAAGGTCGCTCCACTTCCACACTTCCTTCACGTTTCACTTCATCTTCCTCCCACTACTCCGCCATTTCCGTGTCCAACTGCTTTACCTACTTTACCACCTCCACATCGTCCCGTTCTTATTCCTCTGCTTCAATTAGTTCTGCAGTTGCTTCGTCCGCTTCCTTATCATTTTCCGTCAACTCATACTTCCGCACATCTTCTTTTAATTGCTCTTTCACATCTTCAGCTACTGCAAGCTTAAGCGTTTGATTTTCAATTTTTCGTGCCCTGTTACCTTCTTCTTCAACTCTTCAGTTTCCGATTGACTAATGTCCTCACTGATGCCATTATGACAACTTTCGCGGATTCCCTTCTCTAGCTTGGCACATATTCTGATATCATTCTCCAAATATCGTCATCCGCCTCACAATTTGCTGGTCTAAGTGCCGTCACGGCTACGGCTGCTACCAAACTTTCATCTTTCGGACCTTTTGACATAGTGTTCGCATGTTTCTTCGCTCCGGATACTCATACTGCAGCTGCTGTTGATATTGAAGAACAACACATTGTTGTTGGCAGTTCACTGTCATGTTCTTCGCCCTGTGATGCTGCAGTGGTGATGCGAATAATGGTCCAAACCGCTGACACTGTTGAACAGTGTTGAGGCGACACATTGCTTTGTGTCGCACTGTCACTTCTTCGTTCATTGCGGCGTAATACAATTCCGCGAATTAGCACTTCGCTCAATGGAGTAACGCTGGTGTCATTTGTAGGTACCACCACCTCATTATTGTGGTTGCTGCGGTCTTTCCTCATGCTTCAAGAGGTTATCCGGCGTGGCCATACCCTGCTGCCGTTGCTTCTGGCAGTACGGCGACTAGCAAGAAAAGGGAAACGAAACTTCCTGTCTATCCGTATCTGTGCATGGGTCGTTCTTCAATAGATCCGAGTTTCGCTCCTCCCTGGCTGAGCACATCAAATATTATACAATTTATGCGCAAATCTTCGGAACTTGCAATAGACTGTATGATCTGCAATCAAATTCCACGCAATTGGAGTGAAACCTCCGATGGTGTGCAAGTAGGTGCCAACCTTCGACACAGATAAGGGGAATTCTCGGAGAACTTTCGTCACATCGCGACTCACTGTGAGAAAACGAAGTACGTCAGAAGTTTGCGCAGCCGCCGCATGACCAGCTCGATTATTCCAGAAATCCGCGGGCAATTAGGAGTATTAAATAGCTAGAACAGCTGTCAATGAGCATGGCAGTTTTTTGTCTGCTTGTCCAACCGGGGACACTTTGCGCCCATGTACTCCCAGAAAGAATTTTTTGGTCCCCAATGAAGAAGGGTTCCAAGATGTATGGAAAGCAATTGCTCCTGGAAGTATTGTATATCGGGCGACCGTTCACAATACTCCCAGAAACTATTGCTTTCCATGCATTTTCGTTTGGGAATGAGTTTGCAACAAGCTAAACCTTTACTCAAATTGCTACGCCGCGTATGTTCGACGGTTTCTCCCAAGCACCAAATACACTCATTTGTCGGGTATCAACACCACATAACACCCTTCCACCTTTTTCGACATAGAGTTTCCTTCACGATACACATTGTCTTGAATAAGCTTCAGATTTGAATCGTATGATTTGCGAAAGAACGTGGTGCGAATTATTCCTGTGCCGAAATTCTACTTCGTGTTGGTCGTTGCCGACAATAGCAAGTCATCCGCGATTAATGGCTTCAACGTAATTGCTCTGATTTAAGGTGTAGCTCAAACAGATTGTAGAGTATGAAACGGCGAGAACACAGTTTAACGTGTTTCAAATGTACCTGAAACAGCGTGTTTCACCCTCTATGCAACTCTGAATCTGGAATGTTTCAAAATTTTTGAGGCAAAACAATTCCAGTCAGTTTTCAGCGTCACTCTTCCAATCTTCTCTGACTCCCATTCCCTACCAATGACATGGATTAGTCACTTTCCTGCTCGCTCTACTTTACACACAACACTACAGTCCACGGACACCTGCGCTCCAACAGCAACCTGAACACCTGCACACTAGCGCACCTGTACAAACGAGCACACTCACACGCAAGCGCGCACACACACCAACACACCAACGCATGAAAGAACACAGGCACGTACACACACATCAATGTACACGCGCTCATACACGGTGTTTGTCGATCACTTGGTCAGTCCTTCACTTAATCTCCTTCTCGACTCTGGGTAAGAGACCGAAACGAAACGATTGCCTCCTCTTTGTTTGGGTGGGATGGTGAAGTACCTACTTTTAGTTGCTACGCAAATAATCAATCATATCGTCATAACGTTGTGACAGATTTAAAAACAATGTATAAAAATTTCTAATTTTTTGCCTTCCTATATCTCCCGAGGCGACCTCTACCCTTTCGAAGCCTGACTACCCGCCTACGGATCGAATTAAGAAGAGAACGTGCACCTCTCCTCCCTTCCCTCAGATCCACCCATCACAATCACCGCCATCACTTACCACCTATCACGTATTCATCAACACCCTCCACCACTCAACACCGCTATATTCGCACTTGATCACATTTTTCAATCCGCACAATACCCAGAAATAACACGCAACACCCACAGGAAGGCCGAAATCTCATTTCTTTCACGCCCACGCGGCCGTGCCACATACGTACGCACGCTTGAACACACTTATTCTGCTCTCTCTATTCCGCTTTTTACCAAGCACCCAGCTATCCGCTCGATTATAGCTGGGTTT
>JAAUYH010201493.1_pt1 | contig 23916 bp, 14 predicted proteins | sample 7278061 | NCBI WGS metagenome assembly JAAUYH01 (sample SAMN14350203, study PRJNA611818) | marine sediment metagenome | isolation source: surface marine sediment (0.6m) | place: French Polynesia: Moorea | collected 2018-08 | reverse complement strand
CCTATCCCTATTCCCTATTCCCTATTCCCTATCCCTATTCCCTATTCCCTATTCCCTATTCCCTATTCCCTATTCCCTATTCCCTATTCCCTGTTCCCTATTCCCTATATCCCCTATTCCCTTATTCCCTATTCCCTATTCCCTATTCCCTATTCCCTATTCCCTATTCCATATGCTTACCCAACTGCGGTGTTCGAACTAGCTGTTACATAGCTGCTCTACACTTCAGCAGAAGACACGTTCAAGATGAATGTTGAAAGATCTGTGTTAAAGTACAGTATTACTGTAGAGGGCGAGGATACATTCCTCGCCTCGTGAAATTTAGGCAATGTCACGTGTTCTGTACGTTGAGAGTCAGAGAGAAAAAGAGAAGATTTCGTGGAATTGCTAGTGTTGGCGAAATCGATCTACAGTGTGGGCAGCATCAACGTTGCAGTTGCAGGACATGTACCAATAATGAGTGAAGAAGCAGCAAGAAAATGGGGTAAATTTCTACATAAGAGAACGTGAGCCCTAGCACAGTTGTGCGGCCGAAAAGGGCGGTACACAAGAGCAAGTTAAAGAAAATGACACGGAAAACGAATCAGACGAGAAAACGGGACAATTACGCGTCGTACACAAGTTAGAGTCGCGACGAAAAGCGCGGATTCACAGCGGTGCTTGAAATGCATTTATTCAAGAAAATGAGGAGTTCAGAATGGACGAGAGAGTGCGAGAGTGACAAATCATGAGTGAAGTTGCAGGAGGTAGATTCCTACACATGCAGCACGCGACCACTATCCACCCTCTCGAATCGATCTCTGTTCATCATAGTTGTTGGTACTGTTCTTTTATTAATGGGCTTATTCCATTGCACGATGATAAATACGATGGAGATGATAGAGGAAGAAAAAGGAGGACGGGGACGGCAACCAGAACGACGGCTAATACTTCTACTATCAATTCGAAAAATGTAATGGTTCACACAATCATGAAAACCCATTGGTAGACCAACACTGCCAGAAAATGAGAGAGAATGTACATTAGAGTACACTCTGCCTAGGTGGATTAGAAACAGAAAAATACAGTAGAAGAATAGAATAGGACAGTACGAGTGTGTCCAAGTGAGTGAGTGAGGGAGTGTAGTGTTGTGTTGCGTTGCGTTGCAAGGAATGGGCTCTGAAAATCTAATTAAGTTCGACGTAGAAATAGATAAAATGACAGCAAACGGAAATCAATTGATGCAATAAATAAAAATTTATCGCAACTTCTATTTTTGGAAAAGTAGCATTGAGGAAAGAGCGCTTCCCTCACTAACAACTCGAAGTGCGTATGAGGTGAACATGCGTATTCGATGATTGCGGAGCAAAATGGAAGCAACATCGAGAGATCACAGGGTAGAAATAAAATGTGATTGCAGTTGGCAAAGGTGGAGATGGCGTTGAGTAAGTGCAGGCAAGTACTGCACTGTACAGTAGGAGATAGAAGGACGGGACAGGAAGACACGTTGGAAAGTGAGGAATCTAAAAAATCGGGTTGTGCACAAGAATTCTTGAGTTGGCAAATTAATGCATGCAAAGAAATTGGAAATGGTGAAAGGGTAGTTAGTGGAGAGTGTAGATGGAGAGTGGATAGAGATCGAAGGTAGCGGTGGTGGTAGTGGTGGTAGTGTTAATGAGGACCACATCATAGGGGATAGGGAATATGAGAAGCAACAATGTTGCGGAAATTTGAGGCATTCAATAAAAAAAAGAATAGAATAGATGAATTATAAGAGTGAATGAGGTGTGGGTACAGTATGCAGCCGACGAGCAGTCGAGGAGCATGAAGCATGAATGGATTTAAGTTTTGAGTTTTGGAGACACGAAATGAGAAACGAGTTTGGATTGGATTGGGACGATCGGTAAGTGGGAGTGAGTGTGAGTCTGAGTGTTTAAATTTATGTGTGTGTGTGTGTGCGTGGGAGTCAATGGGAAGAGTATGTGCAGGACTCACTGTCAAAACAAGAAAAAAAGAAAGCACGGAAACAAAGCAAAGTTATATCAGTCGGTCTAAAGTAGAGTACAGTATACTGTACAGTACAGTACTGTCCAGTAACTGTTACAGTACAGTATAGGAAAAGAAAAAGAAAAATGTAAGTGGGTGAGTGTCACACATAGGAAAGAAAACGAGTCGTGGATAAGCAATTCCGACAGTCACACGTTTCAGCAGAGTGAAGCAACGTATTTCTTCGACTAAAACGGATTGGCTAACCGCAGCACAGAGATTTACACTTGCCGCAATGTGCGCATCTGAATCCGAAGGTACAGTACAATGCAATGCAATTCGATGCACTAATCATGTACTGTTGTGGACCGACTTGTTCCTAAGTACCAGTCCTACCACCGTGCAGTTGCTGCAATTGTTACTACTGCTGTTGCTGCAAACACACACACACACTCACACACAGACACAGACACGCACATGCATCATTCATCAACCATCATCCTTGCTTCAATAGATGCTTTCGTCTTTCCTCAGCGTACACGCGTGCGCGTGTTCATCACCTCTTTGTTCGTTCGTTCGTTCGTTCGTTCATTTATAGTTTACATAATTTACTGCCTGCGTGCCTGCCCTCTATCGTATCCTCGTATCCCACACAGTCACTGTACTGTATCACCGACATACGCAGCACCTCTCTACGCACACAATTGCCCCCGTGTCGTCGCCTGCATAGGAACCCAACTGTCACTCACATTATAACTGTCTGTACCCTTTTCCGTTTCAATACGATATTCCCGTAATGCAACTGAGTAAGATAGTGCACCTGGATGATGTTGTCATTAGCTAGGTCGTTGTCGCCGTCGTCCTCTTCATTTTTCTTGTTTAGTTTAGCATGATAACTTTTTGTTTGTCTTATTCAATGAATGTAATGATGTTTCGATGTTTTGAGCAATACTTGTTTGTGTTTCGCTATGTGTTGCGTGTGTGAGTGTGTGTGCGTGACATCGTTGAATGTCTGAGAATGAGCGAATGTGTGCACGAACGAGCAATCGAGCGAGTGACCAACTCAGTGGATGAATGAGTACCATGGATTCACAATATAGGATTGGAAAGCACCGTATTCGGTTCACACACACACACACACACACACCGCGACACACAGCGAGACACACACAGATCAGGAGTATAGCGTGATAAAAAAAAGAGACGCTCACACACTCCCATGCAGTGCAATCGCATTGGCTCGGAATGAATAACAACGTAGCGAATGCGAGCGAATAAAGCGCACGTTTACCGACACCCTATCATAACCTTATTTGCGTTATCTGACCTCTTTTCTACGTTCGCCACTTCGCCATCTCCTCCACGACTCTCCCCGAACCCAATCCAACCTTTACCAATGCGCCGTGTTCTTCAATCTCATTCTGTATAAATCATCCCCGAACTATTTGTCGTTCACCTACTCCTCCTTCACTCCACAACATTATTCTGTGCCTCTTCCTTCGCTTTCCCTTCTTCCCTTCCTTACTCACTTATCATGCAATCTGCAAGTGTCAAACGTCGCCCTGGTAGACCTCCGACGTATGTGTTTGACCGACCTGATGAAGAACTCACTGAGAATGAGCGACGACTACGCAGTGCCGTGCTCAAGAGACGCGAACGACAAAATCGTTCCTACCGTCGTCGTAAGCTGGCTAAGAATCAACAACTTGCCGCCGCCGCTGCGCTGCACGCAGCATCTGTTAGTACCACCGCTCAATTACCTCCTCGTTCACTCTCACTGCCGACCGCTCCTCGAACAACCAATACGCCCCATCTAGCTCTTTTTGATGGCGCACTATCCGCTCCACTGCCATCGCCTGTATCTGTGTCGGTTTCGGAAAGTCAACCCCTAAGAACTTCCTTGTGTCTACCCCGACTTCAGTCAAGTTACAATTCGACACGTCTACCACCTGCTAGTACATCGCTATCGGCACCAACACCAAATCTACCACATCGCCACTCAATGCCACCACCACCACCACCAGTTTGCACACCAGCCTCAACCACATCCACACACTACGAAACCACAACAACATCGTACGGATTCGAAGTGTCACCACATCACTCGGCCAGCACACCGCCAACAATTCAATGTGCGCCGCTACGCGAATCAGCAACTGTAACTACAGGCACTTTATTCTCGGCGCCTACGCGCGCGGAAACAAGTGAATCACCACTAGGTGACACGAATTTGGCGCTGTCGTTCAATGGAGAACCGCAAGCTCAACCTCCGACTACGGCGCCAGTATGGGCACCGAAATATGAGAATTGCACAGGCACGCTACCATCAGTGAATGTGGATCGATCACATGGACAAGGACATGTTCAGATCTAGAGTTGAGAGAGGACAACGGATCGGAATGTACAGTACACAGTATAGCACACACTATGGTGAAACAAATTGGCAAGCGAGTCGAGTTGGATCACATCTTAACGACGAAGTAAACAGTATAGTGTACAGCGCACAATAATGCGACAATAATCAAAACGCGTCGGGAAGAGTGGTTTTGCGACGTAGGAAAGCGCAAGACGGCACAATGACGTTGGGTTACGACGGCGTCGAAAATTGCCGTAGTAGACAACGACACTAAGAAAGTGTGGTGTACTGTATAGTGTGGTTTGGTATGGTGGTGTGTTGTTGTTGTTTTTCGGACTACAGCGCAAAATGAGTGGGGCAGAGAGGGGATTGCGCACGAAGCAGCTCGCGCACAAACCTATGGTGTAGATGCGCGCAGTCCAGAAGAGTACACTCAAACAAGGGTTAGGTATTTGGTTATGTCGTGCGAAAATCGTGAGCGTGCACTTCTACGGTTTTACTGAACTGCACTGTATCTTTATCATCATCATCGTCACCATCATCACTCCACTACCATCCAATAATACTGTACAATACTCCAAACAATACCACAGTGCACGTTCGAACACTCACACAGACACACTCGCACTTGCCCACCCCCTCCCCCTCACACACACACATAAATGATGCCGAATGGAAAAATCACGCAGCATGAGTGGTAGTTGAATAACAACAGCACAAAAACAAGAAGAGGATCGTTCCAAGGTTCCTGCCGAGTTGCGGTGCAGTGTACAGTACAGTACTCTACAGTGCAGTGCAGTACAGTATGCGCATGTACAGGCGGCAGTGAGCGAAACGAAGTCAAGCGCACAATGATTGCCCAACAGTCTGTCCGTCTTGAATACCTGACACTTTGCATTCCTTTGTTTAATCTCTCTCACTCTCATTGTCGATAATATTATACGTGCAGCTGCACATGCTTTGCTTTCACCACTTTCTCACTTTCTATGGAATGGAGTACTGTACAGTACACAGATGTGTGATGTGTGTACGGTACCCTGAACTGTACAGTACTGGTCTGTTCTTATTGCACGAACGCGCGCGCGCGCGTGTATCTCACCTGCACAATATCAATGTCAACAACTTAACACAACACAATAAGTTCACAAGTGATTGCATAAAACGCCTCCAATTGCTACATCTGTGGCTGCTGTTGCTATTGCAATTGCTGTTGCTACTGTGATGCTACCATGCCTTGACGTCTGTAAGTGTTTGTCTGTGCGTGCGTTCGCGTTCGCGTACGCGTGCGCGTTTGAGTCTATGTCTTATTGCGAGTAACAGATGGGTAATGAGACAGGAGAAGAGTGTGACATGTCATACTTTGTCCTTTTCTATGGAGACCACACACAAACACGATGCGAGTGAGTTAACGAGCGAATTAGTGTCCGTGTCCCATGGACAGTCAAAGCCATCGCCCACTTGTGGGCCAATGTCAATGAGAAGCGAGTGATTGTAGTTTTGGTACGGGTACGTCGCACTTGCTATTTAGTTCTTCCTCTCAGCATACTACCATACCATACCATACCATACATCCTATCATGCATATACTTGTCAATATAGACTCTTTGGATTTGCTATACTTTGAGTGGTTTCAAGAGAGTAGCAATGATGCGGTGTTTGTTCGAGTGGCAACAAAACAAACCAATGTGTTGGTTTGCATTAGACTTGCAATGAATTGTGATTGTGCTCGTTCATCCATATCATCATCATCATCATCATCTTGTTGTTTTGGTAGAGCCATTTCTATAAGACGTCAGACCTTTGACAATCAATGGGCATGTTACGAAATTCCTAAATTTCTACCGCATCCTGCTCGTTATCATCTCTCGATTTTTAATGGTCAAGACAAACCTGTCGCACTTCATATTCGTGGCCCTTTGCATTTTATCCAACCACCAGTTCATTGTGTGTGAGCTATTAACACCTCTCTCTCTCTCTCTCTCTCTCTTTCACTCTCCCTCCCTCTACGATCGATCGATCAATCAATCAAACCGTCAGTCAGTTAGTCAGTCAACCAATCAATCAATCAATCAATCAATGAATCTCTTTTTACAATCACTCTGAAGCTTTCCATTCATTCTACTTTTCGTTTGATCATTTGATCCATTTTCCATCTCTCGCCCATTCTTTCTCAAATTTTATCGTCTCGCGAGAGCATCACTTCGATTTCATACTTTCTAACGCTCGTTGCCTATCACTTTGACGGTCGCTTTTATACTACGCCGTCCATTTAATTCTCTCACTTCTCTTCCAATCTGGCCTTTTCTTTGACGTCCTCCTCTCTCTTTTCTCCCTCTCCCCTCTCCTCTTAACTTGTTCCCCTCTTCTCCGTCTTCGAGTCATGTTTTCCCTCTTTTGCTCCCCTTTCTAAGTCGACTAATACCATGTATACCAAAAGCTTCGAGCTTGAATCCAATTCTTCAGAATCTTGCATCGCCAACAACAAGAACAACAACACCGACCACCACCACAACTCTGCTACTGACCTAACTACTCGTGTGTCTCAATGGCGTAAAGAGTGGCACGCTTTAAACGATGCTATTCGTGAATTAGCTGGGGCCGGTACTTCGTTGAAACGTGCTCGTGAAATTGCTCAAGAACGTGACACTGTTTGTGGAATTGCCAAACGTTCCGCTGTACGTGCTAAAATGCAAGAAAATCGTGCTCGTGAATCTTTAAATCGTGCTCACCACTCCGCTTTGGGTGGGATCGTACCTGGCACTAAGGCACGTCGCTCTGCTGCTTTACGACGCGCTGAAGATTCTGCCTTATCCGCACAAAAATCATTAGCTGAAGCCAAACAAGCACAGGCTGAAGCGTGGAATCAAGTTGCGCTGAGAGCCAATGATCACGCCGCCCTAATAGCTGCACGTACCCGTCAACGTGCACTTCTAGCCAATGCTGCTAGTTCAGGTGCGTTTCAGGAAGATGACCATCTCGTGAATGTGAATGTGGAAGCTCGTGAAGCTGCCATCGCCGCTTCTACCTACGCATTCACTCAAAGTTCCGTACATGACGAGTTGATAACTGCGAAAAATCAGCTCACAAAAGCTCTATTTCTTATGGTTGACGCAAGAGATAGAAGTGGAATAGAACTTTACGACAATTGTGATATTGATGAGAGTAGCGTGGCGAAAATGTTACCAAGTGCAAGAATTACCGATGCAGAAGTTGCAGTTGCGAATGCAAGACGTTCTATGCGTTCAGCAACTACGCAAGCACCCGATTTACCATTGAATCGAGAAGAATATGTTCAGGCCGCCTTATTGAACGCATTTGTGCATGTGAATCGTGCCACAGCGAATATTCCGAAAGGATTTTTCGAGTTGGCTGAAAAGCGTATTCGTGACGCTCTCAATGCTTTGATGCCCTCACTTGAAATACAAAATGAAACATGTACTAAAGCTAATGCGATTAGTGAAGAACTTGAAGAAAAAGCTGAAGCATTAGAAGAAGCTCTTGCTAAACGAAGACACGACGCTTTGTTCAGTTGTGTGATTTCTGAGTCGTCCTAGATTTATAATCTTATCGTTGGTATAGTAAAGTACAGTCTTTGGGCAAGCATATTTTTCTGCGATTTCAAATGGTTTCTTCAATTAGAAGCTACTAAGTAACTACAATGCAATACTGTCCAGTAAGATACAGTACAGTATACTCAATAATTTAGAGTATAAATCGCTTTTCCCACGTCATTCTCTCACTCTCTCACTCCTTGTCCCTCATTTCATTCTGCATTGCGCCAGAATTCAATTTCTATTTCTCGACTTCCAGCGTGTTTTGGTAACGCCAACAACGGAACGAAGATTTTTTTCCCCGCCTGCACAACATGTACGGTAATTGATTGTCTATGTAGAAAATCATGTACAATAGTTTCGTGTGCCTCTCAAACATTGTGTCATTCAACTGGAAACCATATACTGTAGAGCATTGGGCTTTTGAATTAGTCATCACCAGCACAAACGCTACTCCACTGTACTTAGTTGTCGGAATCTTCTCGAGTGTACACCCTCATTTACTTTGCATTGCTCAGCCACGATGTTGGAACGCAAGGATCCATGCCACGATTCTTAGTCAATTTTGACTTCTTTTTTTGGCTACCTGACGCCAAGTCTCCCTACCCATGCAGCTGGATTTTCGTAGAAATGAAATATAGAAGTCAGGTCGATTGGACAATGTTAGCGTGATGTAATGTGATGCGATGCGATGTGGCATATTGTATTAGAATCAATTGATTCAAGGACGGCATGCACGAACATTCATGCGAAATATTGTTCAGTACTGAGGTGTACAGTACAGTACTTGCTCCGATTGCCTGGAAGGGTTCGTGCACTTGCCACGATACTTCCACCTTTTTGCTGCCATGAATAATCACACCACAAAACCCTTTCGATTTCTTCCTTCCCTGTGATTCTATTCTGTTCAATATTGCCATTTCGCGCCTTCCTGTGGATGTGCGACATTGCAATGAGTACACATGGATTAATTTCTCCATCCAAGGTGGTGAGGGTCGAATTTCTTTGTACACTTGTGATCGTTCGCATGCGGATCGTAAGTTATCTCCGTTGTGCAATTTCTATAAGAAAAAATTGTCGATCAAGATCCCGTTTATTTTCTAGTCGTATGCCGCCGTTTTCCTGTTCTGAGTGATGTATCATACTGCACACTGTACGGAAGGCGAGTGGTAAGGAAATAAATGAGTTGCTGGGTTTTTAGTAGAATATACTTTGCATCTGTGTCAAATTCTTCTGCTATATAGTGCACTAGAAATGCTGACGTGACAAAATATCTCTCAAATCGTTCATTTCTACGCTGAACTGCTCAAACAAAATGGAACATATTTGGTATCATAATAATTATTTACAGTGTTGATAATTATTATTCTGCATTAATCTCACTTTTCATTTTCCAGTGAGTGGGAACTGAAAATTCAAACCATTCACCAATAACAATGCAGTGAAGAACTGCATGGATTCGACGTTGATGCTCTACTAAGTTGCGAGACCATGAAAATATTCATTTTTCTTAGACTGGTATCGTTCAAACTTCATATTCTGAAAATTTTCGAAGTTCTGACTATTCAGTAAAATAAATACATTCTGTATCTGAGACTGGAGACTCAGTCCCAAGGGGCAATGCTGCTATAGCTAAAATAATTCAACTGGAACCGCTAACATAGGTATAAGTCTATCGTTGGTTCTGAAGCCTAATAGAAAATGGAACTGTACTGCGTACTGCGATTCCCGATTTTGTAAGTGAAAGCTAGCGTTTGTAAGCCCATATTCATTTTCTGTTATATTTTTCAATTATGAGCACTAAGATTCACAAATAAATTAACTGACTATGATATAAGAAGTTCAATAAAAAATTATGTTGAAATAATTTACCTTATATTATGAGAAATATGACATATCTAGGGTAAAATTGAATCAGAAACAGTTGTACTAAAGGAAGGGTGGGGTAATGAATTTGTAGAGAAGTCAAGCCGTTACGTTTTATTAATTTACAAAGACCTATGAAGTGAGGACAGTACTACGACCATGTATTCTATACTATGAAGTAATGCAATAAGACCGAAAGAATAGAAGTTTTTTAACTTAATTATAAATCAAATAATTCAGTATAACTTATGGATACTGAAAAAGATGAAAATTTAAAGAATTAATCCATATTTAAAATTTTATGGGGTTAATGGACTTTGTTAGATTATGGAGACAAAAGTATAATCGATTCTTCTTTTATAGAAGAAAGTTAATTTTACCTTTCATAAATAGTGATTTATCTTTTCTAGCTGTTCAAACTCAAAATAAGGTCCACTTCTTCTTTATCACTTACGTCGAAAGAACGACTCAACTATGTTGAAGCATATAACTGTCACTACCATTTGATGAGAATTACTAATCACAATCGAACATGGTCATTGATAGGACGAACACAACACCTTTTTAGTAAGAATTTTGAAAGTCTAAGATGCATAAAATCTGTTTGAACTATAAAATGCTAAAATTTTGAAATATAAAGTTCTATTCTCAATTGTGCGAAAAATTGGCTGTATGTGGAAGGAGTCTCGATGTTAGACCAGTTAATCAAAGTAAGAAACAGTCTATTTCAGTATAGTATTGATATTCCATTTAAAGATTTTTCTTTTTTCACACCGAAATTTACATCCGTAAGGTACAAGCAATGTAATTCTAAGGACTTCAATCAAGCCAGTTTTCGTTGGAAAACCCAAGAGCCCAAATATTGTTGCACGCGAAATGTATGCAATTCATGGGGCAGCTTAAAAATGGTTAGGTTAACTCCGCTGTCACAAGATTCTCACTCCAAATCGAATAATATATTACAAATGCGGAGGGCTGATGAGTCGAAAGCGTTGAAAGGAGATGAGCAAGAGTGGTATGCCTGATTGATCTAATGATGCACAACATTGTTTTGATGGTCTGTCCTTGCGAGAAATCGTCCTAGGCAGTGCTCTTGACCTGTTCACTGCTTTCTGAACTTTGAGAAAGATCAGAAAATGCAAATCCATACTACTCTTGTACAAAATATTCGAAAAATCTGAAGAGTCTAGAACCCATTGTCGTTTAGGTAAAAATTTGCGGAACAATTCGGAATGAAACTTGTGAAGGACATTACACAAACACGGAACAGTCTTGTATAAGATATCTGATGAACAAATTCTAGATCAAAAATTAGTGAAATACATTCTATATTACAGAGGATTCAACTTATATACTGTTTGTTATGTAAATCTTATTCCATTTAAAAAAGCTGGGAAAAGTTGAACTTCGTTTAGACTGTGGTGTGGACTCAAATTTTCACTATTCTCAATTAAGTACAAAGAAAGGGAGAAAGAAAGGTCATCTTAAGTACACCATACTAGTATTGGAGTGAAATTCTAGAAGTACCTAACCATTATTTTTTGACGTTTCGAATCTAAGATGAAGAGGTTCTCCTGATGCTGATGATATTGGTGTTTCATTATCAAAGGCTAGAAAACACTTTAAAAATTCGAAATTTACTATATATCAGCGTTATAGAACAGTAAATTTTTCCCCAATCATCAAGGAAATCATGAGAAAAATTTCCCGCAAAAATTATTGCTTATTCCTGATGTAGCTACAGGTGTGCATGTGTAAGGTGAATTGAACTCAAATAGTTTCACGTTATGACCTAGAGAGAAATCGCACTGCGATTGGGTCTATGAGAAATTACTCGAATAGGATCGAAGCTACAACCCAAATATTTTTAGTGCAAACCATCGAAATTGAGTAAGGATCATCGAGAACAGAGCTTGCCTGAAAATGTAGATCCAGGTCATGGACTATGTGCGAAGCATTTGGTTCATTAAGAGAGACTGGATCACAAAAGAATTCTTGGTCTCAGCTTCAGTGACTAAAACAAATGAATCGGGAACTTTCAGAGATTATTGCAAGACTAATGTATTCTTTACTATTGCTAAACCAATAAAATGCTTTATGGCGTTGATGAGCACTAAATTAAGCTGTCTTATGCAAGTCAGACAGCCAAAATATATGTTAAAGTAATGCATTCTGAACATGGAATGGAGCTCCAGCTAATTAGATTCTAATATTCGACAAACCGCAAGCTCCTAACGTATCTGCGTGGTGAGATCCGCACGTTGAAGTACACTACAGCAAAAACGATGAAATACGATACTACTAATGCATGTATTAAAATGAGTGCTAGGCATTGAGGCGAAACTATAAATTAACAGGGCTTTGTATCCTGTACAGGGTTGACAATATAACAATAATGATTGATTTTGGACCATAATTGACTCAGTCACTGAATAATGAAAATGACTACAAGTTCAATCACCTGAATTTCGCTAGAAAGGAACAATCCATTCTGTACGGACAGTGATCAGTAATTCTATTCTCCTTTTGCAGAGCAATCGGAGCATCGGATTTCAGTAAAGTTCGTTGCTTCTTAGCTGACTGCAACGATTCGATTAACATCGTAGAAACCAATCCTGAAATGTTTGCTGCTTGCATTTTTAATTGTTTGGATTCTTCACAAACGGTCTTACACCTGAATAGGATCGAAAATAGAAAACCTATTGCATTTTTATTTCAGAAATTCATCTTTAAGCAGCCGAAAATTTTTACTATTTCTTAAATCTTGTAGACAGATTGACACGACTTCTGTTGCTTACTGTACTTTAGTAGCATCTCAACATCTGTTTTTCTCATACTACTAGCTAATTTTATTTTCTTCAGGTTTGAACCTCCTTGTGATCGATATAATCACTATGAATCTAGCATATGTCTCTAAAAGAAGAGCAATAGCCTGTGCGCTGAAAGGGTATATCCGATTTTTGCTTTGATGTATTTTGATATGCAATTTTAGCGTATTCCTACGAATCAAGAAATTTATGGTACAGTTAAAATCGTTTCATATTTGCACAACAGAAATATTCAAAAATATTAAACAGGTAAAGGTTGGTTTCCCACCAATAGCAATGAAAGTCTTTGAAAAGAACTGGGTTGTGCGCCATTTTCGGCATAATACTACTCACTTTAATTATTTGAGTATGGCGAAATGCAATGAATACAAAAAATTTCACTGTAATGCTCCACTTTATATCAGTTCGACTAATCAAAGTATCTGGAAGACCGCAGTAATCTGAATATGAAATCATGCTATAGTATCATGGTTTGTAGATAATCAAAGGTAACTATCACTTTCCGACCAGAGAAAAAGGTAATAGCTGAAGTGGTGCACTGTTCGCTGTATAATTCAAATGTAAGCAACGTAACTATAGATCAAAAATAAAACCGACAGATAGAATGAACTGCAAATTTAAAATTTTGCATTTTCTTCGTGAAATTAAATTCCAAGTGGATACGGTCCGATAATATGAACCAGAAGTATGCTACATGACATCATTTGCAGTTAGCGTGCAACAATACCTAGAGAATAAATTCAAGAGATCTAGATTAGAAACGCAGGTCTTTCATTCCAAATAATGTAAGCAATGTAAGCTTGAGGAACTCAATGCGTCATTTATCTACCTTAATGCCCTAGCTGAAACGAATAATATGCGGTTTCGATAAGTTCATATTCCAAGTTTAAGTCTGGCACCGAATTCCTAAATGTAAATGAATTATTTTCGGAATGCCTGCTTCGAGGTGAATAATGACAAAAAACATTCTGCAATTTTTAGCAACACGAATCATTTATTATTATTTAAGTGGTGCACAGTCAATTTGTTTCAGATAAGGGGGAAAGGAGCAACTGAGAATATTTATTCTTATCGAAGCGGGCTGTGCTCTATCCACATGCTCTGAGATTAACTGAAGCTGAATTTAATTTCCATCAATTAGGACTGGCTTGGTTCTCAGAACATAAAGAAATAAGACATTCATTGTTAAAGCGTTCAGAAATAGCTCTGGACCATTTGATTTCTAAATAAATACATGCTTAGCTGTAGAAATTTATCAATTATTCTTTCGCACTGCAGGAACTTTATTAATTAGAATACAATATTTTCTGACAGGATGTTAGAAGCACGAGTGAAAGAATAGAATACAGGTCCAGAAGTCCACTGCAGTCTGTAAGGTGATTTTTACTATGCGATATTAATCAATAATTTTTGAAAGACCATGCAAACAATGCATGGCGGCGTTCGATATTTCGATAAAATTCTTCACTGCTTTGAAAGGACTGTCGCTTAATGGAAATTTAGTGTGTGTGTATTCTGGTAGCCTTATTCTCGCAACCAGTTCTCGAACTAGTCAGGCTCATTACGAAATGAGCCGCAGAGAATGAAACGCGAAGCACGCCCAGTGTGAGCGTAGCCGAGCAGTTCACCTTCTGAATTCATCGCTTTCTGCAAGTAGAGGTGCTCTGAAAGGCGCGTATTACCAGCTTCGGAATAATGAGCGAAATAGTGCCCAACAGAAAGCTGGTATTTTTCCTTGATTCTAGACGAGTGGAGACCTGCTATACCTTCAAACTTCAGGCCAATCGATAAGTTCAACTTAACGCATTATTGTCTGAAGCTCTTCCGTGGCAGTAGCATCGTATCGAATGCATCTACTGAAACATAAATCGTATATATCGTCGCATATGTGCGGTGAGACCAAGCAAACAGGCCGCATCCAAAGTCATGCTGCAGAACCGCTTCCACCAGGAGGGCATTCAGTACAGCCTCTCGATCGATGTATCGACTCGGTGACAACCTTCGCTTCTTGTTCGAACGAATTTATCTTCCAGATAGCCAAAAAAGGGTTTCTGCAAGGGTGCTCACTTTCATAGACCATAGTTTCTGGTGATGCAGGGTGCAAAATGTACGGGACTTTGTACTTTGAGGAAAAACATTCGGTTACCGAAGTGTAACAAAGTGGCACTAGCCCTTCTGCGAACCAGACAAGCCCGCGATAATGGGCACTGACGTAGAGTCCAAAAATTTGCCGATTTGATTCATGGAACAGAATAAACACCATGACGCATGTGTTCGAGTGCTCAGATCTCAGAGAAGTAATCTTTCGTGCCACTTGAATTTGATACAGCCGATCGGCAATGTACGGTCTTCATCGCGTTTAAGTAGCTCAATGTGAAGCCTGTACCTGTCGATGGGGCCAGGTGCAAACGTGTGGACTGAGTCAGTTACCTACTGAATTTAATGTTCCGCGAGAAATTCGACAAAGCCATTTTCTCTGGAATAAAGAAAATGCCCCATGTCAAGCATACCGACCGTCAGAAAGGTCTGGATCTGTACAAGCCAATAGGGCGAATCTACTAGTGGAAAATTCGAACTTTGTTCGGGTTGGTTCAGCCATAGACCTGACCTCGACGTATGCGACACGACTTTGCATCTTGATGAAGTATCGACGAGGGTTGGCTTGAGTCACGAATTACAGGAGAGTAAATAATTCTCTACAGATCGTTTGTGTTGCGCTCAAGAGGCAACCAAATATCGGAGCTCGCCTCGGGTCGCTAAGCTCCTACCAACTACCGTCAACAGTGAGTGAACTGTTATATCACTACGCCGATGTTGTGCTCTATTAAGCAGTCGTTTGCTTTGTCTTTTTCGTTTGACATTCGCTGGTCTCTCCTCGGATATTTCTGCTTCCGATTACCAATTCGAGCGCCGGTAAGCTGTCTATAACCACTCAAGGCATTGTATTGCTGCTGCTTTCATCTGGTGGCGAGGTTTGCACAAGTATTGTTCAATGTATTAGCTTTTTAGTGCAAAGATATTTTTGATGCTGAGACATTCGACCTTTAATAGAAAAAATCGTCAAACTGTTAGATGAACCAGGTCACGTAATAACCCGCTTAAACAATCAAAGCGGTCAATATTTCATTCGCTTTGAATATGATGACTTGCTCCGACACGTTGCAACCCAGTGCGGCATGTGCGACACGTAGCAATAGAGCCAAACGAACGTCTCAGAAGTTCTAGAAACTACCAGCAATAGTTATTCGCGCTAACTTTTAACCAAGCGAGAACAACCGAGCATCAGGAAGTTTTCTCGAAAGGGCCAAAATTCGAGTTTGATAGTTTACAGGAGGTTCAAAACTTACCGGACATCCGGGATGTTGGCTGGAAAGTACCGATATGTGGAGTTGGTCACTTTTCTGGAGTTGGAAGACTAAGTGAACATCCAGGAGGTTTCTTAAACAGACCATGATCTGAGTTCGGACATCTTTCTGGAATCAGTAAAGCTGCCGAACATCCGAGAAGTTCTACCTTTGGTACTTTTCATCGCTAGTACTACTCTGTTCATTCACTCTTTTTATGGCTTTGCGGCACTCCGTGGATCGACGCACAACAGATCCTCATACCATCTTTCGTGACTGAAATTGCTATTTGGGCTTTGAAACTTAAATTTGCGGGCATTGGGTGCCTACTCTCAAGTAAAGTGCTCAAAGACGCTATCCTCTTACGTTCATTTTCTCATTAAGGAATGGTCGAAAGAGTTTCGTACGAATTCACTCAATATTGCTGCATATGCAATTCAAGCACGACTGCGAAAGAATATGGCTGTTCTATGCTTATACTACGACTATTTTAATGCTGAATCTCGAAGAAAGAATCATACGAGGACCATTATCTGGGAAATAAATTCAAATAAAGACGTATAATAGAGTGAAATTGCCGGAAATTTACTCAGAAAAATCAACTGCACGTATTCAAAAGTCGATTGACTCTGTCACGACTATTTGAGAGGAAAATTCATGTTTGGATTTTTCAATTTCTCCTTCACATCGTCAACATTCAGACAATGAAATAAAGCAATTATTTGTTGAGCGTGACGAGGTCGAAAAGCTATTACTAAATGGTGAAACACTCAGGCAGGCGTAAGTTGCCCTTGGAAGCATCTGAGCAACGGTATATTAATACACACTGCTCGATGTGCGCGTCGTGTAATGTTAACACCAAGCATAATCGCGATGGCATGAAATCCAACCAATATTGTTAAATGTACAATGTGTGATTATGCACACAAGTGGAAGCCGGTAAATAAGCTGCTATCATGCGTGGAACGGAGATACTGTTTGTTACAGCCTCTGAGTATGACACACCGTGAACGACACGAAAATAAATCAAAGAGCTAAACATATGAAAGATTGCATTCAAACTAGGTCTGTTTTCGCATGTTTGAATCGATTGGCTCGTTTTGTCACTAGCATCTGCTTCGTTCATTCAGCATCCGCTTGCCTGGTCTTGTTGAAGCAGTAAAATCTTTGTATTCTGATAATAATGAGTGCATTCCGTCAGATAGAAAAGTAATATGTGATTGATTTTCGCTTGTGGAGCATGAGCAAACGGTCTTTCAATGAAAATAATGTGTAGATTTAATTGAATGGTGACGGATCCATTCTACGACGTAAATGGCACGTATCTAATTACACAACAAATGTTCTACAGCCAATTATTTTCAACAACAGTTTGTACCTATTGCTCTAATTACAAAGCGGTTCCAAGAAAAAGACGTTCGAAATGACTTCAGTTTATAGTCCTTTCAATTCGAGCAAATAATGCCGCATAATTTTGCTCATATCGGAGTTTGTCATCTATTCTCCTGCGCGTAATTATAGAATTGTTTGAAATCATCAGGAATCAGTCAATAAAAAGTGAAGGTGACTTATCACATGTTGCTTGACGTCAATTCATCAGCTAACTGAAAAAGAAGGCACACACCACAGAAGATGCAGTGATGCTTAGAAGCGATATGATACTTACTAATTTGCTGAACATTCCCACTATCACACGAAATTCTGCTTTCTATATATCTGCTTTGATATATATCTAGTATGCTAACTGCAGCACATTCCAACGAAGCAGTCTTCGAAAAGGTCTAAGGACGGATTTAAGTTTTTAAGTCGTATTTGTTCTCGGGTCATTTCTTTGCAGCTTTGGCTTGTTCAATTGTACTGTAGTGCTATTAGAAATCAAAAAGAATCGTGATTTAGCATAGCAAGCATTCCATTACCAACCGGGCATTCAGGAATTTTTGGGTAGCAAGCGAATTGAAGAACTCATGCTTAATGTTTTTCATGAACGGCCCTTTGGCCAGACAAGCAGACCAGCAAGATCCGCACAATTGGTGTGCGTTCACCCATTTTATGACAGTAGCTAATCGCACACGCAAACTTAATATTAGTTTCTCAGGAAATCGTATTTTATTGTTACTAAACAGCTAGCGCAATTATAATTGTGAATGAGTCGTGAGCATCCTTATGCTGAGCAAGCGCTACCACTCTCTTTGCTCGAAGTATTTCCATCCCCTTCCATCATAACCAGGAAATATTCTCGATATTATTTACTAGCGTCACAGCGCGTTGTGTACGGGATGTCGAGTGAGGCAGCAAAAGCATATGTAGGTCAGAATGTAGATATCTAAATTAATTTACGGTACTCAATACCTAGCACTTCATCATTCAGTCTGTCCCATCCCGTTTTTAGTGTACTAAGTCACTTGAAGAAAGCTGTTTCATGCATGGTCTAGATATATCCGCTGTGGTTGTAATGCAATTTTCCGTTATCGTATTTTATAGGTAGTTAATTTTTTCTACACAACATGATTCGAAATTTCCTGATCCGGATTAGATTAGAGTTGGATTTACCTTTCCTTTATCTAATGGGGCCCTGAGATTTCTATAGGAAGGAATAAGTGATGATTCGACCTAAGTGAACTCGTCCGAGTATCTCTATTGGGAAGGCAGACCACTTCTGTTGTCGGGACCAGAAAATCATCACCACAAGTGAAGGATAATCATACGGCTAAAGAGGCCTTTCTAACTCACAAAACCTCCGTTCTGCTCCCATCTTCTCATCTCCTTACAAACATGACGAATAATTTCTGTTGTAGCTATGTTTTTGTTGTTTGCTTGGTCGTTATTCAGCGAAATGCAGTAATTTTGGGGCTAGGAAACACACAGACGCTTGGCATCAGTTTCATATCATCATTGCTCGCTCGTATCTACATTTTTCTTACTTCTGGATATTACTTCTGCAGCTGTCTAGGAATTTCCTGCACAACTGCTACGTATATAGTTAAACTTGAGACAACGCTGTAGATATTCCGCATCAAACGTCTGCAGACGCTGAGCACGCTTTGAATAAACTCTCCAACATAAATTTACGGTCCATTTCCGATTCGTAGGCTTATAGGAATTTCTCGATCCCACGAACGTCCCTCTGATAACTCATACGCTCCAAAGAAAATGAAAGTCGCATTTATCTTCCTCGCATGATCCGCCGTTTGCCGAACCCTCCCCACGCACGAAGAACGCTTGAATCCGTATTGCGGTCACTTTTATCGTGCGACAAAATATACGGTCGGTCATTTTTGAACGCGATTACGGAGACGCAAATACATTCATCCTTACTCTATGAATTGAACCACAAAAATCATGCTGCATCAAAACAAAGGCCAACGGTCAACATACGGTCAAGAATAGGTCGGCGCAGTAATCTCACTCCTATAGCGAGGAGAAAAATTGAAGCACTCCTGAAGATAAACGTGAGTTGTGTAAACGACTATACTTCGCGACAGAAGTTGAACATGACACAGAAACCGCGCGACAGACCGTCTAATTTCAGTACCCGAGCACATCGTGCGGTCGTGAAGACCGCACGACAAGGAAAGATGACAGCAAGCAAGGTGTTTCGGGAGATGCAACTATCAGTCACAGTGAGGCATATACAGCGGTTTCTAGATGCGAACGAACATCTGTCGTTCAGGACTCTGAAGGTTCGCCCACATCTGAAGTTTGAACTTGTGAGAGTCAGAAAGAAATCCAGTGAATTCTATGGGTTCTGCGAGTTTAAGGAGTGGAAGGGTGTTTTGTTTTCTGACGAGAAGAGGTCCTCGCTTTGTAGCCCTGACGGTCTAACGCACTTCTGGGGAGACCACCGTCTCTCCAGAGACATTTTCTCGAAAGGAAAGCCAGGGTGGGGAGGGTTCATGGTATGGGCTGTCATCTCCTGGGAAGGAAAGACAAATCTGGTTGTTGTTAAGTGCAACCATGACGCAATGGGTACATGAAAACGCTACAAGAGCATTTGGAACCCTTTATCGAAGCGAAACACCCCGAGGGATGTATATGTCAAAAAGATTGGGGCCCAGAGCACTCGGCTAAGTACGCGCGGGACTATTTGATCGAAGCAGAACTGACCGATGAGAAGTGGCCTGCTCACGCTTCGGACCTAAACTGCATCTAGAACTTGTCGAAAGAACTGGAGAGGAGACTTTACTACGGAGGACATCAATTCACTACGACAGAAGATTTCTGCGAAGCTTTGCGACACGAGCGGCAAAAGATGGTATTGCTATCATTCGCAAGCTGATTAAGCCCATCTCTGTCTAGCTTGGCAATGCCATCTGGATTGAAGCAACTGAACAGAATACTAGTCTCTTGATTTCTCCAAAAAGGCGTAAGTTGTGTCGGACGCAAAAACGGCAGGAATACGGATTTAGGCGTTTGTCGTGAGTGGGAAGGGTTTGGCGCACGAGGGTGATGGGAGGAGGACAAACGTGAATTCAGATTTCTTTAGAGCGTATGAATCGACGGAAGGACGTTCATGAGATCACGATATCGCGATGGGTTCAAAGATTTGCTAACCGAACGTAAATTTTTGTCGGATGGGTTTAATAGAGGTGTCTGCGTTTGTGGTACGCAAATTCACGCATGATGGCAGTTCTGTTATTTTCTATAGGTATATGATAGTCTGTGTTATGGGCAGTAGCAACTGAAACCTCATATTCGTCAACCCAAACAGCTGCTCTGAATTTCTTCGACGCTGTCAGAACGTAATGAAGACCTTCAATGTGTTCCAAGTACTAATATACCATCGGGATGGATAATAGAAAGCTTTCATCGGTACCTGCCATTACAAAATCAAGCGCGCTAGAAAATCTGACTGTTGCACTCATTAGACCGGGAAGGATGCTGTTAAACTGCAATGTTTCGGAATGACTGTGAATATTGTTTTGTATCGGTCTTCGTACCTAGCTGATACTTGCCTACAGTCTAGGTTTCTAGTAATGATAGGAAAACCTCTCGCCCCGTGAAGTTTGCAAATGCTTTCACCGTTTCGCGAAGGTATATTTGAGAAATGTAAGAGACCCACATCAGCTTTAATTTTTTTAGCTGTTCAGTTCTTGTTGTTTTGATAGTACCGTGACTGTAACACGAAATCAATAAATAGATAAAGCAATGAAACATTTTTTGATACTTTGCACTGGCAGCTGTGCTTATTCCCGTTAAGCTAGAGACATTCTCTTGGAGTGCACGAAAGTCGGTCCGGTACCGTGTCTGAGTTCAATACGACGCTCTGTTATAGTCAAGCAGTAACAGTGAATATTATCTCTTGATACCGGTAAAGCGTACGAAAATTCGATGTTTTCATGCGAAATGGCTTGCAACTCCATTTCTTTGTTTCGGTGAAGCCTACGAGCTGAATTGACTGTAACTATGCAATGCCTTTGATTGCGCGAATATTCTGCTTAAACTTCGTGATGGGCTTTCTACGGCGCACATAAAAATTTTCTTGTGCTCATCTAAGTTTGTCTAACGTCCAGAATGCGATTAAGTTTGACTTTCACTTTGACTGTGACGGATGTTGGTGCGTTAAAAGGGTACGAAAGAATGTTTGACTGAAATAAAAGGTAGCGATAAGCCTTTCTGGCTTTAATAAAATCGGTTTTATACGACCAATAGGCAACCCACTTACAAAAAGAGGATATAAAACAGGCTGCGTTCCATGTACGTTCATATTAAGCGTGGTGCAGTTCGAACCACGCGTGCGAAAAAGCGTGGTATCTTATAGACGACGAAGGCACTGCCAACTAGACTATACCCAATAGGGGAGCGACTGTACTAAATGAGCATCTATTGTAAGTGAAGGTATGCTCTAACTAGGCGAGGCGGTTCTGAGCGCAAAACGTCTTAGTGGGTAAGCGAGAACCTCTTAGTGCATGCAATAAACCCACGAAATGCACAAAACTATCAGTACTATGAACAATGATATTGACTGCAGTAGATTAGAGTTCAATGGCGATGCAAAATTAAGCATGAAACAGCACACCAGGTTCATTCATTGTGAAAACTGCGCCTCGGCGGGCACGCTCAGCGTTGTCGAGAACAATTGTAATCACACATTTGCGTTTGTGCGAAGTTCTTCAACTTCTGCGGCCAGTGCGTTCCGACATTGGATCTGCCACCATGCATTTGGTTAGACAAATCTCCAGTGCAACTTTGCTATTGGCTGCGGCATCTTGCCGCACCTGACTTCGAATATCAATTTGTTTCGTAGGTTTCTCGCTCACTTCTGGCCACTTCAAACAGCATTGGCAATCTTCATACTGTTTATCTAAGTCAATACCAAGTTCGTACATGATGTTCCCAAGATAATAGGAGTATCGTACTCGATCCAATAGTTCAACATACTCCAGCCAAGTCTAACTTCCTGAGGTAGATTTCTAATTGCACGATTGTCATGTTACTGCTGTAACAATCAACAGCAGTAGGCGTGAACCAGTATAATTCCTGCTCGATGTATTTTCACCCTAGTGAACATCAAAATACGCTCAGATTAAAAATTCAAACTCGGATTCTTATTGAACAAGTACAGTAGAACCAACTATGGTCAGATCGTCCATTTTACCAACAAGATGTATGAGAATTCTCTTCCCTGCATTTCAATAAAGGCCAGATGGTTTTCCATAAAAGTTGCGAACATGACCATCGCTTAGTCGATGTCCGGCCTTATTTGCGAACTCAGTTACACCAAACTTCTGATCATTATCTGGCACTGACAATTTACGATTACTTGAACCTCCACCTAATCAGTGACGCTGTTCTCATTAAATCGTCAATGTTCGTAACCATCGGAGTTCGCCAATTTACTCTAAGTTCCATTCTAAACCGTTTTAGAACACGACAATTTCGGGCATTACTAGGCTTTAGCTTGCTGACAATGACAATGTCTCCAAGGGTTTCATTGACACTGTGCACCATGTAGATTCTTTTGTTCCTACAGTAATCCAATACATTGTATACATTGGGTCTATTACTATCATATATACAATGTGTCGGTATGTATGATATTATCGGTTCTTCCTTGCTGCATGCCATGTCGACATTTACAGCTATATTGAGACGGACTTTATTCCAGAGATGAAAAGTCATTTTCCACCGCAAGCTTACTGCAGTTTCAAGCATGAGCTAATTCATTTATTTGCTATCTGTGTAAAGTACTGACACATATTTATCCTAATCATGCATATCTTAGCCTACATAAACCCTGTCGGGCACCGATTTTTCGGTCACCGATTACTCCAGTTTAAGCCGCAGCCCGTGCTTCCTCATACCGAGAGCCGGCAAAAGAAGATTGTACAATATCACCGGACAAATGTCTCGTTGTAGTCAACATCCCACTTCTAGCAGCATCCTTCCTCAACTATTTATGCCTTGTAGCGGGGTCCACGGCCATCAAAGTCTTACTTCCGCCTCCAAAAAACTTCGAACCGAATTTTCTACAGACCTTTCGGAAGCAAAGAACCCAGCATCGTTTTTTCAGAGTCGACTGATTCCAACAATATGCATAGAAAATTGTTCACTCATTTCTACATTATTCCTGCCTCTTGGTATGTCTGCGGATCTTTGACCGACACCAAGGGCTTGTCGTGAAATATTTCAAGCGGGTTAGAGAGACGACAAGACGTCTGACGAGCAATTTCAGGTCTCAACGCAGATCAAACCTTTTTTGCAATTTGTACCATTATTGCCTTGGTCAGCATATCCGGACTATGGCACAAATTATCCGGCGCAAATTTATCAATCGTGCCATCTCTTGAAGCAGCGTGCCAAGGCACCTATTCTATTTCAATCAGTTTCCACCATTTTTGTTACTGTCAATACATTTCTTACCCCACGGGAAATAATTCTCTAAGTTCTCCAGGGTAGTTGGTGTTCTACTACTTCGCAATGACGCAATACCTGCGCAGTAGGTGTCTCGTCTGTCATGAATTATTATTTCTATACAATGAACATCGAAGTAGCAAAGCCAGTTCCGT